>Ga0224524_1000777_pt1 | contig 10910 bp, 7 predicted proteins | sample CFST75metaG_FD_179895 | JGI IMG/M metagenome (GOLD analysis project Ga0224524, IMG submission 179895) | Peat soil microbial communities from Stordalen Mire, Sweden - C.F.S.T75 | ecosystem: Environmental > Terrestrial > Soil > Wetlands > Peat | place: Sweden: Norrbotten County, Stordalen Mire... | reverse complement strand
TAAATATTATAAATCCCGTTGCTTATTTCATACAGGTTACCCGTATGGTGTTGCTGAAAGGTTCCGGATTTTCGGACATTCTGAGGCCAATGATAAGTATTTCAATTTATGCTGTTTTAATGATGTCTTTTGCAGTGTGGAGATACCGGAAGGTTTCGTAGGATTATCCAACAATAATTTGTGTAAATATTCAATACTCAATATTCAACACTCAACATTCAACGTTCAATTTTCAATGAAGAAGTAAGATTTAACCATTGTAAGAATTCACTTCGAAAAATTAAGGAATTTTTTAATGCAGCATCAATAAATCATTTCCAATAAAAACCAATGAGAATGTAGAATGGTTATTGTTGAGATTGTGGCTTGGACTTACGACTTGTGACTTGCTGCTTACTACTTCCAGAAATCCCCTATAACCCTTATCATCAGGACAATTCCGAAGATTATAAGTGAGATTCCAACAATGCGGTTTATCCAGAATTGGACACGGGGGCGCAAATATTTTTTTATTTTGTTTCCGATAAAACTTTTTAAAAGATCGGTGCCGAAAATTGTCATAAGTATTCCTGAAAAGAAAACAATAACATATTTCAACAGATGTCCTTCTTCGGCCTGGGCAGTGACATATCCTACAGCTGTTAACCAGAACAAAACAATAAACGGATTGGCAATATTCAGGAAAAATCCTTTCACAATATATTTAAAATGTGTGGAGGGCGGCGGCGGCGGTGTTTTGTATTTAGGGCTTCTGCGACGAAGGATGTCGGGCTTTTTTAAATAAGTATAGGTTCCGTAAATAATTAAAATAATTCCACCTACAAAGCCGATATAAATATTATTTGTGGGACTTTGAAAAATAGAAGTCAGTCCCAGGTAACATATTGAAATAAGAAAAGCATCGCAGATTAAAATTCCAAGAGCAAGGTAGAATGCGGCTTTAAAGCCCCTGTCGATACCTGTTTGAATAATGCTGAAAAAAGCCGGCCCAATAGAAATTGCAACCAACAAACCCCATGCAACACCTTCAAAAAAAACCCGGATCATACTATAAGCGTTTTTCTATATTCAGCCAGGAAACTCTCCCAGTCGTTTAGTTTTTCATTTTTCAATACCCTCGGAAACTTGTTCTGAGCGCCTTCTTTTCCTTTTAATTTCAACCAGTTGTAAAACACTTCCGGTGGTAAAACTTCGGCAAATACATCCTTCACGGCCGCAATTCTTTCTACACGGTAGTCATCGTTCAGTATCTTCAGGTATTCATCTATTTTCACTTTTACGATATCCGGGTCAATTTGGTTATCGGTGCCAATATACCATTTGTGGGCAAACATTGAATCGTGTTTTATTCCGGCAACTGAAAATTCTCTTACTTCAATGTTGAATTCATCTTCAAGCATCTGAACGGCGCGGTTCATGTTTTCCTGCGATAAGTGTTCGCCGCACATGCTTAGAAAATGTTTTGTCCTCCCGGTAATGGCAATTTCACTTCTTTCTTTTGATGTGAATTTAAGGGTATCGCCAATAAGGTAACGCCATGCACCGCCGCATGTTGAAAGCAGCAATGCGTATTCCTTCCCTTCTTCCACATCTTTTATGGTGATAGCTTTTGCGGTAGGTTTAATATTATTATCGTTATCGAAATTTTCATCATTGAAAGGAACAAATTCCATAAACAATCCATTGTCGAGTTCCAGCGACATTGAGCTTGTATTAGGCCTGTTCTGGTAAGCAACGAAGCCTTCCGAAGCAAGGTATGTTTCAATAAAAGTTATAGGATGCCCAAGTAATTTTTCAAAACCTTTCTGGTAAGGCGAAAATGAAACACCGCCATGCACATAAATTGAAAAGTTTGGCCAGATATCGTGAATGTTATTGAGATTATATTTTTCAATAATTCGTTCTAATAAAATTTGAATCCATGCCGGAACGCCACAGATAACGCCAATGTCCCAGCCCGGGGCATTTTTAATTATTTCTTCAAGCTTGGTGGGCCAGTCGCGTTCTTTTGAAATACGTTTCCCCGGTTTGTAAAAATGCTGAAACCAGAACGGAATATTGCCAGCAGTGATTCCTGAAAGATCACCTTCGTAATAAGTACCATTGTATTGAAGATGAGTGCTTCCCCCTAGCATTAGAATTCCTTTTTCGAAAAACTCTTTTGGGAAATCATACTGCCCAAGAGAAAATATCTGGCGGGTGCTGGTTTTTTTGATTGCCTTCAGCATATCGTTTGTAACGGGGATATATTTGCTGGAAGCTTCAGATGTTCCGGAACTTAATGCAAAATATTTAACCTTTCCCGGCCAGCAAACAAATGGTTCTCCGTTAAGCGAACGATACCACCATTTTTTAAAAATAGAATTGTAGTCATGAATGGGCACCCTTGCCTGAAATGCTTTTATAATATCTTTTTCTTTCTGTAATTCAGAGAAATTATAATGTTCGCCAAAAGCCGTGATACTCGATTTTCTGAGTAGCTTTTTCAGCGTGCGTTTTTGAGCGGTATATGCTTTAGGCTTTAATGAATCAAAAGGAATCTTGCTCCTGAGTTCTATCGCGCTTTTGATAATGGATCCTAATATCGGCATTATGATGATTAATTAATAGCTGCTTGATTTAGTAAGGTGTAAAATTATAAAAAAAAACCTAAACATTCATGTTTGATAATATGCCATATTATTTAACAATTCAAACTATTTGCAGAATTATCAGATAAATTAATAATTTTACCCTCAATTGCTCTGGAAAATGAAGGTTAAAAAAATTCTAAAACTAATCCTTAAAGTCATTCTTTTTACAATACTTGCCTTTGTATTGCTTTTCGGAGGCATCATTGCTTACAATACTGCTACTGATTATCAGCCTGTGCAGAAGGAAAAACTTGAAGTATCGGGCAAAGGTTTTTATAATGCATCCCGCGACAGCGTAATAACCATATTAAGCTGGAACATGGGCTACTGCGGGCTTGGAAAGGATATGGATTTCTTTTATGACGGCGGTAAAGGGGTAAGGCCCGAGCAGGAAGCATTTCAGAAATATCTGAATGGTGCGCTGAATTTTCTGGCAATGTATGATACTATTGACATGTTCCTGTTGCAGGAAGTAGATACAAATGCAAAAAGAACATATTATACAAATGAGTCGAATCTTATTCAGCAATTTCTGCCGCATTATTTTAATGTGTTTGCAAAAAATTATGATGTAAGGTTTGTACCGTTTCCATGGTATTCGCCGATGGGGAGTGTTGTTTCTGGAATGATGACACTTTCGAAAATCAGGCCTGTGGAATCGTACCGCTATCCGTTTTATGCGAACTATTCATGGCCAAAAAAGGTTTTCCTTCTGGACCGTTGCATGATTTACACAAAACTGAAAATGCCTGATGGTAAATATCTTGTTGTGCTCAACACCCACAGTTCAGCATTTGATGATGCCGCTGAACTTCGCGAAGTGGAAGGGGCCATCATGAAATCGGTGGCACTTGATGAATATGAAAGAGGCAATTATGTAGTGATTGGAGGCGACTGGAACCGCAACCCGCCTGGATTTGATTTTAAAAAATTCAAAACTACCGATGCGGGAAGAACTGTTGAACCTGCTCTTGCAAAGGATTTTTTGCCGGATGGCTGGAAATGGGTGTTTGATCCCACGATGCCTTCAAACAGGGATGTTAACGAACCCTATAAAAAAGGAACTACCAAAACCACTATTATTGATTTCTTTGCTATTTCTCCAAATCTTGAAGTGATTGAAAATAAAACATTACCGACAAATTTTGAATATTCCGATCATCAACCTGTTTTTGTACGGCTGAAAATAAAAGCTGATTCCACAATCCAGCAGAAACAAATTCCTTTTAGCGTTAAAATGAATAAAAAAAAGGTATCAAAATAAATCTTATTATTCCTTTGCATTTGAACTAAATTATTTTTTTTCACGTTAATTAGGTTGTGACAAAATTCCTTTTCTTCATACTTGTATTTCTTCAGCCGGTTTTTCTTTACAGCCAGACGCTTAAAGGAGTGCTTACCGATGAAGACGGTTCGCCTGTGCCGGGTGCAAATATTTATGTGAAAAACAGTTATGTTGGCGTGGTGACTGATAAAAACGGTTCCTACCAGATAAACCTAAGCCCAGGGAAGCAGACTGTGATTTTTAAAATGATGGGATTTAATACTATTGAGAAAGAAGTTATTGTAAGCGGAAACAAGCTGATAAAATTTGATACCATATTAAGTACCAATGCAAAACTTTTAAATGAGGCCGTAATAACATCGGACAATCGCAGCCTTGGAAAAGAGATCATGCAAAAGGTGAAGGACAAAAGAAAAGATTATCTCGATTCGGTTCAGAATTTTGAGTGCAATTTCTACAGAAAAATGTCGCTCGAAAATGTTGAACCGAAATATATAAGAGATTCGATAGAAAAAACAAAAGTTGACAGCCTGGAAGCCAAGGTAAAACGACAGGAAAAACGGCAGGCCCGGCGGGCTTTTCACAAGCGCAAAAAAGCATTGTCAAAATCAGGAGCAAACACAACAATGGTTGATTATGTTTCAGACCTGGATGAAACTATATCAACACTGTATTTTGACAAACCTGCAAAATATAAAGAGTCAGTGATTGGTGAAAATACTTATGACATAAAGTGGCCACGGCAGTTTTACTATATGTCGAGTGGCGATATGTCCGAAGGAGTTTTGATTGACAATATGGATTTTCAATATTCCGATCCTTATGTTCTGATAAATACACCGACAACGGCCGATTTTAATTTTTACAAACCTTCAATCAGTCAGCCATCCATTTGTATAAAGCCTTTATTGTCGCCAATTGCGCCCGGTTCTGCTCTTTCATATGTGTATGATTACGATGGCGTGTTGTACAGCGATAATAAAAAATATTTCAGAATAAAAATAAAACCTATTTTTCCTGCAGATGCTTTGTACAGCGGTAATATTGTAGTGCAGGACAGTACATGGGCCCTGCATTCGGTTGACCTGAGCATTAACCCCGATGTATTGCTGTATTGTAAAAGTTTCAGAATTCAGCAAACATACCAGTTAACTTCAACGGGAATAAGCGTTCCTGTGAAAAGTGATTTCACTTATGTAATTAAAGAAGGGAAAAGAACAATTACTGGTACAACAGAAGTAATCTATTCTGATTACATTTTGAATAAAGAAATTCCGCCAAAAACCTTTACTACAGAAGTAAAGGAATACCAGGATAAATCACTTGAAAAAGATTCAGCATGGTGGGCCCAGAACCGCGCATATCCATTAAGGGAACTTGAAAAAAGATTTATAAAACGAACCGATAGCCTTTCTGCTTATTATAATAGTGATGAATATATTTTTAAAACAGATTCTTCAATTAATCATATAGATGTATGGAATGTATTGTATGAAGGGATAAGTCATGTTAACAGAAAAAAGCAGACAATGATTTTTGTGTTACCATTGGTAGCACAGGTTAATCCCCTGGGCATAGGTGGATACAGGCATACACTGAGTGGAAGTTTTTATAAAAGATTTAACAACGATTTTCTTCTAGAGACTGAAGGCACTGCCAACTATGGTTTTAAAAACAGGGACCTGCGCGGTAAAGCAGGCGTAGGGCTGACCTATGTACCTAAAAAATTTATAAGAACATTTGTGCGTTTTGGAGATTATTATGAACAGGTCAATAACAATGCTTCCATAAGTTCAATGTTCAGCAGAAGCAATTATGCTCGTACCAAGACTTTTAGCGTTGCACAGAGAATGGAAATTGTAAACGGACTTTTTGGTGAGCTTACATATACTTTTTCGGATCAGAAACCGATTACCGATTTAAAAATGGATCAGTGGTCGAACAATATATTCGGCACAGTCAATACGCCGCTGGAATTTACCAGGTATATTAAATCGGAATTTAAGTTGGAATTGAAATACCGCCCATTTCAGAAATTTGTAATGAAAAACAAACGGAAAATATTGTTAGGAAGTAACTGGCCTGATATTTCTTTTGTATGGAAAAAGGGTGTTCCCGGACTTTTAAATAGCGAAGTGAATTATGATTATTTCGAAATAGGAACTCATCATGAATTGAAACTTGCACGATGGGGAAGGCTTTCATGGTCATTAATGGGCGGTACTTTCGTGAATAAAAAAAATCTTCGCATTCTTGAATACAAATACTTCAGAGGATCGGATAAAATCTTTTTCAGCAGCCCTTCGCGAACTCTCCAACTATTAGGACCAACGCTAAGTAGCTCCACAGCCTTTTTACAATTTAACATGATTCATCATTTCGAAGGATCCATCACAGATAAAATTCCATTGTTTAGCCGACTTAAAATAGGCCTTGCTGCAGGTGGCGGTGCATTATTTATGCAGGAAAACAGTTTTCGTCATGCCGAAGTTTTCGGAGGTCTTGATCGTGTATTCCGCATCCGCAGACAGTTGTTCCGCATAGGCGTATTTGCCGTAACTGCAGACAATAATTTAAGCAAAGCTAATTTCTCAATAAAAGTCGGAATCAATATGTATAATAGCTTTAGCAGGAAGTGGGATTATTGATTTTTTTAGTTGACAAGAAGACAAGGGATAAGATGACAAGTAATTTTTATTTCATGTTTTTTCGATGAAATGTTTTTATAAAGAGCAATCCTGGATTATATTTGTCATTATAAAAAAATGAAGCGTAATGAATTGGTGAAATTGCTTAGCAGTAAATAAACAAAAATGAAAAAACATCTACTCATTCTTTCAATTCTGCTGCTGACTTTTAAAGTTGGTCACACCCAGTGGCACAATGCTATTTATTTAGATACTTATATTGATTTCTTATATGACAATGGCAATTTTATTGATGTGGACTTTGTATCTGAGAATTCTGGGATATATAGTTTTGAGCATTATTTATCTCCAAGCTCAGGTTATCGTAATTGGATTAATTCAACAGTTGACGCTGGTATAACCTGGAACTCTGTGTGGTCTGATCTCGGTGTAACCCTTCATTCTCGAGCAATTAAAACTGTTAAGAATCAAAATACATTTTATCATATAGAATATTCTAATATTTATGGACCAACTATTTGGATATCTAAATTTGACAATGGAGTGAATTTCACAGCGATTTATACGTTTGAAGATTATGGAGATTATAGGGATTTTTCCGCTATAGATACATCACATTTCTTTTTGCTAAGTGGTAATAACGACATGTGTTTTATAAGTAAATATATCAATAATCTAGGGCCCTGCTGCTTAGATACTCTTTATAATGAAAAAGCACAACTAATGTTTTTTCCTGACACAACCACAGGCTATATTGCTGCTGCAACAGCTACAAACATTAATGATCATTTAATTCTCAAATCAATTTCCTCAGGTACAAATTGGGTTACGGTTTTTGATGATAGTTTAATGAATATTAAAAAAATATTTTTTACTTCTGCGGATATTGGCTACGCTGTGGGCGATTCAGGTAAAATAATTAAAACAATGGATGGCGGAACCAGTTGGCAATATCTTAATTCCGGGACAAATTTTAATTTGAAAAGTGTTTATTTTATTAATGATAGTGTTGGTTATACAGCCGGCGATGTTGGGCTAATTATAAAAACTAATGATGGAGGCATTTCATGGAATCCTCAGACCACTGGTACTTTGGGTGGGTTTTCGAAAATATTTTTTGTGAACGACAGTGTAGGTTTTGCCTTAACAGGTCAGACTTTATATAAAAGGAACCCTCCATTAGGAATTTGGGAAGTCTATTCTTCCGATAAACTGGACCTCTTTATATATCCGAACCCAGCTACAGATAAGATTATAATAGATACTCCTCAAAATTCGGAAATAGAAATTTTAAATACCGAAGGGCAAGTGATTGAAAATATTTCATCGGACAATAATCCTGCAACCATTGATATTTCAAGCCTCGCAAGTGGAATGTATTTTGTAAAAATTATTTGTGCGCAAGGAATTGAAAAAGGAAAATTTATAAAAGAATAATGCAGTCATCTCATTTGGTGCTCCAATATTCATAATTTTGAATGACGCTTCAAAGCAGCAAATGCCTAAGAAAGACAATTTACGATTTTACACCATCTATAAACAACTCTGCGGCAATTCCATCAGCAAATAATTTTCCTTTGTCAGTAAGCTGAAGAATACTATTATTATTGGTCATTTGTTCTTTTTCTAAATATTTTTCGACTTTTTTCAATACTTGATTGCTGGATTCATTCCCAAAAGTTTTTTCAAGATAATTCAGATCGCAGCCCCACATGGTGCGCAGCGAAGTCATAATGTACTCGTTGAATTTATCTGTTTGGGAAAGAATTTCTTTTTCGCCAGAGATGTTACCATTCATAATATCATTCAAATAGGCAAGCAAATCTGCGGAATTCCATTGTCTCGAATTTTGATCATACGAATGTGCCGATGGCCCGAGCCCCATGTATTTCAATCCTTTCCAGTAATTACTGTTGTGTTTTGAGATAAATCCTTTTTTGCAGAAATTGGAAATTTCATAATGAATAAAATTATTTTCCTTCATTTCTTTCATCAGCATTTGATATTGCCGAATGCTTTGCTCTTCATCTGCTGGCTTCGCTTTCCCTTTCCTGATAAGGGTTTCCAATGCGGTCTTTGGCTCAACAGTTAAACTGTAAGCAGAAATATGTGTTACATCAAGACCAAAGGAAATTGCTAAATTTTCTTTCCATTTTTCGTCAGTCAGTGTTGGAATTCCATAAATCAAATCAATGCTGATGTTTTCAAATCCAGCATCCTGGCTGCGTTTTACCGATGCCTCTGCCTGAGAAGAATTATGAATGCGATTCAGATAAATAAGGTCATCATCAAAGAATGATTGAATGCCAATGCTTATGCGGTTTACAGGAGATGATCGAAGTTCTCTTAACTTTTTAATGTCAAGATTATCCGGATTTGCTTCTAATGTAATTTCAGCATTTGGTGAAATAATAAACGACTGCTGAAGTTTTTCAAATATCTTCATCAGTGCATCGTATGTCAGCAAAGATGGTGTTCCTCCGCCGAAATAAATAGTCTCGATTAATTCGCTATCAAGATAATTTTTCCGGAGATCAATTTCTTTAAGCAAAGCAATTTCAAAATCTTCCACATGCCTTGATGAGGCTACAGAATAGAAATTACAATAGTTGCATTTCTTTTTACAAAAAGGTATATGAATATAAATTCCAGCCATTTTAATTAGCAAAAAAACTTCAAAGATTATTAGAAAAATATTTCGAAATACTTTTCACCACGAAGACACGCAGTGCACTAAGAAGCACCAAGTTCTTATATTCTTAGTGAGACTAAATGTCCTGAGTGCATTAGTGGTTATTCTTCATCAATTATTATTTCTTTTTTCTACCTATTACAAGAAAATTTCCCATAAAGGTTTCAATTTTCTTTTCAAATTTTAACCCTGCTTTTTCAAACCATTCACGCATTTCTTTTTGTGTATAGGTGTCACCTTCTTCAGTTCCGACAAGCATATTAATTGCAAACAAGGCTCCGCCTGTTGGTGAAGTTCTGTCGTCATTCATCACATGATCCTGAATAATTATTCGTCCTCCGGGATTTAATGCAGCGGCACATTTTTTAATAAGCTTTACATTTCCCTTATAAGAATTGATGTGAACAACAGCTGATAGAAAAACGATATCATATCCTTTTGGGAAAGGATCGGTATTATAATCGCCGCTTGCAGTATCAACCTTTTCGGACATTCCATCCTGATAAATATAATTCAATGTAATAGGCACAACATTTGGCAAATCGAAAACGGTTGCAGTAATATTTTTCCCGGCATTGGCAAAAGCCATGGCAAATGCACCAGAGCCACCACCCACATCAAGCACTTTTTTTACACCTTTCAGATCAACCTTTGCAACAATTTCGGGTGCCTGTCTTGATGCGCGGTAATGCATAGCTCCTATGAAAGCCTCAAGCCATTTGTTGTCCCTGTTATTAATTGTTTTAGGTCGCTGAAAAACGGAAGTACCTTTTCTTACACTTTCTGTCAACGTGCTCCAAGTCTGCCAAAGGCTTACAGTGTGCATCAGTCCTGACATATAGCCGGGTTTTCCTTTCACAAAAAAGGTGCTTGATTCTAAAGTATTTTGAAATTTATTATTCTTCTTTTCAAGAAAACCAATGGCAGTAACAGCATTCATCAGCCTGTCGGTAGCTCGCACATCTGCTTTGATTTTCTTGGCTGTTTCGGCAGATGTCAAGGGTGCTTTTTCAAGAACTGTAAAAATATCAAGTTCGAATGCTGAAAGAAGAATTCGGCTTTTCTGAAAATGATTGATAAAATCCCTTATGGATTCTGGTGTTTGCCTGAGCGTTCCTTTTTTCATTTAATTAAATTTTAAGTTTCCAAAGTTATCGAAATTAGAAACATCTTCCTGTTAAAGCTTTGTTAAGAATATTTCGTTCCTACGGAACTTATTTTAATGGTTCGTTTTTTTAATTACCGAAATTCCGTCCCTTCCGGGACTTCTTCATGAGTCAAATAGTGGTAACAGAAAAGTTATAAGACAGATCAGTGCCGTAGGTACGAAATCTATACCAATGGAATGTTAAATCCAGACTCTTCCAGGTTACCTTTGTTAACGCTGGAAGGTCTCGGCAGAAAATTATATCTTTGCAACATAATTAAAATTTAAAAATGGAAAAAAAAGTAAGGGTTCGTTTCGCACCTAGTCCCACAGGTCCGCTACATATTGGCGGTGTTCGCACGGCATTGTATAATTATCTATTTGCAAAAAAAAATAACGGAGATTTTATTCTCCGCATTGAAGATACTGACCAGGGCCGTTTTGTACCCGGTGCAGAAGAGTATATTGTTGAATCGCTTACATGGTGTGGAATAAAATTCGATGA
>Ga0224524_1000776_pt1 | contig 10923 bp, 10 predicted proteins | sample CFST75metaG_FD_179895 | JGI IMG/M metagenome (GOLD analysis project Ga0224524, IMG submission 179895) | Peat soil microbial communities from Stordalen Mire, Sweden - C.F.S.T75 | ecosystem: Environmental > Terrestrial > Soil > Wetlands > Peat | place: Sweden: Norrbotten County, Stordalen Mire... | reverse complement strand
AATCAATGGCCTTCAATAGCCGGGACATTTGTCACATACAGTGCCTCATATGATCAGCATGTAGACAATCTTTCTGGTGGGTTGGGCCTCATGTTTAATTCCGACAAAGCAGGTGAAGGAACACTTACAACCAATATGATAAGTGGAATCTATTCCTACAGATTACAGGTAAGCAGATATTTTTCAATTAAAGCCGGATTTCAGGCTTCTTATTTCCAGAAAAGCATTGACTGGGAAAAACTTACATTCGGCGATCAGATCGATCCACGATACGGATTTGTATATTACACTCAGGAAACAAAACCTGGTGATCTAACTAAAGGAACAAGCGATTTCAGCGCTGGCCTTTTAGGCTATGGCGAAAGTGTATACGGCGGCGTTGCAGTCCATCATCTTACTCAACCCAATGAAGGATTCTTTTCTGTGAGCAAGCTTCCAATGAGAATAACTGCTCATATGGGAGCAATCATTGACCTTGAGCATCACCGCAGAAGAAGAAAAGTTGAAGACCCGACCTTATCTCCTAATATTCTCTTCATGAAACAACAGGATTTTGAACAGTTGAATTATGGTTTGTATTTCAATAAGTATCCTCTTGTTGGTGGTATCTGGTTCAGGCAGGGATTTGATAACCCTGATGCATTTATTGCATTAATAGGTTTCCAGACAAGTGTTGTAAAAATAGGTTACAGTTACGATGTTACAGTTTCCAAACTAAGTAACGCTACCGGCGGTTCGCATGAAGTATCTTTTGCGCTTCAGTTTGACTGCCGCCCGAAAAAGAAACGTATCAGAGCAATAAATTGTCCGTCATTTTAGTTATATAACAAAAAGAAAATTTGATCCATTATGGTAACGAGCAAGCAGACTATTTCAAAACTTTTTATCATTGCAGCAATTGTACTTCTGGCTGCATGTAAGAAAGATCAGTCTTCCACTACAGGTTGGGAATACAATCAGCCCAAGAATGGTGGATTCGAAGTAGTGCCTTATGAAGAGCAAGAAACGGGTCCGGGACTTATCCTCATTGAAGGCGGAACTTTTGCAATGGGAAGAACTGAACAGGATGTACTATACGATTGGAATAATATTCCAAGAAGAGTAACGGTGTCTTCTTTTTATATGGATGAAACTGAGGTCAGAAACCTTGACTGGCTTGAGTATCTGTATTGGTTAAGAAGAGTGTTTGGTGTTGACTATCCTGAAGTTTATAAAAAAGCTTTACCTGATACCCTGGTATGGCGTGATAAACTTGCTTACAATGAACCTCTGGTTGAATTGTATCTGCGTCACCCGGCATACAGGGATTATCCTGTTGTTGGCGTAAGCTGGCTACAAGCCACTGATTACTGTGCATGGAGAACCGACCGTGTAAATGAATATATTTTAATTCGTGAGGGTATCCTTAAAATGGACCCTAGCCAATCCAACGAAGAAAACTTCAATACTGAAGCTTATCTTGCTGGACAATATGAAGGCTTGGTTAAAAACGACCTTATTGACCTCAATCCAAGCGGACAGGGCACCCGTAAGGTAAGGATGGAGGATGGAATACTACTGCCTAAATACCGCCTCCCAACTGAAGCAGAATGGGAATACGCATCGATTGGCCTAATCGGAAATACTATTTATGAGCGCGTAGTTGAAAGAAGATTGTATCCATGGAATGGTCACGTTATGCGTACAGATGCTGATAAAAATCTTGGAGATTTTGTAGCAAACTTTAAAAGAGGTAGAGGTGATAACATGGGGGTTGCAGGTAACCTGAATGATGCAGCTGATATTCCGGCACCTGTATTTTCATATTGGCCAAACGATTATGGTTTATATAATATGGCAGGAAATGTTTCAGAATGGGTAATGGATGTTTACAGACCTCTGTCTCCTGAAGATGTTTCCGATTTCAATCCTTATCGTGGTAATGTTTTCAAAACGAAAGTTACAGATGATGAAGGAAATATTGCTGAAAAAGACAGTCTTGGTAAAATCATGTGGAGAGATGTTACAGTTACTGAAGCTGCTGACAGAAGGAATTACAGGCAGGCTGATAATATCAACTATCTTGATGGCGATTTTACTTCAACAATAACAACCGATTGGTTAACGCCAACTGATAGCGGAAGCACCTCAAACCTTATGTATGAATATAATATTACATCAATGCTAAATGATAAAGTTCGGGTTTATAAAGGTGGTTCCTGGAAAGACAGAGCTTACTTCCTTGTAGCAGGAACAAGAAGATATCTTGATCAGGCAATGTCTACTGATTATATCGGTTTCAGATGTGCGATGACCCGTGTTGGAAGTCCTATCGGTGGCCAGTAAAAAACTATTATGAAAATTCAAAAGCCCCATTTGCGTAAGTAAGTGGGGTTTTAATTTTACGCATATGCAACACGACATAAATTCGCTTTACAAATTGTATCTTGAAAATCCTTCAATTTCCACCGATACAAGAAAAATTAATAAAGGATCTATATTCTTTTCATTAAAAGGTGAAAACTTTAATGCAAATGCATTTGCTGCACAGGCACTTGAAAGTGGTTGCGCTTATGCGGTTGTTGATGAGAAAGAATTTTGTAAGGATAGCAGGTTTATACTTGTTGATAATGTTTTAAAGACTTTGCAGGATCTTGCAGCCTACCACCGGAAACAATTAAATATTCCAGTATTGGGGATTACAGGAACTAATGGGAAAACGACTACGAAAGAACTAATTACGGCTGTGCTTGCTAAAAAATATAATGTTGCAGCAACAAAAGGCAATCTGAACAACCATATTGGAGTCCCTCTTACTTTATTATCCGTGAATCCTCTTCATGAAATTGCAGTGGTTGAGATGGGTGCGAACCATCCTGGTGAAATTGGTGAACTATGCAAAATTTCCGATCCTGATCTGGGTATTATCACAAACATAGGGAAAGCGCATCTGGAAGGTTTTGGGAGCCTTGAAGGTATCGTAAATACGAAGAAAGAACTTTACGATTCAGTGAAATTAAAAAAAGGAAAACTTTTTGTGTGCCGCGATAATGGCTTATTAATGAATCTTTCAGGCGATATTGAAAGAATTACTTATGGTGTATTTCCCGACTCAGACTGCAGAGGTGAAATCTGCGAAAGCAATCCTTTATTGAAAATAAAGTGGTATAGCTCGGCATTAAAATCGGTTGTGGATATTTCAACAAATCTTATTGGGTATTATAATTTTGAAAATGTACTTGCTGCGATTTGTATTGGAGATTATTTCGGTGTGGATCCGCATGATATAAAAGTGGCGCTTGAGGATTATCAGCCATCTAATCATCGGTCACAACTTATCAGCACAGCTAAAAACAAGATTATTATGGATTCCTACAATGCAAATCCAACAAGCATGGAAGCAGCACTCCGTAATTTTATGCAATCCACCGGCGAGCACAAATTTGCTATACTTGGCGATATGCTTGAACTGGGGAATGATTCTATTCCTGAACATCAAAGAATTTACGAACTAGCTTCAAATGCAGGTTTTGAGAAAATTGTATTTGTTGGTAAAGTTTTTTCTTTACTTAATCAATCTTCAGATATTCCTGCTTTTGCAGATGCAGTACAGGCAGGGGAGTGGGTAAAAGCCCAGCAACCTGAAAATTATAATATTCTTATCAAAGGATCAAGAGGAATAAGGCTCGAAAAACTTCTTGACTATTTATAAACATTGAAGATGCGATTATATAAAGGAATTGGATTGATGTCAGGCACATCCCTTGATGGTATTGATGTTGCAAGTTGTGAGTTTGTAGATGATGGCTCACACTGGAAATATTCGATTCAAATTGCAGAAACAATTCCATATGATAATAATTGGAAAAACATTCTTGGTAATCTTGAGCATTCGTCGGCACTTGATTTCGTACAGGTACACAAAGAGTATGGCCACTATCTAGGACATCTTTGTCGTGATTTTATAAAACGAAATAATTTATTTCCCGATTTTATTGCATCACATGGACACACTATTTTTCATCAGCCGGAAAATAAATTAACTTTTCAGATTGGCGATGGGGCTGCAATTGCGGCCGAATGCAAGCTGCCTGTATTATGCGATTTCCGGTCACTCGATGTTGCAATGGGCGGGCAGGGCGCACCTTTGGTTCCAATTGGTGATCAAATCTTGTTTAATGAATTTGATTTTTGTCTTAACCTTGGTGGCTTTGCGAATATCTCTTTCGGAAAAAATAGTATACGTTTTGCTTTCGATATCTGCCCTGTTAATATTGTCATGAATAGTTTAACAAGGGCAATTGGGAAGGAATTTGACTTGGATGGCGATCTGGCTTCAAAAGGGAAAATAAATAATGATTTATTAGACGAAATGAACAACCTTGAATTCTATCATATCAATGCACCCAAATCACTTGGAAAAGAATGGGTAATGAAATTTTTTATGCCCGTCATTGCTCACTATGATATCTTACTAGAAGATAAACTGGCCACACTATGCGAACATATCGCTTATCAGATAGCTTCTATAGTGGGTTCCACTACTTCAGCAAAAATGCTAGTGACAGGCGGAGGTGCATTTAACAAATTTCTCATTTCAAGAATTTCCGAACTGAGTAAGTGCACGGTTGTAATTCCGGATTCCAAAATTGTTGAATATAAAGAAGCCTTGATATTTGCATTTCTCGGGTTGCTTCGATTGAATAAAAAAGTAAACTGTTTGAAAAGCGTTACTGGTGCTGAAAGTGACAATATCGGTGGCGCAATTTATTTTGGTTCACTGCAGTAATTCTATTATTGCTAATTAAATGACTCACTTATGAACAGACTGAATGAAACACTGGATTTAATATTTCTTGGAAATTCATTATGGCATTTTTGCCTGACATTTGGAATTATTCTTTTCGGTATAATTTTCAAACGGTTAATTTCCCGTTTGCTGAATCGAATACTCTTCAGGCTTTTTAAGAAATACTCATCTGATATTTCAATTGAAAAATTTCTTGAATACCTGCACAAACCCATGGGTTTTTTCTTTGTGCTGATAATATTTTATCTTGGATTTTCTCAGTTGCAATATCCTGTGGAATGGCATTTGGTGCCCGATTCAGAGTTTGGCTTGAAACTTCTAATTGAAAAATTATACATGGTATTTTTTATCTGGTCTATCATATGGATATGTGTGAGAATTGTTGATGTGTTTGGGTTTATCATGATGCGAAGAGCTGAAAAAACCGCAACAAAAAGTGATAACCAGATTATTCCGTTTATGATTGAAATACTTAAAATCGTAGTGATTTCGATTGGAGTATTCTTGGTTTTAGGCACAGTGTTTAATATGAATGTTGGTTCTTTGATTGCAGGCCTTGGCATCGGAGGCCTTGCGGTTGCGCTTGCAGCAAAGGAAACTCTGGAAAACCTGATGGGATCATTCACAATATTTCTTGACAAACCATTTGTATTAGGCGATCTTGTTAGTGTTGGCGAAGTTACAGGTGTCATTGAGAAGATTGGTTTTCGCAGTACAAGGATCAGAACGCTTGAACAAAGTTTAGTAACAGTTCCCAATAAAAAAATGGTGGATGCAGAACTTGATAATCTTACACAGCGCACCCTCCATCGTGTAAAATTTAATTTGTCTCTTCGGTATGATACTTCCTCTGAACAGATAAAATCAGTTATGTCTGACATTTCCAAATTACTCAAAAGTCATACACTTTGTAATCAAAATTCTGTGGTGCGATTATCTGAATTCGGCACCAATGCTATTGAAATACTTGTTCTTTATTTAGTAAATACTCCTGATTGGGAAAAGTATCTGGAGGTGAGAGAAGAAATTAATTTTAAGATTCTGGACATTGTCCGAATGAATAAAACATCCTTTGCTTATAGCACTGCTACAGTTCATATCGAGAAATAATATTTTTCCCGCAATTTTCTTTTTTGAAGTCGTGTAAAATAAAACCTGTTTTGCAGAGTTATTATATTAACACGAGCGTGTTAACATCTTACCAGCCTATGCAAAATAGCCTCTACCTTTAATAAGTATTTTTGAAAATAAAATCAAAACTATATGTTAGGAATTATTTTGCAAATTACGCAAGGCGCAGCAACTGTCGCCGATACTGCAACAAAAGTTGTAAACCAGGCCGCAAATGCAGCTACACAAGCACCAGCACAGGTTGATTTACCAATATGGGATTTGCTGGTGAAGGGTGGTGTTGTTATGATCCCTATTGCGTTGTTATCACTGCTTGCTGTTTATTTTTTCTTTGAAAGACTCATTGCTATTAAAAAAGCAAGCAAACATGATTTGCATTTTTTTAATTCAATAAAAGAATTTGTTTATGATGCAAAACTTGATTCGGCAAAAGCGTTATGCAAATCAACGAATACACCCGTTTCACGTATGGTGGCAAAGGGACTTGATAGAATAGGAAAGCCAATAAGTGAAATTGAAAAAGCTATTGAGAATGTTGGCAGATACGAAGTTTCAAAACTCGAGAGAAATTTAAAAATACTTGGTATTGTTGCCGGAATGGCTCCAATGCTTGGTTTTATTGGTACTATTTTGGGAGTTATAAAAATTTTCTATGAAATTTCCCTTACGGAAAATGTATCAATTGTTTCAGTATCGGGTGGGTTGTATGTGAAAATGATTACAAGTGCTGCTGGTTTAATTGTTGGCGTATTAGCATATGCAGGATATCATTACCTGAATATTCTTCTTGATAAAGTTGTTTTCAGGTTAGAGGATAGTTCACTTGATTTTATGGATCTCTTACAAAAGGAAGCATAATATGAACCTACGAAGAACTCCAAGATATACTGCTGAAGTATATACAGGATCGCTGAACGACATTATGTTCTTCCTCCTGTTGTTCTTTCTTATCTTGTCGACATTGGCAAATCCTTCAGTCGTAAAATTATTACTGCCAAAAAGTAAAACATCATCATCCGTATCAAAACCACAAATTTACTTATCTGTTACTGCTGATAAAATCTATTACATTGATAAAACTGCAGTTCCTTTAGATCAGCTTGAAAATGAACTGAAGAAGGCTACTCTGAATATGACAGAACCTTTAATAGTCCTGCGTTTTGATAATTCATTAACAGTGCAGGATCTTGTGGATGTATTACAAATGGGGAGTAACCTGAAAGTTAAAATGGTTTTAGGTACCCAGGCAATTAATAACACAAAATGAGCGAAAGCGTAGCTGAGAGCAACAGGGGACTGGCAGTGGCATTGACCATTGGTTACCATGGAATTTTATTCCTGGTTTTGTTCTTTTTTATCCTGAAAACACCTATACCCCCTTTGCCTGAGGTTGGCGGTGGCTCTGGTCTTGAAGTGAATTTTGGAAATTCGGAAACGGGTTTGGGTGATAATAAATCGGAGGAACTGCTCAATGTTGAAACCCAGAATTTATCTGGATCTTCGGATGATAAATATATCACACAGGATGCTGATAAAGAAGAAACCTTTACGTCAAAAAGTAATAAAGTGCAAACAGCAACTGTAATAAAGATAAATGATCCTGTTGTTGATCCAAGCAAACTTTATAAAAAGAAAAGTAATGCAAGTCAGGGTGTAACTTCCGGTTCAGGCAACCAGGGAAAACTTAATGGCGATGTGAATTCTAGCAACTATACAGGTGATGGCGGATCCGGTAATGGACTTTATAAAGGCAACGGTACCGGGATCGGTGATGGTGATGGCCCCGGAACCTCTGTAGATATTAAGGACAGAACAACATTATATTTGCCAAAACCGGTTTATGATTCCGATGAACAGGGATTGGTTGTAGTTGCAATTACTGTTGACCAGGATGGTAAAGTTACAAAAGCTGTAGCTGGTGCAAAGGGCTCCACTATTACTGATAAGGCTTTGCTGAAACAATCAGAGCAGGCTGCTTATAAGGCTAAATTCAATAAAAAGAAAAATGCAGCGATTGAGCAGAAGGGCACTATCACATATCACTTCCTGAAACTGAACTAATGACTTATCAGGAGACTCTTGATTATCTTTTTGAGCAATTACCCATGTTTCATCGCATTGGTGCTGCTGCTTATAAAGCAGATCTTAACAATACCTTAGCGATTTGCAAAATTTTAGGAAACCCGCAAAACAAATTCAAATCGGTTCATGTTGCAGGTACTAACGGAAAAGGTTCCGTATCGCACTTCCTGGCGTCTGTGATGCAGGAAAATGGATACAAGACTGGTTTATATACTTCACCACATCTGAAGGATTACAGAGAAAGAATCAGGATAAATGGTAAAAAGATTTCGGAAGAAAAAGTAGTTGAATTTGTAGAGAAGAATAAAAGTGCCTGCGACAAGATTAAACCTTCATTCTTTGAATGGACTGTTGGGCTGGCATTTGATTACTTTGCAGAAGAAAAAGTTGACATTGCTATTATTGAAACCGGGCTTGGCGGACGACTTGATTCAACAAATATTATTACTCCTGAATTGTCCGTAATAACCAATATTGGCATGGATCACACCAACCTTTTAGGTTATACACTTCAGAAGATTGCATTGGAAAAGGCTGGTATTATTAAGAAATCGGTTCCTATAGTAATTGGCCAGAAGCAGGAAGAAATAAAAAATATTTTCATAGAAAAAGCGAAGGACGAAAAATCTGAGATTTATTTTGCCGATGATCATTTTCATATTTTGCAAGCCGAGGTTGTTTACAATCATCAGCCTGAACTTATGATTTCGCTACAGTTCAGAAACGGTAATGATCTGAAACATTTATTTGATAAAGACCAGGTAATACGTTCACCGTTGACGGGGTATTACCAGGTGAAAAATATACCGACCGTTTTGATGGCGTTGGATGTGTTGAATTCACATGGATTTGAACTTTGCAAGGAGAATATTATTAAGGGTATTTCCAATGTAGTTGAAAATACAGAACTTTTGGGAAGATGGCAAAAACTGGCCGATAAACCACTGGTGATATGTGACACCGGTCATAATGAAGCAGGAATAAAAGAGGTGCTGCACCAGATATCTTTTACTCCTCATCAGAAGTTGCACATGATAATTGGATTTGTGCAGGATAAGGATATTGATGCTATTTTAAAGTTATTGCCTGCTGACGCAATATATTATTTTACGCGGGCATCTATTCCAAGAGCACTGGATGAGATTATTTTAAAAGAAAAAGCGGAATCTGTGGGATTAAAGGGGAATGCTTTTTCAACAGTCATGGCAGCTTATAATGCTGCTGTTAATAGTGCAAGTCATGATGATATGATTTTTATTGGCGGGAGTACATTTGTAGTTTCTGAAGTAATTTAAAGCAAAAAAATTAAAAAGTTATTGCACATTAAAAAAAGTGCTGTATATTTGCACTCCAAATTAAAAAGTTCTAATTATTCGGGAGTTTAGCTCAGCTGGTTCAGAGCATCTGCCTTACAAGCAGAGGGTCACTGGTTCGAATCCAGTAACTCCCACAAGGGTTCCAGAAGATTCAGAAGAACACGGTTTAAACATGGTTTAAACAAAGCCACCTCAAAAGGGTGGTTTTTTATTTTCATCTATCCTTACTTAACAGCGATTTCCAGCCGATGGTTCTCCATATAAACCAACAGAGACTTATACTTCCTGATCATGAGCTTTGTCAGAACGATTCATTAAGTGAACTTATCTCACATTATTTAACATTATATTTGTTTATCTCACACTAAACGCTCCTTCAGCACAAGTAGCTCTGGCAGCTGATTTAATTTTGTAAATGTTTACTGATTGTTTCATTAAGTAAGAATATACATATACAAAAATATTATGCCAGCAAAAGTTAGAACATTGACAGAAATAGCCAGCGAATACGGAGTTTGCCGGAATACATTCAGAACATGGTTAAAACCAATTGAAAAAGAGCTTAAGCTTTGTCGCCGTACTCTCTTTGCATGGCAGGTTAAGATGATTTATGAATTCCTGGACGCACCATAATTATTCAACTCATCAAACATCATGTAATCACATTTGCGAGTAAAAACAATTTACTGGCAAATGTGATTTTTTTTGACTTGTGCATCGTCCTGAAATATGTTTACTGCCAAAAAGTGTAAATGTATGGAAGGACTATATTAAGCTAACATAAGACACTTTATTCTATTTTATCCTATCATAACGTCATATAAGCTCTCTTAACCCATCAACATCTCTGACAGCTAATTTAATTTTGTAAATGTTTACTGATTGTTTCATTAAGTAAAAATATACAAATACAAAAATATTATGCCAGCCAAAGTTAGAACATTGACAGAATTAGCCAGCGAATACGGGGTTTGCCGGAATACATTTAGATCATGGTTAAAACCAATTGAAAAAGAACTTAAGCTTTGTCGCCGTTCTCTCCTTGCATGGCAGGTTAAGATGATATATGAATTCCTGGACGCACCATAATTATTCAATTCATCAAATATCATGTAATCACATTTGTTAGTAAAAACAAAATACTGGCAAATGTGATTTTTTTTTGACTTGTTTGAACTTGCCCAACTTTGCACATTCTCGCCCATTTTGGTTCAACTTCGCCCAATCTTGCCCAGTTTAGCGCAACCATAATCCGCACTCGCCGGAGATTTGCAAATGATTACTGATTGTTTCACTTAAATCATTTGTATATGAAAATCGACAAAAACCGACCAATGTATTCTCTCAGTGTAGAAGAATATATTCAACTGAACAAAGAAATTCTTTCCGAAGCAAAATTGCCTGAAGAGGAAACCGTAAGCAACACAAGCGAAATCATGAATATTGAAGAAGCTGCTGTGTACCTTAAAATGGCTAAGCAGACAGTATATTCGTAAGCCTGCTGTAAGGTACATCTTGTAAATGCCGGGGCATTGCAATAGTTTTGCGGAAACTATTTTGAATGGAGGAATGGCAGAACTATAAGAAGAAATACATGTACCAAGT
>Ga0224524_1000774_pt1 | contig 10940 bp, 5 predicted proteins | sample CFST75metaG_FD_179895 | JGI IMG/M metagenome (GOLD analysis project Ga0224524, IMG submission 179895) | Peat soil microbial communities from Stordalen Mire, Sweden - C.F.S.T75 | ecosystem: Environmental > Terrestrial > Soil > Wetlands > Peat | place: Sweden: Norrbotten County, Stordalen Mire... | reverse complement strand
GAAATCCCCCGGATGGAAGACTGCATTAATGGTGAGGGCTAAAGCCCGATTCGGTTTTTTCGTATCTACCCCGGACTGAAGTCCGGGGTTAGTGACTCATTCTTCCGGTAGCCGGTAGCCGATATATGCCCGGGGTTAGTGACTCATTCTTCCGGTAGCCGGTAGCCGATATATGCCAGGGGTTAGTACTTCATATATGATATCTCTCTGCCGATTTGATCAAATTGACCAGCTATTATTTATTCACCTGCGCTGTCTGATTTGCAATAAGAGTGTTGACAAGGGCTTTAAGCTCATCTATTTCTTTTTGCTGGGATTCAATCTGGCCGACCTTTTCCTGAAGTGCCTCGATCTTTGATTTGTAAGATTCGATCTGCCTCTGTTGTTCTTTCATGCCTTCAAGCAGGACAACAGAGAGCTTTTCATATGAAACAGCTTTATAACCATTATTATCAGTCCTTACAAGTGCCGGGAAGATCTTTTCAACATCCTGGGCTATTAATCCAATCTGCTGGCCGCTGTCAAAATTTATTTCAGGGAATTCAGTTTTTCTCCATTCATAATTTACCCCATTGAGATTAAGTAATTTGTCAAGAACATCTGTCAACGGGATTATATTCTTTTTCCAGCGAATATCAGAACCACTCCAGCCGCCTGTGGAATACGCATTCCCATTTACATATAGTTTATAAGTGGGAGTTGATGTTCCTATTCCGACATTCCCATTTTTAAGAACCGTAACTGCATTTGATGAAGAAGAATTTCCATTGCCAATAACAAACAATCTGTCTGATGGATTCCAACTAGTTGTTGATAATGGTGTATAAGTAGTATTCCAGCTGCCAATTGCTGTTTCACAAAATGATGGAGCAGTAGTAAGATATCCCATCGCTGTTGACCAGTTTCCGCTTGCTGTGGTTTCACCTCCCATTGCTGTTGCACCACTTCCACTTGCAGTAGTAGCAAGTCCCATTGCGGTCGAAATGATGCCAATCGCTTTGGCTTGATCTCCCATTGCGGTTGCAAAGTTTTGATTTGCGACGGTAAACCATCCCATAGCGGTTGAAAGGTATCCGCTTGCTGTCGTTTGTTCGCCCATTGCTATTGATGACTGTCCGCTTGCCGTAGTATTAAATCCCATCGCGGTTGAATATTCTCCACTTGCCAAAGTCATAAATCCCATTGCGGTTGAAATAGTACCACTAGCTGTATTATCTGCTCCCATAGCGGTTGAATAGAATCCGCTTGCTGAGGTGCCAACGCCCATTGCTGTTGAATTGTATTTACTTGCACTGGTTTTATATCCTAAAGCAACGGAAAAGTCACCACTGGCAGTATTTGCAATTCCTATAGCAAATGAACCTTTCCCCGAAGCCTGCGAGCCCTGACCGATAGCAAATGAATAATCGCCTGATGCTTTAGCAACACCTGTAGGATTACCTAGTGTATCCACGCCTGCGCTACCAAAAGCAAAACTTCGATAACCTGTTGCAACTGCTCCTTTTCCAATAGCATAACTTTCAGAATTATTAGCAAATGCTCCTTCTCCAAAAGCAAATGAATTAATATTATTTGCAACAGCGTTTTTTCCAATGGCGGTTGAATAGTCTCCATTGGCAATAGCCTTAAATCCCATTGCCTGAGAATACATTCCTCTTGATTTGGATTGATATCCTGTTGCAAATGAATTTACCCCAACACTGTCAGGTGTCCCGATACGAATATTCCCAGCTAAAAAAGCATTTTTTATCGGGTACCATAATATTCTATTTACAGGATTAACTATACCAGTCGCATCTGTATTCACATTAAGATAATTGTCATTCGTACCTTTAGTCATATCATATCCTCCGACAGCAAAACCTCCTCTTTTCCCTTTGGTAAGAGGATTGCTGTCAATATATATCCTTACGCTGTCGTTGCTTACATCAAGATAATTCTGTACTGGCACGCCACCTTTCGTCATATCGTACCCTCCAACTGAAAAGCCACCTCTTGCTCCCTTGAGATTTGGCTTGCTGTCAACATAGATCCTTGCACTGTCAGTATTTAATGTAAAAAGATCATATATTGTACTACTGCCCTTTGTTGCGTCATAGCCTCCTACTGAAAATCCTCCTTTGGCGCCTTTCGCCGATCCGTTCCCTACATAAGCTCTTATACCCTCATTGTAAACAGCGAAGACCGTATTGCCTGCCTGGTTCTTCACTTCAAAAAGTGCTTCTTCCATATCGGTTGTTGTTCCGGTTATACCAAGCTTTGAGAGCGGAGCAACGTTCTTTGCCAGTAACGAATATGGAACAGCCCAGATCTGACTGGTTCCCATATCAGTCCAGCCTGGTCCCGGATATTTGACTTCTGTCTTCAGGAAAAGTGTCTGTGCGCTCCAGTCAATTGCCGAAAAAGATGCTGCCGATCCTCCTGTCTGCGTGCCTGTTCCTACTACAAGCGATATCATTCCAAATTGATCGGCGGTAACAGAGGATTGATCTTCCTGCCATATAACGGTCCCGCCGGTAAGTGCAGTCACGATAGATATTCTGACGGGAATAACCTGGTTAGTAATTGGCAATCCATTAGCATTTCGTGCAATGGCCTGGTAGTTGAAGCCCTGGGGCACCTGGGCGGTGCAGGGGGAAAGGCAAAAAGTAAGTAGTAAGAAGTAAGTAGTAAGAAGTAAGAAGAAGAGTTTTGTTTTCATGAGAAAAAGGATTAAAGGCATTAAGGTATTAAAGCGTTACGGTTTTAAGGCATTAGGGCGTAATGTCAAATAGCCTTTGGTTTAACATTAAACTGTTTATAACAAAATAAACTGAAAGGAAAGTTAGAATAAAAAGGATATTATCTCAAGTTTTTTTTGACGAATGGAGAAAATTTATCCTTATGATATAAAACAGGCGAGCTAATTTTAAGCTAAGAACCAGACATAAAACCAAGGCAGATGACCTCGGGTGAAGTTCGCCGGAGTTTAGCGTTCCTCGGGGGAGAAATTGGCTGTACTGTTATTTTTGCAGCCGGAATCTCTTTTATGATCAATTTCTGATCCTGGTTTTATTTAACCGGCGTCAGGCTGCACTCACAGGTTTTTCCTTATTGATAAGGATATAAATTATTGGCAGAATACCTAATGTGTTAAAGATAAAGATGCAGATAAACCATGCAAGATGATTATTTCGTCCGGCTTTCCACATTGCAATTAATTTCCATACAGAGTCCCATATTGCAACAATAAGAATTAACGGGATAAACCATGGCATAATAGAATAAATTTCCTGTTCCATTTGATTTTAGTTTTAATTATTAAAAACAACATATAAAGAGCATCCCGGACACTTATTTGCCGGGTTATTTATTTACCTGCGCTGTCTTATTGGTGATAAGGCTGTTGACTAGGGTTTTAAGGTCATCGATTTCTTTCTTCTGGCTTTCGATCTGCTGCTGCTGTTCTTTTATAGCTTCGGTCAATACAGCAGTTATCTTATCATAAGCTACTGATTTGTACCCATCAGATCCCGTGACTACAACTTCAGGAACGACACTCTCCAGTTCCTGGGCAATAAATCCGATATGCTTTCTTCCGATTCCAACATTCAGGCTATCGCTGATCAGATCAAAACTAACACCACGCATTGCCATTACCTTTTCCAGACAGCTTTCAAGCGTGTATATATTCTTCTTAAAACGAACATCAGAACTTGTAAGCCAATTGTACCCTGATTGAACTCTGCCATTACCTGCTATTATATCCAATTTCTGGCCAGGAGAGGTAGTCCCTATCCCAAAACTTCCTTGCAGATATCCATTACCATTTTTGTAAACGGTAAAAGCATTTGAACGATGTGAATTATCATTACCATTTCCAGCAATAAATAAAGGGTCTGTGGGTACCCATAGAACATTTCCGCCAACACTGCATGTGGTGTCATTATATTGTCCTATAACTGTTGAGTAAGAAGACCTGGCAGTTGCAAAACCCATTGCTGTTGAACCGTCTCCAATTGCTTTCGAGTACACTCCCATTGCGGTCGAATAGGCTCCAATAGCTTTCGAGTATACTCCCATTGCTGTTGAAACGTATCCACTTGCTAATGTACTGTATCCCATTGCGGTCGAACATTCATCACTTGCCCTGGAAAAATTACCCATTGCGGTCGTATTAAATCCACTGGCTACTGTCCCAACTCCCATTGCGGTTGAGCCGCTTCCATCTGCCCGGGTTCCACACCCCATTGCTGTCGAAAAATCTCCAGTTGCTGATGAATATTTACCAAAAGATGTAGCAAAATTTCCATTTGCTCTAGTTAGATAGCCTATAGCTGTCGAAAAGTCGCCCCTTGCAGTATCAGCCAGTCCAAATGCAAAAGAGCCATAACCTAATGCCTGCGAACCTTGTCCGACAACAACTGAGTATAATCCTTGGGCATAAGCAACTCCTGTACTATTTCCATTAAAATCAACCCCGGCACTTCCAATGGCAAAGCTCCTGTATCCTTCTGCAAGAGCACCTCTTCCGATAGCATAGCTTTCATCTTGTACTGCTTGTGCAGAATCACCAAATGCAAATGAATTAATTGAACTTGCAACAGCATTTTTCCCTATTGCAGTAGAATAATCTCCATTAGCTATGGCCTTATATCCCATCGCCTGTGAATACATTCCTCTTGACTTGGATTGATATCCTATTGCAAATGAATTTACTCCGACACTGTCAGGTGTCCCGATTCGAATGTTCCCTGCTAAAAAAGCATTTTTTATCGGGTACCATAATATTCTATTTACAGGATTAACTATACCAGTCGCATCCGTATTCACATTCAGGTAATTGTCATTCGTGCCTTTGGTCATGTCATAACCGCCCACAGCAAACCCTCCACGTTTTCCTTTGGTCAATGGATTGCTGTCGATATATATCCTTACGCTGTCGTTGCTTACATCCAGATAATTCTGTACTGGCACGCCACCTTTCGTCATATCGTACCCGCCAACTGAGAAGCCTCCTCTCGCTCCTTTGAGATTTGGCTTGCTGTCAACATAGATCCTCGCACTGTCAGTGTTTAATGTAAGAAGATCATATATCGTAGTGCCTTTTGTGGCATCATAGCCGCCTACAGAAAATCCTCCCTTTGCTCCTTTTGCATTACCGTTTCCAACATAAGCCCTGATTCCCTCATTGTAAACAGCAAAAACCGTATTGCCGGCCTGGTTCTTCACCTCAAACAGAGCCTCTTCCATATCGGTTGTTGTTCCGGTTATCCCAAGCTTCGTCAGCGGGCCTGCGACATTCTGGGCCACAAGCGAATATGGGACACCCCATAACTGGCTTGTCCCCATTGTGGTCCAGGTGGTTCCCGGATACTGAATTATTGTCTTCAGATAGAGTGTCTGAGCTTTCCAGTCAATTGCCGAAAATGAGGCTGCGCTTCCTCCGGTCTGGGTTCCTGTTCCAACGACCAGTGAAATCAATCCATAGCTGTTCGAGGTAATAGATGAAAATAGTTCCTCATAGATCAGAGTTCCTCCTGTAAGTGAAGTCTGGATATCGATCTTGACCGGGAGCGCCTGGTTCGCGAGAATAGTACCTGAACCATCTCGTGCAATGGCCTGATAGTTGAAGCCCTGAGGCACCTGTGCGGTGCAGGGGGAAAGTAAGAAATAAGTAGTAAGAAGTAAGAAGAAGAGTTTTGTTTTCATAGCGTTAATAATTAGAATATCTGAAAACCGATATCGTGCATCGTGTGTCATGAGCCCTGTGCCGATCAATATCAAAGGAAAGTTAAGTCAAAAAGAAAAACATATCAAGTATTTTTGACGAATGGAGAAATAGAATAGTGGAACGACTAACATGGTGAGGGCTAAAGTCCGGTTCCCTTCTTCCTTGTTCACCCCGGACTGAAGTCCGGGGTTAGTAATTCATTCTTCCGGTTGCCGGTGACCGGTCACCGGTAGCCGCTATATGTCCGGGGTTAGTGATCACTCTCTGATGCTTTGAACTGACCGATCAGTTATTCTTTATTCATCTGGGTTGTCTGACTGGTAATAAGGCTGTTGACAAGGGCCTTTAGCTCATCAATTTCTTTTTGCTGGGTCTCAATCTGTTCAGCCTTTCCCTGAAGAGACTGAACCTGTGATTTAAGATTATCGTTTTCGGATTTGTAGGATTCAATCTGAGTCTGCTGCTCCTGGATGGCTTTAACCAAGACTGGAATCAACTTGTCATAATTCAGACCCCAAAGTCCTGTCACACTGTTCTCAGGAACATCAACGGCTTCGGGAATTATATCATAAACCTCCTGTGCAATGAGCCCTATCGTTCTCGGGATGTTTTCTTTTCCCCAGGTGGACTGATCAATACTGCTGTGATGGACATATTGTTTCGGAGAGAGCTCCATCACTTCTCTGAGACCATAGGAAAGAGGCATCTGGTTTTCTTTAAGGCGGCTGTCGGAGTAGGTCGTCCAGGCATAAGCCCTCCCTGTACCAATTGTAACAGTTGCACTGTTTGGTAACTGTAGTGCATAAGTCGGGCTTATGATGCTCTGCAAACCGACACAACCATTTTTCAAAACTGTTACTGCATTTGATGGAGTTGAAAAACCACCGTTGCCAATGACAAACAATCTGTCTGATGGATTCCAACCTGTCGTAGATAAAGGTGTATAACTTGTGTTATTAGCGCCAAATACTGATTCGAAACCCGATGGTGCCTTAGTCATATAACCAAATGCGATTGAAAAGTCTCCACTTGCAGTTGTCCAACCTCCTATCGCGGTTGAATTGCTTCCGCTTGCGGTTGTGTACTCTCCCGTTGCGATTGAGTAATAATTGTTTGCTTTTGTACCTAATCCTGTTACAGTTGAACCATACCCGCTTGCTGTATCTTGAATCCCAATTGCAAATGAATTGTCGCCTTTTGCCATTGATTTATTTCCCATGGAGGTTGAATAGGATCCGGTCGCTGTAGTCATATATCCCATGGCTGTTGAAAGAACTCCATTTGCAATGGTGCCATCTCCTATCGCTGTCGAAAAATTTCCACTGGCAACGGAACTCTCTCCCATTGCCATTGAGCATGTTCCAATTGCTTTGGTGTTGTCACCCCAGGCTAATGAAAAATTACCACTGGCAGTTGTGTATCCACCAATTGCAGTTGCCATTATTCCACTTGCAGTTGTGGTATATCCCATTGCTGTTGATACTGCTCCGCTTGCGGTGGAGTAGTGCCCCATTGCGGTTGCATCATCTCCGCTTGCAATGGCTCTCATTCCCATAGCCGTTGAATAGGTGCCGCTTGCAATTGTCCAGCCTCCCATTGCAGTTGAATACAACTCACTTGCTGTGGTGTAAAGTCCCATTGCAGTACTAAAAGCACCTCTAGCACTGGTTTTGTATCCCATTGCAATTGCATATTTACCTTTCGCAGTATCGGCAATTCCAAATGCAAAAGATCCTAAGCCACATGTTTGTGAACCCTGACCTATAGCAAAAGAATAATCTCCCAATGCACGGGCAACATCTGTAGGATGACCAGCTGAGTCTATCCCAGCACTACCAAAAGCAAAACTCCTATAACCGCTTGCAATAGCACCTCTGCCTATTGCATAACTTTCTAAATTTAATGCTCTTGCAGAATCACCAAATGCAAAAGAATTGATTTTATTTGCCAAAGCGTTTTTCCCAATTGCTGTTGAATAATCGCCTCTTGCAACGGCTTTATACCCCAAAGCTTGTGAATATTGTCCTATTGCTTTAGATTCATAACCGGAAGCAAATGAGTTAGTACCAACACTATCCGGTTTTTCTACCAAAACTCTTCCTGTAAGAAAAGCATTCTTAATTGGGTACCACAATATTCTGTTGACTGGATTTATTATGCCAGTGGCATCTGTATTCACATTAAGATAATTGTCATTCGTACCTTTAGTCATATCATATCCGCCTACAGCAAAACCTCCTCTTTTCCCTTTGGTAAGAGGATTGCTGTCGATATATATCCTTACGCTGTCGTTGCTTACATCCAGATAATTCTGTACTGGCACGCCTCCTTTCGTCATATCGTACCCTCCAACTGAAAAGCCACCTCTTGCTCCCTTGAGATTTGGCTTGCTGTCAACATAGATCCTTGCACTGTCAGTGTTTAATGTAAAAAGATCATATATAGTACCACTGCCCTTTGTAGCATCATAACCCCCAACTGCAAATCCTCCCCTTTTACCTTTTGCGTCACCATTTCCTACATAAGCCCTTATTCCTTCATTGTAAACTGCAAAAACAGTATTTCCGGCCTGGTTTTTTACCTCAAACAATGCCTCTTCCATATCGGTTGTCGTTCCCGTTATACCAAGCTTCGTCAGCGGGCCAGTAACTTCTTTTGCTGTAAGAGAATATGGAACGGCCCAGATCTGGCTGGTTCCCATATCAGTCCAGCCCGGTCCCGGGTATTTGACTTCAGTCTTCAGGAAGAGTGTCTGGGCGCTCCAGTTGATCGCTGAGAATGAAGTTGCTGACCCTCCGGTCTGCGTTCCTGTTCCTACTACAAGCGATATCATTCCAAACTGATCGGCGGTAACAGAGGAATGTTCTTCCTGCCATATAACGGTCCCGCTGGTAAGTGCAGTCACGATCGATATTCTGACGGGAATAACCTGGTTAGTAATTGGCAATCCAGTAGCATTCCGTGCAATGGCCTGGTAGTTGAAGCCCTGTGGCACCTGTGCGGTGCAGGGGGAAAGGCAAAAAGTAAGTAGTAAGAAGTAAGTAGTAAGAAGTAAGGAGAAGAGTTTAGTTTTCATGGGAAGAAAGGCTTAAATGAGCAACGGCGCAGGGCACAAAGGCAAAATAGTCTGGCCTCCTGCGACAGATGCCTGGTTAATAATTGAAAACAAGTATTTATATAAGCAAGTTATAAAAAAAAAGACAAGTAGAGTCAAGTTTATTTTAAGCTACGCAACTCCTATCCCTTAGTGGGGATCCGGTCAATAGTTTGACGATGTTAATAAATATATGGCTTAGAAAAAAAGCTGCCTTTTACATTTATCAGATGCCTCCAAATATGCAGCGGACAGCAGCACCGACAGTATAATCCATAGCGCCCGAAGACGTTTCGCCGCTATCGTAGCTCGCCGACCTGTAATAAGCCGATCCTTCTCCATCCGTCGATGTCCACCAGTTATTGTATAATCCAGTGCCATCAAATAGCCCGTCAGTGGTACGGCTGCCACCGGGAAGAGCTGTAAAACCGGCTCCATTTGTTGCCCCCTGGTTCGGGCTTGCCCAATGGTTTGTACCCACTTCTTTTAGCTGGCCTCCTACACCTTCGTAGCCCAAAAAGTTTTCCAGGTCTGTCCAATCATTATCGGAGGGTACATGCCAACCCTGCGGGCATAGCATCCCTGTGCTTACTGCAAACCAGTTGTATAATGCTCCATAAACTGGTTTATAGGTACCTTTATCATTATTGTACCAACAGTACCCTGGTGTGGATAATGAAATCCATTCTGTATTATCTGTAATATTTGGTATAGCTGTCCCATCATTGTATTTAGCGGTTTTTAAATCTTCAGCCATCCATATCTGTTGTCCAATCCTGATTGTTTTATAAGTATTGCCATCCCTATCGGTAACCAGAGAAGTGTCCTGAACGGTTGTTCCGGAAATATTAATGTCCCCGTTCACAACTAAATTATTCTTGACATTCAATACTCCGGCTATGCCAACTGTGTCTGTATTAGCCTGCAGCAGGTATTTTCGACCATTATTTTCATTGAGAGCAACAATATTGAATGTAGATGAAGAATCCTTGCTTTGTGATTGAAGATAGACCATGGTGCTGTCCGGACTAACTGACAGATATTTATTTTCCGATCCTTTTGTCATATCATAACCGCCAACAGCAAACCCGCCTTTTATCCCTTTCTTTGAAGGATTATTGTCAAGATAAACCCTTACACTATCGCTGTTGACTGTAAGCAGGTTGTGAACACCCTTTGTTTCATCATACCCGCCAACAGAAAAACCGCCCTTGGTTCCCTTTGCATCGCCATTGCCGACATATATTCTCACTCCTTCATTGTAAACGGCAAAGACAGTATTCCCCGCTTTGTTTTTTACCTCAAACAGCGATTCTTCCATATTATCTGTTGTCCCGTTTATCCCCAGCTTTACCAGAGGCCCTTCAATACTCTTTGCCACCAGCGAATAAGGGACAGCCCATATCTGGCTGGTTCCCATATCTGTCCAGCCTGGTCCGGGATATTTGACTTCAGTCTTCAGGAAGAGTGTCTGGGCGCTCCAGTTGATCGCTGAAAATGAAGCTGCTGACCCTCCGGTCTGCGTTCCTGTTCCTACTACAAGCGATATCATTCCAAACTGATCGGCGGTAACAGAGGAATGTTCTTCCTGCCATATAACGGTCCCGCCGGTAAGTGCAGTCACGATCGATATTCTGACGGGAATAACCTGATTAGTAATTGGCAATCCAGTAGCATTCCGTGCAATGGCCTGGTAGTTGAAACCCTGAGGCACCTGTGCGGTGCAGGGGGAAAGGCAAAAAGTAAGTAGTAAGAAGTAAGTAGTAAGAAGTAAGGAGAAGAGTTTCGTTTTCATGAGAAGTAAAGCTTAAAAGGAGCAACGGCGCAGGGGCAAAAATGCAAAATAGCCTGCCCTCCTGCGACAGACGCCTGGTTAATAATTGAAAACAAATATATGCCGAAAAAACGAATCCCGGAATAATTAAACAACAATAAAATCCTACTTAATAAATGTTGTTGTGTGCAGGTCTTTAATTCTTTATCACTTTAAATGATCGCCTTCTCTGTCCTGCTACCTGGAACAGATAGATGCCTTTTTCAAACTTGCTGATTTCTATAAAATTTTCCTCGCTGTTCAGCTTGCCGGAAAGAACTTGCCGCCCTGCCATGTCTGTTATGAAATAGGGAGAGCTC
>Ga0224524_1000771_pt1 | contig 10952 bp, 7 predicted proteins | sample CFST75metaG_FD_179895 | JGI IMG/M metagenome (GOLD analysis project Ga0224524, IMG submission 179895) | Peat soil microbial communities from Stordalen Mire, Sweden - C.F.S.T75 | ecosystem: Environmental > Terrestrial > Soil > Wetlands > Peat | place: Sweden: Norrbotten County, Stordalen Mire... | reverse complement strand
ATAAACTCGAAAATGCTGATTTGTATTCCTCAATGAGCGAAAACCTAAAAAAAGGTTTTGAATATCTTAAAAATACTGACTTTTCTTCCCTTGAAGTTGGCCGTTATGAGATTGATGGCGAGAAAGTATTTGCATTGGTAAGTGAATATGAAAGCAAAGCGCCACAGGATTGCAAACAAGAGGCACACGAAAAATATGTTGACATCCAGCATATTGCTTCAGGGAGAGAAGCCATTGGTTTTGCAACTTTAAACAAACAACGGGTTTTAGATGAATACAATCCAGATAAAGACATTGCATTCTATTCAGGAAAAACGACTCCGATGACTCTTGAAAGCGGAATGTTTGCCGTATTCTTTCCTCAGGACATTCATCGTCCGTGTATGCGCATCGAAGGTCCAGAGAAAGTAAAAAAGGTGGTGGTTAAGGTTCACATTTAGAAAAAAGTCATTCGGAAATAGGAAAAGTCATTCGTCATTGGGAAACTTTTAAATGCAATTTTTCGAATGACGAATGACTCTTTCCCATTGTAATTCAGTTAGCTATCGTTAATTGACCATCAATATCCAATCCTGTCCATCTAATTGGCAATAAAGGCAACATCGGCAAAAGTTCGTTTAATACCCGATTTGAATTTGTATTTCGGGTACCCAAAAATAACCACGATGCCGGCTGGCGATTTGACCGGAATGTTCCATTTCCGTTTCAAATCTTTAGCTCCATATTGAATGACCGGATGAATGCTGCCAATCATACACGAACCAAGGCCCAGGCTTTCAGCAGCCAGCATCGCGTAAGTGGCTGGAATATACGGATCAGCCGGATCGGAATAGGGTGAAGCCAAAAAATACATGGCCAATGGAGCATCGTATAACAAATAATTTTCACCCTTTTCTTTGGTGTCCGTAAAAAAACGGACAAGCGGTTGTGCAAAACTTTTCATCAACTGATAGGTTTCTTTGCCTGCAAACCGCCATATCCAGATCATCTGATCGGAAAATAGCCAGCTGATTTTGCGGAAATAGTCGATCACATCGAATGAAAATTCGCGCACTTTATCTTTCCCATTGATGACAACTAAATGTACATCGGAAGGCGGTAAACCCATCGGCGCTAAAACTGAGGCTTCAATAATTTGCTGAATCAGTCCCTCACCGATTTCCAAATCTTTAAAATCACGGATACTACGGCGGCCAACCATCAGGTTTTTAAGCTGATCATAATTTGTCTTGTTAGTAATCTCCGACAAATCAATCAAGTCGTTTGCAGAAATCTCCCTACCGGAAACCTGAATAGCCTTGTTGGGACAAACAGCCATACATTGTCCACAAGCCATACATCCAAATATTGAATTTTCGCTTACAACCGGGCGATTGTCCTCCATTTTCAAGGAAAAATCTTTGCAAACTTTAACGCAAAGTCCACACGCATTGCAGCGATCATAGGAAAAGGAGATCCTGCCATTTTCACTTGTTCTGCTTGTAATAATTGCCATGACTCTTTTTTTTCTAAATTTATACGTTTTTTTACTTTTTCACGACTTAAATCATGCATAATAATGCGGCATAATTCGATTTTTTTTCAGCTCTTTTTTCTCCTGGTCATATTAAACCTGAAGATCGAAGCTCAAGAACGCTACAAGGACGAAATAACAGATTCAGTGAAGGTTGACACCTACACCTATTCCTTTAAAGACGGAAAGCCGCTCGACCTTGATGTTTACACTCCCTACTTTGATAACCAGCAAAAAAGACCTTTAATTTTCTACGTGCATGGCGGAGGTTTCATGGATGGAAAACGCGACGACCCGGGTATAAAACTCTTTTGTAAAAAACTGGCACAACACGGCTACGTGGCTGCTTCAATCTCGTACCGGCTTACCCGGAAAGGAACTGAAACAGGCTTTGGCTGCGACTGCCCGGCAATCGACAAGCGAAATACCTTTAACAATGCGGTTGAAGATCTTCAGGATGCCACCTTTTTCATGATCAAAAACCGGGATCAGATGGGAATTGATCCTCAGAAAATCATTCTTTCGGGAAGTAGTGCCGGTGCAGAAACAGTTTTAAATACAGCCTACCAACCACCCTATTGCTATGGACTCGACAGTGGACCAGTTTCATACGCCGGAGTAATTTCGATGGCTGGCGCTGTTCCCGACACTTCGCGTATTTTCAAGGAATCGGCTATTCCATCGCTCCTCTTTCATGGAACATGCGACAATATGGTTCCCTATTCAACTGCGCCACATCGTTACTGCAACAAATCGCAACCGGGGTACCTGATTTTACACGGTTCGCATACGATTGCCGAAAAACTAAAAAAACTTGGAACTCCCTATTGGTTATATACTTACTGCAATGCTTCACACGAAATAGCCAGTAAACCAATGACTGCCAACTTCGACGTAATCATTGATTTCTGCTACTCCTTCGTCGTTAACAAAGGGAAAGAACAGCGAAATACAGTCATTAAAACCGAAAATAAATCCTGCGAATACCAATCTTTTAATTTTTGTGACGAATAAAGTGATGATCATCCAGTACTTTCCGACTCAAAAGAACAGCAGTTTTGTTCCGAAACTTTGTCAGTTTTTGTTAATTTGAAATAGAAGGCCGGGGAAAAAGAAAAAGAGCAATCCTTATTGGAACCAGAGAAAACACAATTACCTTATCGTAAGCTATCATAAATGACCTCAATTCTCATCGCAATTTCATACTTTTGAAAAACCATCGATAATCCAAATTCAAAAGGTCATGAAACGACTTCTTTTTCCATTTTTCCTTTTCTTTTTTCTGAATATTTCATTCAGTCAGGCACAGATAACCGAAATTCAGTATTTATCCGGAACTGGCAGCGACCATACTGTTGACTGGGATTTTTTCTGTTCAGCAGGCCGAAACTCAGGCAAATGGACCAAGATACCAGTTCCTTCAAACTGGGAACTTCAGGGATTCGGCACCTATAATTACGGAGGCGATAAAGATGAAATCCGTGGAAAAGAAACCGGAATGTACAAATATATATTTCAGGTTCCTAAAGATTGGAAAAACAAACTGGTCGACCTTGTGTTTGATGGATCGATGACCGATACCCAGGTGAAAATCAACGGAATATCGGCTGGAAGAATGCACCAGGGAAGTTTTTACCGTTTCAGGTACGATGTCAGCGATCTGCTCAAATTCGGGAAGGAAAACCTGCTCGAAGTTACAGTCGCCAAACACTCCGAGAATGAAGGAGTTAATAAAGCCGAACGAATTTGCGATTTCTGGATTTTCGGCGGCATTTTCCGTCCTGTTTTTCTGGAAGCAAAACCTCGTACGAATATTGAGCGGATTGCCCTTGATGCCAAAGCTGATGGTTCCTTTCAAATGGATGTTTTTCTGAATAACGTTCGCGAACGGATGGAAGTAAAAGCCCAGATTAAAACACTTTCCGGCGAACCGGTAAGCTCACCATTTTCGGTCATTCTGGATAAAATTCAACCGGTAGCACATTTGCAAACCTTTGCCGAAAACATCAAACCCTGGTCTCCTGAATTTCCGAACAGGTACAAAGTCGACGTTCAACTGATTGATTATCTGGACGTGATTCATGAAGTAAACGAAAAATTCGGTTTTCGCACCATAGAGCTACGCGAAAGTGATGGCGTTTATGTGAACGGCGAAAAAGTCATGTTCAAGGGAGTTTGCCGCCATTCCTTCAGGCCAAATACCGGACGAGCCCTGAACAAACAGGTCAGCATTGAGGATGTCAACACAATTAAGGACATGAATATGAATGCCGTACGCATGTCGCATTATCCGCCTGACACCCATTTTCTGGATGTTTGCGATTCGCTGGGTTTGTTTGTTCTCGACGAACTGGCTGGCTGGCAAAAAGCTTACGACACACGTGTGGGCTCTGTTCTGGCCCAGGAAATGCTTTTCAGGGATGTCAATCATCCAAGTATTGTCGTTTGGGACAATGGAAACGAAGGTGGCTGGAACACCGAACTCGATCATTATTTTGACGAACTCGATCCGCAAAAGCGTCCGCTTATCCATCCTTGGGCCGAATTCAGGAACACCGATACCCAACATTACAAAGATTTCAATTACGGCGTCGGAACTCACCAACAAGGGCGAAAGGTTGTCTTTCCAACTGAATTTCTGCACGGATTGTACGATGGTGGTCATGGCGCCGGATTGGAAGATTACTGGAACATGATGCTAAACAACCCATTATCAGCCGGAGGTTTTTTATGGGATTATGCCGATGAAGCGGTTGTCAGAACCGACAAAAACGGGATACTGGATACCGATGGAAACCATGCCGCCGATGGCATTTTGGGTCCAAATCTCGAAAAAGAAGGCAGTTACTTTGCTATCAAAGAAATATGGTCGCCCGTGTTTTTCGAAACCCGATACATCACTTCTACATTCAACGGCGAATTTCCGATCGAAAACCGCTACATTTATACGAACCTGATAGACTGCAAATTCACATATAGCCTGATCGATTTGCAGAATCCGTATCAGGATTTCGGGAAAGTGAATGAAACCGGAACCATTGAATCGCCCGACCTGGCACCCGGACAAAAAGGAATACTCAAAATGTTCATGCCGGTTCATTTTTTCAGCAGCGACGTGCTTTACATTACGGCAACCGATCGTTATGGACGCGAAATTTATACTTGGAGCTGGCCCATCAAAAGCGCAAAAGCCATTGCTGATGAAATTGTTACCACAGACCGGACTGGTAAAGTCAAAATCACGGAAGATGCGGTAAGCCTCACCGCCCAGATTAACGACCTTTCATTCAAATGGGATAAAAAAACCGGCTTCCTGGCAGGCGTTAAGAATAAAAATCAACCGATCAGTTTTCTTCATGGCCCAGTTCCGGCAACCGGATCGACCGAATTTCAGGAGTTGAAAAATTATTCCGATGGTTCGGACCAGGTTGTTGAATGCATTTACAAAGGCGATCTGAAAAAGGTAAAATGGACCGTTCAACCATCAGGATGGCTAAAGCTGGAAGTGTTGTACAAAGCGCCTTATGAGAATAAATTTATGGGCATCAGTTTCGATTATCCTGAAGACCAGGTAAAAGGAGTTCGCTGGATGGGTTATGGGCCTTACCGGGTCTGGAAAAACCGGATGAAAGGAAATACCCTGAATGTTTGGGAAAAAGCCTATAACAATACAATTACCGGCGAAAGTTGGGTTTATCCTGAATTTAAAGGATACCACCGAAACTTCTACTGGGCAACCATTCAGTCAAAAGAACAAGACTTCACTATTGTTTGTCCCGACGAAGACGTTTTCCTTCGACTGTTTACGCCCGAAAAACCTCTGGGAGCCTCGAACGACAATACTTCACCCGAATTTCCTTCCGGAAATATTTCATTTTTGCATGGGATCAATCCTATCGGAACCAAATTCAGCAAGCCCGAAAGTCTAGGGCCTATGAGCCAGCCCAATATGTTCCTGTACGAAAAAAATCTGACGCTCTATTTCGATTTCAACAAGGAAGAATAATTTCCAGAGTAAGCATAAATACTTACAACGAATACGATTTTGCGCTGAGTAGGATGATGATCAGATGAACTACTTTCGCGTTGTTATTACCACGAATTCAAAAATGGAACTATACCAGGAATTAACCAAAGATGTCCGGTTTACCGAAGGTCTGAAATCGTGCATGAGTTGTGGTGTTTGTACTGCCATCTGCCCCGCTGCCGAATTTTACGACTACGACCCACGAATAATTGCCAGTATTTTACAATCAAAAGACGAAGAGAAAATTGAAGAACTTCTAAAAAGCGATGTGATCTGGTATTGTGGTGAATGTATGTCATGCAAAACCAGATGTCCGCGTGGTAATTGTGTCGGACTCATTATCATGGCTTTGCGCGCGCTGTCGCAAGAGCTTGGGTTCTTCGCCGAATCGGAAAAAGGCCGGCAACAACTCGCCATCAAACGGGTGGTAGGCGAAAATATCGTTAAAAAGGGTTACTGCATCCTTCCCGAAAATCTGGTTCCTGAACTTCATCCCGAACAAGGCCCGGTTGGCGAATGGATCTTCGAAAATAAAGTGGAAGTGTACAAGCGGGTTGGAGCCAATTACCAAGGTGACGGTGTGGGCGCTTTGCGTAAAATACCACAGGAATCGCTGGACGAAATTAGCCGGATTTTTGATGTTACCGGAGGATTCGAACGCTTCGGAAAAATCGAACACTTTTCGAAAATTAAGGCCAAAAGCATGGGCTTTGCGGATGACACCGAAGAATTAACGGACTATATCAATCACACATTTACGACCAACAACGGAAAACATAATCGGCAATAAGAATGAAAAAAGAAGGCAAAATACAAGTGTGGCAGGACTATCAAAAGGAAATAGCCGACGATCATTATTTTTATGTTCGAAGTTGTATCCGTCAAAACTTTTTCCCCGGTTCGGAACAAACTTTCCTCAAAATACTGCGAAAAGAACTGAACAAAGACATTTACGAAAATCCGCATCATACAACCTGTTCAGGTATTGGCTATCATACCGACATTGTTCCTTTCGACACCATTCAAACCATTGTAGCAAGGCAATTTGCCCTGATGACCGAAGCCGGCTATCAAAACCTCGCAGTTTCGTGCATTACCTCGTTTGGTATTTACAACGAAATCATCGAAACCTGGAAGGAATTTCCGGCGGAATTGGAAAAAGTACGGCACTACCTCAAAGAAGCTACCGGACGCGAATTTGAAATTCCACAGAATGTGGCACATGCCAGCGATATTGTCTATAAATTCAGGCAAAAGATAGCCGACAAAGCAAAGCATCCACTGATCAACCAGCAAACCGGTAAACCGCTGAAAATTGTCGAACACATTGGGTGCCATTATTCCAAAATGTTTCCGTGCAAAGGTGTTGGCGGCGCCGAATTTCCGCATGTGCTGGTCGGAATGATCGAAGCATGGGGCGGCGAAGTGATTGATTATCCCGAACGACGCCACTGCTGCGGGTTTGGCTTCAGGCAATATCTTGTCATGTCGAACCGGGGATATTCGGTCTCCAATTCCCGGAAGAAATTTGAATCGATGGAACCCTATCATCCCGATGCCATTGTTAGTAACTGTCCGGGATGCCCGATGTTTCTCGACCGTTGGCAATACGTGATTGAAGAAATGGAAGGCAAAACGTATGGCGAAAACGGACAGGGAATCCCGGTAATGACCTACGAAGAAATGGCCGGACTGGTGCTGGGCTACAACCCGTGGGACATGGGCATGCAAATGCACCAGACCAATGTTGAGCCATTGCTCGATAAAATGGGAATCAAGTACGATCCTGAACTAAAATATGCCAACAAAGAAGGAAAACTGATCGGAAAACCAATGATGGTGGGCTGTGGATGCTAATTCGATAATTTGGCAATTCGAAAATTCGACGATTTAAAACTTGAAACAACGAATATCCAAGGCTAAATATTGAACAACCAATAAACAAGTTCAATGCCAACCTGGAACTTTAAACTTTAAACTTTAAACTGCTAGTGTGAAACACATTGTAATAATAGGAGGCGGAATTGCCGGAATGGAAACAGCCTGTGCACTGACAGATGCAGGACATTGGGTAACTGTGATCGAAAAAGATGCTCAAGTTGGCGGGAAACTGAACAACTGGTCTTATCTTTTTCCTGATTTCACTCCGGCTGAAAAAATCACAAACGCACTTCAGGAAAAGTATCGCGAAAAAGACTTTTCAATCCTTCTTAAAACCGAAGTGAAATCGGTTCAGCGGAACAACAATCAATTCAGCATCGAAACTTCAACCAATCAGCAGTTGGAAGCCGATGCCGTGGTGGTTGCCACCGGTTATGAACTCTTTGATGCCCGCCGCAAGGAAGAATATGGCTACAAAATTTACGATCATGTAATTACCTCAGCCGACCTGGAACAATTACTTCTGCCAAATGGCGACCTCACGGTGGCTGCCGGAAATAATCCAAAACGGATTGCTTTTGTACATTGTGTTGGCTCGCGCGACGAAAAATCGGGAAACCATTATTGCTCCAAAGTTTGCTGCATCACAGGCGTAAAACAGGCCATCGAACTCAAAAAACGTTTGCCCGAAGCTGAGATTTATTGCTTTTACATGGATTTGCGCATGTATGGCAAGCATTTCGAAGAACTGTACCGCGAAGCTCAGGAAAAATACGACATTCAATTCATCCGTGGACGTTTATCTGAAGCTTCGGAAAAGATCGACAAAAGTTTGCTGATTAAAGCCGAAGACACGCTTTCGGGCCGGCCACTTAAAATGAATGTTGACTTGCTCGTATTGCTGATAGGCATGGAAGCCGGTAAAGGAACTGCAACTGCTGCGGCTACTTGCGGCATTGGCTGCGAAGATTCCGGGTTTCTGCAAACTGCTGATTCATTTCTGAAGTCGAATATTTCGTCGGAAGAAGGCATTTTTCTGGCCGGAAGCTGTTCTGCTCCCATGTCGGTAAACGATACGATTTTACATGCCCGTTCTGCTGCACAGGAAGTAGATGGTTGGCTGAAGAAACAGTGAGAAGGCGCAGTGAATAGCGGCAGAGCCGCAAAATATTTGTAGAATAGAATTCGATCAACATGAAGGTAGGTGCAGCGCACCGAAATTATTTATACAAATTGTTTAATGTCGCGGTGCTCTGCACCTATTGATTACATTTCGATATTTCTTTCTACAAATATTAAGGTGCTCTGCACCTAAAAAACGAAATAGAATAAAAATGAAAAATAAAACCACATAGACACATAGAAAAATAAATATGTGTCCTATGTGCCTATGTGGTTTGATAATATTATTCAATGAAGGATTTTGGATATACAGTTATTAAACAACGAACCATCGACTACGATCAGTTTGACGGGCGATTGCTGAATGAGGTTCTCAAAATGGAGCCATCGTTCAAAGTCTGCCTTTCGTGCGGAGGATGTACGGCCACCTGTAGCGCCAACGACCTGGTCAGTTTTAATGTGCGAAGGATGAACCTAATGCTACGCCGGGGCGAAACGGTTGAACTTGAATCGGAAATTAAAAAATGTATGCTCTGCGGCAAATGCATGTTGGTTTGCCCACGCGGAATCAACATCCGCAATGTGATCATGCTCCTAAAAAAAAGCATTCTTAAATACAAACCCGTTAATAAATAACCAGCTATGAAATTTCCCCCGTCGTTTACAGCACCATTTACCATCGGGCTTTTATTCATTTCATGCTTCCTGGTAGTCATCATCGGCATCTGGATTTCGGGTCTTTCGCGCATCGATAAAAGCCGGATCGTACACAACATTTTCACCCGAAAAAGCCTGTTGTCCATCCACGAAACATTCAGGGAATCACTGATCCACCGTAAAATATTCAGGAAAAATCCGGTTTTGGGTTACATGCATTGCAGCCTTGCATTTGGCTGGTTCCTGCTTATTGTAGTGGGTCACATCGATGCTTGCAATCACTTCCAAACGCTTTCCGTTCCTGCCTGGAAAGCCGTCTTTTTTCGCTATTTCGTTACAGAACAGGCTACCACACTTTCAGGAAAAATACTGGCTGCCACCATGGATTTATTGCTCCTTTTCATTCTTTCAGGAGTAATGCTCGCTTACTATAAACGATTTAACAGCCGGACGTTCGGAATGAAAAAAACGACCCATCTTAAAACGGGCGACCGCATTGCGTTGACTGCCCTCTGGCTCATTTTTCCGCTTCGTTTTCTGGCTGAAAGTGTATCGGCAGGCATTCATCACAACGGAAGTATCATTAGCCAGCCAACCGGGAACATGCTTGCCTCGCTCTTGCCCGTTCATTTCCTCGAAATGCCTTTGTGGTGGGCGTATTCAGGAGCGCTTGGCCTGTTTTTCTTTGCGTTGCCCGTTTCAAGGTATATGCACATTCCGGTTGAAGTGGTCCTGATTTTTCTTCGGAATTACGGCATCAAGGTACAAAAGCGGATCGACGGTTATTCGCGCATCCAGGTGTATTCGTGTTCGCGATGTGGCATTTGCCTCGACAGTTGCCAGATGAACCATGTTGCCATCAAAGACACTCAATCGGTTTATGTGTTGAAACACATCCGGAATAAAAACCTGACCGACGAAAAGCTTTTTAATTGCCTTCTTTGCGGACGATGCCAACCCGATTGCCCCGTTGGGCTCGAACTGAACAACCTTCGCATTACCCAGCGCATCGAATCGACCAAAGAATATAACTCTTCGTATGAATACCTGAAGAATGGCAAAGTGGCCGTCAGCCCTCAAACAGAAGTGATTTATTTTGCCGGTTGCATGACCAAACTTACTCCAGCCATCCTGAAATCGATGAAAGAAATTTTTGCCGTGGCCGGTGTGAAATACTGGTTCATGGACGAAGATAAAACAGCATGTTGTGGTCGCCCGCTGATGCAGGTTGGACAATACGAAGCCGCTAAAAAACTGATCGAACACAACCGTGAACGGATTTTGGCTTCAGGCGCTAAAAAACTGGTTGTCTCCTGCCCTATTTGCTACAAAGTGTTTAACGAAGATTATGCTTTGCCCGGCATCAAGGTTCAGCATCATTCGGAATACCTGCTCGAACTAATGGCCGAAAACCGCCTTCCTGTGCATAAAATGCCAATGCGCGTGGTTTATCACGATCCTTGCGAACTGGGCCGCGGAAGTGGCATCTATCATCAGCCGCGCTTGCTACTCGACGAATATGCCGAAGTGATTCCGATAAAAAATGAAAAGGAAGCGGCATACTGCTGTGGCGGAAGCCTGGCCAACATCAAAATACAAATGAACGAGCGCAACCAAATACGCGACAATGCCTTGGACGAATACCTCAGCTACCAGCCTGATGTGCTGGCAACCGCCTGTCCGCTCTGCAAAAAGACCTTTGCCAAAAGCAACAAACTACCGGTACACGACATTGCTGAAATTGTTTACATG
>Ga0224524_1000770_pt1 | contig 10971 bp, 8 predicted proteins | sample CFST75metaG_FD_179895 | JGI IMG/M metagenome (GOLD analysis project Ga0224524, IMG submission 179895) | Peat soil microbial communities from Stordalen Mire, Sweden - C.F.S.T75 | ecosystem: Environmental > Terrestrial > Soil > Wetlands > Peat | place: Sweden: Norrbotten County, Stordalen Mire... | reverse complement strand
TAGTTTAATTTTATTGGAACACTTTGTGTTTCTTGTAATATAATTTCTCCCTTATTGTCTAACATTGCTTTAAATAAATCACCTTCAAAAACTACTATTGGGATAAAGAAATCAAGGTAAATTTCTTTGTTTGGATCATATTTATCAGGATTTTCAGGCTCCCATGAATTAAGATCACGTTGATAAACTGCTGCCTTACAAGAGGTTATTAAACTTTCATAAATTTGCGATGGTTCGTTTTGAGTTTTAAAAGCTTCATGAAATGCAGTTCCAATATTATTCCCATCAAAATGATTAAATGTGTCATTAATATCGGAGGGGTCCAATTGTTCGTGTGTAATATTTTCACTAAAGTGTAACAAACTCCAACCAGGGCTTATATATTTAAATTCTTCATTTGTAAGAAATATAATCCACGGTCTTTTTAAACATTGTTTTGATTCTATTATAAGATGAAAGGATAGACTTAATTTTTTATCATGTAATATTTTATATCCAATAACATCAATCTCCCTTCCTTTTTCCAAATCCTTATCTAAATAAGTTTCATTATTTTCTGCGCGCCATCCATGTTGTATTAGTATTGATTGAATCTCCAATTCTTTGGGAAATCCAGTATTTTGGATATCCTTTAAAATTCGAGTTTTATAGTCAGTTTCCTTTCCCATGGTTAAATATTTTGGTTGTGCGTAGTTTCCTGGATTTTATATTTGCTATTCGTTTTCGTGGTTATTTATGCTTATCTTCATTTTTAACTGATGACCTACGTAAAGGTAGATAAATTATTTTATATCTGATATTTTTATCTAACTATTTGTTCATATAAGTCAAAGATTCGCATGTGAATTGAGTAATATATCCTACCAATACTATAAAATTCAGAATTTATCGTTCAAACCATTTTCTTTAATCTAGTACTAAAAAGTGAAATGTTTTGAAAATATTTTTTAACTTGCAAACATAATTTATCAGATTATTATACAGACAAATTCAAAATAAGTATGTCAGACATTTACTTTAATAATGGCATTAATTCGATAAAACATGGAGACTTTGAGCGTGCAATTAATGATTTTTCTGAATCTATTAGAATTAAGAAAACAAGTGCTGCATTCTCAAATAGGGCTTATGCTTATTGTGAATTGGGGAAGAATGATTTGGCTAAAAAAGATTATACTGAATCTATGTCAATTGTTCTTGACGAATTGAAAACAATTAACAAAACAGAAATTGTCCGTTTAGATCTTGGGATCATATCTGCCATTGATTCCGCTGTGAATATTTCTGGAATTGATTTTGAAAATGGAAATTTCGAAGAATCTGAAAAAATGATGACAACAGCTATCGAGTATTATGAAGATATTAATAATAAAACTCTTGTCCCCAAAACTTTTAGTCTGTTTCAGATGTATAGTAATCGTGGGATGGCTCGATTACATTTAAAAAAGTTAGCTGATGCTGCAGATGACATGGCAATGGCATATTTGATAACTAATTCTGAGAATGAAAAAAGAGAAATAATATCCGCTATATCTATATTTGGCTTTGATAAAGAATTTCAAAAAAGTTTACTTTATTTTCGTACAACATCTCAAACAAAATCTAGGATAAAAAAATATGTGACAAGTGATTTTTCATTTGAAATAGAACTTATAGAACGTTTCCCAAGAAGACTTTTCTTTGATGTTGATTTGACTATTCCAAAAAGCTCTAAAATTTCTAAACTGCAATTTCACCTTCCTGAAATAGATTTTGATTATGATATGTCAATTCTTGTACCAGATTATATAGGGGAGGAATGGGTGCAATCCTGCCTTAGCCGTCTTCCAATCAGATTAAATATTCATTTTCAGAAATATGGTCGTCTTTTACCTCCAGATTTGGAACTATATATTGCAGAAACAATCCTTGTCATGAAATCTATTGGAAACAAGTTAAACCAACCCATCGAAGAAGAAAGGAGAAAATCAATATTTAAATTCTTATTAACTGAAGCAAGTGAAACTTATAATATTCCATTAGAATTAAAATTTGAATAGTTTTATTTGTAAAAATCTTTCCTTATACGAAGGCAAAGTGATTGTAACTATTAAAATAATGCTTCGGAGCGAATTAGAATTTATTGGTAAGTATATAATATTTGATCCTAATCGTCATCATCACCATCACAAATAATAGTAACGTTCCCGTTTTTAATTTCTCCTAAGACATAGTTAATCTCTTCTGGCGTTAAATCACTAAGGGTATCTAAAAAATTATCCACGACTTTTTGAGGTAGATAATCCAAAATCAAATCCCTGGGTATTTCGTATTTTCCATCAGGGTTCTTCTCAATAATCTCTTTTAAAACCTCTTGGCAATCAGTCAAAATATCAGAGTCTTTAACATGTACAATGCGTGCTTTCATTTTTAATATTATTTATACAGGATGAAATGTTAAAAGTATTCTTTAATACAACCATTAATGATGTTAGTAATTCGTATTTCTCTGTCCACGAAAATATGTCGTTTCATTTTATCACAAGTGTTGGGTCATTTGCAAAATCTTCAAACGAGTAGTCAGTATAATCAATTTGTCTCCCAAGAAATCTAATATATCTATTTTCTTCTTCCGCTTTTACATCCGCCTTTTTCCCTGGGTGGTTATTGATGACTGTGAATTTTAATTTGTAAGGGTTTCGTCTGTTTTTCTGAATTCTTTTGATTAAATATTTGATGTGAATGTCTGCATCAGGAAATGAATAGCCACAAAAAATTAAATGCTCTACATCAAGTAATTCATTCTCTGTTTTATTCCAAACTTGATTTAGAAAAACTTTTGAAAGGTCTTTGTAAAATGTCGGTGGAACTATGATTGGCGAATAAACTGTTTCACAAGTTTTGCAAAATGATTTTGAAGGGTCAACCATAAGATTGTAAACTCCTTTCTCGTATGGAGTAATACGAAGGTTGTTACATGTCGGACAATACAACCAATTCAATGAACCGTGAAGTTTGAAGAATTTTATACTATCAAGGTCTGGTCGCACAAATGAACCCTCTTTGTAATTAACGAAATCCACTCCGTAGTCAACTTTCTTTCCTGGATAAAGGTCAAGCAGAGCATTGTCACAAAGAATATCATAGTTTGTCGTTACGAAAACTGTGTTGTCAATTTGATTTAAGCCATCAAGTATATTTATGAGTTTCCTATGTATGTCTTTACTTTTTCGTAAACTATCATTAATAATGTCAGCCATTAAAAACACAAGGTATAATCTTAAAAATTTTATACGTCCGCTGTTGGAAGCAAAATTTATGTTTGGAAAATCTTTAAACGCTTCATTTTTTAAGTCAGCTAAATCAAGAATACCAAGAGCTTCTTCAAAAGTTGGAAATACAGCACTATCAAGGTTAACGTTGTCTACATCAATGTCAAACATTAATTGAAAGAAAGTAGCTAATTCTCTTTCATGTTCTGGCGAATAATGTCCACCACGATTTTTAACTAACTTAAAATAATCCTTGAATAAGGTAGATTGAATTGGAGCACCTTCTGCTGCTGAAGCTCCTGCTCCTAAAAATATTGCTATCTTCATTTTCTTTTTTCGTATCATAAATGAATATAAGTTTCGTGTTTGCACTGCTGCCTTTGCATGACTATTAACGTTTGGCTGCCAGACGAAGTGTGAGTTTTAGTAGATTTTATATTTTCTTTTCGTTTCCATGTTTATTATAACTAGTCACCTTTGTTAATGATTACCTTCATGTAAAGCACTTTTTACAACTACCCATTCACCTCTCACTATTTATTCCTGATAATCATACAAGTTCCCTCCAGATCAGGCACTCTTACCAGGTTTTCAGGGATAGTACACACAAATTCATCCACAGACTTTTTTATTCCTTCCCATTTATAATTATAATCATGAATGAAGATGATACCGCCAGGCGAAAGCCTTGGATAGAAAAAATCCAGTGCAGCCCTTGTAGGCTGATATAAATCGGCATCAAGGTTAACAAGTGCAAAGACCTCATTGCGGACCTGTTCTGCTGTCGCCGGAAAATAACCGGGATGCAGGAGAATGTTCTCATTTCCGGATATTTTTCTGAGCACCTCTGTAATATGGGTGTCCGAAAACCGGTCAGGTGTATAAGTAGCTGCCTCACCTGTTTCATGTGCCAGGTCATGCGATGAAAAGCCGGTAAAGGTATCGAAAAGATGAAATTTCCGCCCGGGATCCATGTGATGCAGGATACGGGCGCTGTCTCCTTTATAGACACCCAGCTCAGCAAAACCGCCGGGAACGCCATCTATCTTCAGCCGTTCAACCTGGAACCACCAGTTGAAAAACCTGACCTTATCTGGATAGTTCTTTTCAAGTTGTAATAGCTTTCTGCTTACCTGACCCGATTTCCTCGCATGTTCCCACTCCGTGGGCGAATACCCTTTTCCGAAAAAGAGATCCCATACATACCTGACAAGGAAAACCAGGACAACCAGGATGATGCCGAGATTGATCAGCTGAAAAACAGGAATTTTCATGAAAAAGTGCTATTATTATACAAACATAAAGGAATTTTATCGCTACGACGCAAAGACGCAAAAAAAATCCTCAGTGAATCTCATTTTTTCTCAGTGGAACTCTGTAGAATAAATTTTCTCCCGAATTGGAATTACACAGAGGTTCAACGAGAATTCACAGAGTAACACAGAGATGAAACAACAGGTTGGATAAATTTGTTCTTCTTCGCGTCTCTGCGTCTTTGGGGTTAAATTTTTTCTCAAAAAAATGATAACGTTTAAGGCGACACATCAACAAACAAATTGCCAATAAGTCTCAATCTAGATAATTAACTTATCCACAATTAACATTTCAATCCCCCTAAATCGTATTTTTGGCGCCTGTTAAAACATGTCGTGATAGATATTCTGAAAGACCTGAATGAAGAACAGCGGAAGGCTGTTGAAGGTACTACCGGACCCTCATTGGTGATCGCCGGGGCAGGTTCAGGGAAGACGCGTGTGCTGACATACAGGGTGGCTCATCTTTTGAATCTGGGCGTGGATTCATTCAACATCCTCGCACTCACCTTTACCAACAAGGCTGCACGGGAAATGAAGAACCGGATCATTGAACTGGTAGGCAGCTCCGATGCAAAGAATGTCTGGATGGGAACATTTCATTCCATTTTTGCAAGGGTCCTGCGCATCGACGGCCATCGACTAGGATACCCGTCAAATTTTACCATTTATGATACTGAGGATTCCAAAAGGGTATTGCGTTCCCTGATCAAGGACAATAACCTGGATGACAAGGTATATGCCCCCGGGTATATCCTTAATCGCATCTCCGCTGCGAAAACCAGCCTGATCACTGCACTTGAATACAATGAATCCCCCGAACTGAGAGAATATGACGTCAGATCCGGAAAGCCTTTTACCGGGCAACTATACATCCAATACCAGTCGCGTCTGGTCAGGGCATCTGCCATGGATTTCGACGATCTCCTGTTCAACATGAATATCCTGTTGCGCGATTTTCCGGATGTGCTTTATAAGTATCAACAGAAATTTCATTATATCCTCGTGGATGAATACCAGGATACAAATTATGCACAATACATTATCATAAAGACACTGGCAGCCAACAATGAAAACATTTGTGTGGTGGGTGATGATGCCCAGAGCATCTATGCTTTCCGTGGCGCCAACATCCAGAATATTCTCAATTTTAAAAGCGATTACCCCGATCTGAAAATATTCAAGCTTGAACAAAACTACCGTTCCACAAAAACCATCGTGGCTGCTGCAAACAGCCTGATCCTCAACAACAAGCAGCAGATCTTCAAGGAAATCTGGACCGATAATGAGGAAGGGTCAAAGATCACCCTCATCCGTTCTTCAACCGATTGGGAAGAAAGTAACCTGGTTGCCCAGTCCATCTTTGAAAACAAGATGAACAACCAGCTTTCCAATACGGCCTTTGCCATCCTTTACCGAACCAATGCCCAGTCAAGATCACTGGAAGATGCCCTGCGAAGAATGAATATCCCATGCCGAATCTATGGAGGCCTATCATTCTATCAGCGCAAGGAAATCAAAGACCTGCTGGCTTATTTCCGGCTGGTCGTCAATCCGAAAGATGAAGATGCGCTGCTCAGGGTCATCAATTATCCTGTCCGGGGGATCGGAAAAACAACGGTAGAAAAGCTGATCGTAGCTTCGGATAAATATCAAAAGAGCATTTATGAAATCCTGGAAGATCCTGCCTCCTATCCTGTTCACCTTACCGAAGGCACCTCAGCTAAATTGACATCTTTCATTACCATGATCCGCAGTTTTTCCGTGCTGCTGAGAACAAAACCCGCTTTTGACCTGGCAAAACATATTGCCACTTCAAGTGGGTTATTGAAAGAGATGTACGAAGACAAAACCCCTGAAGGAGTAAGCAGGTTTGAAAACATAGAAGAACTCTTAAACGCAATCAAAGAGTTTACGGAAAAGAAAGTTACCCCGGCCATTGAACCCTTACCGATTGCCGGTTTAACATCTGATGAACTTGTTCCTCAATTGCCTGACGACAATGAACCAAGAACCCTCGACCGCTTCATGCAAGACATCGCCCTACTGACAGACCAGGATACCAGTGACAGCGAAAACCAGGACAGGGTGACCCTGATGACCATCCATGCAGCCAAGGGGTTGGAATTCCCGTTTGTATATGTGGTCGGCATGGAGGAGAATCTTTTTCCATCAATCCAATCAGTGTCGTCCAGGGCCGACCTGGAAGAAGAAAGGAGGTTGTTTTATGTTGCGATTACGCGGGCACAGCAGAAACTGACGGTAAGTTACGCTGAAAACCGTTACCGGTGGGGAAACCTGACATCCAACGAACCCAGCCGTTTCCTTCAGGAAATTCCGGAAAAACACATCGACACTCCGCAGAAACCGATGGGACGGCAGGCAAGTTTTCTTTCTGAGGATAATTTCTCAGGCATCCTTGCCGGGAAAGATCCCGTTAAACAAAAACCGGTAAACCTGAAAAATTTCCACAAACTGAACCATCTGCCATCAGGGCCGGCACCTATGAGCACAACTGGCGATGATATCCAGGTTGGTATGGAAGTGGAACACGAACGTTTTGGGAAAGGGAAAGTGATCAACCTGGAAGGTACAGGCCCCAATACAAAAGCAACCGTCTTCTTTCCCGGTATCGGCCAAAAACAGCTCCTGCTTCGTTTTGCCCGCCTGAAAATTGTATAACCCATCCAGTCCGTCCGTCCGCTTGTCCGCTTACCTCTTCATTTCGCCATTTCGCACTTCGCTATTTCGCTATTTGACTTTTATCCTTATCTTTGCAAAAAGTCAATGAATATGGAATACAACACCACCCGTAAACCCCTGATCATACCTGAGTATGGCCGGAACATCCAGGAGATGATCCAGTATGCCTGTACGATCGAAGACAGGGAACAACGCCTTAAAGCAGCCAAAATCATCATCAATGTCATGGCCCAGATGCATCCCCAGGCAAAGGATTCAGTGGATTACAAACACAAACTCTGGGACCATCTTTATATCATCTCCGATTTTAAAATTGATGTTGACGCTCCATATCCTCCCCCTCCTCCCCTCAACATCAGCACAAAGCCTGAAAGGATCTCTTATCATGACAAAGAAATTGAATTCAAACATTACGGGAAGAACATTGCCATGATTATTGAAAAGGCAACGGCATACCCTGATGGGCCTGAAAAGGATGCACTGGTAAAGACCATCGCGATCCATCTTAAGAAATCTTACCTGAATTGGAACCGCGATTCGGTTTCGGATGACCTGATCGAAGAACATCTGAAAATATTGTCTAAAGGGCAACTTAAGCTGAACGAAGACATCAAGCTTACCACAACGAGCGATCTTCTTGCACGCAACAAACCACGTAAACCATTCCGGCAGAAAAATACGGGCAACAACAATCAGAGGGGTAGAAAAAAACCACAATGAATTCTTTCAGGATTACAGGTGGAAAACAGCTAAAGGGAGAAATCCTTCCCCAGGGAGCCAAAAATGAAGCTTTACAGGTCATCTGCGCCTGCCTTCTAACCAAAGACAAGGTCACCATTCATAATGTTCCTGCGATCAGGGATGTCGTAAAACTGATCGAATTGCTGAAAGCCCTGGGCGTTAATGTCACGCCTTCCGGCAGTTCTTCTTACACGTTTGAAGCAGCAGACATTGACCTTGACTACCTTAACACAACTGATTTCAAGGAAAAAGTCGGCGCCCTTCGCGGATCCATCATGATCCTCGGGCCCCTGCTTGCACGTTTCGGCCAGGGCATCGTTTATGCACCCGGAGGTGACAAGATCGGACGCCGTCGCCTGGATACGCATTTTTTCGGCCTCCAGAAACTGGGTGCTGAGTTCACTTACAACTATACAAATCAGCTGTTCACTGTAACCGCAAAAGAGCTGAAAGGCAACTATATGCTGTTGGATGAAGCTTCGGTTACCGGTACAGCCAATATTGTCATGGCTGCCGTTCTTGCACATGGATCGACTACCATTTTCAATGCCGCCTGTGAGCCCTACCTTTTCCAGCTTTGTACGATGCTTTCAAGAATGGGTGCGAAGATACAGGGAATCGGATCTAACCTGCTGATCATAGAAGGAGTCACCAGCCTCTCCGGTTGTGAACACACTCTGCTATCCGACATGATCGAGGTGGGCAGTTTTATTGGCCTTGCTGCCATGACGCGTTCGGCAATTACCATTAAAAATGTGAATTACCAGCAACTGGGGCTGATTCCGGATGTGTTCCGCAGGTTGGGTATCGATATCATCCGCCAGGGCGATGACATTTTCGTTCCCCAAAAAGACGTTTACGAACTGGAAACATTTATGGACGGCTCCATTATGACCATTTCCGATGCACCCTGGCCGGGTTTTACACCCGACCTGATCAGCATCGTGCTGGTTGTGGCAACCCAGGCACGAGGCAGTGTCCTGATCCACCAGAAAATGTTTGAAAGCCGTCTTTTCTTTGTCGACAAACTTATCGACATGGGTGCTAAGATTATCCTTTGCGATCCTCACCGGGCCACAGTGATAGGGCTCGACCGGCAATACCCCTTGCGTGGCCTCCGCATGTCCTCACCCGACATCCGCGCCGGTGTGGCCTTGCTCATCGCCGCCCTTTCAGCTGAAGGCACAAGCATCATTGACAATATAGAACAGATCGACCGGGGATATCAGGAAATCGACCTCCGCCTGAGAAATCTCGGCGCGGATATCCAACGTATCTGATGCTGCCATTTTGTCCTGAAATTCCGGTGGCAGGTTTTTTGATGGGACAAAACCAATCAAAAATAGTAGATTTTTGAAGTTGAAGAAACCATAACCGATGGAAGAAAAGAACAATCAACACGAAGACCTCATTCAAAATCCTAATCAAGGAGAAACAAACGATAGCAATAAAGACACAGAGGTAAATTCAGAGACCAAAATGTCTGTTGAATTAGCCGAAGAAAACCAGGAGCATAAAAAAGAGAAAGCACCCAAACCAAAGCACCGCAAAGAAAACAGGACAGAAGATCTGGAACAGGAGGTTGTGCAATTGAATGATAAATATCTCCGTCTTTATTCTGAATTTGATAATTACAGGAAACGTTCACTCAAGGAAAAGATCGAACTCAGCAAATCGGCTGCCTCAGATCTTATTACTATATTGTTACCGGTGCTGGACGATTTTGAAAGGGCCCTGAATGCCATGGAAACAGGCGAAGATAAAGAGAATGCTAATAATAACGGAATCAACCTGATCTACAATAAACTGAAAAATATTCTTTCCCAGCAGGGACTGGAACAGATGACGGTGATGGGAGAAGAATTTAATACCGATTTCCACGAAGCGCTCACGAAAATTCCTGCTCCCAAACCTGAACTAAAAGGTAAAGTTGTTGATATTATACAGAACGGCTACCTTCTCAACGGAAAAGTGATACGCTACGCGAAAGTAGTGATTGGAAGTTAATACAATGCAGGAATGCAGAATGCAGTAGTGCAGGAATTAGAATGAATATTGAACAATTGCTATTACCCATTGCCTAATGCCTGATGCCTAATGTCAAAACGTGATTATTACGAAATTCTGGAAGTTTCCAGGAATGCTACTCCGGAAGAGATCAAAAAGGCTTACCGTCAGCAGGCGTTGAAATATCATCCGGATAAAAATCCGGATAACAATGAGGCCGAGGAGAAATTCAAGGAGGCTGCTGAAGCCTATGAAGTGCTGAGCGATACGGAGAAACGGAAACGTTATGATCAGTTCGGTCATGCCGGCATGGGAAATAACAATTCAGGTTTCGGCGGTGGATTCGGCGGAGGGATGACCATGGATGAGATCTTCCGTCATTTCGGGGATATCTTCGGGGGCGGAGGTTTTGACGATCCGTTTGGTTCCATGTTCGGCGGAGGAAGCGGACGCGGTAGAAAAGCTGTGAACCATGGGTCCAACCTTCGCGTGAAAGTCAAACTTACCCTGGAGGAGATTGCACATGGGGTTGAAAAAAAGATCAAAGTCAACAAATACATCAAGTGTACCACCTGTAAAGGAACCGGTGCCAAAGGCGGAAGCTCCTACCAGACCTGTTCAATGTGTCATGGCAGCGGCCATGTAACCCGCGTTACCAGTACTTTCCTCGGACAGATGCAAACCACATCCCCTTGCCCACAATGTGGCGGTGAAGGACAGATCATCACTGATAAATGCCAGGACTGTGCCGGAAACGGCATCATTAAAGGGGAAGAAGTGATCAGTATCCTGATTCCTGCCGGCGTTTCAGAAGGCATGCAGCTCTCTGTGAACAGTAAAGGAAATGCAGCAGCCCGTGGCGGAGTGCCGGGGGACCTGTTCGTTCAGATTGAAGAGATTGAACACCCCAATCTGATTAGAGACGGTGATAATCTTCTTTATGAACATTATATCAC
>Ga0224524_1000765_pt1 | contig 11006 bp, 5 predicted proteins | sample CFST75metaG_FD_179895 | JGI IMG/M metagenome (GOLD analysis project Ga0224524, IMG submission 179895) | Peat soil microbial communities from Stordalen Mire, Sweden - C.F.S.T75 | ecosystem: Environmental > Terrestrial > Soil > Wetlands > Peat | place: Sweden: Norrbotten County, Stordalen Mire... | reverse complement strand
GCATAATAAACTTAAAGAAATTAATAATTTAATATATATTTTTTTTATATTCATATATTTATTGATTATAATAATCATCCCATTCTTGAGCGCTAATCGCGGGCAATTCAAGTTTTGAGTCGTTAAAATTATTTAAATTATCCGCACTAAATGCCCGGCTAATATTATCAAAACTGGTGTTACGATAAACTTCTTGCCATATTCTTAATGATTCTTCAGGAAACTTTAAATGATAATCGCCAAGCATCTGCACTAAATTTTGTCTTAAGCGTGCTTCAGTTTTAGTATTAGTGGCTATTCTTTCAATAATTTCTAAGTGATTGATTTTTTGATAATCTAATTTACTATTTATGCTGCCAATATTTTTTATCGCCTGCAGTTTAATTAATAAAGAGTTATCAGAATCAATAACCCCAAAATAATAATCAGCCTCGTCCAGCTCTTCAATCTCGGCTAAAGTTTTCAAATCCTGAATTTTATCAGTTTCGGATTCGTCTTTTTTGAAAGCCGCTTCTAAATTATTTTTTAAATGATTCAAATCTTGATTACTCAATTTAAAATGGCTAATAATTTCTCTGATTAATTCTTTATTTGCACCCGCGTCGCTCAAATACTTTTCAAGATAGACTGGGGGGTTACTAGCGCCATTAGATAAACTTATGATATCTATGAGCTCTTTTTTAAACTCGGTTTCGTTTTTATTGTCCTGCCATTCTTTAAGGATACGGGCTTCAATCTTTTTTGGTTTTCGTTTTAGCTCCTCTAAAATTATTTTTTCTTTTTGCTGCCTAGCTAAATTGCATTGTTCATGACAAATTTTTAGCTGTTGAAACGAGTTTTTCAGCTCAGCTAAGGCCATTTCGGCCCGGCTAATATTTAGAAACGAAATTATTATGTAGCTTAGCGGTATTATTGTCGTTATACATATAGCAAAATAAAGCTGGTTATTACGCCTAGTTAATAGGCGCAATATTTTTAGACATTCTTTTTTCATTCTTAGGTTTTTTATTGAGAACATAATATTAGAATTAATTTTTAGTCTTTAAACTATAGCAAAAGTACCCTGATAGAAATTTAAAAAATTCATGATAATTGTTTTGCAAATTTTTGGTCAAAATTGGCTTAGCTTACGTCAGGTTTTAACAACAAAAAAACCAGACCGCTAAGTCTGATTTTTTGTATACTTTGTATATTCTCTTTATTTATTTTGTCCGCTTCTTTATAATTTACTTTTCCTTATTTTCCGGCTTTTCGATTATTATCAACTAATTTTTTGAAGTCAGCCCAACTGCTTGCTAATTTCGGATTAAGAGCCAAGGCTTTTTGGTAAGAGACTTCTGCTTTATCGGTTTTACCAATAACAAAATAAAGTTGGGCTAATTTAAACCAAACATCTGGATCTGGCGTGGAAATCATGGCTAAACGCTCAGATAGGGCAGCCGCGCGATCATAATCTTTAATTCCGGAATAATAGTTAACTGCTAATTTAAGCATGCTAACGGAGCTAATTTGCTCGTTTCCTCCTTTATCAACGCAATTATTTAAAGTATCACCTAATTCATTTTCATACTTAAAATTCTTCGCATCTGAATTTCTAAGAATGAAAAAAATCTGAGATAAGCGGCAATAGCCCTCAAAATAATCAGTATTTAAGGCAATTCCTTGTTTCATGGTCGTAATTGCTTCATCGGATTCACCGCGAGTGAGCTGCATCTGCGCCTTAATAAAATAGGTAGTGGCGCGTCCAGGACTCGACGCAATTGAAGCATCTATCGCATCAAGCGCCTGCGCTGAATAAAAATTAAATCTTTCGGTATCATTTTCATTATAACGGGCAGCTTCATCAAGAACTTGGCCTAATTGCATTTGCATCATGCTATCAAGCGGATTATAGGCAACGTTTTCCTTGGCCAAGAGAATAATGTAATCAAAAATTTCATTAGCCTTAGTGCTATCAATGTTTGAGAATAAACTAGGATTAGAAATAGCTAAATTAATTAAAGTCGTCCGGGCATCACGCTCCATTGGTCGCCCAGTAAAGCTATTTTTATAAGCTTCAACTCCTGGCTCAAGTTGACCGGCGGCAATTTGTGCATAACCATCAATTGAGCCAACATACATACGCCAGGTTTGGACATTATAATAATTTGCAAATAAATAAGCGGCAATAATAAATCCAATCAAGCAAACTAGTTCAATACCATCATTTTTAATAACAAAACGGGCAGTTGTTTCTTCAATTTCTCCGGAATGGCGACGTAAATCAAGCCAATAAACAAAGCCCAAAATCGTCATGAGTCCAATGAAAGTTGAGAAAGAATCAAATATCGCTAAGTTCTGAATGAAATAAGCAGTAATTAATGAGGTAATAATGATAATTTCAATATTGTTCAAACCATTTACGTCGCTACCAGTTCTTTTCCCGTTTAATTTGAATTCTTTCCAAAGATAAAAACCAACGGCGACGAAGATGCTAAGATATGTTAATAAGCCAAGCAAACCAGTGGTAGATGTGATATCGATCAGGTTATTATGAGCGCGATCAAAATAAGTATCAGTCGTAGTGTAGTTATAGAATTTTGAATCAAAAGTTTTATCAAAAATAATGGCGTAATTACCGAAACCGGTCCCAAAAATTACATGATTCTTAAAATCATGGGCTGCCCCGCGCCAGGAAAGCAAACGTGTTTGAAAAGTTATCTTTTGCGAAGTTAAACTCTTTAACGAACTATTTTGAAACCAAGCGGAATTTGATTGGGAAAAAATAGCAATAATGCCAATAACGGCAAGAATAACAACGAATAAAGAACCGCGCCGTACTTTTTTATTAACATGGGACAAGCCGAATAGAAGGAGCATCAATAAAAAACTAAAGCTTAGACCAATAATAGCCCCCGAGGTATGCATATCCACAAATTCAACAAACATTAGCATGAGCGGTAAGGCATATAACCAGCGCCAGAGTTTATTTTGACTGCGGAAAAACAAAAGGATAATAAAGTATATATTGAAAATTAGGTAACCACTGACATAGGCCGTGTTGCCGATTGTGCTATATGAATTTTCACCCCAAAGACCAAGGAAGGTAACGACAGTCGCAACAACAACGGAAGATTGAAGCAAAACGCGCCAATCCTTCCAAGTACGAAAAGCGGTTATAACAATAAAATAGAAAATAAGAAAATGAGCAATATGGAAAAAGCCGAGCATTCGTTCGGCATCACCCCAAAAACTTAAATTAAAATCAACACTCTTAAAACAAGAAATTAAAATGGCTAAAAAATAGGCAATTAAACCGTAGGAAATCAAATTCTTTTTCGGACGATATTCCGGATAGCGAAGCATGAAAACTGCCCAGATAGCCAACAGGATTTCCATTAGGATATTAAACGGTAATTGTTTGGAGGTAATATAAGGGAAAAGTAAATCCTTAAAAACACACAGAATGATTAAGAGAGAAAGTATAATACCACCCTTCAAGATTCGCAAATAAGTTTTTGGCGACATAATTTTAATTATTTATCGGATTTAACAATTTATTTTTTTACAATTTCACCAACAGTTAATTTTCGTAAATTAACATTCGTAATTCCTAAACTTAAGGCTTTAAAATTAGCCATTAAATTAGAAGCGGAAATATCATGGCGATAACCATTTAAATCAACATAAGTAATCTGGCCGCTCGCCCCAACGCGAAGCAATAATTTACCCTTAAATTTATTGCGTAAAAGGGCGTTGCCTTTAGCACCACTGGCTTTAGTTGGAATCAGTTTTAAGTCAGCTTCGGCAATGCCGACTGCTAAATTTCTGAAGATATCCAAGGCACCGTCTTGAGTAATTAAATATCTTTTATTGTTTACCGGATAAACATACCAAATCAAACCGGAACGTTCAGTCTGCAATAAGAACTGCCCGGCTAATTTGGCCGCTAATTTAGTATCAACTTTAGTGGTTAATTTTTTTTCATCAGCTATTACCGAGGTAGCTGGTACAGCGATACGCTCAATAGTAAAGGAAATCGGTTCGCTGCCGCCACCAATGCCATCTTTAGCTTCAATCGTAAAAGTATTAATACCTTTATTCAAAGCGACTTCATATTTCCAGGTAGAAACGGCATTAACTGCGCTCACCATCTGGCCATTAAGCCAGATTCCGGAATTAACCGGCTTATTACCGCTTAAGGTAATTTTTTCTGCACTAGTGGAGGCGCTTGAAGTATTAATCGTCGGCAAATCAAGTAAATTAATTCTAGTTAAAGAAACGGTTTGAACATCACTTGATTGGTTATTGCGATCAAGATAGGAAATATTTAAAGAGTTAGCACCTAATTGCAAATCGGCGGTAAAAGTCCACTCAACCTGATCATTAAAAGCAACGACCTGGTTGCCGTTAATATAGACGGCTGTTCCGGCCGGCTTAATGCCGGAAATATCTTGTTTTGAAAATGGCGTTGAGGTGCTGGATAAATCAGTCATAATTACCGGAGCAAAAGGTTTTGTAAAACTCGTTTCTGCGCTCAAGAAAGGATTATATTTAACTGGATAAAGAGTGGCTAAAGTCGTCGTTGAGCTGCTGGCATCGCCAGTCACTAAAATACCCTGCTCAATGGCGCTTGTATCAGCGCTTCCCCAATAATTATTTAAAGCCACTAAGCCATAAACGCGATTATCTAGATTATAAATTTGGTTATTCGCGATATTATTCTGGGCAATAATGGTCGGTTTAGCAGAAATCTTGGCGCCAATAATAAAATTATTTTTTAAATTATTTTGTAGTAGTGATAAATTAGCGGAACTACTATCAAGCCCGACATTATTATTATTGATTGTATTGCGAGAAATTAAATTACTACGGCTTGAGCTGGCTAGTTTTATGCCAGTAGTAAAATTATATTTGATAGTATTGTCTAACAAAACATTATTATCACCGTTAGCAATTTCAACACCGCTGGCGTTACTGTTAATTGTGTTACCACTAATATAAGCGGTCGTCATCCTCTTGCCGATATAGGAATAGCCGGCCGGCGTCGCCACAAAATTTTGGCCGTTATTTCTCTCAATTTTAATCCCTAAATCATTATCGCTAAAATTATTATTTTTAACATAAACCGGAATTAAAGAATCATTAACCGAGGCGGCGGAAGCGTCCATGACTAAACCACCGGTAGAATAATTATTACCTTTAATATCAAGCGCCACCTTATTTAAAGACATCTGATTATTAATAATATACGGGCTGGCATCGTCACAACTAATACCGGTACTAAATTTAATAATGGCATTTTTAATAATACTTCCGGAAACATAACCGCCATCAACGACTTTTGCACTTACCGATTTATCCGTAAATTCAATTCCGCTCCAATCACCGCTTTTTGGCGTTGTCGCTAAAGACGTCATGACGACTGGATTATCCGGTGTGCCTAAAACATCTAATTCCCCATTCACTAAAATCTTGGCTCCGGCCGCAAATTTAATTTCCGTTCCGGCTTCAATTTTTAAAACGGCACCCTTGGTAACTTCAATCGTACCGTTAACAACATAAGGGCTATTTGCTTCAGTCCAATCAGGACTCGTAATATTCGTACTCACATCCGTTCCGGCCGCTTGCGTGGCTGAGAGCGGAAGAAGAAAAAGTAATAAAAACAGAAAATAATTAATTTTGTTTTTTAACATATTTTTAAATTTAATTTTTACTGCTTTTATTATAACATAAATACTAATCTTTAACCAAACAAAAAGAGCCCCCGAAGGGGGGTAACTCCCCATTCTATTCTGATTACACCTAGTCAATTCAAAACGAGTTAAAGCGACAGCCAACGGAAATAATCGCATCGAGATTATATAATCTCACAAGTCTATTAACTTCCTTGCTGCCCTCCATTTGGACTATCGAGGATTCCTCGGTTGTTGTATTTTCGCTAAGTTCAGCTTCATTGTAAACATTTTTCAAATGTATTTATTTTCTTCTAGTTTATCTATTCTTATATCTAATAGAAGTAACCTCATTTGAGAGATAGCAATTTCATTTAGTTTTATTAGTCTTTTTTCTTGATCAATCGCTTGTTTAATAAATTCAGCATTTAACACTTCCAAATTTGCTAAACATATTAATTGAGTAACATCAGCATAATCGCGAATATTTCCATCTAATCGGGAATTTTTGTCACGCCACTCTTTCGCTGTCATGCCAAATAAAGCTTTGTTTAAAACATCTGCCTCGCTGGCAAATATCAATTTTACCGAATTTGGATGAATAACTTCGGGAATTAAATTATTTTTGACCGCATCGGTATGGATTCGGTAATTTATTTTTGTCAACAAACGTTTTGCATCCCATCCTAAGAACATTTTTGTGTTCTCATCTTCTTTTAGTCTTTGGAATTCTTTAATTAAATAAAGTTTAAATTCCGGGCTAATCCAAGAAGCAAACTCAAAAGCAATATCCTTATGAGCAAAAGTACCACCTCCATGGCGACCTGCTTTAGAAATAATACCAATTGCCTTAGTGGTTTCAATCCACTTTTTTGGCGATAAAACAAAGGTGTTATCTCCGGTAGCATTTTTAACCTGGTCGAATTCGACCAGGTTAAAAACAGAATTATTTAATCTTTCCCATAAACCCAAAAACATGATTGTGCTACGCATTCTTAACCAATTTTTAACAATATCAGCCGGAAATTCATTATTTTTATATTTAGCTATGTCGGTAAGCGAAATATAATCTTTTTGATCTTTAAAAATTAAGGAAATATCTCTTCCGTTAATTTTCAACTTCATTCTTTCTTCTTTTGGCATAAAATTTAAATTAATTATTATGCCATCTAGTCTAGCAAACCCGATATGAAAAAAAGATAAAGGTTAGGGGCTTAACATATAAATTATATTTTAGTGACTAACTTCGCTACACACAAAAAGAGCCCCCGAAGGGGCTCTTTTTTATAACTAATGTTCTAACTATTATTTAGACATAGTCCAGGTATTGGTTGTTAAACCAGATACTCTGTAACCATTAGCCCAAGTGTAGCTATTTACATCAGCACCATCAGACCAAACGAAGTTTCCAGCTAATACACCACCATTTGCATTGTGGTTGTAAGCAGCGGAAGCATCCTCAGAAATCTTAGCAGTGATAGAATCAGAACCTTGACCGGTTACTGAAGTATTTGCCTGAATTTCAAAGGTCTTAGAAGTACCGGCAGAAACAACTTCTGGAGAAGCTAATACAACGATGTATTGGCCATTAGAAATTGAAGCAGAGGCATTCTTAAATGAACCGTTGATCTTAACAGTTGTATTTCCGGCAGTTGCAGTTAAAGTAGCGTTAGAAGTAGCAGCAACATCTAAAGCGATGCGATCTACAGTAACGTCACCAGCAGCATCGGCGGAAACGCTGAATTTAGCAATATCCTTAGCACCAGCATTTAAAGTGGTGTCAGGTAATGCTAAGTAAGCAATAGTAGGAACTGTCTTGCGGATAACGAAAGTGTTAGCTGCAATAGGAGTCATATTGCCTGCAGATACAGTTTCAGAACCATTAGATGACTTAAACTTATAAGCAGTAATTGCATAAGCTAAAGGCATATTGGTTGCTGTATAGTCATTATCAATAGTGTTCAATACTACCTTGACGGATAAAGTCTTGTTTTGGTTAGCAAGTACTTTAGCCTTGTCATTAGTAATAACGAATTTACCACCACCTAAGACAGGAGTGAAGGAATCAATCAAAGTTGTTCCGTCATACAATCTAACTGAAGAAACTCTAGAATCAGCTGTAGTGTTCAAAGAACCGCCAGCATAATTATAAACCTGTAATTCAGTTAAAGAGGCACTGTCGTTAGTAGCTGTGAATTTATATTCAGCAACTTCTTGTTCAGTGGAGTTGGAAGACAATAAAGCAGCAGTTGGAGTATTACCGCCAACAGCAACATTCATAGTACCAGCACCAGAAACTGCGAATTGAGCAGATGAAGCAACGCCATTAGTAACAGTCTTACCCTTAGAATCCTGGGCATAAAGAGTTAAACCAGTAGCGAAGGTGCTTGCGTCAGCAGCAGCAGAATCAAAGGAACCGAAGATTTCAATAGTTCTGGTCTGATCCTTCTCAACTGTGAAGTTTAAAGAAGAGAAGCTAGAACCAGTTGTACCGAAGTCAACTGTATTACCAGTTTGTGCGCCGTCAACGAAGAACTTCATATCATAAACAGAATTGGCAGAAGTTTGTGTTCCAGAAGCAATGTTAGCACCTAATTGAGCTGATGTGACAGTGATGTCATCATTAACCGCTTTAACGGTGAATTTGCCTAAGGAAACGTCAGAACTACCTTTAACAACAGCTTTGTTAGCTGCATAACCATCACTTCTAGCAATAGTTAATGAAGCCGCGCCAACAGTTAATAAAGCACCTTCAGCAGAACCGCCGATGCTTGTTGTATCAACTTTGTTGCCTGAAATTACGTATTCAGGATTTTGGCTAGTTAAAACATTATTACCTAACCAGAATTTGATTGCGCCAGATGTTGCGTCACTCTTAGAATCAACTAAAACTTTGATTTCATTATCACCTGCATTTAAAGAGATAGTGCTATCAAGTTTAGCTGTTAAGTAACCAGTAGTAGACATTGATGGGTCAAAAGAATCAACTAAAGCACCATTTAAGTAAACTTTAGCATTCTGGAATTTGTCAGTAGTGTTAGCAGTGCCGCCTACAGTGTTAGAACTGTAGTTGATGCTTAAACCATCAGCAGTCATTGCTTCATCAGCCTTAAAGTTAGCCACTAAAGCGACTAAACCAGTCTGACCCTTAACGATAGTTGTATCGGAAGGAGATGTAGTTTTCTTGGATAAGTTAACTGCACCAGAAGAAATAGTAACTTGACTGAAAGTATAGTTATCAGCAGAAGAACCAACAGTGAAAGTTGTGTTAGCTGCATCAAGAGCAGCGGCAGCAACAACGTTAGTACCAAAGCCAGTACCCTTTTCAACAGCATTTAAATCAGTGCTCTTGTTCAAAGCAAAGTCAATGTTGTCAGAAAGAGTTGAACTATTTTCTTTAGCAATAATATCACCTTTGATCTTGAAGACCTTAGAACCGTCATCCTTTAATAAATCATAAGCGCCATTATTCAAAGTGAAAGTGACGAAACGACCATTAATAGAAGTAGCAGTAGAAACCTTAGTACCTGCATATTCTAAGTATAGATTAGCGGTAGCCTTAGTTAAATCTTCAACACCATTGTTCTTTAAAGTGATAGATTTAAGAGTAACATCCTTAGCTGGGCTGTTAGCTCCTAATTGGAAACCACCTAATTCAACATTAGTGTCACCAACTTTAACAGTTGGAGCAACATTACCAGCAGTCTGAATGCCTAAGTTAACAACGTTATAAGAAGTTAAAGACATTGAGTTACCAGTAATTGGGAATGAACCAGAAACAGCTGCGCTTGTAGAATTTACAGAAGAAGCAGAAACGATGCTTAAAGCAGCGTTACCACCTTGTGTATTTCCGGCAGTGAAAGATCCAATGATATCAATGGATACAGTCTGACCAGCAGCAACAGTTAAGGCTGGGGAGAAAACTAAAGTAGCTTCATCATTAGAATTTAAACTCTTCTTAGAAGCAATAGTAATTCCGTCCTTTTCTGCCCAAATCTTGTCAAAAGAGTTATAGCTGGATAAACCAGTTCTCTTTACAAGAATGGAATTGACAGTAGAAGCACCGTCATTTGCAGCTGTTAAATTAATAGTTGCAAAAGGAATGCGAACGCCATTTTGTGGAACGTTTGCAGAAACAGCGCTGTTAGAAGCTAAGGAAACCATTAAACCAGAACCGGTTGTAACAGTACCATGGCTACCATTCTGAGCAACATTAACTAATTCAGCATTTGAAATAGCAGTGCCGCCAGCAGCTACAGTATTTGTAACAGTCAAAACGTTTCCGAATTGAAATCTGTTAGCATTGAAAGCAGCTTCGCTTGCGATTGTTCTGTAGTTGGTACCATCATAGTAATAAACACTAGCGTTGCTAGCATTCTTTACTAAAGAACCAGCTGGAACGGAACCGTTATCTAAAGCTGAACCAATAGTGTAGTTTGTGAAGAAAGCATCAGCAACGTCAACAACTCTCTTATTCCAGTTGGTGCCGTATAAAGCTGAAGCTTGAGCTTCACTTTGGACCTTTCTTAAAACGCCATTAGGTTCAACAGCGTAAACAGAAGGATCAGTTGTGATCTTAACTAATTTTGTACCCGGTCTCATAGTTACATTGCCACCTAAAGGATAGCTTTGTAATTCAGAAGCAGGGATAGTTACAACGCCATTGAAGTCGTTGTACCAAGACATGTAAGTCGCTGTATTAGGAAATACATATCTCTTGCCATCGGAACCAAGATAATAAACAGATGATAAGCCATTCATTTTGATTAAGTCACCTGCAGAAGCAGAAGCATTAACCGGAGCGTACATGCCCATAGTGGCTAAAACTGTGATTACCATGACACCTAAGACTAGGAATCTGCGTAATTTTTTCATAATAATTTTTTATTTCTTTCTAAGTGTCTAAACAATAGTAGTTCAAACGATTTAGAAGGAATTTTTGTTCAATTCGCCACCCTATTTGATTCTAGTTTTACGGAATCAGTAAATCAGTCGGAATCCCGCTCCGCCAGCCGGTTAAGGCTTAAGGCGCTTCTGACTGATCTTACATAATAAGTTCTGCCAGCCGCGCGTGTTGCTCGCCTGCTGGAGAAAAGCTTAACCGATTTACCTTTTTCTCAAACTAGGAAATCGTTCAGGCTTTGAATTGAATATAATTAAGGTTTTTAAGGGATAAACCATCTCCATCAGGAGACTCGGCCTTTACCAGGTTTACCAATTCGCAATAAATGCGAATTTGTTAGTTTAGCTCCTTGGCTTGTCCGTGATAGGATGAGAAACTCTTCCGGCCAGGAGTAACCTTGGGGGGAGATAAACTAACAAACGCGCACTTTTTTATTTTAAATTAATTTT
>Ga0224524_1000757_pt1 | contig 11075 bp, 17 predicted proteins | sample CFST75metaG_FD_179895 | JGI IMG/M metagenome (GOLD analysis project Ga0224524, IMG submission 179895) | Peat soil microbial communities from Stordalen Mire, Sweden - C.F.S.T75 | ecosystem: Environmental > Terrestrial > Soil > Wetlands > Peat | place: Sweden: Norrbotten County, Stordalen Mire... | reverse complement strand
ACTAAGTAATGTGGGATTTAATGTAGACATATTATTAATTGTAATATAATTTACATATATTATCTACGAAAACAGCTATATTTCATATCTTTTCATATCATAAAAAATGATGAATTTATTAAATTAATCCTTTGTTCAATTGATTTATATATAGAATTAGAATATTTGTATCTCATATTTTGCATTGATAAATATACTATAAGGTTGTATTATCAAGATATAACTTAATATATAGTAGCCTAAACCTATAGTGATATAGGCATGGTGAATGAATCCGCTTAGGAGTAAAGAACCCATCATGGGGTTACCTAAGCGGTCGTACAGGGAAACTTGTATGGATAGCGAAAGCTATCACCTTCGTGGTGGGCTTTTTGCTACCAGATTATTAATTAACAAAGAGTATTAATCATATGAAAAAATATATAATCGTTCTGTTTCTAGTTGCATTTATAGTTCCATCAGTCGCCTTAGCTTCTTGGTGGAATCCCTTTAGTTGGTTTAATAATTGGAACTTTCATAAAACAGAAACAGTTTCACAAACACAAATAGAAAAACAAAAAACTTCAGAAGAACAAATTGCTGAATTGCAAAAACAATTAGAGGATTTAAAGAATTCAAAAGATGTTTCTACCACTACATCAATGCCAGTTACAAAAAAAGAAACTGTAAAAAATGCTCCAGTGGTTGATAATTCAGAAATAATTAAAAAACAAGTTCAAGCACAACTAGATGCTGCGTTAAAAGCCAAAGCAGAACAAGATGCTTTGATTGCTAATCAAAATTCACAAAAACCAGAAGAACAGGCTGTTGTAGAGAGTAGTAGTTCTGATGTAACTTTTAAAGTTGCCGCTATTAGGCAAACTATATTTGAGAATCCAAATTATGGTGGCTTTGAAATATCTGTAGATGTTACAGCAGGTAGTGATGATGTTTTTGTTCCTAAAACTACAAGTGATTCCACTAAATCTATAACTGGGTTTAGTTATTCTTTATTTGGAGATAGTTTTAGAGGGAGTCAAAACTCAGAAGTGAGTTGTGGTACCTCTACAGACATAAATAAGGTTGAATATTGTAAGATTAAAAGTGGTCAGACAACTACCATTACTACGACTGTTTGGCTTAGTGCAGAACAAGCTGGTAATTATGGAGTTATGTTTGAAAGTATTAATTACTTAAAAGGTGTAAATCATGAAAGTGGGTCTTTTGATGTAAACAAAGGAACTCAGAAGATATATATTAAGTATTAATCAATATTTAATTGGTTTATGGAAAAATAATTTATGAAAAAAACATTAAAAATATTGTCGTTTGGTAAAACACTTGAAAATCATTGGTGGAGTAGGATTATTAAGGTAATTACTTATGGTGGAACGATAGTGGTTTTTGGTATGGCTTTATTCTTCTTTTTTGATAATTTTTATCAGTTGAGTACGAGTAAATGTGTGCAGTTTGAAAAAATTCAAGTTGATAATTCAGCATCTTATGACACCAACAGAATGTTTAATATAAAAGTATTGGGTTACGACGGCAAACCATTACCCCCAGTTTATACAAAAGAAGTTTGTAGTAAGTATATAGATTTTATAGATTGGGTTTATGTTTTTAGAAATACGGCATTTGTTTTATTTAGCCCAATAATTTTTTTCTTATTTATGAGGTTTGGTTTATACGAATCTATTGCTTATATAATATTAGGAAATAAAAAATAAATCATGGATAAAAAAACTTTTAACACTTTAGGAATTATTGTTTGGTGGATGTTAGCTATTTCTATAGGGTTAACTATTTACGTAAATTATTTTATGCCTCATGGACCAATGATTAAAGATTTGCTTTGGTAAAAAATATGCGTATTTCAGACGAACATTTTGCTGAATTTAAGAGAATCTTCAAAGAAGAATTTGGAGAGGATGAATTTAATAAAAGAACCGAACAAGAACTTTTTGAAGAAGCTACAAAACTTGTATCTCTAATGGAGGTAGTTTATAGGCATCAAAATTCTCCAGATAACCAACCTAAGATAGATAAGGCTTATGATATTTTATTTGAAGAAACCTTAAAGACGTATAAGGGGGAGGGTCCAATAAAAGAAGGGTAAAAATAAAGTCTGCATAGACCCATCCGCACACACCAAAAACTAATGAAAAGTAATGATTTTATATGTTTCTATATGATATGGCTTAATAGTTTAATTATCGTTTAATTATTGTTTTTTATGGTATAAATTGGGGTATAAATGTAGTAAAACATTAAACATTACTACACACACCCGTAATTATTAGTTCGTTATTTTAACTAGCGGTTAGATACTGCTTAACAGTATGATAACAGCATAAAACTGCATATATCTGTGAACTTGATAATATAGTGATACACACTGTGGGGTAAATGTGATAGGATAAAAATATGAAAAAAATTATATATAGTAAATTAAATGCTAGACAACAAGAAACTTATAATTTTCAAAAAGTAACCGCTATTTTTGCTGATTATGGATATACAACAATAAAATTATCTGATGATTGGATGGGAGCTGATTTTATTGCTTTAAATTTTAACGGTAAAGAATTTCTAAGAGTTCAATTAAAAGGAAGAGTAACTTTTGAAAGGAAATATCTTAATAAAGATTTATTTATTTGTTTTCAAGATAAATTAGATAATAATTGGTATTTATATCCACATGATAAGATGTTAAAAAAAATATTACCAATAATTAAAAATTCTGATTCCTGGAAAGTGCATGGTTCATATTCTTTTCCGAGTATGAGTGTTAATTTAAAGAAAATATTAATGTCTTATATAATAGAATAACTCATGGACGAAGAAACATTTGAACAAGCTAAAGAAAATGATTTAAGCTTAGATGAGGCTGAGGAACTTCAGGAATTTAAAGATGATACTGGTTTAGATGGAGATGAAGCTTTAGAGGTTTGGCAAGATCTATAAATCTATTAGGAAAAAGTCCTGGAGATATAATGAGGTTTATTGTAGATAATCTTATTATTGAATGGGGGGCACCTCCACCCCCTCCGTCGTATATAGTGGTTAGTAATGTGGGGTAAATATTATTTATTTTTGTTTAAATGATAGAAATGTTAGCAAATAATAGCATCATATTTGTAATATATTCATAATATATAAGGTTTATTGTTTTATTGAAATGCTAACCTATCTCTCTAGTATACTCATTCGAACATCCTCCCAGGTTCGGAACAAAATTTTAAGCCATATAATACAATGGTTATTTTTCGGAGGTTAGTAGAAGTTCGAACCTGTGGTAGAATACCTTTATGGACGTAGTGATAAAAAAATCAAAAATTCAAGGAAAGGGTGTTTTTGCAAATAAAGACTTCAAAAAAGGAGAAATTGTTTTAAATTGGAGTCCTAAAAAAATAACTAAAGAAGAAGCAGACAAATTAAACATCAAACAAAAACATTATTTATATAAAGAAAGAAGTAAATATTTTTTAATGCAATCACCAGAGAAATACGTTAATCGTTCTTGTGAGGCAAACACTATACCTAAAAATCTATGTGATGTTGCTGTAAGAAGCATAAAGAAAGGTGAAGAAATTACATCTAATTATAATAATGTCAGTTTTAAATGTAAGTGTGGGGCAAAGAATTGTAAATAATTTTATGGAAGAAATAAAAAATTTAATTTATAGACTAGAAACAGATTTACTTAAACCAGAAGTTAGAGCATCAGCTGAAAAACTTGATGAACTTATCGCAGGTGATTTTATTGAATATGGAAGTTCTGGATTGGTTTATAATAAGACAGATATTTTAAAAAGATTACCACAAGGTAATTCTCCTGCTTATACCTTATCTGATTTTGAGATGATTGTTTTATCAGAAGAGATAGTTCAAACAAGATTTAAGACGAATAGAGTTAATTTAGATGGAACTGAGACTTCTTCTTTAAGAACTTCTTTATGGAGGAATACTAATAATAATTGGCAGATGTTTTTCCACCAAGGGACAATAATTGCTTAATTTCTCTCACTGAAACACTCGGGTTGGGGAACATCTCCTCCCATCTAATAGTTCGTAAGTTATCCCTCCAAGCGAGCCAATAGATAGCTATTTTTGTTAATTAAGTTCATACTTAAGTTATTATTAACTATTAAATTTTTAATTCTATGCTTACAACAATTGCGATTATCTTATTAGTTCTATGGGTCTTAGGTTTTGTTGGCTTCCATGTTTTAGGAGGATTTATTCATATACTTTTAGTAGTGGCCATAATTTTATTTTTGATTCGTGTTATCCGTGGAAAGAATCCTTTAAAATAAAATTTTTATTTTTTTTATTACATTTATTCGAACATCATTCTAAGTTTGGAATAAAAATTTAATACCATTTTATATGGGTTGTTTTTGTACCCAGAAAGGGTCTACGAATTGTGGTATAATATTTATATGATAAATAACAAAGATTTTACAAGTGATCCACTTCTAAATATTGAAATGATGAAAAATATTTCGGAAGGGGTTTATCTTATTAGAGTTGATGATTTTACTTTTGTCTATACAAATGAGAGATTTGAGAAGATGCTTGGGTACAACCCAGGAGAAATGCTTGGAAAGAAAGTTGATATAATAAACGCCCCGACAGATAAAACGCCAGAAGAAACAAGAAAAACTATTATAGACATCCTAACTAAAGATAAGGAGTGGCATGGCGAAATTGAGAACATTAAAAAAGATGGAACTAATTTTTGGTGTTATGCAAATGTCTCCTTGTTTGATTATTCTGAATTTGGGCAAGTTATTTTGGCAGTGCATAATGATATTACCGAAAATAAAAAAAATATTAATCAATTGGTTGAATCCGAAAGAAAAATTAAAGGTATTATTGAGAACTCAACCGATAGTATATTTATGTTAGATAAGGAATATAAATATACTATGGTAAACAATATGTTGGCAAAAAATTTTGGTGTTTCAGCTAAAGACCTCATTGGTAGATCAGTTTCTGATATGTTTCCTGATCCAGCCGCGTCTAAGTTAATTAATAATATAAAAAAAGTTTTTGACACCGGGAGAAATTTGTCTTTGGATGAAATGATTATTATTCAAGGTAAGGAGACTTATAACAATTCCAGTTTAAATCCAATTAAAAATGAACAAGGAGAAGTTGTTGCGGTTGTTGGAGTTGTTCGTGATATTACGGAAAAGAAAGTTTTAGAAAATGAACTTTTAGAGAAAAAAGAAGAATTAGAAATAATTTTTGATTATATTCCAGCGTGGATTTTTTACAAAGACACAAAGAACCAATTTATCAAAGTTAACAAAACTTTTGCAGTAGCCATGGAGAAGACAAAGGAAGAATTAGAAGGTAAAAATTTGTCTAATTTTTATCCCAAGGAACAAGTGGATGCTTTTTGGAAAGATGATAAAGAAATAATAGAAACTAGTAAACCTAAAATGGGGATTATCGAATCAATAGATACCCCGAATGGTTTAAGGTGGGTACGAACTGACAAGATACCTTTTAAAGACAAAAATGGCAATATCCTTGGTATAATCGGTTTTACTGCGGATATTACTGAAATAAAATTGGCAGAGGCCACGGTTCAAAAGAAGATGATGGAATTAGAAAGTATGAATAAATTAATGTTGAATAGGGAATTAAAAATGATTGAACTTAAAAAAGAGATAGAAGAATTAGAGAAAAAGAAGTTGGTTTAAAAATTAATATAAATAATACTTTATCTATTAGACACAATAATCACTCGAACACTCCCCAAGTTCGGAGCAAAAGTGAAACACTAATAATCAAATTAGTGTTTTTTTTGATATAGACTATAATTAAAACATATGAAAAAATATTTAGTTTTTGTGTTGGTTTTAGTTGTCTCAGTTTTTGCTTTATATTCTCACCAAGCTTTAGCTACGGGAGGATGGGCAGTGCAGACTAATTCAGGTGTACTGTCATGGACGTCTATCGCTTCTTCTGCTAATGGGATGAAACTAGCGGCTGTTGAGGGAAGTACTGGAAATAATATTATTTATACTTCAATTAATGGTGGGATAGACTGGACTCCAAGAACCACTCCTTCTGTAAATGGTTCGTCTTATTGGAAATCAATTACTTCTGATTCCACTGGAGATAAATTAGCAGCAGTAAATTGGAATGGTTATATTTATACTTCAATTAATGGTGGAGCTAATTGGACAGAACAAACTGATTCTGGAGTACATAGATGGATTTCTATTAGTTCTGATTCCACTGGAGATGAATTAATGGCAAGTACCGTCGGAGGTGGTTCTGTTTATACTTCAACTAATAGCGGAGCTAACTGGACAATACAGCCTGCGACTACAGGTCATGATTGGTTCTCAGTTGCTTATTCTTCTGATGGAAACAAATTAGCTGCAGTGGTTGGTGGTGGGTCTCCTGGTTCTATTTGGACATCGACTGATGGTGGATTTAAATGGACAGAGCAAACCAATGCTGGAACACGAACTTGGGCTTCTATAGCTTCTAATCTTACTGGAGATAAATTAGCAGCAGTAGCTTCTAGTGGTCTTGTTTATACATCAATCAATAGTGGAGCAGATTGGACAGAAAGAAATCCTGCAGGAGCTGCCCGTAACTGGAAATCCATTAGTTCTGATTCCACTGGAGATAAATTAGCAGCAGTAGCTTACGGTGGTTTTATTTATATATCAACTAATGGTGGAGATAGTTGGGCACAACAAACTGATGCTGGAGGAAAGAATTGGAACGCTATTGCTTCTGATTCCACTGGAGATAAATTAGTAGCAGGAGTTGATGGTGGTCATATTTATACATATCCAACATTACCGACAGCAGACATAGGAATAGCATTAACCACTCCAACAGAAAATGGCACGAAAAATCATCTGACACTAGATGGTACTCCTCATGGAAGTTTTACTCATAACGTTAATATCGATGTTGTAAACGGAACTAATTCAGTACTATTTACAGTAACAAAAACAAAAGACCAAACAATAGCTGTTACCGGGTTTGAAGCACCACCACGTGATGATTCACTAAACGTGTCAGTAGGAGGAACAGACACTAATCCAATTTATACTGTTAATACAACTACTCCAGGAGATGATGTTTCAAGTGGAGGTGGAAATAAAACATTTTTACTTACCATTAGTGAAACAGGGAAGAGCGATATTACATATTACGTAAATATCCAAGTAGCCGAGCCAGCAATTCTTGAAAGTATTGCAGTTACACATGGAGCAAACAAATTATCATACACAGTAGGTGAAACATTAGATATAACAGGACTCGAAGTTACAGGAACTTATGATGATGCATCTAATAAAATTGAAAGCATTACAACAGAAAACATCACTGGATTTAATTCTTTAGCCCCAGCAATAGGTCAAATTTTAACAATTACCGTTGGAGGAAAAACTACTACTTATGTTGTTGATATTTTGGCTGCCAGGGTCAATCATTCTTCTTCGGGAAGTTATATCCCCGGTCATGGCTCTAATATAAATAATTCAGTAAATGCTCCAACATTACCAGTCTTCAATAGAGTCTTAAAATTAAAAATGATTGGAGATGATGTTAAAGCATTACAAAATTATTTAAATACTCATGGTTATCCGGTAGCTACCACTGGACCAGGTTCTCTAGGTCATGAAACCACCCTTTTTGGACTATTAACTAAAAAAGCTGTTATTAAATTTCAACTAGCTAATAAGTTAGTCGGTGATGGAATCGTTGGTCCTAAAACTATGGAAGTTTTAAATAAATAAGAAAATCGAAGCTTTCTATTTTAGATTCTTAAAATATTTCTATTGAAGAAGTAAAATTAAGCCTAAAATAGCTACGATTGCTCCACCCCAAACAAAGATGTTTCCTTTGTTCATTTTTTGATAATAAGAAAAAGAAAATTTTGGGAAAATTAGAATAGTTGCTCCTTTGATTAAAGTGAGCCAACCGAGAATAGTAATAAATAATGGCAAACCAGAAGTCCAAAAATTGTTTAATGCAATAATAGTGGCTCCTAGTATTACAGTTATAAGACCTGCCAACCAAACAATGCCCTGATTTTTGATCATTTCTTCAATAGCGATAGCTGTCCATTTTTTATTGATAGCCATTGATAAACCTAGAACAACAAACATAATTCCCAACATTTGGGCAAAAAATATAGATATATTCATATAAATTATAAATAGTTAATAATAAACAACTAGCTTTTTTGTATTAGTGATAGAGTCTGATTTTTTATTTGTTTTCCTTATTTTTATTAAAATCGACTACTTCTCTATTATATTATAAAAGTATAGCAAAAGGGAAGGATAGAAATTGATCGTTATAGGTTTTTCTATAAGGAATAAGGCTGAGTTCCTTTGACAAAGTTGTTTTAATGTGATATTGTTTTTTGGAATATAATTCTTTTTTAATTAAAAATCTTAAACATGAAACACATAAAGAAACATTTGTATTTCAACCATTTCCTTTTATTTGAAGACTATTTTAATGAATATTTACCAGCGGTAAATACTCTTCAAAGAAGAATTGAAAAAAAGGAGGCTGTATTAAAAAAAGGAGGCAACCTAGAGGAAATAGCCCCTCTAAAATTCAGGAAACTTAAAAATCTTTTTCAGAGACATATTGAATATATAAATGAAAAAGGTAGTGAAATGTCTCCAATGGAATGTTTAATCATGCATGAGATTGAAGCTAGATCAAAGACTCAAAAACCAGTTATTAAAAAATTTGATAAAAAGGTTTTGGAAGAAAAAATTATTTGGTGTAATACTGTAGTCAAACAGTACAATCAAGTGAGAAGGTGGCAGGATTCATCTATTAAAAGACGTTGTTTGAAGGTTTTAATCAATGAAATCTTTTTACTTTCTTATGGCAATAGAAGAGAACCACTATTTGGTTTTAAGTCTTCATTTTAGTTTGTTTATTTAAGCTCCACTTGATTAAAATCTTGTGGAGTTTTTTATTTTTTAAATTGGACTTTTTCCATAATTTGTTGTAATGTTTCGATTATAGGCTTTATTTTACAAAAGAGTCTTTTATCAGATTAATTATTAACGTTTTTATAAATATATGAAATATAAAATTTTAAGCATTTTTGTTCTATTTTTAGCATTCTTTGTTGGAGTACCAGTAGCTAGCGCACACTTTTATCACTATCCAACGCATCCAACATTTTATTATCATTCTCACTACACTCCTCAATCTTTTGGTGTGAACTCAGGTGTTATTTATGAACCTTATGAAAATCCGGTAGAACCATTCCAAAACTATTACACGCCACAGTCTTTCAATGTAGATTCAGGTACAGACTATGAACCTCACACCAACCCAGTGGAGCCATTCCAAACTTATTACACGCCTCAATCATTTACTGTAAATTCTGGAGCCGTAAAACATTAATTAAAATAACAAAAAATCCACCGACTGGTGGATTTTTTGTTAGGTAGTATAGTTTTGACTTAGTTTTTAATATGTGTTAATTTATAAACAAATATAGATATTTAATATAAATTTAAAAACCAAATAATATGGATACACCAGGCACAGCTGACAAACTGAAATTCGAAGAAATCAAAAATTGCTATATGTTAGCTACAGTAGCAGTTCACAAATGGGGGAATCTCACCGGAGACTTTTCTAGCAAAGAACCAAGTCTTTGTTTTATCTACGTAAAAAATAAAGATTATCTCGTGGGTAGATGGGTTTTGAGACATATAGATTATTATGATGTTGAATTTCCCAAAACAACGACTCGAGCATTGAAAGAAGAGGAGATTTTAAAATACCCACCAGAGTTACGAGCAAACATCCTCAAAGGTGTTTTTGTAAAAAAGTTAAATGAGTTTTTAATTAAAGCCGGAGGAATTGAATGAAAATTAAAAGAAACAAGAAAGGACTGGCCATTCAAGAAGAGTTATTAAACACTCAATTATTGACACTCTTTAGAAAACGTACGACAGCTAAAAGGGGAGATGACTTTTCTAAGGTTTCTAAATTGAACGGTCAAATAAGACAGGTCAGAGAGAATAAATCTGCCTTAAGAGAAAGACTTGTTAATTAAGTAGTATTTACATCACGAAAAGGTTCATTATAAAATGAACCTTTTTTTATTTGAGTAATAAAGGTTGACAAATGCATATAAATATGATATTATATAAAGAGTTCATCTAAAAAAAGGAGGACCAAATGTCAACAAGAAAAATAGTATTTTTGCTTGTTTTTGTTTTTTTAAGTGTTCTTTATCCCGTATTCAATGTGGGTGGAAATACAAAAGCAAAATTATTTTTTGAGAAAAATTTTAAGAAAAAAGTTTCTCAAAAGAAATCTTTGGAAATTCCTTCTGGTTGGTGTACAGCCAGTGCTTCTTATTACGATCCAAAAGATCCCCGTCAGACAAAAAAGAAAGCTGATGGAAAGGGAGCATTTAAAAGGAAAATAAAATCTGGCTCAGTAGCTTTTGGGTCAGTGCATACACAATATTTTAAAGAAAAAGGTCTTACTGTGTTTATTCAGATAGAGGGTTTGAATATAAAAACTCCCTATGGAAAGAATATTTTTAGGATTGATGATGCCATGAATAAAAGGTATCGTCAGGAGGATAAATATTTTATAGACTTTTTTTACAAAGATCTTGATCGGAAACACAAAAAAATGGGTCGTTTCCAGATTAAATTTAAGATCTACAAAATAATTAAAACAGCCGATCTGCACTTGCGGACGGCTTTTTTTGTTTAAGGATACTAGATTGACAAATTAAGCTAACTGTTTTAGTATTCGTATAAGAGTGATTTTTGAAAAAATATTAATTTAAAATTATAAGTTATGAAAACTAGAAAATTGATTTTATCTGTATTGCTTTTTTTAGCGATACTTTGTTCCAGTCTGGCCGTGTTTTACTTCTGGATTATTCCTACAGTGAGTTCATTTCTTACCTTTTTCGATAGTTCAAGATCTTTCTCTTGGAATCGGATGTGGGTGATTTTAGCCGCTGTTATTGGTTATCTTTTAATTAGTTTTTGTCTGTGTAGTTTTATTTCTATCTTTAAAAAAATGAAACCCATAGATGATAATGC
>Ga0224524_1000754_pt1 | contig 11084 bp, 10 predicted proteins | sample CFST75metaG_FD_179895 | JGI IMG/M metagenome (GOLD analysis project Ga0224524, IMG submission 179895) | Peat soil microbial communities from Stordalen Mire, Sweden - C.F.S.T75 | ecosystem: Environmental > Terrestrial > Soil > Wetlands > Peat | place: Sweden: Norrbotten County, Stordalen Mire... | reverse complement strand
GGCAGGTTAAACTGAACCCTAACTGGTTCATTGTTCTGACGGCCTTCTTTCCACTTGGGCATATTTTTTACAACACGAATTGCCTCTTCACCGCAGCCGCCACCTATGTCTCTCAGTACCTGGGCACCAGTAATTGATCCATCTTTTTCAACAACAAATGTTACCACAACAGTTCCCTGTATTCCGGTTTCTTTTGCAACCTGCGGATATTTGATGTTTTCACTTAGCCAGGAATACATTGCTTCTTCACCGCCTTTAAATGATGGCATCATTTCTACAATGGTAAAAGTTTTATCCACTGTGCTTGTTTCAATCACTTCCTTATCCTTTGAATCTTCAATTATAAGGGCCTCACCATCTTTGTCGTTAATAATACCATCTTTTGTGCCCTCCATCAGATCGCCCATTTCACTAGTAACTTCGTTAGGGTCAGTAACAATTACAGGTGGTGTGAAGGCGGCCACCCTGACAGGTTTTGGTGGGTCAGGTATTGGTGGAAGATCCTGCTTATCCGGTGGTGTAACCAGCGTTGAATCCATTTCTATTATTCCTCCATTGGTAAGTTTCTTCTCATTATGCATCAGCCCAGCTATTAAAGGGATTGAAATGATTCCAGAAAAAAGGAACACTGCAAAAAATAAGGCACGGGCTACGTTTTTATTGTAGTTCCTCCTTAAGAAGTAAGCACCATAGTTTTGATTTCTTTCATCAAAAACAATGTCGTCCAGGTTTTCAATTTGTGTTTTCATGATTTGAGATTTAAGTTAATGATTAATTTATGATACAATATTAGTGCATGAAAAGCCTTGATAAAAGGGGGAATCAGTTACTGGAAACGTGCGATTGTTTTACGGTCGGATAATATCAGTTTAAGGTTAATGCACCGAACAATAAAAAAAGCCTCAGTTTAGAGGCCTTTTTTAAAATGGATATGAATTCTTATTTTTCTTTGCTCAGCATGGTGTTTTCTTTTTCGCATATTGGAACCACAGCATATCCTGCAATATTGCAGATTTCCATTTCATCAATAATATCAACAATATTTCTGTACTTAGCTTCGTCATCGGCTTTAATCAAGACAATAGGGTAGTTCTTATCTTCATTTTTCTTTATCTTTTTTATCTCCCTGGCAAGTGCTGAATCGGACATAACTAAGTTTCCCTTGACTACTTTTTCTTTAAGTTCTTCAACTTTTTTGAAAATTATTTGATTTCGCTCAAGAAGAATTTTGCGGATGCCATCTTTGCCAAAGTTTGTCTTGGTGAGTATTGGTACTGGTCCCGTCTTTGGAGTCAGGGAACCATTATAGTAGAAGATTTTGTTGTTGCCTGATAACAGAATATTTATTGTTCTGAAATCAGGAATCGTTGTGGGCGGGCCTTCTACATGGTTGTCAGGCATAGTGATCTCCATGATTTTTGGTTTACTGAATGCCGTAGTTAGCATGAAAAAGGTGATAAGCAGACACATCAGGTCCACCATAGGTGTCATATCTAAAAAGTTTGAAATTCTGCTTCTTTTTCTGCTTCTGTTTTTGCCGCTTTCTTTCTTTTCGGCTTGAATAATTTCTGCCATATCAATGTAGTTTTAATTGTTATATAATGCAATTATATGATATAACTATAGCGAATGAAATAGCGAAACAGTTATAGGGAAAGACCAGGTAATTTGCGGTCGCAAAAACTAAGTTAAAGGCAATGGGAATAAAAAAAGCCTTTCAATTGAAAGGCTTTTAAATATTGTAAATTCACGTTTACTATTCGAGCGTGAATCGGATTGGTAAATTAAATTGTACACGCACAGGTACACCGTTTTGTTTTCCGGATTTCCATTTTGGCATTGCTTTAACTACGCGTATTGCCTCGTCACCACAACCACCGCCGATATCTTTCAATACCTGGACACCAGTAATTCCACCGTCTTTTTCAACAACGAAAGTAACTACAACAGTTCCCTGGATACCAGTTTCCTTAGCTACCTGAGGATATTTAATATTCTCACTGAGCCATTTATACATTGCTTCTTCACCACCGTCGAAAGCGGGCATAAGTTCAACAATTGTAAGTACAGGTGCCTGCTGCTCGATAACCTGGTTCTGTGAATCATCAACAACTATTTCCTCGTCAGTTTCAACAGGAGTGGTGTTGGTAGATTGCTGGTTAAGATCGTCCTGGTTAAGCATGCCGGTATCTTCAACAGAATCGGTAGTAACTACAGGTGCTGTAAACTTTACCTTCTGTTCCAGTGCTTCAGGTGGAGGAGGAGGAGGTGGTGGTGGTGCATCGTCTGTCTTTGGTGCATCCAGATTTGCAAATTCAGCACCAACATTCTTGTCTACATTAACTGAACGAGCTTGCTTGAAGATGATAAAAGGAATAATTGTTGCAAGTAAAATTGCCACAACAGATACTGTCAGTGCGCGTGAAAGAAATCTGTTATAAGCTTTTCTAAGAAAATATGCACCATATTCCTTGTTTCTTTTTTCAAAGACTATCTCGTCAATATTAGTTTTTTTGTTTTCTTCCATAGTACGTTTTTTAAATAACGACCAATTCACTATTATTTTTTAGGAGCAGTTTTCAGCATATCCAACTCCACATCACTTATATCAACCACAGCATAACTTGCAATGTTGCAGATTGCCATTTCGTCAATAATATCAACGATATTTTTGTATTTGGCTTTTTCATCAGCTTTGATAAGAATAATCGGGGATTTTTTATCTGCTTTCTTGATCTCCTTGATTTTCCTGTTAAGCACGCTGTCGGCCATTACCAGTTCACCTTTCAGAACTTTAGTTTTCAGGTCTTCAATTTGTTTGAAAACAGCTTTGTTTTTCTGAAGTAACAATTTGCGGATTCCATCTTTACCGTAATTAGTGCTAGTAAGAGCAGGCAATGGTGGCTTTTTAGGATCTGCTAAACCTATATACCAATATATTTTGTCATCACCAGACATCAGTATGTTAAAAGTTCTGTCAGCCTGAATTTTAGTCTGATCTTCCTTTTTCTGGGTATCATCCTTTTCAGGCATAGTGATTTCCATAACTTTTGGTTTGCTGAATGCTGTAGTAAGCATGAAAAAGGTGATAAGCAAACACATCAAGTCCACCATTGGTGTCATATCAAGGTTGGTGGAATGTTTCTTCGGCTTCTTCCTACCGCCTTTTTCTTGTTTTTCTTCCTGGATTATTTCACCCATAATGTTATATTTTTATAGTTACAAAAAACCAATGTATTAATCATCAAGTTTTGCTTCTTCTTTCTGAAGATTGGTAACAAGGTTAAACTTGTTGACTTTGTTATCTTGCATGATATCAATAATCGATTTAACCGTTTTGTAATCAGCATCAGCATCACCTTTAATAACTACTTCGGCATTTGGGTTTGTAAGTCGTGCAAAACGCACCCATAGGCTTAACTGGTTATCGGTAGTATCAGTAGGGATCCCTGTCATGTACTTCCCTTTTTCCTTAGGATCTTTTTCGTTCAACCACTTTTTTACATTTGCTATCGGCATACCAAACGAGGTGCCTTTATCAAATTTGGCTTTTTCATCTGCAGTGAAAGTAATTTTATATCTTTCACCCATCTTTTCAAGCAACGTTTTACGGAAATGGGAAGAAGTATCTGCAACCTCTTTACCATTCTTGTCAAACGTTTTACCATTTTTATTCATGTCAAAAAAGATTTTGTCATCTTTAGTGATATCGATGGTAATTATACTTTTATCAGGAGCCTGCTTTTCAGAAATAGAATTAGGTGTATCAACCTGAGCGGCTTCCTGAGGCCTGAATGATGTTGTAAGCATGAAGAAGGTTAAAAGCAGCGAAAACAAATCCACCATGGGCGTCATGTCCATGTGTGGGGATTTATTCGGTAGCTTAATTTTTGGCATGTTAAGTCAGTTTTAAATTAACAACTCGTTAATGCAATTATTTTGTATTTGCTGCGAATGTCTGAACAATGCTGAGACCTGCTTCATCAATTTTGTAAGTCATACCATCAATAATTGATGAGAAGTAGTTGTAAAGAATAATAGCACCTGCAGAACCACCAATACCAAATGCAGTATTGATAAGAGCTTCAGAGATACCTGTTGCAAGTGCAAGAGCATCTGGAGCACCTGCCTGAGCAAGAGCAGCAAAAGCACGGATCATTCCAAATACAGTTCCTAATAGTCCGATAAGTACAGCCAGTGAAGCAATGGTTGAAAGGAATACCAAGTTCTTTGACAACATTGGTGATTCAAGTGATGCAGCTTCATCAAATTCTTTCTGCATAGCCAATACTTTCTGTTCTTTTTCAAGGGTAGTATCATTTTGTAATGACCTGTATCTTGATAAAGCAGCTCTCGCTACATTAGCAATTGAACCTCTCTGTTTGTCGCAAGCAACAATAGCGTCTTCAATTTTATCTGCTGCCAGTAGGTTTTGCAGTGTCCTGAGAAATGCACCGGCATTGTATTTGTTTAATGCCATTGAAAGTAAACAGAAAACTAAAACAGCCGCAGCGAGCAATCCACCACCTAATGGATAATTACCGAAAAGCAAACCGAAGAATCCAGCAAGAGCTAAAGCAAAAGTTACAATTCTTAATAAAAGTTTAAACATAGCATAACCAATAGGGCCGCCTCTTGCAATTTCAATTGTGATTAATCTTTCAAAGGTGAAAGTTAATAACACGATGATTGCAGTCATAAGTAAAGGTACGATAAAGCCTCCTTTGTAAATAACACCTAGAAAATTACCAGGCAGTGGTTGTCCTGCTGGGTTATTACCTTCGAAATTTGCTGGGTTTCCCATCACAAAAATGAAAACCACAATTGCTACTGCTAATGCTATTAATAAAGCACTAACTGCAAAAACAGACGACAACGCATCTTTTAATGATTGACCACTTTTATTCTTTGCCATAACTCTTAATTTATTGATTAGTAATTTATTTATTTTTCGATTGTCATGCTATTAAAGTGAGGCAAATATAATTATTTTTTTAAAAAGCAATCCTCATTTCTCCTTTATTCGCAAATAATTTTCTTTGCTGCAATTGCTAAGGGATTTGAGTTTTATGCTTTTTGATTTTTAATCGCCTTTAATATCATACCAATCATGTTTTTTTTTAGACTTCTTTTTCCTGCCCCGGAATGAAGTTTTTTTTAATGTTGGAATATTTTCCCCCAAAAATATTTACCGATACAAAAATAATTACAAATAGCAAGATGTAATATAAGGAATCAACATAAGGCGGAAATTAAAAAGTTATCGGTCTTATTTTATAAGTTATCGGTAAAAAAAAAGGAGGGAATTTTCCCTCCTTAATATTGTAAATAACTAATTAATTCGGGCATTTTCCGAGCAATGCTTTTTTAATTGTTAGCGATTTTTCGTCTTTTGCATCAATAGCCAGTATTTTGTCACAATATAAGATCGAATTTTTGGCGTCATCGCATTTTTTATTCATGTTATATTGTTTGAAGTAATAATACCTCAGATAATCATAAGCCGTTGCAAGGTCCTTGGAATATTTTGCAGAATCTTTCAATGCAAGCTTCATCAATGCTTCATAATCAGTTTTAGCAAGGCCGTTCTCGCTTGTTGAATCAATAATTGCCCTAACCTGAGCCCTGTATTTCACAGCGTTTATATAATCAGGTTTTTTATCAATTACAAGTCCAAAAGTTGTATCGGCTTTTCCCCACTGCTGCAAATTGAATTGTGCCTTACCTTTATTGTAATAATCCGTCAGTGTAGCTTTACCAGCATTGATTTTTATATCGTATGTTTTAATGGCAGCAGTATAATCTTTAATTTTAGTTTCAGCAGTAGCTTTATCATTAAGCAGATCATAATTTGTTGAATCCATTTCAAATGCTTTCTGAAACTTTTCAATAGCTTGTGCATCGTTTCCGCATTTAACAAGAAGCTTCCCATAGTAAGAGTAATCGGAAGAAATTATATTTTTTGCAGCTTTGAAAAAGCTTTCAATATATTTAAGTCCTTCAGTGCATTTTCCGGTTTCATAATATGAGTATGCGCCAAGACGATACAAGACAGGATAGCTCTGGTCTACAGCTAAAATGTCATTTATAATTTGCAAAGCTTCGTCATATTTTTTTGCCATGAAAAGTGCTGATGCATATCTGACTTTCGCATAAGTATTATTATTTGAAAGTTCAAGAAACTTTTGAAGGTCTTTGATTGCATTCTCCCACTGGCCAGCCAGAATATACAATTCGGCACGTTCACGATAAGCAGGTGCAAATGTGGAATCTATTTTAATCGCATCTTTGTAGCAACCTAAGGCATCGGTGTAAGCTTTTGCATTTACCCATAATTGCCCTTTCTTTACCATTGCCTTGCAGGACTGTGGATCAAGATCATTGGCCCTGTTATAAGCAATGATAGCATTAGAGCCGTCGTTGTATTTGAGATAAACATCTCCTTTAATCAGATATACCTCTGGTACGGTAGCATCGCGTTCAACTGCGTTTTGAATTATTGCAAGCAGATCCTCTTTTTTTACATCGGGTGATTTCAGCATTGCTTCAGCAATTTTAGCATAAGCTAGTGCTTGTTTAGCAATGGGGATTGGAGATTTCTTATAATTCATTCCCTGTAAAGGCATCAGTTCTTTTGCTTTTTTGAAATTATCAGCAGCGGCAGTATAATTTTTAAGCAGAATATTAGCTCTTCCTATCCCAATAAAATTAAGCGGGTTAGTCGGATCTTTTTCTGTACCCTTTTTAAAACTAAGTATGGCTGGATCGGTAACATCTTTTAATGTAACCGACATACTGTCGACAAAAAATTGTTTCAGCCAGCATTCACCATAATAATAATAGTTGTCACCGTTGGTTGGCTGAGCTGCTATAAGCGCATCAAAGGCTTTATGTGCTGCGTCGAACTGCTCGCTTTCGGTGAGTCGTATTGCACCTTTCAGATCCTGTGCAAAAGAGGGCAGGCTTAGAAACATCGTCATCCCTGCCAAACATCCCAATACTTTTGAAAATCGTAACATGTTTAAATCTCCTTATTATTTTTTTATTTCTACAAGCCTTATCGGCATCGTTGCAGGTACTAAACCTGATTTTAAAATTATTCGTTGACCTTTTTCGCCGGCTACAAATGAAACAAAACCTGTGCCAAGTCCTGTAAAAGTTTCGCGATTGATCATATAAACTTCCCTGGTTAGAGGGTAGGAACCTTCGGCAATGTTACCCTGGAAGGGTTTATAGAATTCTCCTTTGCCGTCAGTATTACTTTCGTCTCCGACGGAAACAACCCTAATTCTGTGAAGGAAGCCATTGGAAATAGTGTCATCCTTGTCGCTGATCCAGTTAACACTGATTATTCCTATTGCATTTTTGTTTTTCTCAACGTAATTAATTACTTCAGGATTTGATTTTACGGCAAAACAGTTAGCTGGAAAATTATCCTTAAGTTCAAATTTTTCCCTGATATAACGAGTATTACAGGATTTGTTATTGTCGAACACAACATTAAGATTGCCAAGTGCGGAATTTTTATTTATATCGGACCATTTGCTGATCTTGCCGGTAAAAATATCTTTAATCTGGTTGAAAGTTAACAGGGAATCGTTATTATCATTATTCACTATAAATACAAGCGCATCGTATGCAATTTTGGTTGTTTTAGGAATAAACTGGTTGTTACGTAATTGCTGATCTTCTGCATCTGTGAGCTTTCTGCTTGCAATAATACAACGAACAGAATCCTTCATGAACAGATCAAAGGCTTCTCCTTCGGGTTTGTTCAGCGGAGTGATTTTAGCGTATTTATAAAAAGCTTCAAATGTATAAATTTCGGTATCCATCAATAGCTGATAAGCTTCGTCAACTGCTATTTTAATGTTACCTGAGGTAGCTGTTTCTGTGATTTTCTTGCTGTCGTACCCGCAGCTATTGCATCCTGAAAGGATTATTGCAACAGCAAAAAGAGGTAGCATTATTTTTCTGATTTTACTTAAATTATTCATTATAGTAATCCTTTCTTTTTTGTTCTCTGATATTTTGATAAATTCTTGCTAAACGAAAGAAACCATATGCCATAAAAAAGGCACCAAGCACGGTTTTCAAATTCGGGGGCAGGTAATTATAAACGGGGAAAAATATCAGGGCTATACCTATACCAAAAAAGATCGCAACCATTACAAAGCCAAAGCCGATCATTACTTTGGAAAATAAGTTTTTATCCCAGGCCATTACTGTGAATTTATTTACTTTTTTCCTTTCGCTTTGTTAACAAGAAAACGAAGGAAGTTAATTATTATTGTTTGCTGGTGGAAATTATATTATGCAATAATATTTAGGTGCTTCCCACTTGCAGGTACAAATATATATAATTTTTAATTAAAGTGGACTTCATATAAATATTGTCTTTTTTTAGAAATCAGAAATACTCATTTTACAGGTATATATGAAATTGAAGGCAGTAAAATAATATATAAATGGCGACTATAAAATTCCTTATTTTTTTTAGCTTCTCGACCTCATTTTTTTTCTGCTTTTACATGAAAATAAATTTTGAAGGTTGGATAGATTATGGATTACTCCCTTTGGTCATGAACCCTATAGGTGGGGATAAACTCAATGAAATTATCTTGCTCGGCAAGTTTTTTTTATTTCTCTACCCACGTTGTGAAAATGAATTTTCACCACTTGGCAGAAAATAAATCAACCCTTTTGCGAAGGGTTGATTTTATTGGGTTGCGGAGAGAATGGCTCTAACGCCATTGGTTTAATAAAGAAAAGAAATATTTTTCAACTGTACTCTATATCCCTTTATTATTAGGATGTACATGATATTATGAGTTTATTAAAATAAATTTAAAAACATTTGGTTAAACTCAAATATGTGTGTAATTTTGTGTGTAAATAATAAAAACCATGAAATCAAAATGCAGTGTCACTTTTCGTTTAGAAACCAGAATAGATAAGGAAACCGGGCAATTAATTACTGAGAATGTCCCGATAATAATGGATTTTACCTTTGATAGTAAGCGGATGAAGTATTTTACCGGTCACCGGATTGATACATTAAAATGGAATAGGGAAGATCAGGAAGTAAAGAAAAACAATATCAATAAAGCCGGGATTACAGCATCTGACATCAATTATTCTTTATCAGTGTTAAAATCGACAATAACTGAAGCATACAAAGAAGCAAAATTTTTTAAAAAGAATCCAAGTGTCCAATATTTGCGGGATGATCTCAGGAAAAGATTAAATGAAGAGAACTCAGTAGAAAAATCTTTCTTTAATGTATTTGATGAGTTTGTTGATAGTGAAAGCAAGAAGAACGACTGGACAGCAGGAACAAAGACAAAATTTGAAACAAACCGCAAGCACTTACTGGAATTTCAAACGTCAAAAAGGTACAAGATAGAATTTGACAGTATTGATGAAAAGTTTTTTATAAAGTACATTGACTATCAAAGAACCGACCTAGATCATAGAAATACAACAATAGCAAAGAATCTGAAAATTTTCAGATGGTTCATGAACTGGGCAACCAGAAAAGGATACAATAAAAATCTTGCCTATAAAGACTATTCACCAGACCTGAAGGGAATCACAAGGAATAATAAGATTATATATCTCACATGGGATGAATTGATGTTTCTGTATCAGAAGCCTTTGAAAAAAAGATACCTTGCTCAGGTAAGGGATGTGTTTTGTTTTTCATGTTTTACTGGTCTACGTTATTCGGATGTATATAATTTAAAGAGGAGCAATGTTAAGGAAGACTTTATTGAATTCACTTCAGTAAAAACAGATGAGTCATTGATAATAGATTTGAATGATTATTCAAAAGCTATTTTAGATAAATATAAAAATACGGAGTTTGAAAATAATAAATGTCTGCCCGTGATCAGTAATCAAAAAATGAACGTATATTTAAAAGAGCTTGGAAAAGCTGCAAAATTTGAGGATGAAGAAACAGTTGTATGGTATAAGGGCGCAGAGCGTTTTGAAAAAACTTATAAAAAGCATGAGCTTCTAACAACACACGTGGGAAGAAAAACATTTGTTACCAATGCGATATTTTTAAATATACCTTCTGAAGTAATACAAAAATGGACTGGCCACAAAGATCATAAGATGCTAGAAAAATATTATAAGATTGTTGATCAGCAAAGAAGAGTTGAGATGCAAAAATTTAATAAAAAAAGTGACGAGTAAATCTTGTATTAATCCGATAATATGTTTACATAATTTGACTGTCAACTTATTTCAGGACGATACACAGGATACAAGGTCACTTTTGTGACATTATCGTATAATAACTTTCATTATTGCACAACTTAGCACAGTTTAGCCCAGTTCAGCACAAGTAGCATTTCCATTCATCAGATCTTTGTAATCGAATTCGCTCAATAAAGAGTGAAGAAACGATAACAAAGCATATGTCTGAAATTTTCCAGAATTCGATAATCAGAATTACATCCGGTACAGTTTACGGAGGCATTGATGCAGTGCTATCAAATCGGTTTACATTTTAAAAAATAAATGAAAATGGAAAAAGTGATTTTAACCACGCCGGAAGAATTAGAAGATTTAATACTAAGATGTCTTCAAAAGATTGACAGCACTGCAACTCCTGAGAAGGAAAAAATAACTGACAGTTCTGAAAAATATATTTATTCAATAGTTGGTCTTGCAAAATTTATGGGTTGCAGTAAGGTCACAGCACAGAAATTGAAGAATAGTGGCAGAGTTAAATGTTACCAGGTTGGAAGAAAGATAATGTTTAAAGAATCAGAAGTACTTGCTGCTATACAAAAGCCATATAAATTAAGAAATAGGTAAACGGTGGTAAACTATGAAATGATGCTTTTTTTAACTGACAGAGAAACAATAAATTGAAAAATTGTTAATAAAAAGAAAGCGCAAAGGATGGTAAACTACGGCATAAGAACCCCTGCCAGCAGGACTTTCAGAATAGTGATGTAAATTTGTAAAAAATAATTTAGTATGCCCGGAAAAGTAAAAACACTCAAGCAGATTGCAATGGAATATGGAGTTCATCGCAATACACTTACGAAATGGATTAAGCCAATTGA
>Ga0224524_1000747_pt1 | contig 11200 bp, 11 predicted proteins | sample CFST75metaG_FD_179895 | JGI IMG/M metagenome (GOLD analysis project Ga0224524, IMG submission 179895) | Peat soil microbial communities from Stordalen Mire, Sweden - C.F.S.T75 | ecosystem: Environmental > Terrestrial > Soil > Wetlands > Peat | place: Sweden: Norrbotten County, Stordalen Mire... | reverse complement strand
AGAAAAGTATTTCTGACCCAACCGCTGCATTTAACTGGCTTTCATTTCGGACAGTTTTGCCCTGGTCGATTCCGTTTCTCGAAAGGTTTAAAGATTATTGGGTGTGGGAATTTCTGAGTACCAATGAAGGTTTGCCCTGGAGTATGGAATTGGTCGATCAATATCTTGATCGATGGGCGTGGGGTCTCGATTTAAGTACTGCAGACAATGACATGCCGCGTAATTCAGGATTAATCAATAACGGCGCAATCCCCTGGGACATCGATTGGATATTAAAATATGAGGTATTCATCGATGTGAATTCCCTTTCGCTGGAGCCAATGATTTGGGATAAGGCGTTCAAACCTTATGTGGATAAAAAAATAGTGGATACAATTTTTCGGTTGATTTAATTTTCAGAACAACTTAGAAAAATTACAATCGGATTAAAAAACAGAGTTTTTCGGGTTTTTATGCTGAATGCATACTTTTTTTTTTGATTTTTGTCTTCTACAGAAACGAATTCAACTATGGAAAAATATATCAATCTGTTGAAATCGCTCATAGCGGTTTCATCGGTTAGCCGGAATGAACAGGACGCAGCCTTTGTGATCCGTCAGTTTCTAACCGATTCGAAAGTAAGCTTTCAAACAAAAACGAATAATACCTGGGTGCAAAATCAGTATTGGAAAGAAGGGTTGCCGGTTATTTTGCTGAATTCGCACATCGACACGGTAAGTCCTGCCAGTGGTTATACCCGCGATCCGTTTTCTCCTGATGTTGTGGATGGTGTCTTATATGGATTGGGAAGTAACGACGCCGGTGGATCGTTAGTAACCCTTTTGGCTGTTTTTATGTATTTCAACCCGATGCAGAACCTGCCCTTTAACCTGATTTTTGCAGCATCGGCCGAAGAAGAAATTTCAGGAGCCAACGGTCTGGAAAGTATATTAAATGATCTGGGACCATTGGATTTGGCAATCGTTGGCGAACCTACCAAAATGCAAATGGCCATTGCCGAAAAGGGATTGATGGTACTCGATTGTTATGCGCATGGAAAATCGGGCCACGCTGCCCGTGAAGAAGGCGTAAATGCAATCTATAAGGCCATTGCCGACCTTGAAACGATCAGAAATTACCGGTTTGAGAAAACTTCTGACATTCTGGGTGAAGTTAAGATGTCGGTTACTATAATTAATTCAGGAACACAGCACAACGTGGTTCCCGACCTTTGTACGTTTGTGGTCGATGTGCGTACAAACGAGTTTTATTCAAATCAGCAGGCATTCGATATTATTTCGAAGTTGATTACTTCGGATGTTAAACCACGCTCGTTCAGACTGAATTCTTCAGGAATATCGCTTGAACATCCAATTGTAAAGCGGGGTATTAGTCTTGGCCTTCCTTATTATGGTTCTCCAACAACTTCCGATCAGGCTATTCTTCCTTATCCTTCCATCAAAATTGGGCCCGGCGACAGCGCCCGGTCGCATACTGCCGACGAATATATCCTGATTTCGGAGATGGAAGAGGGATTTCGCATTTATGTCGATTTGTTGTCGAACCTCGAATTAAGATAAAAAAAAGAGAGGCCTGTCCCCCAACAGGTCTCTCAAAGAACGCTTCAGAAAAAATCTGACGCTAAAATTTTCTTATTAATCAAACGCAGTATAAAAACTATTCTTCAAGCCTTTGTCTGTGTCAGTTGATTTTTCTTTTCCTAATGACTTTTTTCTTAGTCTTCAGGCTTAATCGCTTTCGGCGTAAGCCATTTCATTGTGTTGAGTAATATCCAATCCGGCAATTTCTTCTTTCTGAGTTGCACGTATTCCAACGGTTTTGTCAACAATTTTGAAAAGGATATAAGTCATTACTCCTGAAAAAACAATTGTCGATACCGTTGCAATTAGCTGTATCCAAGCTTGTTTTGGATTTCCATAGAATAAACCACTGTATGACGATTGAATTGCCGGTGTAGCCAGAAATCCGGTAGCCAGAGCCCCGATAATACCTCCAATTCCGTGTACCCCAAATGCATCCAATGAATCATCGTAACCGTATTTGTGTTTTATTACCGAAACCATAAAGAAACATACCAATGAAACCAAAACGCCAATCGCTACTGCTCCGGTTACTCCAACAAATCCCGATGCAGGAGTAATGGCAACAAGACCAGCAACGGCGCCAGTACAAATACCGACTACGGTGGGTTTTCCGCTTATCGACCAGTCGAGCAATGCCCAGGTAAATGCTGCCGTAGCAGTTGCTACATGGGTAGCAAGGAATGCGCTGATGGCTAATCCGTCGGCAGCTAAACCACTTCCGGCGTTAAAACCGAACCAACCGAACCATAAAAGCGCGGCACCAATAACCACCAAAGGTATATTGTGTGGCGCTGTTGGGTGATTGTTGTAATTTCTTCTTGACCCAATCATGAGTGTCATTACCAGTGCGGCAATACCGGCATTGATATGAACCACTGTTCCGCCAGCAAAATCCAATGCACCCAATTTGAATAACCAGCCATCGGCTGACCATACCCAATGTGCTACCGGGTTGTAAACGAAAATGGCCCATAGAACCGAAAAAATCAGGAATCCGCGAAATTTAATACGTTCGGCATAAGCTCCGATGATGAGGGCTGGAGTAATTACCGCAAACATGCATTGAAACAATACAAAGGAGAGATGTGGAATACGGGCTGTTGCCTGCGAAATGTAGTATGGACTCACATCGTTGATGCCAATATTGTTGAGGAATGCCCAATGGAAACCGCCAATATATGGGGCAAGCGCACCGGTTGATGATCCGAATGAAAGACTGTACCCGACGAAAACCCACTCTAAAGTGATCACTGCTGTCAGCATAAAACACTGCATCAGGATATTAAGAACGTTTTTTTGACGAACCAGACCGCCATAAAACAAGGCTAGTCCCGGGATTGTCATCAACATTACCAAGGCAGTTGCAACAATCATCCATGCCGTATTTCCAAAATCGATGTAAGGTGCTGGTGAAGGAACCGCAGCGGCAGTCGCTCCCTGAGCAAAAAGTATTGTGGGCGCTACTATTCCTAATAGAGCAATCCCTATATGTTTTAATTTCATATACTATTCAGCTAAAATGTTTGTAGAATCTGGGAATTATTTGTTGTAAAGCGATTCGTCGCCCCGGTCTTTGGTCCGGATACGAATGGATTGGGTAATGTCGCTCACAAAGATACGTCCATCGCCGCTTTCACCGGTAAAGGCTGAATCGAGAATGGCATTGATTGATTTTTCGACATTTTGGTCGCGAACAACAAATGAGATATACATCCGGGCTACCGAATTTACATCGTAGGCGATTCCTCTGAATATTAATCCTTGTCGGGCGGTGCCTTGTCCTTTTACTTCCCACCAGGAGAGAAAGTCAATGTCAGCTTCGTGAAGAGCTGCGCGTACTTCTTCAAACTTCGTTTTTCTAACGATGGCTTCAATTTTCTTCATAACAATTAAATTTGCGTTTATAAAAGCAGGAATGGGTAGTTCCTGATAAAAAAATCAGTGATTTTGTCCTTTTTACGTGGCAAAAATATAAAAAATATAATTCAACCCTAAAATAAATGGGGCTTTGTGAAATAAAAATATAAAAAATGTAAATTAAACCCTTTCGTGATTGGAGGGTGTATTAAAAAAAAGTTTTATAACGTTCTGTATGGGTAAAATAATGCAAGCACTTTTTAGGTGCAGCGCACTGTTGATATTTGTAGCATTTCTTACCTGCCTTTGTCTTCATTACTATAAATATTTGGCCCAGCCTGCTGCTGGCAGGGGATCTGCCGCTTTCTGATAGCTAAAAATGGCTCTATGACGAATAGTGGGGGTAAGAATTAGTAATGACACTAATATGCAAACTCAAAAAATGAATTTACTGAGTTAGATAAAACCTTATTTTTATTTGGCAACCTTAGTAGAAAACATGATCGCCCATATATTCAACCTTATTTTAATCTGTCTTTAAATCAATCAGGTAATAAGGTTATTTCTTCTTTTCGCCTTCTCTTTCTACTAAGGTAACCTTAGAAAATAAAGTTTTAAAACAATGTCGTTCTTGTGATACCAAGTTGTAAGTTTTGTAAATATTTTTAAAGATTACCCACACTATCCGTTATAGAACCCTAAAAATCCATCGGTTAAAGTATTTTATTTTGAATAAATTAGTGGGTATTTCTTTAAATAAATAGTCAAATGAAATTTCATCCACACCAAACGTCATAGAACCAAACATTTTTTCTTGATGTATATAATATTCTTAAAAATAAATGATATATTTACTCTTGTCACAGACTATATCCAATACAAATAAAAAGTGTTGAGGTGAATGAAGTCCAATCAGAATACAGTTTCTAATTTTTCTGAAACCATCCCAATTCTAAAATGTACTAAGTAGGATCGAAGATGCCAAAGTAGGGCATGAATTTGGGGAAGTTGAGCCCGACGGAGGGTATGTTGAGCATGAAATCGGCGAAGTTGAGTCCAATGGAGGGTGTATTGAGCATGATAACGGGGATTGCAGGCGTGATTTTAACAGTATAGAGCATAGTTTTTGAAAAGTTGAGCCCAAAGGAGTGTAGGCTGAGCATGATAGCGGGGATTGCGGGCATGATTTAGGGAGGAAGGATTGAAGGTAAAAATTTCTTTATTACCAGATAATTAACCTTTTAAAATTAATGATGTATGGCAAATTCAACGTATCGGGTAAATATCCCGAAGAACTCAGAAGAGTTATTAGATTTAGCAGCTAAAGTGTATCAGAAACACCTCGATCTGGGAGAAACTTCTCCACTAAATGCGATGGTATCGCACAAATGGGTCGACAATGGGCCCAATGTAGCGCCTTGTTTGCAACTGCACAAGAAGGCAGAAGAACTGAAAAGACAAGCCGAAGAAGCTTATCGTCAACGCGATTTGCTGATTGGAGAAATTACCGAATCGGTAAAAGCCAGCCGCGATTTGTTGCTGGGTGTTTACCGCGAAACTCCGAAATCATTGGGCGAATATGGATTTGAAGTGGACGACTCTGTACGCGCGGCAAAAAAGCAGGCATGATAAAGGATTCTCTGTATTGAATGATAGCCTCACTTTCGGGTGAGACTATCATTAATCAGATTGCTTAACACCTGAAGATCAAACGGAAAGTTCGAAATAAAACATCTCCGATAATGGAACATTCAACTTTATTACCCATACAAAACGTTATAGAGCCCAAAAAATATCTAAAATAAATGTAGCAGTCCAATCTTCGCCCGCTTGATTGGCCTTAACATTTCTATTCATCGGCATTATACCAGAATGGTTTTGGACTGATTTAGATTTGCATTTGGTATAATATTCGACTACCCAAGTGATTTATTAAAGTCTGTAAAAAATAAATATAAAAATAAAAAAGAGACCAGTCCCCCAACTGGCCTCTTAGCAATAATCAACAAATTTAATTGTTGAAGAAAATATTCATTGTTAATTCTTAACACCAGATTAGTGTGGAAGAATTTTGGGAAAAGTTAAATGAAGATTTGTGAAAGATTAATCCTTTATAAACAATGATTCATCGCCGGATTCTCCGGTACGGATCCGATAAGACTCCTCAATGTTCCAAACGAAGATTTTGCCATCACCAACTTCTCCTGTATAAGCAACTTTCAGAAGACAATCAACCGTTTTTTTAAGATTGATGTCTCGAACGACAATATTAAGTGTCCGTCGTGAAATAAATTCGGTATCTGATGAAGTTCCACGATAGGAACCCTTCCGTTTTTTTTCATTTCCTACACCAATTGTGTCGTAATAGGAAAAGAAATCAATGTCAATTGCATGCAAAGCTTCTTTTATTTCCTGAAACTTTGAAACTCTTATTATTGCTTCTATCTTTTTCATGTCAATTAAATTTAAATAGTTTGTTTTGTTTTTAAGGTGGTGTTTTGATTATTGAAAGGGTGATTGCATCAAAATCAGAACACCATCTTTGTTTCAAATTTATAAAAAATAACACTTAAGCAGCAGCTGTTTTGTTAATCATGGTAAGCTTCTGCTCCATGTTCCCAAACATCCAGACCACCAGGACCTGTTTCACCTTCCGGTTCAACGCGAAGTTTATATGGATATGGTAATTTACTGACTGCAACCATCACTAAAAGAGATACAAGAAAGGTAGCTACCGTAACTGTGAAACTTCCAATAAACTGAGCCTTCAGAACATCAAATCCACCACCATAGAATAGACCTGAAACCGGAGCTGAATTATCAGCACCTAATGGGCCTGTTGCTCCATATTGACCACTGGCAAACAAACCAAGAGACAAGGTTCCCCAAATACCGGCAAAACCGTGAACTGATACAGCACCAACCGGGTCGTCAATACGAAGATGTTCCAATAAGTAAATGCCTCCGAAAACAACGAACCCAGCGACAAGACCAATAATTACAGCTCCAAAAGGAGAAACCCAGTAACATGGACAAGTGATTGCCACAAGACCTGCCAACATTCCGTTTAATGTAAAACCTGTATCAAATTTTCCTTTAAAAGGACCAATCAACAGAGCTGCAAACATGGCCGCCAATGATCCGGTACAAGCAGCTAATGTTGTGTTTGCTGCGATACGTCCGATTCCTTCAAAGTCCATTGCTGAAAGAGTACTACCTGGGTTAAACCCATACCAGCCGAACCATAATAAGAAAGCTCCAATGGTAGCTAATGGCAAGCTGTGTGCTGCAGGCAAACCTCCTTTTTCTTTATCGTCACGTAGGAAAACGCGACCAATACGAGGTCCTAAAACAATGGCACCAGCTAAAGAAACCATACCTCCAATGGTATGAACAACTGTTGATCCTGCAAAGTCGCGGAATGGCTGACTGCCAGGTAAGAACATACCCGGACTTCCCATCATTGCAAGGAATCCATCAGGTCCCCAGGCCCAGTGACCAATAATTGGGTAGATGAATGCAGTTACACAAATACTATAAAGAATGTCACCACGGAAACTGGTACGACCAATCATAGCTCCTGAAGTAATGGTAGAAGCGGTATCAGCAAAAGCAAACTGGAAAATCCAGTGGGCCAATAAAGCAACACCTGTTGTTCCATAGGTAGCAGGTGCGTTTTGTAAGAAGTAATATTGATTTCCGATGAATCCGTTACCGGCGCCAAACATAAATGCATAACCGATTGCCCAAAACGAAACACCACAAATGGCGGTATCCAGAGCACATTCTACAAGAATATTCACCGATTCACGTTTTCTGGCAAAACCAGCTTCAAGCATAACAAAACCAGCTTGCATACCGAATACCAGGAATGCCGCTACAAGTGTCCAAACTGTATTGAGTGAATTGATTACCGATGTTTCATGTGCTGTATAAGTATCAGCAGCCATAGCTGGCATTCCTAATAAACCAGGTAGCATCATCATGGCCATAATAACTGCAAAAAGACCAAGCATTTTGCCTGCAAAAATTGTAACTCCAAGTTTCCAGTTCAATGGTTTTGACAGGTTCTCCTTCATTCGTTTTAGAAGGGGAGTTCTTCGAGGGTTAATAATTTTCGATTTCATATTTTATATTTTTAGAATAATAATAAATCAACTGATTGATGGTAAACGTATCTTTTACCTATTAGAATGACATTCCTACTACATAGAATATCTGCTCCTTGTTTGGGTTTACGATCACTGACCCGAAGAATGGAATGGAAAAGCTGTCAGTAACTTTAATGGTTTTGGTACTTGTAATACCAATGTTACAAACCTGGAACGATCCGTCATTGGTGTACCATCCGTCTCCGGCACCTACAAATAGTTTTGCAGAAGCAAACTGGTAGCCAGCTTCGAAATATTTATCCTTCCCAAGCGATCCTGAAGCACTGTTGAAGATGTAGTTTCCGCTTAGACTTAGTTTTCCAACTGTATAGCCTAAGTTTGCTTCGAAAGCATGTACATTACTGGCAAATAGTTTTGAAGAATTGTAGTGATAATCAGTTACGCCAAGTGAAAGTCCTGATTTAAAACCATAAGTAGCAAAAAGATCGGCTTCTTGAGGAGCTCCGGTGGTCAGGTCGCCTGATCCCCATGCTCCAATAGAGAAACCTCCATCAGTGTACTTTACGGTGGGTTGAATGCTAAATGCACCTGCTTGTGAACCTCTCCAGATATAGCTACTAACTACATCTGTTCCGGCTGTCCATTGTGCATTTACTTTTAAAGTGCAAATCGCAAGAAGTGCAAAAACAACGAGGGTAATTTTCTTTTTCATGATACTTAATTTAAAGGTTAAACTTCTATTTGTGATTAAAATTTAATTCTTTCATTAAAATACGGGGGCATTCAAAAAAATAATTGACTTTTTCTGGAGTCACCCCCTTTGTGTGATATGCTTGGTCAAAAGTATGTTTTATTTTTATAATTCAAATAGTAAAAATTAGGTGTTTGTTCAAATTAAAGATAAATTAACAAATAAAGTGATAAAAAATAGGGGTGTTTTCAAAAAAATAGATGAAAAAAATGGTATTTGTATCAAAAAAATGGGGTAATTTATTAAAAATGCAAAAAAAGTATGTGCCGAATTGTATTTCTAATTGTTTGAATATCAAATAGTCGTAAATATTTTTATAAAATCTCAATAAGATTAATAACATGCTTTAAAAATGACAAAAAGACACAATAAATATATAATTAGTGATAGAATGATAAAATTTACTTTTCAAGACCTTTCCTAAATCTTTTTTTAGATTTTTCCTGAATGATTCTCGATTTTCATCGAATCGATCCTTTTTGCAAATTGATTTTTTTATTTTTCCTAATTGATTGGATAACAAAGACCAGAAGTGCAGTTTTTTTATCTTTGCAGACTTTTTATGCCTTATACTATTTTAAGAATGAAATTTGTGCTAAATCAGCTGGCTCGATTATTCAAGTATTTTCTCTTCTGGATGATTTTTTTCTTCCTGGAAAAGGCTTTGTTCCTGGCATTTAACTTGAATCAAAGCAGCCGTTTATCGGCGGGCGAAATTTCGGGAATATTTCTGCATGGCTTGAAAATGGATATATCAACTGCCTGTTATTTGTTGGTAATTCCCGGGTTGTTGCTTGTATTCAATCTTTTTCTATCGTCCCGGTTAATAAATCGCATCATTTATATCTACACGGTAGTTCTTCTGGTAATCGCTTCAGTACTGGTGGTTCTCGATCTTCAATTATATCCGTATTGGGGCACGCGGGTAAATGCTTCGGTTCTTAATTACATCGGCGATCTGGTTGCAATGAGCGCCTCCGTTTCTTTTGGCGATTTATTGCTGGGCTTGTTTCTGGGAGGAATCGTTTTTACGGGTTTTCTTTATTTGTACAAGTGGATTTTTCCCGGTGGAATATTGGCCGAAGTTCCTGCCAAATGGAATGCCTCCCTTGTTTTGCTCTTGCTGTTAACAACATTGATCATTCCTATTCGTGGCGGATTTGATACTTCGCCCTTAAACCTGAGTTCGGTAGCCTTTAGCTCAAACGCATATGTCAATCAGGCTGCCTGCAATTTTCTGTGGAATTTTAACAGAACTATATTGACACGGAAAAGATTCTCCAACCCTTGTGAATACATGCCGAAGGAGCAAAGTGTGAAGCTTTTTGATGAATTCATGAAAAATGATTCTCTTATTGCCAGGCCACAGCTTATCCGGCTAAATCCGAAGATACAACCCAATGTGATCCTGGTTATTCTCGAAAGTTTTTCAGATCAGGTAATTGCTTCCTTGGGTGGATTACATGGCATTGCTCCCAATTTGGATTCGCTCTGCACAAAAAGTACTGTTTTCGCTTCCTATTATTCAACCGGGAATCGATCGGATCGTGGAATTTCGGCAATACTTGGCGGATATCCTTCGTTATTAAGTACTTCCATCATGGTTTATCCTGATAAATCAAAAACGCTGACTTTGCTTCCGGAGTATTTTAAGCGGAAGAACTACAATACCTCCTTTTATTACGGGGGCGATATCAATTTTTATAACCTGAGAACCTTTGTTTTACAGGGGAAATACGGTAAAATCGTTTCCAAGGAAGATTTTCCTTCCGAATTGGGAAAGAAGTCAAAATGGGGTGTTCCTGATGATTTCCTTTTTAAACGGGCTTTGGAAGACTTAAAGTCAGAAAAGGTACCATTCATGAAAACCATTTATACGATTAGTAGTCATCCACCCTTTGATGTGCCTTTTTCGAAGATTAAAGGCGATTCGGTTCAGCAAAAATATCTTAATTCAGTAGCTTATACCGATAGTTGTCTGGGTAACTTCATCAATGAGTTCAGAAAATCGTCGCTGTGGCAGAATACCTTATTAATTATAACTGCTGATCATGGCCCAATGCATCCTGGACCGGAAGGAATTACCTATTCCGAAAGGTACCGGATTCCAATGATCTGGACGGGTGGAGTAATTGATACAATTCGTCGGATAGAGACGATTACCCGGCAAATTGATTTTGGAGCTTCGCTTATTCACCAGTTGGGGTGGCAAACCGATCCTTCGCGTTTTTCGAAAGATTTTTTCACATCGCAACCTCATGCATTTTACATGCTCGAAACCGGTTGGGGTTATGTCGTGCCGGAAGGAAAATATTACTTTGACCAGGATACAAAAGATTTTGTTAAGAACCCATATACAAAAGGGAATCCGGTCAATTCGTCGTTCCCGAAAGCATATATGCAGGTATTGCACGATGATTTTATAAGCCGTTAAAATATAACAGGTTGTGTTTTGAAAGGAAATATGTTGTAATAGCAATAAAATATGGAAGTTACACAAACGAAAACAAAAAAAATATTTTTGATCATTAACCGATATGCTGGAAATAAAGAAGGCGCCAGAGCGCTTGAAATTGTTGTTCCATATTTAAAGAAGAAAGAATGTTTAGTCGAATATTCGTTTACCAACCATCCAAAACATGCAACCGAACTTGCAGCCAAGGCTGTGTCTGATGGCTTTAACCTGGTGGTGGCTGTTGGTGGAGACGGAACAGTAAATGAAGTTGCACAAGGGTTGTACGGTAAAGGTACCAAAATGGGTATAATACCCATGGGCTCGGGTAACGGATTGGCCCGCGAGCTTGGAATTTCGATGGATATGCATAAAAGTTCACGAGCCTTGATTAAAGGAAAAAATCTGAAAGTGGATGTATGTCGGCTCAACAATCAGCGTTTTT
>Ga0224524_1000744_pt1 | contig 11249 bp, 7 predicted proteins | sample CFST75metaG_FD_179895 | JGI IMG/M metagenome (GOLD analysis project Ga0224524, IMG submission 179895) | Peat soil microbial communities from Stordalen Mire, Sweden - C.F.S.T75 | ecosystem: Environmental > Terrestrial > Soil > Wetlands > Peat | place: Sweden: Norrbotten County, Stordalen Mire... | reverse complement strand
GCCCTCAGGGACAAGCCCGAATCAACGTTGGTCGACGTCAATAAAACCGTGGAAGACACCATTGAAATTTTGCGAGGGACCATCCATAAAAAAATCACTATCACGAAAAACCCGGCCGAGGGCGCCATGTATATCCGGGGCGACGCGGCGCGGTTCGCCAATGTATTATTGAATCTTGGGATCAACGCGCGGGACGCGATGGAAGAATGCTATTCAGGGACCTTGTCCTTTTCCACCGCAACGGCCGTGTTGGAAAAAGCCGGTTTGCTGTGTCAATCGTTTAGTATTGAACCCGGGAATTACATCAGTATCGGAGTTTCGGATACAGGAATCGGCATGAGTAAAGAAACCCTCGATCATATTTTCGAACCGTTTTTTACCACCAAACCCAAGGGTAAAGGGACCGGCCTGGGGCTTTCGAACGTTTGGGGATACGTCGAAAATTACAAAGGCGCCATTGAAGTTAAAAGCGAGCCCGGCAAGGGGTCCGTCTTTACGCTCTATTTCCCCCTGTTCGAGGCCCCCGGCGGCCCGAATAAAACGCTCTTGTCAACAACGCAAAAACATGACCCTCAATAATTCTTTCTCCCTTGTTTTCCTTAACGCCTTCACGGATAAGCCATGAATTGCAGGCCCGGCTGCGGCGCCTGTTGTATCGCGCCATCCTTATCATCCGTTATACCCGGTATGCCGAGGGGTAAACCGGCCGGAATGCCATGCATACAGCTTGCGGCCGATTTCCGGTGCGTCATTTTCGATACGCCTCAGCGGCCGCCCGTATGCGAAGGGCTGCGCGCGTCCGAAGAAATGTGCGGGACGTCGAGGGAAGAAGCTTTGGCGTATTTACGGATGCTTGAAAAAGAGACGGTGCCTAATTTTGTTGAATAGGCATTCAGGATTGCTCGTGGGTTTCTCATTGGATTTTCTATGCAAAATTATTGTGTAATTCCGCAATTGAATAGTGGATTCGTATAAAATTGCTGATAAAATATAAAATTGGGCTAAAATCATCGGTTTTTTAAGGATTGAGCTGTTTCCCTACAGAAAGCGGTATTTTTCAAGGCCTATTGTTTTGAATGTTTTTTATCCGTATATTAGTGTTTGTAGCATTAATAATCCCGAAAAAGAGGCTCTTATGAAAAAAAATCTGGTACGGCTTGTTCTAAGCATAGGTTTGCTGGTTGCACAGACTGCAGGTGCGCAATGGATACAAACAAATAGTCCAGGCGGACACATTACTGCCTTTGCTGTGAGCGATAGCAATATCTTCGTGGGGACTGGTAACGGTATTTTCCGATCCTCCAATAACGGAAAAGCCTGGACGGCAATTGATTTCGGCCTTACAGATATTGATGTGTTTTCTCTTGAAGTGAGCGATACAAATATCTTCGCGGGGACCGGCAAAGGTGTATTCTTATCTGCTAATAATGGAACAAGTTGGAAACCGGTTAATTCAGGCCTTTCAAATGCTTCTCCAGTCAATGCATTTGCTATGTGCGGCAAGACTATTTTTGCGGGGACCAGCAACGGTATTTTCCGATCTGCAACTATTGGAACAAACTGGACAGCAATTGATTCCGGCCTAAAGAATTCCAACGTATTATCTTTTGCGGTGAACGATAGCGCTATTTTTGCAGGAACGGACAACGGTGTTTTCCAATCTACCAATAATGGAGGACTTTGGACAACTGTGGATTCTGGCCTGATAAATACTTCTGTTATGTCATTAGCCGTTATAGGTAGTGAGATTTGGGCAGGAACAAAAAAAGGCGTTTTTATGTCCTATAAAAAAAGCTGGGGGCTTTTAAATAGTAGTATTAATTCTTTTGCCGTGCCTTTTGGAGACTATCTCTTTGCGGGAACCAGCGCCGGTGTATTTCAATGCAATTTCCATACAATGTGGCGCTCAGAAAATACCGACCTATTGAGTGCTAATGTCACTTTTCTTGCAGTAAAAGCTTTTAATTTGTTTGCAGTGACTGCGGAAGGAAATATATGGCATAGACCCCTTTCAGAAATGATCGAAGTAAGCAATCGAAATTCGTCTGATCGGAAAATAAACCCAGTGAATTTAAAGATGTATTCTCAAAGCCACTCGAATATGACTATTCAATTTTCTCTTTCGCATTCAGACCAAGTTTCCGTTAGAATTTACAACCTCTCCGGCCGGGAAATCGCAACCCTAATCAATAAAAATCTCGTGGCCGGTAAGCATAGTCTATCCTGGGATACAAAGAATGTGGTAGCAGGATGCTATGCGGTCAAAATGCAGGTCGGTTCGAATGTATTTGTCAGGAATATTCCGGTTTCAAGGTAAGCCATTTCCGGGAATGGCATGTGTTTCCTTTTCCCTTTGCGTTCCTACGCTGATCCCTTCGAGTGTACTCCCGGTACTCACGCATTGTCCAGCTTGTTAATGCCGGCTTTGCCTGGTGCACTCATTTCGCTCTCCTTTTCCAAGGGTTTAAACCGCCTACCTGTTGCCTTTAGACAACAAAATCTTTCTTTTTAAAAAAAAATTACTTGTTTTTAGCGAATACGTTATTATTTTACTTGTGGTACTAATTTTTTGTAAATTTACTGTAAGGTTCTTAGCCGGGACCACGTAGTATTTATTTGACTTTTTCAGCCGATTTTTTAGATGTTTCCCTCCAAACGGCTCTCCACGTGATCTGTTTTCTGACAGAAATCGGTATTTTTTTTACCCATGGATTTGACGATATTTCGTGATTATTTTATAAATTCCGTTTGAATGACGCATCGACAAACCTTTAGAGAAGTCCAGGTGTTTTACAAGAAGAAAGGAGGTGTGAACACGATAATTTTTAAAGTGGAGGGAGAGTATCAATTTCCGGTCTTCAAACCAATTCCGTTATGCGCAGTAAGCAACCATAGGTTTTTTAAAAACAGGAGATTATATGAAAAACACGCTTTTTAAGAGAATAAATTTGGCGCTTTTACCATGCTTGTGCATGGTTTCATCGCTCATGGCCGCGCATTTTGTACCGGTAAAAGTTGTGGCTACCGACACCATGACCGTCGTCATACCGCTTACCCTGGCCCCGGCGCCAACGGTCAACGGAAGTCCGATAATAGCCGGCGATGAAGTCGCCGTTTATTCCCCGGGAGGCCTGTGCGCCGGATTTGCGCGGTGGCCCTCAACCGGCGCGAGTTTTCAAATAACCGTTTATGGCGATGTTAATTTTTCCAATTCCGACGCCATGCATCCCAATGACCTGCTTTATTTTAAGGTCTGGGACAGTACGGCGGCAAAGGAAGTTCCGGCAACCGTTACCTTCGCTACCGGTCAAATTAATAACTATACGAATACGGCCATCACGACGCCGGCATCCCTCATAGCTCAATCCGCTCCAAGCCAGTTGACGCTTACTTCCCCAAAGGGTGGTGAAAATTGGTACGTCGGATCCACACACACCATTACCTGGACCTCTACCGAAACTACAACCGGTATGACCGTCAGAATAGAACTGTCCCAGGACAACGGACTGACATGGACCCGTCTCACCGCCAACCCGACGGTCCCTTATAATGGCGGTTCGTATTCCTGGACCATATCCAATACCATACTCGGCGGCGCCTTCCCAAATTCCCTGTGCCGCATACGGATCACGCCCACCACTATTCCCAATGATCCGGGCGATTTCAGCGAGGGTGCCTTTACGCTTTCGCCCCGAATCAATATTACCGCCCCGGGAACCGATACGGTTTTAATCGCGGGAAGCGCCTCGAACGTCGTCTTTTCAGTTAATGGCGCCATCGGAAACGTCGCCATCGAATATACGCTCGACGGCGCGACCTGGACGGCGATCAACACCGGCCGCGCCACGACAAACCCAAGTGTCATAACCCAGGCCTGGACCCTTCCGACGACCATTTCAAAAAAATGCAACGTGAGGGTATATAAAACCTTTACGGGAACGACCTGGCCGGCGGGAAATCCGGCGGACACGAGCGGCGCTTTTATTATCGCCCCGTCCATCACGATTACCGCCCCCGCCACCGCTTCCCATAAAGTCGCGGGCGCTTCCGACACCATCAAATGGGACGCCGTAAATTCGTCGGGGAAATTCAAAATTGAATATTCGATCAACGCGAACGCCAATGCGCCGACCTGGACCGCTATTAACGCGTCGGTGTTGAATGTCGGGAAATACCCCTGGACGATTCCGAACACTCCCTCGATTCATTGTAAAGTCCGCTTCAGTGATACGGCGGTTAACGTTCCGTCCGCGATTACCGGGGAATTCATCATCGATCCGGCGCCCGCTCTTTCACTGACCGTGCCTGACAGCGGCCAGGTGTGGGCACAGGGCAGCACGCACGATATTACCTGGATCTCGGTGGGCACGGTGGGTAATTTGAAAATTGAATACCGGACGAAACCAAGCGACGCCTGGAGACCGGTCATCGCAAGCACCGCCAATGACGGCAGGTATACGTGGACCATACCGGCTACCGTTTCGGATTCCTGCAAAGTACGGATATCGGATGCCGCGGATGCCGCAGTATTGGACACGAGCAGGAGCCTATTCTCCATAGCGCCCCCGACGCTTACGCTTCAATCGCCTAAAGGCGGGGAGAAGTGGGCGACCGGAACGCAACACCCGATCACCTGGCAATCCGACGGCGCGGTAGGGAATATTAAAATAGAACTGTCGACCGATGACGCCGCCTGGACCGTCATCATCGCCTCCACGGCCAATAATGGAACGTTTACATGGACCATTCCGGAGAACGCCACGCTCTCCGCGAAATGCAAAGTACGCATCAGTCAAATAACAACCGGAACGCCGGTTGACTCCGGCCGCGCTTACTTTGAAATAGTCTCAGGCGCGACGCCGACGGTAAGCTTGACCTTCCCTAACGACAAAGTGACCTGGTTTACCGGAACGTCAATGCCGATAACATGGACTTCAACCGGTGCATTCGACAGCGTTAAACTCGAGTATACCATCAACAACGCCGACTGGCGGAGTATACGCAACGTCGCCAACGGCGGAGGAAAATATTCATGGGACGTCCCCGACACGGTATCGCCGTCGATCCACTGTTCAGTCAGAATTACCGGTATCGTTACGAGCGGGCCGACGGACAAGAGCGCCGCCGAGTTCACTCTTGTGGCTCCGGCAATCAAGATCGCGGCGCCCAATGGCGGTGAAGCATGGAATTCCAATACCGCCAACAGCATAACCTGGGGTTCTGACAGCATTGTCGGAAAAGTTAAAATCGAGTACACCACGAATAACGGCCGCGTATGGGTTACCATCGCGGATTCCGCGGCGAACAACAAGGGCGGTTCATTCCCCTGGACGTTGCCTACGGTACTATCGGATTCGTGCAAGGTAAAAATCAGCGCCGTAACCCGCCGCGCAGTATTCGGCGTCAGCAATAAGTTCTTCTCGATAATTCCCGCTCCCTCGATCTCGCTAGCAAGCCCCATGCCTCAGCAAAAATTCCACGGTGGCGATAGCGCGATCGTTTTATGGACGAGCTACGATGTTACGGGGAAGGTAAAAATCGAATATTCTAAAAACAACGGCGCAACATGGGCCACGCTCAAGGATTCCGTGGATGTCGCCCTGGGCCGTTATACCTGGAATATTCCCAAAGCCGAAACTCCGTCGGATTCGTGCAAGGTGCGCGTCGGTTCAATTGCTCTGAGCGGCGTCATCGCGAACAGCGGCGTTTTTTCCATTGAACCGTCCACAGCCACGGGAATAGCATCCCTTCAACTATGCAAACTTAAAGCGGACCTCTGCGCCAATCGCGCCGGGATCTTCATTCGCATCGGCGTCCCGCAGGCCGGACCTGTTGACGTAAGGGTATTCGACATGATGGGAAGGGAAATAGCCCGGATGCAAAGCGGGAATACTCCCGCGGGCTACCACACGCTGTCCATTCCCGCCGCACAACTTACATCGGGATGGTACATGGCAAACGTGTCGATCGGCGCGGCCAGGTTTATAAAAGCGATTTCGTATACAAAGTAGATTTTCGAGCGTGGAGTCGCACGATCGTGCGACTCTACAAAAGGGGCCGAAGGGATCTCTCCCTCTTCGGCCTCTCATTACTACCCGGTAAAAACCCGAATCGCCGCTACTTCTTTTCCACGCCGCTCCAGACGAGGGTCCTGGAAGTAAACAAGTTCCCGGACTTGAATTTGCAGGTATAGGTTCCAAGGGGCACGATCTTACCTTTGTTATCCGCACCGTCCCATAGAAATGTCCGCATTCCCCCCAAATGCGACCGGTCATAGACGGTCCGTACGGTTTTTCCGTTCGAACCGCATACCTCTATGGTAATGTCGGCATGGTTGGGGAAATAATATTTGACGGCCATTTGACCTTTTATTTGGTCCACATCCGAGGTAATGCTGAAAAGGAGTACGTCGAGTTTGATGTCGGTAGTGCCCGTTTCACCCTTGGCTTCAATGATCCTCACCGTCTTGCTTTGCTTGATATACCGCTCCGATTCAATGCGGACGGAATAGGTTCCTTTGACCAAGGTATCGGTTTTATACAACCCAGCCGAATCCGTGACATATTCTTTGTTGAGTTCAACAACGGTGATTTTAGCGTTACCCACGGGATATTTCGTTATCGCATCCGTAATGGTTCCGGAGATGGTTTGGGCGTTTAAGTAGCAAGCGAACACCAATAAACAACCGCAAAAAAACGCCATCCTCTTGGGCAACGTCATGGTCGCGTCCTTTGTGAAATAGTTCAAATAGCCATCCCGCCACTACGGGCATTTGTGCGCTTATTATAATACTCTAAAGGACAAAAAGTGTCAATACTATTATCCTATTATTCAGCCGATTTTTCCATGGCGATTTAAAAAACGAACGCCTTCACCGCATGATTTGTTTTATGCTGAATTTAGGCTTGAACGTCACCAGTGTTTTAGAATCGCGCGGTTGAGGGGGCATGTTTTTTTTCTCATGAAGTTGCGGCGCGGGATCGCCCGCGGGCCGCCGGGCGCCTTTTTTCATGGAAAGAGAAATCCGTTTTAACGCCGTATCCACCTTAAGAACATGGACTTGAACCACCTGCCCTACCTTGGCCACCTGCTTTGGGTCAGTCACGAAACTATCCGACATTTCCGAAATATGCACGAGCCCGTCTTGATGAACGCCGATATCCACGAAGGCGCCGAAATTGGTGACATTGGTTACGGTTCCCTCAAGGGCCATTCCTTCCTTCAAGTCCGACAGTTCGCGGATGTCCCGGTTGAAATGCGCATAGGTAAAGGTAGCGCGCGGGTCGCGGCCCGGCTTTTCCAGCTCGGCGCAAATGTCGTCGATGGTGGGAAGGCCGATTGTCCCGGAAACGAATTTTTTTCGTTCGATGCCGCGTATCGTGTGCGCGTTGCCGATGAATTCCTTAATGTCGGCGCCCGCGGATTGCGCCATTGCCGTGACCACGTCATAGCGCTCCGGATGCACCGCGGAATTGTCCAGCGGATTGGCGGCGCCGGGAATGCGTAAAAAGCCCGCTGCCTGCTGAAAGGTCTTTTCCCCCATTCCCGGAACTTTCCTTAACACCTCACGTGAAGGAAAGGCGCCGTTGTCGTTTCGGAAACCCACGATGCGTCCGGCCATGAGCCGGTTGAGGCCCGACACGTGTTTTAAAAGCTCCTCCGAGGCTAGGTTGACGTCCACGCCTACGTTGTTGACGCAGCTCTCCACCACTTCGTCAAGGGCCAGTTTGAGCTTCGTTTGATTGACGTCGTGCTGGTATTGGCCCACGCCGATGGCCTTGGGATCGATCTTGACAAGTTCCGCGAGCGGGTCCTGCAGGCGGCGGGCGATGGATATGGCGCCCGGACGGTCACGTCGAAATCGGGAAATTCGCGCCCGGCCGCCTCGGAGGCGCTGTAGACGCTGGCCCCGGATTCGCTGACGACCACGGAAACGGGACGCCTGTCGTCGGGAATTTTTTCAACCGCGTCACTGATAAAATCGTCGGTTTCGCGGCTTGCGGTCCCGTTGCCGATGGCGATCAGGACAACGCCGTGATTTTCAACCATTTCCCGGATGTCGCGGCCCGCTTCGGCGACCTTTTTATGGGGCTCGTGGGGGAAGACCGTCCGGTATTCAAGGAACTTTCCCGTCGAATCAAGGGCAACCACCTTGCAGCCGGTCCTGAAACCCGGGTCCACGCCCAGCACCGCCTTGCGACCCGCCGGGGCCGCAAGCAAGAGCGCCCTGAGATTTTCTCCGAACACGGTAAACGCCTCGGCCTCGGCCTTTTCCCGCAAGGCGATCCTTATTTCCGTTTCCGTCGCGGGCAGGAGCAGCCGCTCAAAACCGTCTTTTACGGCGCTTCGCAGATATTCCACGGTCGCGCCGTTAGGATGTTTAACGAGCATGGATTCAAGGTAGGCGTGCGCCTTTTCAACGGGAATTTCCATAGCCACCCGCAACACTTTTTCACGCTCTCCCCTGAACAGGGCAAGGATACGATGTGATGGCAGAGTACTCACTATTTCGTGAAAATCGTAATACATTTCGAACTTCGTTTTCTGGTCCTTGAATTCTTTTTTCACCGACGAGGCGAACGCCCCGTCCACGGAAGCGACCTCGCGCAGATGCTTGCGGATTTCCGCGTTGTCGGAAAGCTGCTCAGCAAGAATATCCATGGCGCCCTGAATGACCTTCCGCGGCGTTTCAAAGCCTTTTTCAACATTTACAAAAGGAGCAGCTTTGGCGATAACATCCGCCACGGGTTCATCGCATTCAACAAGCCATGTTGCCATGGGCTCCAGTCCGGCTTCCTTGGCTTTAATGGCCCGGGTGGTCCGTTTGGGCTTATAGGGTAAATACAAATCCTCCAACTCGGTTTTCGACAGCGTGTCGGTAATTTTCTTTTCAAGCTCGGGCGTCAGTTTTCCCTGCTCCTTGATACTTTCTAAAATCGTGGTCCGGCGCTCGTCGAGTTCCTTATAATACTCCGACCGGTGCTGCACTTCGCGGATCTGGTTTTCATCCAGGCTGCCGGTCATTTCCTTGCGGTAGCGGGAAATAAAAGGCACCGTTGCGCCTTCGCCGAACAGGGCAAGGGTATTGAGTACCTGAAAGGGTTGCAGGCTTAATTCCTTAATGATTTGTTCAGGAATGTTCATAGCGCGTCATCTCCAATAAAATATTTTCATGATATTTGATCAATCTTGAAGGGCATTTAAGATACAACAGGCCGCTAAAAGGCCGTCAAAAAAAATCCCTGGTTTATTTTTAAAGTTTTAGGGGAATGGGATTTCCTTGAATTTATATTTTAGAAACCTTGTTGGAATTATCCACGCAATCCGCGTAGATAGTTTAAACAACATGCCGATACCGGAAATGAGAGCGATTGCAGCCGAACACGGCGTTTTATTTTTAGTGGACGCTCAAGGCGCTGCAAACGATCGCGGGATGAATACTTAGCAGCGGGAAAGGAGAGAAATGATGGATATCGAAGACAAGATCGCCGCTATTATCGGCAATCCGGACACGTATGACTTCGCTTTTGCGAATCTCAAAGGCCTCCTGGAGGATAAGTATTCCGGATTCAATTACGCGCTTTCAATCGCGCGAAAGCTCGACGATGGAATAATCGATGAAATAAAAAAAGGTCCTACAAAAAGGTATTTCAATGAATATAAAAACGTTAATGATGAGTTGTCAAAATTGATTAACAGCATCTCGAACATGCTATCAAAAGAGCGCATTAAAAATCTACCGATCAAGCCCACCTGTGAAGATGGTGAGCTTGACGAAAATTACTACAAAACGCTGAGGACCGACTTTTCGCATAAAATGGCGGCAACGAGGGCCGGCATCGGCTGGATTGGCAAGACGGATCTATTGGTAACACGGCGATTCGGCCCACGGGTGAGATTAGCCACGATTCTTTTTGATTATCCATTTTTGAAAACAGGAATCGCGATAACCAAAAGCAAATGCGGCGCCTGCGCCGTTTGCGTGGAAAACTGCCCCGCGCGCGCCGCGAATGGAAAACTGTGGGACATCAACACCGACAGGAACGATTTTTACGATGCCTTTAAATGCAGGGATAAATGCAGGGAACTTACGAAACAAAATTTAAATGAAACTACAAGCCTTTGCGGAATATGCGTTTCAGTGTGCCCCATTGGACAATAACACCTGTATTTTAGGTGTTATTAAAAAGTATTTTGATTACAATAGATTTATCCTATTATGAACGCTCATGAATAGCGGATACCCGAACTGTTTGGATAATTTCTTAGAAACCCCATTCGATTTTACCCAGCAAGGCTCCATTTATCGAACGAATAAAATCGAGGCGTTCAAAAGAAAGGACAAACCATGAACAAAACCGAAATGGCCACATCAAAGTTTCTTGAAGGTTTCAACTGCGCTCAATCGGTATTATACTCGCTGTGTGACGATTTTCAATTTGATAAAACAACCGCCTTGAAATTGGCGTGCGGTTTCGGCGCGGGAATGGGACGAAAAGAAGAAGTTTGCGGCGCACTATCCGGCGCTATCATGGCAATCGGATTAAAATACGGCAAATATGAGAAAACCGATAAAACGTCTTTGGATGTAACGTATAAGAAAACACGAGAACTCATGGATGGGTTCGCGAAGAAACACGGGACGTATATTTGTAGAAAATTACTCAGCGGTTGCGAACTGACCACTGACGAGGGGCAAAAGCAATTTCATGAATCGGATTTACGCAATAAGGTTTGCGTTCCCTGCGTTCAAAGCGCCGTAGAAATAATGGAAGGAATACTATGAAAGCAATTGCATTTAACGGAAGCCCCCGCAAGGGCGGCAACACCGAAATTCTCCTTAATAAAGTTCTCGAACCCATTCGCGCGGCGGGAATAGAAACGGAAATAATTCAGGTCGGCGGAAAACCTATTCGCGGTTGTATAGCATGCTTCAAGTGCAGAGAAAATAAAAATCAAAAATGCGCGATTGATTCTGACATGGTCAATGAATGTATCGGCAAAATGATTAAGGCCGACGCGATTATTTTGGGTTCACCAACCTACTTCGCGGGTATGACGTCGGAAATGAAGGCGCTTATCGACCGCTCGGGATTCGTTGCGGGCGGCAACGGTCGGCTCTTTTCCCGGAAAATCGGCGCGGCAGTGGCCGTTCATCGACGGGGTGGGGCGACGGGGGTGGTTGATTCCATGAATCATTTGTTTTTAATTTCCGGAATGATTATTCCGGGATCGACTTACTGGAATTT
>Ga0224524_1000740_pt1 | contig 11320 bp, 7 predicted proteins | sample CFST75metaG_FD_179895 | JGI IMG/M metagenome (GOLD analysis project Ga0224524, IMG submission 179895) | Peat soil microbial communities from Stordalen Mire, Sweden - C.F.S.T75 | ecosystem: Environmental > Terrestrial > Soil > Wetlands > Peat | place: Sweden: Norrbotten County, Stordalen Mire... | reverse complement strand
GTGAATGGTCCGTCGGCAACTATCAAATCGCATCATAATGTAGGAGGACTTCCCGACAAGATGCACCTAAAGGTTATAGAGCCTCTCAGGCTGCTCTTCAAAGATGAAGTGAGAAGAGTCGGTGCCACACTCGCCCTGCCCGATTTTATTCTGAAAAGGCATCCTTTCCCGGGACCCGGGCTTGCTATCAGGTTGCTGGGAAAGATAACAAGGGAGAAGCTGGACATGCTTAAAGAGGCTGACGAGATATTTATTGAAGGACTGAAGAAGCACGGACTCTACGACAAGGTATGGCAAGCTCTTGTCGTACTTCTTCCGGTTCAGTCGGTAGGAGTGATGGGCGACGAGAGGACTTATGAAAACACAGTTGTTCTTCGGGCAGTAAATTCCACTGACGGTATGACTGCCGACTGGTCGCAGCTGCCTCATGAATTTCTTGGAATGATCTCAAACGAGATAATAAATAAGGTAAAAGGAATCAACAGGGTGGTATATGATATAAGCTCAAAGCCACCATCCACTATTGAGTGGGAATAGAACGAACAAAAGGATGTAAAACCCGTTTATAATGAATGGGATCTAATAAGTTATTACAATTATGAAATTCAGAAAGGCATTACCACTGGCAGTATTCTTTGTATTATTTATCTTCAGTTTGCCGGTATCGGCACAGACACTGAATGAGGGTACATTCAAGATTGGAAGGACATTGGGGCTGATCGATCAGTTCTATGTCGATTCCGTGAACCTTGATCAGCTGACTGAAAAGGTGATTATAAACCTGCTTAAGGATCTTGACCCGCACTCAACCTATATATCAGCAAAGGATGTCAAGGATATGAATGAGCCGCTCCAGGGCAACTTTGAAGGCATCGGTATTCAGTTCAACCTTCTTCACGACACGATAATAGTAATTGAGACCATATCAGGCGGACCTTCTGAAAAAGTTGGCCTTCATGCGGGCGACAGGATAGTTGCGATAAACGGCGAGAATGTAGCAGGTAAGGCGATAACGACCGCAGGAGTGCGAAGCAAGCTCATGGGTCCAAAAGGTACGACGGTTATTGTCAGCATTGTTAGGAAAGGAGAGAAGGGCATCCTTGATTTTACAATTATCCGGGATAAGATCCCGTATTATAGCCTCGACGCCGCATATATGCTGGATAAAGAGACAGGTTATGTGAAGCTTAATAAGTTTGCTGCCACCACTAATAAGGAATTCAGCGATGCTCTTACTCCTCTAAAGAAGAGCGGAATGAAGAATATAATAATAGACCTCCGTTCAAATGGAGGAGGGGTGATGTCGGCTGCGACAGATCTTGCGAATCATTTCTTTGCCGATCAGAAGCTGCTTGTATACATGTCAGGGAGAAAGATGCCAAGACGCGATTTCAATTCTACAGGAGCAGGCGACCTATCTTCTTCCAGGGTGGTTATCCTTACGGATGAAGGATCGGCCTCGGCCAGCGAGATTTTTACCGGCGCTCTTCAGGACTGGGACAGGGCGGTGGTAATGGGCAGGCGCTCCTTTGGAAAAGGACTGGTTCAGAATGGTTTTTATCTTACCGATGGTTCAATGATAAGGCTTACGATAGCACGTTATTACACACCAACGGGACGATCGATTCAGAGCCCATATAACGAGGGTTACGATAAATATATGAGCAACTTCTATAAGAGGTATTCGGACGGCGAGATGATGTCGGCCGACTCTATTCATTTCCCAGATTCACTGAAATACACGACCCTTATCAATAAGCGTACTGTTTATGGCGGCGGAGGTCTTATGCCTGATGTTTTCGTCCCTGCGGATACTTCTTTCTATTCAGACTATTACCGGGCTCTTGTCAGGAAAGCTGTCTTCAACAGCTTCATCCTCGAATATGCCGATAAAAACAGGGATAAGATAAAGTCGGCCTACACATCCTTTGATGATTTTAATGGAAGATTTCGATTTTCTGACGATGATATCCACGCATTTATAAAGAAAGGGGAGGATGCAGGTGTTAAATACAATGAACCTCAGTTCAAGGTATCTGAACAGGAGATGCTTCTTGCACTCAAAGCGTTGGTGGCTAATAATTTCTGGCAGACGAACGAGTACTTCAGGATAATCAACGCGAACGATAAGCTGATAGAAAAGGCCCTGAATTTAATATCTGACAAGGATGCCTATAACAGGATCCTCGGCAACAAAAAGCAGCCGTGATTCCTTAATTTGACTTTTTAGCTATAAATGTAAAGTCGTATTTATAATTCACCGTATCAGTGCTTTCACTATCTGAAAATGTCCAGACAAGCTGGTCTTTGTTTATTGAAATATCCCAGATGTTTGGTATGTCACCAGGAATAGTAACGGTACTTCCGGATAGTGTCCACGAAAAAGTTCCGTAAACATCATTGTTCTGATAAGAGATGCCTGTCCCTCCGGCGGCAAACTGGATCGCACTTTCATTTGGATCATAGAAGTACGTGTATTCATTTCTTTTGACATTGTCCATATATGTCACCTGCGAACGCGAAATCAGATCCCACTTACCAATGATTGCTTCACTCAGGGGAATATCCTTTTTACACGATGTTATTGCTGCCAGGAATAGAAGCGGGGTTAATATAAGCCTTTTCATAATGTCTTAAATTAGAGTTATAACGGGGAAATCCCTTTTGTAAAGAAACGATAAAATTTGAAAAATGGTTTGCATTAAATTAAAAGATTCCGTAAAAACTTATTTTATATGGGCAAATGACTAATTTTGAAAATCACTGAAGGATAATGAAATTCACAGCCAAGACTCTTTACGGGCTTGAAAATGTACTGGCCGGCGAGCTGGAGGAACTGGGTGCCTCTGATATACAGCCAGCTAATCGGGCAGTTTTGTTCAGCGGAAGTAAAGAGCTCCTTTACAAAGTCAATTACTGTTCAAGGAGTGCACTCTCAATTCTTGTGCCTTTATCAGGCTTCAGGATAAGGTCGAAGGAAGATCTTTATAAAAAGGCATCAGAAGTGGAATGGTCTGAAATTATGGACCACAACTCTTCATTTTCTGTAGCGCCTGTTGTGAGATCGGAACTTTTTACTCATTCAGGTTATCCGGCACTCATTGTCAAGGATGCCATTGCTGATTATTTCAGGAAGGAAACCGGCAAAAGGCCATCAGTTAACACATCTGACTCCGATGTGGTAATCAATCTTCATATAAGCAACGACCATGTTGATATATCGCTCGATTCGTCAGTGATACCTTTGTATAAAAGAGGTTACAGGGCAGAACAGGGATTGGCTCCGCTGAATGAAGTGCTTGCAGCGGGAATGCTGATGCTTGCAGGATGGGATGGCACTCTGCCGCTCCAGGATCCGATGTGCGGTTCCGGAACTCTGCTCATTGAAGCACAGTTGATTGCAAGCAGGATACCTCCCGGAAAATTCAGGCCTTCTTTCGGATTTACCCGATGGAAGGATTTTGACCAAACCCTGTTTAACAAGGTGAAAAAGGAGAGTGAAGCCCAGATAATAAAATCAGGCACATTGGTTACGGGCAGTGATATCTCGGAAATAGCTGTAAAGCAGGCGCAAGCAAATGTCAGAAAAGCAGGGCTTGAAGGAATGATATCAATAGGGCTGTCCGATTTCAAAGATGTCGGGAGAGCGGCTGACAACGGTTATCTTGTGCTTAATCCTCCCTATGGTGAGAGGCTTAAGCCCGCTGAGATAGAGAGTCTTTACAGCATGATAGGCTCAACGCTAAAGCACCATTTTGCCGGGAATAAGGCGTGGATTATCACTTCCGGCAAAGAGTACCTGAACAACATCGGGCTCAAGCCGAAAAAAAAATATACTCTTTTTAACGGGGCTCTCGAATGCGTGTTCGCAGGATACGAACTTTATGAAGGAACGAAAAAGCATGCAGTTGTGAAATCACCATAAAAATGGTGTTTATCACAATAATTGCATACTTTTATCAAAAAGGAGGCGGGACCTGAAGGTGTAATGTGAAAAAGTTATAATTTGGTAACTTCATATTTTTATTATATTTGTTATTGAAAAAAGGGTTCCTTACCCAAAAAAAGGTTAAATGGGTTTTGATATAGATAATTACTTAACCGACCAGGCAAAGAACAATGTTATTCTTCATTATAAGGGTAATGTTGATTCTGATGTTATAAATCATATTCTTGATACGGTTGAGGATAAGATGGTTCAGGTAAATGAACAGGCCAAGCTCCGTAAAAAGGTCTATAATGTTCTTGTGGAAAGCCTGCAGAACCTGTATCACCATGTCGACAAAGTCCCTGACGATTTTGAGGACCAGACGTCAGAAAAATATGGTCTGCTTATTGTCGAGAAGGTCGACAATGGTTATAAAATAATTACGGGGAACTTTGTACATGCAGATAATATTGAAAAGCTTGAAGAAAAGATCAAACGGATCAACAGGTCAAGCCATGAGGAGATTAAGGAACTCTATAAATTCATCCTCAACCACCAGCGCATCTCTGCCAAGGGTGGCGGCGGACTTGGCCTTGTAGACATTGCAAGGAAAACAGGCAACAAGCTGGATTATACATTTAAAAAATATAATGACAATTACTTTTTTTTCTACCTGAATATTCTGGTCGACGAAATAGAACAATTATAAATTATTTTAACAAAAACTTAAAACTTAATAAAAATGGAACCGATCATTATCGATGGAACGCCGAAAACTCCGACAGTTAAATTTGATGCTACAGAAGGTGTATTCGAAATCAAAGGACGTTCAATTCCCGAGAACTCAGTTGAATTTTACAAACCTCTGGTTGACTGGCTCGACAGCTATAAGGAGACGCCGCTGCCAAAAACAGTTGTGAATATCCGGCTTGAGTATTTCAATACAAGCTCATCAAAGTGCATTCTTGATGTATTCAAGAAGCTGGAAGCTATTCATAAGGCCAAGAATGAAGTGGAAGTTAACTGGTATTATGAGGAGGATGATGAAGATATGCTGGAAGCCGGCGAAGATTATGAATCTATCATCAGAGTACCGTTCAAGATGATTGAAATAGTAGAATAATCAATCTAAAATTTCAGTTTGATCGTTATCAGATCGGTTAATCCAAAAACTAAAAGGGGCTTTTGAAAAGCCCCTTTTTTTATTCTGATCCCTTGAACTTTTTCCCCATTACCACTTCTCCCGAATCAAGCAATTTCTTAAGTACCCTGAAATAAAGTGCAAAATAAAGCAATATAGTCATCAGCCAGAGAACAATCACATTCACAGCAAAAGTATCCATGTCCTTTCCGAACATTCTCTTTATAGGCGAGTAAAAATGAGCCTTTATCATGTTGCTCCTGGGATCGGTATAAATAGGATCAAGCTTCTGAATAATCTCTCCGTTGAAATCGATGGTCCTCACTGTTTCATTTTTATTGGTGACAAAATCTTCAAGCGATTCGTTGGCATAATCGTCTCTTAGCTTCAGGAAAGCCTGGCTGTTTTCACTGTTAAGCTTCGACACAAGAGCATCCTTCATCTGGCTGGCCGTGTTGGAATATGCAACAAAGTATTTTCTAATTATGTCGACATATTTAAGTGCTTCGCTGACAATCTCTGGCGTCACCTTCTCAGGAGTGAGCGAATCGAGGTAATCGAATTTAATGTCGGGAGTCTCGGCAAGCTGCTTCCTGATCTCATTTCTTGAAAGGAGGAGCTTGCTATCGAAATCAGTGCTCCTGGAACCTCTTTCGAGATCCGTCTTGATGTTTTCAAGCTTCCCTCTTATTTCGGAATTCCAGTAATCCTTTTTGAATTTAGCCCTGCTTATCGCTTTATCGAAGACATAGAATTGCCTTTCAAATTTATTATCCTTGAACTGTTTTACTGCCAATGCTTCATATCCCCACCTGGCGGTAATGAATTCACCATATATCGGAATTGAGATGGGCGATGAAAGGTTAGGATTAAGCTTTTCAAACTTCACCATAATACCGCTGAGTATAATCTGCGGTATTACAAGGAAAGGTATTAAGATATAGATAGTAACAACAGCTTTGAAACTGTCGGAGATAACTAGTCCGATCATGTTTGCTCCGGCCCAGCAGGTGAAGAGCACCAGCCAGTACTCGAACCACATTCCTCTTATGCCGATAATGGAGTTGCCGATTAGCACAAAGCTCAGGGCCTGGATGGCCGAGATACTCAGCTGTACAAAGACCTTGGACATCAGGTAGCTGTTCCAGCTTAGATTAAGGAATGCTTCTCTCTTAAGAATTTTCCTGTCCTTGATGATCTCTTCGGCGCTCACTGTAAGTCCCATGAATATGGCAATGATTACCGACATGAATATATATACTGGCAGGTTGCTGTTCTGATAAAGAGTGTACTTTGGATGTGATACACTCTCGTCATAATACCTGATCAGGAAAGCGAGTGCAAAAGCCAGAACAGGAGCTTCAAGCAGAGTAATCAGGAGATACTGCACATCGGCAACCTTTGAAAGCACATCACGCTTTGTAAATACAAGCATCTGCCTGAATTTATTAGGCGTTTTGAAATTTATCTCCGGGATAGCGCCGCCCGGATCAATAACATCTTCCTTTTTCTCATCCTTGTAAAGGCTGCTCCAATCGGCAGGCGATATACGCCTGGTATCAGTAGGCTGACCGCTTTCGGTGAATACCCTTGTTTCAACAATATTGAATATCTGCTCGGGGTTGACGTTGCCACAGACATAGCATTCGCTCTCATTGTAGTTTGCCTGCTCAATTTTTCTCTTGAAGTATTCGATCGACTCAACCGGGTTGCCATTATAAATAAGGTATCCGCCGGTATCAAGAATGATGAGCTTATCGAACATCTTGAAAATTTCAGAAGAGGGCTGATGAATTACTATAAAGAGAAGCTTCCCCTTCCTGGCAAGCTCCTTCAGAAGGTCAAGAATGTTTTCTGAGTCACGCGACGATAGTCCCGAAGTAGGTTCATCGAGAAACATTATCGCCGGTTCCCGGATTAGCTCCAGTGAGATGTTTAATCTTTTTCGCTGACCGCCGCTGATCTTTTTATTGAGAGGGCTTCCAACCTGTATATCGCGGATCTCATAAAGACCCAGGTTTTTCAGGGTACTGTCAACCCTTGCCACAATCTCCTCTTCGGTAAGGTTATCAAAACAGAGTTTGGCATTATAATAGAGGTTTTCGAATACAGTAAGCTCTTCTATAAGCAAGTCATCCTGTGAAACATAACCGATAAGACCTTTGATCTTCTCCTTATCATTATGGATGCTCACACCGTTTATCAGTACCTCCCCGTCATTCGGAGGATTGGTTCCGTTCAGGACACCCAGAAGTGTCGATTTCCCGGCTCCGCTGGCTCCCATGATTCCAACCATTCTTCCTGATTCTTCCCTGAAGCTCATATGGTGAATTCCCACCTTTCCGCTCTTGAACCGGTACTCTATATTGTTTACCTCATATACAACCCTGGAAGCTTTGAATTCCTCCTTGAGGAACTGCATCGTCACATCCCAGTAATAGATAGGTTTTATCTTAATTCCCTTTACTGATGAACCCTGGCTGAAAGGATATACTTTGTCTTCCTGCAGCAGCTGACCATTCATGGTAAGTTCTCCAGTGCCTGTAAACCTGACAAAATAAAGTTTTACAGAGGGAACAAATAATATCCATATTTGTCCCTTCATCAGATCCTTGTAAATATGCTTAGCCTCCTTCAGCCCCGGTTCGTTATTTCCATTGATCAGCAAAAGATTCTGAGAATCAGGAATATTGGTGAAAGGGTTCAGAACAAAGGTTTCAATGAAATTATACTCTTCCTCAGTAATATTCAACCCTTCGGCAAGCGTGCTGATAAATCCAAGCTCCAGCTGGCTCACGTCCTGCCCGCCGGATTTGCAGAATTCAAGTGCCTGGATTACTACAACAATTCTCTGCTCCTGGTCAAGCTGCCCCTGCTCGTTTATCTCCTTACATAGCTTCCGTATCCTGATTGCAATAGCCCCTTCACGTCGTTCAGCGCTACTCTTTTCAAGCTTTTTCCTGGCTTCCTCAAACTCAGCATCATATTTAAGAAGATACTCTTTTACCAGTTCCTGGTTAAGCAGCCGCTTTAGGAAAGCCTCGACGACACCTCTTCTCTCTTTGTCATTGCTCTGAGGTTTCGCGATTATAGCAAACAACTGCATGAGGGTTTCTAGGATCTTTTCACTCATATAAGGTAACTTTTTATTCCGACTTGAAGGTATGAAATTAATTGTATGGTACAAAAATTCTCAGTTTGATTTTTTAATCCCGTAATCAACCTTATCTTTTCTTTTTCTTCTCGACTGAAAAACCGAATTTGCCTATTAACCTGCCTGTCTCATAATACTTTCCGTGCAGGTACCCTATGGGATTGGCATCGGCCAGGTTGAAACGGCCGCTCTCTTCGTCAATATATTTCTTGTCGGCATTTATTGCTACTACTTCGGAGATGAACATATGATGCGTGCCCAGCTCCTTTATTTCCCTGACCACGCATTCAATGTTTACAGGAGACTCTTTTATGAGAGGCGCTTTTACCTTTGAGGCTGGCAATGGAGTCAGCCCCATCTCTTTGAATTTATCATGATCGCGGCCCGATTTGACACCGCACCAGTCAGTTGCATATGCAAGTTCCCTGGTGGTGAGGTTTATTACAAACTCACCATTCCTCCTGATAATGTCGTAAGAGTGACGCATTGGTCTCACTGATATATAACACATTGCGGGATCAGTGCATATTGTTCCAGTCCAGGCAATTGTAATTATATTGTAATCAGATGGTTCCGATCCGCATGTTACCATAACGGCAGGAACAGGATAGATCATTGTACCCGGCTTCCAGAGAATTTTAGTCATTGACTATCAGATTGAAGTTATAATTATTTCAAAGATAATATTATACTTTAATGTATCCTTTCTTGTCAGTTTGACATAATTAGACTATATTATAATGCCATAAAGTCCTTGTTTCAATTACGGCAGGTAATTTGATCCTTTGCAGTAAAACGAAATAAAATGAATCTGAATAATTTAACATTAAAAGCACAATCCTCGGTGCAGCAGGCATTTAATATAGCAGCTGCAAAAGGACAACAGGCAGTGGAATGTGCTCATCTTCTCAAGGGGATTTTGACGGAAGCTGAAAGCGTCACCGATTTTCTGTTTGGGAAAATGGGTGTTAATACCGCTAATCTGTTGCGCGGCATTGAAAAGCTTATCGATTCATATCCGAAAGTATCAGGTGCAGAGGCATATCTCTCTTCATCATTATCCGATGCAATGCGGAAAGCCAATGATTTTGCATCCGGTATGAAGGATAAGTTTGTCACTGCCGAGCACCTTCTTATGGGTATTCTTGAAACCAGCGATAAGGCATCGGGGCTGCTCAAGGATAACGGAGTAACAATGACCGGGCTTAAAGCTTCAATTGATGAACTCAGGAAAGGCGCCTCGGTTGATAGTCAAACAGCAGACGATACATTTAATTCGCTTAACAGGTATGCCATAAACCTGAATGAAAGAGCCAGGTTGGGGAAGCTGGATCCCGTAATAGGCCGTGATGATGAGATACGCCGTATTCTCCAGATACTTGGGCGGCGCACAAAGAACAATCCGCTGATGATCGGTGAGCCGGGCGTAGGCAAAACTGCAATTGCCGAAGGGATAGCTCACAGAATAGTAAGGGGCGACGTTCCTGAAGATCTTAAATCGAAAGTAATTTATTCACTCGATATGGGTGCCCTCATTGCAGGCGCCAAGTACAAGGGAGAGTTTGAGGAGAGGCTCAAATCGGTGATAAACGAAGTTCTTGGCTCAAACGGCGAGGTCATCCTTTTTATTGATGAAATACATACCCTTGTAGGCGCAGGTCAGTCTGAAGGAGCTATGGATGCTGCCAACATTCTCAAGCCGGCACTTGCAAGGGGAGATCTCAGGGCCATCGGTGCCACGACACTCAATGAATACCAGAAATATTTTGAGAAGGATAAAGCTCTCGAAAGAAGGTTCCAGGTAGTTATGATCGATGAACCCGACCGTGAGGACACAATATCCATATTGCGCGGAATACGCGAGAAATATGAGACCCATCATAAAGTCATTATCCGGGACGAGGCAATAATTGCAGCAGTCGATCTTTCTGTCCGCTATATTACCAACAGGTTTCTTCCCGACAAGGCCATCGACCTTATTGATGAGGCTGCGGCAAAACTCAGGCTCGAAATGAATTCCGTGCCTGAAGAGGTTGATGAGGCACAGAGATCAATTACGAGGCTCGAGATCGAAAGGGAAGCAGTAAAACGTGATGGTGATAAAGTTAAGGAAGAAGAAATTTCACGTGAACTTGCAGAATTACAGGCAAAAAGAGATGATCTGAATGCAGCCTGGAAAACTGAAAAGGAAATGATCAGCTCAATGCAGTCGAAAAAAGAGGCTGTCGAATCTCTCCGTACCGAAGCCGATCAGGCTGAAAGAGCAGGTGACTATGGTAAAGTTGCCGAGATAAGATATGGTAGGATAATAGGACTTGAAAAGGAAATAACCGAGCTGAAGGAAAAGATCGAGAAAAAAAGAAGCAAGGGCTCCCTGATCCAGGAAGAAGTAAGGTCGGAGGATATTGCTGAGATCGTTTCAAAGTGGACAGGAATACCTGTGTCCAGAATGCTCGAAAGCGAAAAAGAAAAGCTGCTCCGTCTTGAGGATGAGCTTCATAATAGAGTTGTCGGACAGGATGAAGCTATCAGCGCCGTTGCAGATGCCGTTAGAAGATCAAGAGCCGGACTTCAGGACCAGAAAAGACCTGTAGGATCATTTATTTTTATAGGCACCACGGGTGTGGGAAAGACAGAGCTTGCCAGAGCTCTGGCAGAGTTTCTTTTTAATGATGAGAACCTGTTGACACGGATCGATATGTCGGAGTACCAGGAAAGACACTCGGTTTCACGGCTTATCGGCGCACCTCCCGGATATATTGGTTACGAGGAGGGTGGCCAGCTTACGGAAGCTGTCCGTCATAAGCCGTATTCAGTTGTTCTTCTCGATGAGATCGAAAAAGCGCACCCTGACCTTTTTAACCTCCTTCTCCAGGTGCTTGACGAAGGCAGGCTGACTGACAACAAAGGGAGAACGGTGAATTTCAGGAATGTCATAATCATCATGACCTCAAACCTCGGATCTGATATTATAAGGGACAGGATGGAAAAGTGGAACAACAAAATGCCTGAGAAGGAAGAGGAGCTTTTAAGGAACGATATATTCGCGCTGCTGAGAAAATCGATGAGGCCGGAATTCCTTAACAGGGTTGATGAG
>Ga0224524_1000727_pt1 | contig 11413 bp, 4 predicted proteins | sample CFST75metaG_FD_179895 | JGI IMG/M metagenome (GOLD analysis project Ga0224524, IMG submission 179895) | Peat soil microbial communities from Stordalen Mire, Sweden - C.F.S.T75 | ecosystem: Environmental > Terrestrial > Soil > Wetlands > Peat | place: Sweden: Norrbotten County, Stordalen Mire... | reverse complement strand
AAATACCTTCCCTATTATCATTTGACTTCAATTTATCATAGGTTGGTGTTACATCCGGAAAAGCACTTCCATACCAACCCAGTATTGTCTGATGATCACTATTATCCTGAACCGAAACTTGAAAAATAGAATTATCAGGCGCTGTAAAGGTAATCGTGGCATCGTTATTCACCGATTTTATTTCCCAATTTTTTGGGTAAAGCATTTCGTAGCCGATTGTTTTGTTCGTATACTTACTTAAATTTACATTGGTATTAATTTTACCTTTACCGGCAGGATCATAGCCGTTATTAAGTTCGGCTAAATCATTATAAGTATTGCTATTGGTATCAACCGCGTTTGGGTTTGTTCCTAAAACTGCCTCTTCCTCATCATTTAAACCATCATTATCCGTATCAATTAAAGGCGTTAAATTACTCACAGTTTTACGAACCATGTCATCGTTTAAAGTTGAAGAAGCGCTAGAGGAAGCAGTATCCAAAATATTTGGCGTGATTGTCGCTACGTCCGTACTGCTTGCCATACTGATTTCCGTAGTAGAACTAATATCCGGAGCGATGGTTTGCACAGGTGCTACTTCAGTTTGTTTTATTGACTGATTTACTGGCGTTGTCTTGACTTGCGGTTTAATAATATAAATATAACTAACGTAAACTAGGGCGGCAATTAAAATAAAACCGCCGACAATAATAAGTAAGCCGACCATTTTAAAATTATGCTTTGGTTCTGAAGTGACTGATAAATTATTACTATCGGTCCGATTGGCGCTAGTTGATGAGTTGATTTGCGAACCATTAAAACGAGAAACGCTCGGCATATTTCTCACAACCATGTCTTGGTTCACTTTTGACATTAATTCATTTTCCGCATTTAGCTCTGCGTTGTCGTTTGTTTTTTTATCTTTATTTCCAAACATAATTATTGTGTCAAAGAATAAAGAGTGAATGAAATAAGGGCACAAACTCCTAAAATTATCAAACCCAAAATCAGCCATTTTTTCCAATGGCTGCTGACGGTTTGGGGCATAGTATGCAAATTAAGTTCAAGATTCGGACGTTTAACTACATTACTTAAAACACTAGCCCGCGCTCGCGGTTTTTGCTCGTAATTATTCAACATATTTTTTACAACTATTTCTGGGATTAATTTACTTTGTTGTGACGTTTCCCGGAAGTTTACCTGGACCATTTGGATTATAGCCGCTCTTTACTTCGGCTCCATCCGAATAACCATCACCATCAGTATCGGCTTTCAAAGGATTAGTATGATAAATTTTTACTTCTTCATAATCACTTAAGCCATCATGATCGGTATCTATCGCGTTAATATCAGTTCCTAATTTCTTTTCTTCCGCATCGCTCAAACCATCGCTGTCGGTATCAATAACGGCGCCTGTTTCCGGAGTTATTGAAACACTCGTGCTAGCAGTATTCAAGCCAACTTCACTTGGCGAAGAACTTGAAGCGATCTCAACCGGATTGATAGTCGCACTGGTTGAAGATGCACCCAGGTCAAGATTATTTTGGGTTGTGCTTGGAATATTATTAACAAAACCTGTGTCCCCGGTTTTAACAGGATTAGTCGTGGTCGCAATTACTTTTGTCGGTGTGCTGCTGGCATTTAAAGCATCAGCGGCACTTTTAGTTTTAAAATAAGAATAAGCAAAATAAGCGCAACCTAAAACCAAAAGAGCGGCCACAACGATAATTATAATTTTTGTATAATTATGATTAGCTGTTTGCTTTTCTTCACTCATGGCCGGCAATGAATTTCCGGTAGTGGCTAAACCCACTCGATGCGTTTCGATATCATTCTGAACCGGGGTTGCGCCCGGTTTATCGGTTTCGGCAAATATATCATCAACTGCTGGATGATTGGCCGTATTATTAGTATTAAGATCGTTAAACATATCTTTTTAATAATTTATTATAACTAAATTATAGCGAATAATAAGCACCTTGGCTAGCCAGAGTATTCCTATACTATTTTAAACGCGGACTAATCGGGCCGACATTGGCTGGATTTACCGGATCATTATTCTTAACGATTCGGTATACCATAACTGTTCCCGAGGCGTCTCTTTTAGTGGCCTGGACAGGCAAATCGGTGTGTATTCCTAAAGATTCTTTTTCTCCCACCGATAAAATATCTGGCCGAAAAACATTATTTTGAGAATTTGGTGTTTGAGACTGTAGCTTAGGGGTATTAAAATACTTAACTAATAAAAATATAAGTACAGCCAAGACAACAACGCTGGCGATTATAATGATTAGTAATTTTTTATTTTTCATATAAACGAATATTAGAGCTGATTATTTTTGGGTATAAAAAGTATAGCGACAATAAATTCTGGAATGGTCAGTATTAGCATCACTGGACCATATCTGTTTATACGGTAAAGCGTTACCGGCTGTATTGGATTGGACTATTGGTGTTAGCCAAGAAGAGTCATCGTAGTCAACTCTGGTCCAGTTATTATCAGTAACCTTATTGGCATTAATACATTTCCAGTCCGCAATATCGTCAGTCGTCATGCTCTTGCAATCTCCTTGATTTAAAGATACGGAAAGTCCCCATGATATACCATAAAGATCGGCCGCATTGACGGCAACAACATTTTTACCATTTTGAACACCCACATCAAATTTTTTAATTTCAGTCCAGCTAGAAGATGAGGCCACAAAATTATTATTGAAATAGGCTGAATATGTGTCGTCGGCCGAAATTTGGATATTAGCCTGAGGAGAACAACAGGAATAATTTGTACATAATCGACCGTTATCACAGCCACCGCACGAACCACCGCATCCATCGTCGCCACAGGTTTTATTGGCACAACTTGGCGTGCAAATAGCCGCGCAATCAGAGGGACAATTGTCGCTATTTTCAACCGAAATCTCAGTTCCATTATAGTCAACTTTAAGCTGGCAATAACCATCACCGCAATAACCGCCGCCATCAGCCGGTGATTTATAAACACAATAATTATTATTAGGAATTGGATAAGGGGTATCGCTATAAGTAGTACACCCATACTGGGCCGATGAACTTGTGCTTATGGCTGGCTGCCCTTGAGAATTTAAAGATAAACCGTCAGAACCGTCACAATCTTCATAGCCATCATTATATATTCCACCGCGGCCTTCTGAATTAGGAGTTTGTTTTTTACCATCACCGCAATAATTATTTACACTTAAATTAAATTGTTTTGTTGAAGAGGCCCCAAATTCATTTGTCACTTTAATGGCTATTGCCTGATTAAAAGGATCCGTAGTTGTCCCACTTAAAAATGTAGAACCGGAGACTGTGTTAATAGCCAGACCAGCCGGCAATTGTGAATTTGAATAAGAAAGTTGATGATTATTTAACATTGTATATCCCAAAAAACAAGAATAGGCTTTGCCCAAACGCTGGCTCGTTAAGCAGTCAAAAATCAAATTAGGATTATCAAGAGAAAGTGTTATTTTAAAATCTTTTGTCGTGGCATCATTATATTTATCAACAACTTTAATGCGGTAAGAGTAGCTCGTATCGTTATAAAATTTATTGGCGCTCGAAATGTCTCCTTGATAAGTAACCTGATAGCGATTAGCTCCAGCAGCGACAATTGTCGGTTTGAAATCTAATAAATTAAAATTATCTGGGCCGGATAATTTTGTTACCGAATACGCACTCGCCGGCGTTCCTAAATTATTGTCAGAAAAATAAAAACTATAACTGAATTGTTTATTTGAACCAAGGGAATATTCGCCGTCATCCGCTTCAATAAAAGGTTTGGGATTAATAATTGTAATTGGCGTGCTGGTTATTAAAACGCCACCCAAACCATCATCAACCTTAAGTATTGTATTATAAACTTTTGGACCACCTGCTTTAGCGGAATATATTTTTTTCTGATTGGCGTTATTTGTATCATTTAAAACTGGGGCCGCACTCCAACCCGTCCAAGTGTCTCCGCCTGTGTACAAGCTCCAGGTAAGCGGATTTCCTTCCGCGTCAATTACTTTTACAAAACCACTAAAAGCCTGATCTGCTTCGCCCTTCAAATAAGAATCAACCACATACGGCGCCGTATTACCTGCTTTGCCCCCGGCAGTAATACCGGTTGCGGTAACACAATTTGAACTCGCCGGATTATTCGGCGAGAATTGAAAACCCAATTCCGAAGTCGCTTCCCGCGTTTCCATAACAGAACATAGACTATATTTTGACCCCGCCGCATCTGTCTTGTACACAAAACCGTAGCTTCCGGCCGGGAGAGTTAAATAACTAGAATTCGGATCATAAACAAAACGATTCGTATCTTTATTCCAACAAGTTTTTACGTCAAAACCGGCGCAAGCGCCCAAGCGATTAATCGGATCAACAAAACTGGTCGCCATCGGAATAGTCGACAAAAACGATTCTGACCAACTCGGCCAGACAGAAACGGTGTGATTGCTCAAATATGTTCCGGCTGAGAGTTGCGGATATTTGCCATTAGTAACTTTATATTGATACAGAGCTTCGTTTAATTCCTCTATTTTACCAATACGATTAATATCACGAATTATTTTACTTTTTACGCTATCGCAAAAAAAGTTCTGCGGACAACCATCATCGGTCGAACAATTCTTCGGTGTTTTTAGTTGGCAAGAATTTAGGGCAATACCCGAAGTTCCACAATATTGATCAGTCGCACAATCAGAGTCGCTCAAACAGGGCAATGAAGAAATTGCGCAAGTTGGACTTGGATTTGTTTTTTCTACTAAATCATTATTAAAACGCCAATTTTTAACAATTTGTCCAAGAATATCGATCGTCTTTTGTGATGGATCTTGATTATAAGAAATCAGATATATATTTGTATAAATTGATTTGCCTTTGATATTGGCGGCGTTTACATATACCGTGCGGCCATCGCGAATTGCATCATATCCATCAACAACTAAAGACTGGGGCGACCCAGCAAAACCCTGGCTATTATACCAGCGGGAGATACTATAATGATTTGGATTAGGAATAATACGGACACCAATTGCGTCTGAGCCGTCACTAGCCGCCGTACTTGTTTGCGCTTTTGAATTACTTACCGAAAAGATAAAAATAAAAGCAAACAATAAAATTAAAATTATTCCTAATTTTTTTTTTCTCATATATCCAAATTATTTTTGATTACTCAACTTATTATAACAAAATTTCTAATAATAAACTTCTGTGGTAGTAGCAATCTTCTTTACGGTAAAATCATCAACATATAAATCAGTTCCTCCACTTAAAGTTGGATTATAACCCATACTTAAGCCTATCTCCATTATTTTTTGTCTATTGCTATCAAGCCAAGAAGCCATATCTGAATTATATCCAAATGGATAATAATACCAAGTCCAACTGCTATAGGAACCCTGGGGTATCGTCGGCATACTAACCGCTGAATAACATTTTCTCTGTACTGGCGCATACATACAACAAGCATTCGGTTGCTCTGGACAGGTTGAGCCCATACCACAAGGATCATCTCCGGCTGGCGGTGTAGGGACAACTGTTCCTCCCTGCCATTTATATGGTGATTTCAGAGCGGCATAATAATCATAACCGACACAAAAAGATGACCAGCCTAAATTCGGCGACATGCTTACGCTAGCGCCCGTAGCTGCTTTGCCTTTATAATAAAAATTAATTGCATACTGATCGCCCTGTTTAAAATCTAGACTGGCCAAACTATAAGCTAACTTGAGCCACATAATACGATTTGAATTTCCCCAACAAAGAGTTTCACCTTCATTATAAACGGCGGCTGAGTCGCGGTGACAATCGTCTGTACTACCAAATGAGCAGGTTTTTGCGACCGGATTCCACGTACAGATACCAACATCGCAAACCTGCTTACTGCATTGCCCCGGGTAGTCATCGCCCGCATCTTGGTGCAAGAGAACACTCTGTAAACCCGATAAATGTTCAGCTGTACTAATCTTAACTGACGAGTGTTGTTGGTTAGCAATCGACCAATCTTGCGGCAAGCCACTGGCAGTCGCTTGCTCAAAATCGACATTTGTTAAAACGTTTTTAAAAAAAACAAAATCATAACATCTAGCTGTTCCGTCTGTACATTTTGTCTTGGCAAAATTAACTTCCATTGAGGTTGCACTTTCATTGCCATAGGCATCAACCGCCGTAACGGCTAAAAAATGATTACCAATACCAAACTGATCCAGAGAAAAAGTAATTTCTTTTGTCTTCGGGGCCGAACTAAAAATTTCACCATATTGTAGAGAATATACGCCATGGTAAATATGATAAAAAGCGGCTTCGCCGGCAGTATCTGTCCAGGAAGCCACTAATTTTCCGTTTCTAACTTCCACCCCCAGCCCCGAGGGCGCGGTGAGTGTCACTTTTTTGGTTGGCGTTGCTGTAATCTCGGTTGATAGCGAACTTTCGTTTTTATCATTTGAGAGTACGGTAAATTTGAAAACATATGGTAAACCGTCATTTAAATTTGTAACTTTAGTGCTGCAATCATTTTCCAAACCATTAACTTTGCAGGCGCTTGAAGCACTTATATCGCGCGTATACATCGTTCCTTTTCCGGATTGTAAATAATAAATTCTATAGCCAGAAACATTACTGGCACCAGACTTCCAATCAAATTGAACTTCGCCGCCGCGACCAGTATCAACCGCACTAATAACTTCTCCGCCACTTAAACCGGTTTCTCTAAAGAAATATGACTCTTTAAGAACATTCCAGAAACATAATCCATCAGGAGTACCATCACCATTTTTGTCTTCGCCACAAGAGCTTCCTTCACTTGAACACGGAGTTCTATCCGAGCTACATAATAAATTAGTACTCTGCCCACGGACTACCGGCGAACTTTCAATGGCCGGTAAATCATCCAGGGTGCCGTCCGCACCAGCGTCACGACAATAATAAAATTTATAATTGTAATTTTCACAATTAGTTGGATTAGTTAAACAATTACCAGAGACATCACTCCAGGGAGACCATTGCCCGTCAGACTTAACTGGCGGCCAAGGATTTTTACACAGAAAGACATAAATGTCGCTAGATTTCAAATCACCATCGCCAATAAAGAAAGCATTACAATTTTTTCCGCAATTAGCCGCCGGACGATAATTATCCATTTTTATAACGGCATTCAATTTTGTTTGGCCATCTGTTATGCCGGCTTGGGCTGCCACTAACTTACTTGATTCCGGTAAATCGGCTGGAAAATTTTGAACTTGAGCAATAGCCGGATTGTCAATTGACCAAGCCCAATTCCAAGCATACCCCGTTACCGGATGAATTAATTGGTTATCAACACTATAGGCGCCAGCGGCAAATACTTTATCTCTATCATGGGCCGTATCAAATGTCTGATTATTAGCGCTATCATCTTTCTCATTAAGATCGTTCTCCGTTGTATTGAACAAATAAGAGCTTGGATTAATGTTTACATGGTCAATTGCACAAATACCGGCATTAGCTCCCTGATCTGATAAAGTAGTAAATTGGAAAATATAGGAACTCGCATACGAAGTATTATTCATCTTAATCTGGGAACCACTGACAAAAGTACCATTACCTTCATCAAGACCTCTCTCGTTAAGGCCAACTCTAGCAAAACTCAAAACACCGGTTTGGCTATTTAAAGATTCATCACCGCGAACAACCGCATAATAAGTCGCGGCCGGAGACATCGCGCGTGATGGCGTAAAAATAAGGCTTGTCTTTGAACCAAGTTCCGTAGAGCTAACTGATCCCGAGAGAGCACAATATAATTTATTTGGATCTGGTGGCGTAGCTAAAGCTTGATCATTTGAACGGCCGAATAGATGGGTAAATTTAGAGCTTATATTTTCCCAAAGGCGGGCCAATAAATTTTTATTTTGTGGGTGAACTAAATTTTTAATATCGCGGTCATCTGTTAAAAATGTTCCCGCCGGGCAAGTACCATTACCATAAGCTCTTTCTTCAAACAAGAAAAAATTATTAGCAAAGCTGGTTATGTCCATGTTCTGATTAAAATCAACTTTAATTGACGCGTTCCGACAAACGCCGGTTGCAGCTGGAGCCGGTGAGGTTGCGGCTACGCTTGGACGCGCTTCGCAACACGTATCTTGGCCACAGCCCGTAGTTGTGATTGCTCCGCAATCTGCATCTTTAGAACAGCCACAGCATAAACCTCGGCCGCCACCACTACAGGAACCCTGATCCGCTTTACAATGTAAATTTGGCGTTGACGAACTAACGCAGGAGTCTGGATTATTACCAACCTGGCAACAACAAGTTCCGCAACTTGGGAAAGCACCAGCAGCACCAGTAGAATTTAAGCAAGCAAAACCTGGATAATTACAGATACCAAAATTACAAGCGGTCGCTTTGTTATTTGTACAGTCTAAGCCAGCCCCGCCCGGAGGATTTGCACAAGAAAGCGCGCAAGTTGAAGTGCTTGAAAAAGCCGGCGTGGTAGTTGGTGTGCCATCACAAAGCAATGGATTGCCTGGTGGCGTCTGACAATTATAATAAGCACAATAACCGTTACTGGTTCCACCCACTATTTTATTTCCCGAAAGACATTGCAACGTATTCGCGTCATAACAACATTTATCTTCACTAGCACACAAAACTTGATTCTTATCATAAGAACGACATGGATCAGAACCAATGCCCTGAGAACAGCCGTTTGTACAACTAGCCATTTTGTTAAAATAGCCAATCTTTAAAGGAGTGCTAGTCGCACATTGTTTTGGATTGCCAATTGGCGGAACAGTTGTGCTAAAACAATTATAGTAAGCACAATAACCATAATCCGAAGTACCTTTAACTGTACTTACTATCTCGCTGCCGTTAACTCCACGGCAGAAATCATCCGTCGTCGTTGCTGTTTTATTTGAATCATAACAACAAGTTGAAGAGTGATCGCCGCAACTTTCTTGAGTATTTATCTTATCGCAATCAGAACAAATGCCTTGAGGGTGATCAGGACTAATATCACAGAATTGAGAATTATGGCCGGAACAATTACAGGCCGCATCATGTTCTAAAGTGCTAGAACCGATTGAGGCGCAACCAGAACAAGAACCATAAGTATTACTATTATCAATTAAATCTGAACCGCATTTACCGTTGCAATCTAACCCAGCACAACAATCTTCTTTAGCCTTGCCAATACGACAACAGCATTCACAAGTCGGGGCTACGGTAATTTCACAATTATCGGCTTCTCCGGCATTAGGGCTAGCTACACATTTTGCCGCTTCATCCGCACATAATTTTGCCGAAACGCAACGACCAACATTATTTACCGATTGGCAACTTAATTTATCGCCGCAAACATCGCAATTTGAATCGTCTTTAAAACAATGGTTGTCAGCTGTTCTCGTCCAACCAGACGGACAAGAACCAGAAGACACAATTTCTAATTTATGATTACTATTACACGTTTGCTGAGTTGTATATGTATCCTTGGTAATATCCTCACCGGCCAAGATACAGCGGGTGGACATATTAGTACCAGGAAAATTTCCCCAATTTCCTTTTCCTTTCCAAGTGTCGATTGTCTCCATTTTATAATCCATTACCTTAACGGTTGTCGGATAAAATTTTTGACAATATTTTAAAGGATTTTCTAAAGCACCAGAGACTCCATCTGGATCGGTTTGCCAAGTACCGGTTGCTAAATCCCAGTGCTGGTTAACCTTACTATACCAAAACATGATTCGCGGAATATCGCGGCCACTGGCACGACTAAAGGTAACTGTTTCCGTCAAACTGCAAGAACCGCTACTAATATTTTTAACGCATTTGTCTAGTGACTCATTATAAGTACATGTTAAAGCATCGCAGCCAGGAACATTTTTACAAGAACTATCGCAAGTCCCTAATTTTTTTTGAAGACTATTTGACGGCGATGAACAGGCACCCGGACTATTCGGACACATGTTTCCTTGATAGCAAGAACCGGTATATTTTGATAAGCCCAAACAACTGCTATAAGTTGTGGTTGTACTGGTTTGCAGGCTTGTGTTAAAACTCCATTCAAAAACTGAAGTGGGCACATCAACAAAACATTCATTTATGCTAGAGACGCAACGTCCTTTTTTATAAGTATTCTCCGGACAACAAATTTGATTATTACATTCCGAATCTTTCGTGCACTCGGAAACTGAAAAATTAACTTCATTACCCCATTCATTATTTTTGACAACTTTAACCGGGCCGGTGGCGGCTGCCTTTGGGACATTAGTATTAATTGTGTTGGCATCATTCTCTTTGCTGATAGTTCCGTTTGCATCCTGATTATAATTAAATCTAACCACACCGCTTGAACCGGCACCGCCAAAATATTCACCCCAAAGAGTGACTGGGGTATCAATGGGTCCTTGTTCTGGATTCATCTTACAAATGCCTGACTTAGGCAAAAGAGTATGATCAGATTTAAAAGTATTTGGATTCAAATTCTGAGTCGTAATTGTACTTGTACCAAGTGAAATTTGTAATTGATAATTATCATCTGCCAAATTATCCGGGACCTTAACAATAATTTGATTATCACTCCAAACTGAATTCGCACAAATTGCCGGAAACTGATAAGTGGCTTCTGTTTGACTATTGCCGCTCGTAAAATAAACATGATTATATCCTCTGGCTCCCCCAAAACCGGAGCCCTTAACTGTTACATATTGCCCGGCACCGCCCGTTGTTGGCGAAAATGACATTATGTATGGACCAGAATTTCCGTCCTGTGCCTTTGTAAATTTAAGATAATTACTTTTTTGCGGATAGCCAGAAACGACACGTTCAACAAAACTACCGGATTCACCGGCCTGAATATTTGGTGTTGTTGAAGTACCGGATAGACCGCTCGGATTGCTAAAAACAGAATCTAGACCCTGAACATTAGCTTGATAATTACCAAAATAAGCGTTACCAGTATATAAATTAACCCCCTGATAATTAACCTGCGAACTCAAAGTACCCTTAACTGGATCAAGGGAACATAAACCTGGTCTCTTTATATTATTAGAAACAAAATCAGGTAGTTTTGGCCCGTAATTATCGTTCGTTGTATCGCTTAAAGAATCTTTATTAATAACTTTAATAGCTCCGGTCTGAACTCCGGCCGGCACAGCCACCACAATTTGATCATCGCGCCAAAAATTTGAACAGCTTGAATTAACGGCGGCGGGTGATTTATAGCTAGCTGCATTGCCGCTGCCAAGGAAAATCACCTGACTAGTGCCATCAACAAAAGTACCAAAATTCTTTCCAAAAATAGTAATAAAATTATCGGCGGCTCCATTTGGCGCAATTAAATTGCAAGTTCCGCCAGTACCACATTCCGAATCCTGAGAACAAGGCTTATCGGCATTATTATTACAAAAACCACCTACCGGACTAATGCTAGTAATAACCGGTGGGCCAGAAC
>Ga0224524_1000724_pt1 | contig 11444 bp, 7 predicted proteins | sample CFST75metaG_FD_179895 | JGI IMG/M metagenome (GOLD analysis project Ga0224524, IMG submission 179895) | Peat soil microbial communities from Stordalen Mire, Sweden - C.F.S.T75 | ecosystem: Environmental > Terrestrial > Soil > Wetlands > Peat | place: Sweden: Norrbotten County, Stordalen Mire... | reverse complement strand
GGTTATGATATTATTATAACCGGACGAAGGAAAGAGAGGCTGGATGAGCTCCTAAAAGAGCTTTCAAAGTTTAAGGTAAAAATATTACCCCTCAATTTTGATGTCAGAAAAAAAAGTGATGTTGCTAATGTGATCAATGATCTTCCCGGGGAATGGAAAAATATAGATATCCTGGTCAACAATGCAGGGCTGGCAGCTGGGCTGGATCACATTAATGAAGGAAATACAGATGACTGGGACAGGATGATAGATACCAACGTAAAAGGGCTATTGTATGTAACAAGGGCTGTATCGCCGCTGATGGTGACCAGGAACAAAGGTCATATCTTCAATATAGGTTCCATAGCCGGGAAGTATGCTTACGAAAACGGAAATGTGTATTGCGCTACAAAATCCGCTGTAGATGCACTCACCAGGTCTATGAGAATAGACTTGCTGAAACATAATATAAAGGTCACACAGATTGCTCCGGGAATGGCTGAAACAGAATTCTCTCTTGTCAGGTTTCATGGCGATGAAGAGAAGGCCAGTGCAGTATACAAAGGAATCGATGCATTGACAGCAGGAGATATCGCTGACGCAATTTTTTATTGTGCCACCCTTCCTGCCCATGTCTGCATTAATGATCTGGTAATTACGCCAACCCAGCAGGCGGATGTTTTCTATAATTACAAAAAGGCGTAAAAGAAAGAGTGAGAGAAATGGTGAGGGGGAGAAAGACAAAAGACAAAAGATTGCACGATAAATAAATAACAAAAACTGATATGTACACATACGAATACTTATTTGATTTTACAAAGAGTGTCTTCCAGAAGATGGGATGCAGCGAGCATGACTCTTATATAATTGCAGAAGTTTTTCTCACAGCTGAAATGAGAGATATTCCATCACACGGAATGATCAGGATAAAAGACTATTATGAGCTATGGAAAGCCGGAAGAATAAATGTAAATCCAAATATCAGGATTGTTCATGAATCCCCGAGTACCGCAGTGGTTGACGGTGATAATGCAGTAGGTATGGTTGCAGCCAGGAAGTCAATGGAAATTGCCATCGGGAAAGCAGAAAAAGCAGGGACTGGATGGGTGGCGGCACGCAACTCAAATCATTTCGGAATAGCTGGATATTATGCAATGATGGCTCTTAAACACGATATGATAGGTATATGCCTTACTAATGCAAATCCTCTGGTGGCACCTACTTTCTCGATTAGCAGGATGATGGGTACAAATCCTATTGCAATAGCAATTCCTGCAGGCAGCCAGCCTCCTTTTGTTGCTGATTTTGCCACTACACCTATAGCCAGGGGAAAACTGGCAATGGCTGAAAAGAAAGGGGAAAATGTTTCACTGGGATTTGTCCAGGATAAGGACGGCAACCCAACCGATGACCCGACAATACTGAAAAGAGGTGGTTCAATGCTCACGCTCGGAGGCGACAGGTTACATGGCAGCCATAAGGGTTATTGTCTCTCATCTGTCGTCGACATTTTTTCAGCAGTTTTCAGCGGCGCCAATTTCGGACCGTTCGTTCCTCCAAGTGTGGCTTATCTGCCTTTGCTTGAGAAAAAAGTCGGTGAAGGCACAGGACATTTTTTCGGAGCGATGAGGATCGATGCCTTCCAGCCGGCAGACCATTTCAAAGCTAAAATGGACGAATGGATTGAAACGTTCCGGTCGGCTAAACCAGCAGCAGGACAGGAGAGAGTGTTGATACCCGGAGACCCTGAAAGAGAAGCAGAAATCAGGATCCGAAAAGAAGGAATAAAACTCGTTCCAGCTATAAAAGACGATCTGATTACAATTGCAAAAGTGCTTATTATAGATTTCAAAGAAACCTGAAACTATTTTTAATAAGACCTTTGTGTTCCTTCGTGTGCACTTTGTGTTCTTCGTGGTTAAAAAGAAAAATCTAACCACAAAGGGACACTAAGGATTTCACAAAGGTGCACAAATGGATAAGACAATTTAAAATATACCTCTCATTTTTTAATCACTGATTCATAAAGCCCTGATCCTTAAGAACCTGAAGTAGCATATTTGAGAACTGAATATTATCGCTTTTCTTGTATCTCACATCCGTAAAAACCTGTGCCAGGGTCTCTTTTGAATTTTCTTTAACGAACTGCTTATTATCAATACGCATCTCCCTGGATTTATAAAAGTCTTCTATCTCCATATCTGAATAATCAGAGTATACCTCATGGTGAACCACTGCCTTAAGAGGTAGCCTGTCGACCTGCTCAGGTTTCTCTGCCGGCCAGCCGAGAGTTACGGTTGTTATCGGAACAACTCCTGCAGGAAGTTTGAGTACTTCTATTATTTTAGTTGCCATATAGGTGGTTGTGCCAAGGTAGCAGATCCCGAGCCCTTCAGCTTCAGCCGCAATGCATATAGTCTGGGCTACCAGCAATGCATCTATTGCAGCCGTGAAGAAGGATAGAAAATTGTCATAACCGGGTTCAGCATTTCTCAGCCTGCACCATTTTGAGAACCTGTTGAAGTCAGCACAGAAGGTCAGTATAACAGGTGCCTCTGAGACCATTTTCTGATTGAAATGGCACGGTGCAAGTTCTGATTTTTTTTCAGTATCGCTGGTAATAATGATACTGTATACCTGCATATTCCCTGTAGTGGATGCACGGCAGCCTTTAATAAGAATATCAGTCAGAAGCTCATTGTCAACCTGCTTTTGAGTGTATTTACGAATGCTCCTCCTGTCAAGAAGGATACTTGAGATATCATTCATATCAGAATATATTTATTACAAAGAAAACAAAATCGGATGAAAGGTGCTGACACCTGATATGGGATTTTTCCGTATAGGAAAAATATAAAGGAAGAAGATCTGAGATTAATTGGTTTTTATACCGGAATTTGCTAAACTTGTTTGGAATTAGATAGTCGGTTAAACCCAATAAGTGTAGAAGATACACTTTATTTTATAAAGTTATCATGAAAAGAATTTTTGGTGTATTTTTTCTCATCATAACAGCCGCAGTAATTAATGCCCAGATGAAGCCTGAAGAGACTGAAGACTGGTCAAGGAAACCTGCAATTGTAACCCCCGGAAAAATGAATCAACCCCCATCGGATGCGATTGTGCTCTATGGAGGAGCTAAGGATATTGTAAATTGGGTCTCTGATAAGGGGAGCCCTGTTAATTGGATTGCCGACTCAGCTCTGACCGTAGTTCCGAAAACAGGCAGCATAAAAACTGTGAGATCATTTGGCGATTGCCAGCTTCACATTGAATGGAGAACACCGTCAGTCGTCTCAGGGACCAGCCAGGGACGGGGAAACAGTGGTATTTTTCTGATGGGCCTCTATGAACTACAGGTTCTCGATTCATATAATAACGAGACATATTACAATGGACAGGCAGGATCAATATATAAGCAGTTCATTCCGCTTGTCAATGTATCCCTTGGACCCGGCCAGTGGCAGCAATACGATTTGATTTTCACTGCTCCCAGGTTCAATACTGAAGGAGAAGTTCTTGAACCGGCAATATTTACCGTTTTTCAAAACGGCGTTCTCATTCAGAATCATGTCCTTCTCAGGGGTCCGACGGAATATATCGGTATCCCTGTTTACAAGGCTCATGAGGAGAAGCTTCCGCTTATGCTGCAGGAACACGGAAATCCTGTTTCGTATCGCAATATTTGGATAAGGGAATTATGAAGGACGAAATGGTACAGAGGCGAAAAGGTACATTGGTGAAAAGTTAAGAGCCGGATTATGGATTTGTTAAACTTTTAGTTCTCGGAATTGTTTATATTCACATAACATTTTAAATTCGATCAGAAATATGATTGAATGCTTTATAAGTTCCTTTAATTTAAATCCTAAATAATATTATGGCTGCCAATGAACTTCATGGCTGGCAAAAAATGCTGGCCGGATACCCATGGTTTGACTGTGAAGGATGTTACCCCCTTCCAGCATATTCTGAGTTCATGCCCTCCCCTCTTGTGGGACGCAAACCGCTCGGCGATATCGATCCGAGGGTTTTACATGAAGATGACCCTTCGGGTTGGTGGATCTCCGAGATTGAGGAAGAATACGAGATCAGACCAGGCATTGAGCATTCCGGAAAACAGATCTTTCACTCTATTTTAAAGCTGGGTAAAGGATTGCCTGAACATCACATCCATGGTCATGGAGGACAAAACCTGAAAGACAATCCCTACTGGCCTGACGACCTTGCAGCAATGACCGGCAAGCTTCCGCATGAGAGATTTGTCACCCTCCTTCCGATGATGCTTTCACGTACCCAGGATGACAAGGGCCGGGTGATCTGGTCCTTATTTGGTAATTCAATTCATGATCCCGAACAGATCTTCTGGAAGAATTTTTATGTTGCACCCGGAGTCGAAAAGCCGGCAGATGAGTCGATCACTTTTTTCACCACCTTACTCGAAAAAGCTTACGGTCTGAAGCTCTCCGGGAAAGACTCCCTCGCCGGAGCAGGATTCAGAATTCTATCTTCGGCAGAAGCCAGTGCCCTTAGCTGGACAAAACCGTTTCTTATAAATGATGATTCAGCTTTAGACGGCGTCAGGTATCTTGTTACATTCAGGGCCTTCGGTTCCCTCCCGCCTTTTGTTAGGAATATGTATCTCTCAGGCAAACTGAACCTGATACCTTTCCCTGGAAGCCTGGTCTTCTGGGGAATGCCCGGATACCTGAAACTGCAGAAAAAAACTGCCTCGGCAGGACAGATTCCGATGCTCAACCTGGTCGTACGGAACAGGGGTATCGGCGGTCTGAAAGTACCTCAGGCCGGCTGGTTTCACGAATCACGTCCCGGAAATAAACAGGTTAACATAAGTGAGGAGCTCCTTCATTACACATTTCATCGCACTAACAGGTGGCAGCGCCTTCACAGGTATCAGGATGAACTCAATGAAGATGCAAAAAAGTTCAAGCTTGTAAAAGTTTTCTTCAGCACTGAAGATGATTCACTGGGCCTCTATGATAAACCTCTTGCAAGAAATGTACAGATATGGACTCATGATTTTAATATGATCCTGGATGGTCCTCATTCGAACAAGAAACAGATCCTTCTTGCTGAAGAAGAGATACTTAAGGGAGGACTCTACGGGTATAGGTTCTTCAGTCCGCCAATGAGGACGGGAGAATATGACATTTACTGGCACCGTCCATTGGTCGCCTGGCTGTCACCCGATGACGACAGCCCGGTAATCTCATCGGATCTGATAACCGGCCATCTTGCAGGGTATCACAGGAATGATAAAAGTATGGCCTCACCGATTGAGATGTGGCCCAGATTTTATAAACGGCCTGTCTATCTTTCTGCTTTGCACGACTTCCTTTCAAAGAACGATCATTTTTCACACCAGACAGCTTTCAACATTATTTCGCTTTTTGAAGCCTGGAATATGCAGAACATGAAGCCATTGTCGTGGTCTTATGCTTTTCACCTTCTTAATATTTCAAAACATAAAACTTTTGAACAGTGGCTGGATGAGCTTTCCGTTCATGCCTGCAATCCTGAGACAGGGAAGTGGATGAGGGAAGAGATAATGAAAATCCTCGAGCCTGAGAATACCGGGAATAATGAAGAAGCACTCACTTTCGGTTCAACAGCTAACAGGGAGTTCGAGCTGAGGTGGTGGAATGAGATTAAATTCCTTGCCCACGGCTATTTCATGAACACGGATAATGCAGATCGTGTAAAGGATAATGCCACCCTCAACCAGAAGCATGGGAAGCAGAGAGATCTGGAAAAACTGGGTGACTATTTCATCAGCAGGCACCAGAAATCAATATCTGACGCTGGGATGGAAGGCAAAGCCTTTTGCGGTGAGCTGCCTTTCAAATGGCAAACCGATTTTGATTATTCACTTTATGGCGGGTGGTCAGGCAACCAGAATGGAACACATTATGAAAGGAATATACTTGTTGTGATCCCGGGAAAAAACCGCAGTCAGGCTGTTGTCTTTGGAGACCATTACGATACTGCCTATATGGAGGATGTTTATGATAAGGGAAGAGGCGGTACAGGAGCCAGGATCTCAGCCAACGGTGCCGACGATAATTACTCTGCAAGTACTACTCTTCTTCTTGCTGCGCCAATATTTTTAAAGATGTCGGCTGAAGGAAAACTGGAACGCGATATATGGCTTGTCCATCTCACCGGTGAAGAGTTCCCTTCAGACTGCATGGGGGCAAGAAATCTCTGTAAGACAATTATTGAAAAAAACATAAAACTGAATCCAAACAGTGATAAACCTGTCGATCTTTCAAAAACAGAAGTTGTCGGTGTATACGTTATGGATATGATAGGCCATAACCGCGATAACGACCAGGATATTTTCCAGATATCACCAGGGAAGAGTGCAGCATCACTATATCTGGGGCAACAGGCTCACATAGCCAACCGGATATGGAACAGGTCGGTGCATGAATGGAACAAGAGCCCCGAAAGGATACACAGTAACCGCGGAAAAAGAATATCAGGTATTGAAGAGATACCTGAAACAGCTAAATTCCTTCCTCTTTCAGGTGAAGTCAGAACTCAGTATAATCCACACAGCTCAATCTTCAACACTGACGGTCAGGTATTTTCCGATGTAGGAATTCCGGTAGTCCTGTTTATGGAAAACTATGACATTAACCGTACAGGTTACCACGACACAAAAGATACAATGGAGAACATTGATCTTGATTTTGGGGCAGCCTTTGCATCGATAGCCATTGAGTCAGTTGCCCGGGTTGCGACAAATCCAGGCAAAGGATTTTAAAAGTTAATGTTTTTTCTTCTTCAGCAGAAAGAAAGCAGCAGCGCCAACAATAACGACAGACCCGACAATTATTATAATGGGGAATGAGGAACTTTTAGCTTTCCCTGGTGCTGTTTTATCATCCTCAATTGCATAATAGTTGGTCGGTTTGGCCTGTGAATCCATGTTGATTGTGTCTTTCTTGGGCTTGGGTTGCTCCTGGGCCGAAATAAATCTCATTCCGCTGAGCAGCATAACTGCTGACAGTGAGATAATCATTAATGTCTTCTTCATCCTTTGGTTGATTTATTTTAGTTTATAGAATTTAAAAGCTTATCATATTTCTCAGCGATTCCCGGGTCGCTCTTTCTATATGTGTCTGCCAGCGCCTTTATCGCAGGTTTGAAATCAGGCTTGATGTACAGACAGCTTCTTAACAGCTTACGCGTCTTTTGGACATCATTCCCCTCTGTGAGCTTTGCCAGTTCAATATAAGCATCAAAATACTTCCTGTTGACATTTATAAGTTCCTTATAGTACTTTTCTGCGCTGACAGTATCTTTTCCGGTTGCAGAAATATTTCCCAGGTACATTAAAATCGGTTCACTGACCGGATTTATTTCAAGTCCTTTCTTAAGTGCCGAATCAGCTTTCAGAAACTCCCCTTCATTGTATAAAGCCCGTGCAAAATTATAAAAAATCATTTCATCGCTATTATCAATTTTCAGGGCCTTGGTAAAATGTTTTACAGCATCGCTGCTACGATGTTCTTCAAGTGAATTATATCCTAGGAAATCTTCTTTTGATTTGCGTTTCAGAACAACGCAGACCGGAATCCTGTCGGCATAAACAACATGAATTACGTTAGAAGGGGGCCATGATCCGGCTTTTAGCATAAAGGGCGGTATATACCGGTTTGTAATTATTGCGTAGTCCCAGTCTGACTCGCTTCTCTCCTCATATCTGCAGCAGGATGTTTTTACAGAAGGAGTATTTCTGAACTGCCAGTCAACAGGGAAAGTGGCAATAACCCTGGAGGAATCAATATTATTAGTTTTTAAGTAGTTAATGAGCCACCCGGATGCTTCAGTCTGTCCGGTATAATAATAATCGGTTTCATAATTGCCATAAGCACCCTTCAGTCCTCCCGTAAACTGGTTGTAATAGAGGTAAAAATAGGCTTTATTATTCACCATGTATCGTACAGGATGAATAGCAAGAACTAACAGTACAGCAAAAAGAATCCATTTTGCATATCTGTTCTTCAGAAAATCAAAAAGATAGTTGAATCCTGCTGCCGAAACTACTATCATGGGAGGATAAACGAACAGGAACTGGCGCCACCCGCTATAAATATTTGGTCTCTCAATTATCACAAACAAGATTGGAAAAAGGATGGTGAATAATAGAAACAACCAGGAAAGGGTTTTTCCATCTGAAACTATTCTTTTAATAAACGGGATAAAAACCAGGGTTCCGGCAAGCACAATAACTGGGATAGTAATTGCCATATATTTCAAAAGGTAGTACCAGGGCATGTAATCCGTCCATTCTGTTTTTCCTTCAAATATCTCCCTGAATGTCCCTGGAAAATGCGACATAAAATTAAGGGATGCAAACACATTCTTAACCGGAGCCTGCAACCCGAATGGCCACAGAAGGATAGAAAGAAAGAAAGAGGCACCGGCAACCAGTATTAAAATCATTAATTTCTTCAAGATATCTGACCAGTCAATCCTGCCGTTGATAAAATACCTGTAAACCAGGCATATGAAAAAAAACAGGAACAGGTAACAAATCATCAGAAGCCCTCCTGCCCTTATACTTAAAGTAAATGAAATGCTGAGAATTAACAACAGGATTTCATAAAAGCGCACTCTTTTCTCCGGTAAAAGAATTTTAAGTGTAAAATATACACTTAATATATAGCCAAGTGCAAAAGGGATATCTTTAAGATTATTCTGGGTGTGTCCAAGAAATGTCGGAGAAACAGCAAAGAGGAGAATTACCAGAATGCCAGTCCTGTAACCTGATAACCAGATAGCAAGAAGAGCTGTAATAAAAATTGTCAGCCATCCTGCCAGGGAGCTCATCAAGTGACGAAAGCCGAACACGTCATCAATCCTCAGCCACCTGATGAGTACTGTAACAAAATTATCAAACGATTGTCCGTAATACTTAAGGTGGTTTACAGGCGTCTGCAATGCAGCCTGATCGGCTCCATGTGTTGCGAAATAGTTATAAACGGCTTCAGATTGATGGTAATGAAGTACATCATCGCAAGATATACCGGCATTCCTGCTCATAAGGAGCATGACGATTAGGAGAAACGCTGAACTTGCAAGGAAGATATATTTCAATCTTGTCTCTTTCATCATTTTTCCCGGCTCACGCCAAAATATTTCCTTACAAAATAGACAGGACGATTCTGTGATTCCTTATAACTTCTGAAAATATATTCCCCAAGTATCCCCAGAAAGACAAGCTGTATTGACCCCAGGAAATATATGCTTAGCATAGTTGATGACCATCCGGGTACAGCGCTGCCTGTAATCTTGGAAATAAGAACATAAATTCCGGCTCCCATGAAGACGATGGTTCCCAGGGTTCCAAGTAAAAGGCATATACGTATAGGGAACCTGGAAAAAGAAAAAATAGCATCGGCAGCAAGGACAAAAAGTTTGCGAAGGTTCATCTTGGACTTGCCCCTGAACCGGTCATCTCTTACAAACTCCACATCGCCGTGCCTGAATCCGATAAATGATCTCAGCCCAGGAAGATACCTGACTTTTTCCTTCATTGAAAGCAGTGCATTAAGGGCAATTCTATTCATCATGGAATAGTTGCCATAATTATCCATGTCCCTGAGTTCCCCAATGTTCGTAAAGATCGAATGGAAGAGGATCGAATAGAGGATGCGTCCGCGACTACCTTTTCTTCCGGTTCTCCTCCCGCTAATGATATCATAATCCTCTTCAGTAATCTTCCGGTACATCAGTGAAAGAAGTTCAGGAGGATCCTGGAGATCGCCGTCCATCATCGCAACAATGTCACCGCTTGCATTTTCAAGTCCAGCAGTATATGCAGCCTGATGTCCGAAATTCTTTGAGAGGGAAAGAAGTTTTATCTTTTCATTCCCTTTCCTCCATGCGAGAATTTTTTCTGCACTCTTGTCGGTGCTGCCGTCATCAACGAAGATTACTTCATAATCTGCTGCGAATGATTCAATTGAAGGGATTGTCCGCCTGAGCAGATCATCGATTAGCTTTTCCTCATTGAATATCGGGATTACCAGTGAAAACATAATTATTGTATTTTTTCTATTCCGGATGGTGCATGATCAATAGCATATTTAACAATCAGTTTAAATTATCTGACCTTTGAATGCAGGTGTTACCGTACTTATAACCGGTGTTCCTGGAACAGGGACTTCGAAAGTCATATTAACAGGACCCATTTCAACCTTTGAAGGGCCAAGGTCCATATCCGATTTGAATATCTCGTCCCAAGTAATAACCCTTCCGGTATAGGCAGCTGTTCGTCCCATGATAGCCGTAAGAGTGGAGATTGCAGTCTGTTCAGCCTCATTTACATAATTGCCAGTTCTGATGGCATATACGAGGTGCATATGTTCCTGCACGTACTCAGGGATAAGAACATGATCCATCTTTTTCCCATTTTCGTCCAGCGGGTAATTGAACTGCCACTTTATATTACCTTTCAGATCCCAGATTGTATCCTTGCAGTTTGTATATCCTTCGGTCCCCATAATGAATTCACCGGTTGCGGTAACGCAACTATCGATCTGGCGGCACATGCTGTGAGAACTTACGCCGTTGCCATAATCAAAATCCACACTGAAGAAGTCGTACTGATCGCCGGTAACGCGTCTGGCCCTTCCCCCGTAACCGATAGCTTTTTCAGGGTGTTTTCCAAGGAACCAGTTAATAACATCAATATTATGGACATGAGTATCGAGAATATGATCACCGCACAACCAGCAGAAATTATTCCAGTTTCGGATCATGTATTCCATATCGTTCCATCCCGGTTCGCGTTCGCGGAACCATACATGCTCCTGGTTCCAGAAGGCCTTTGCGGAGGTTATCGTTCCAATGGCACCGTCCATTACCTGCTTAAAGGTCTCGATATAATCTCCCTCGTGGCGTCTCTGTGTTCCGGTTACAACATTAAGTCCGATTGCTTCGGCTTTTTTTGCTGAAGTGATTATTGATCTTATTCCGACCGGGTCCACAGCAACAGGTTTTTCCATGAAGACGTGCTTGTTGGTTGAAACGGCTTCAAGAAAATGTTCCGGTCTGAACTGGGGAGGTGTGGCAAGGATCACAACATCAATGTCGGGAAGAGCCATGAGCTTCTTGTAACCATCAAAACCGGTAAAGCAGTTTCCGGCCGGTATTGGCAGGTGAAAAGAGTCAAACCTTGCTCTGCAGGCATCAATCTTATCCTGGAATACATCAGCCAGGGCTGCTATTTCAAGATCGGGTCCGGCGCTTATAAAATTTATTGCTGCACCGGTTCCCCTGTTTCCGGCTCCAATTAGTCCTGCCCTCAGCTTTTTACCTTTGGGAGCACCCTTCAGAATGGGAGGCAGGCCAAGATCCTTGTTTTCAATTTTCCTTTTACATGATGACAACAGGGCAGCTGCACCGGCTATTCCAACCCCTGCCAGGGC
>Ga0224524_1000719_pt1 | contig 11511 bp, 3 predicted proteins | sample CFST75metaG_FD_179895 | JGI IMG/M metagenome (GOLD analysis project Ga0224524, IMG submission 179895) | Peat soil microbial communities from Stordalen Mire, Sweden - C.F.S.T75 | ecosystem: Environmental > Terrestrial > Soil > Wetlands > Peat | place: Sweden: Norrbotten County, Stordalen Mire... | reverse complement strand
GGTGACATCTATTCAACTGTGTCTATCGGCTCACAATGTTGGTTCTCTCAGAATTTAAGAACGATTGTTAATCCTAATGACACGGCGATTACGAAAGGATCGCAGTTTAACGGTACTCATTTTGGCGATGCGACCACGGCTTATTATTCTTGTCCGCCAGATGTGGCGAGCGGTGGAACTGATGGCGAAGATTGTGCGGCCGCGGGCGGTTCTTTAAATTTAGGTATGCTTTATCAATGGAAGGCAATTATGAATGGATCGGCGGCTGTTGCGACCGGAAAGGGGCCGAGAGGTATTTGTCCGGCTAATTGGCATATCCCGACTGATGATGGAACCGTTAATAGTGATTTTGGTAAATTAGTTAGTTCAGTTAGAGGAATTAGCGGGTGCAGTGGTAATGAAGCTACTTGTTTAAGAGTGGGCGGTGCTTCCGGATTTAATATGCCATATGCTGGTTATCGTATGGCCGACGGTTGGTATTTTCAAAGGTCTAGTGGTGTGAGAATGTGGACAGCGTCTTACTATATGTCACCTTGGGTAATTTTTGAAGATATGATCGGCGGTACAGTCACGCAGTCTAATTCCAGCGATATGGTCGTCAGTGCCCGCTGTGTTCACGATTAAGATTTGTAAAACCAATAATTAATATTTGGAAGAAATAAAATACACCAATATCAGATGTCATGTAAAAGAATAAAATTATTTTTAGACAACAAGCTCGTTCGCCTGCTTTTTGTATTTACGCTGGTTATAGCTGGCGGTCTTTTTGCGAATTCAGCTCAAGCGGCAATTGTTAATACTAGTGTTTTTACTTCTAAAGTAGAAAATTTTAATACGCCTGTTTATTTTGATCAGTTTAATTGGACAGCTACGGTTGTTAACGGCGTAACTGACGTCACGATGGAAGTTAGAAGCGGCTCAACGCCAACGCCAACGTCAGATACCGATGCTAATTGGACAGCTTGGACTTCAGTAACTAATGGCCAGTATTTAAGTGCGCCGATTGATGGTAAACAATATTTTCAATATCGCGCAACTCTAACCTCACAAAATATTAATTCAGTTTCTAGCTTGGACGATGTTCAAATTAATTGGTCCTATTATGACACGGTAACAAATTCTTTAACCAGCTCGGCTTATGATTCCATGGATCCGGCCAACGCTTTAGGCGGCGTGGCCTGGTCTCAGGATGCGAGCACTCCAGCCAATACAACTGTTAATTTTTATGTTAGAACCGGGGCTGACACGGCAACTTTAGCGGCCGCTTCCTGGGTTCAAGTTGCTTCAACGACAAGTGGTTATTTAACAAGCGGATGCACAAATACAAATGGTTCTATTTCTTGTACGAGTGCCGTTATCCCGGCAGGCATGAAAGATGGCGCGGGCGACGAATGGTTGCAATATAAAATTGAATTAAGCTCTAATGGTCTTTATACTCCGACTATTGGTGATGTTACAGTTAAATATGTTGTCAATGCGCCGCCGGAAATTGATATTCAAAATGTTCCTTCTCAAGCGACTGATGGTAAAGTGATGGTGGATTATGAAGCTAGAGATATTGATACGAATACGGGAGCAACGCCGGGTAAGGTTGCGGTTGATTTACAATACTGTACGGCTAATTGCGGAAATGTGGGAGCGGAAACATGGACGAGCGCGAGCGCCGGTGCTTTAAGCGGTGATTTTGGTGCTAATGTTAGTATTAATCAAGGCGCACCGGATCAGTATACAAGTCACTCTTTAATTTGGAATCCTAAAATTGATTATAATACACATTACAATCCAAATAATTTTAAAATTAGATTAGTCGCGAATGATTCGGAAGGCGCCAATAATTTAGGCAAAGCAGTCTCTAATATTTTTGTTTTAGATACGACCGATCCGGTTATCTCTTCTTTTGTGGTTGACTCCAGAAGTACATCAGCTAATGTTTTAACCATGAGCGTGACAGATAATACGATGGATAGCTTGCAAATGAAATTATCAAATCACTCTGATTTATCCGCGGATGGTTTAAATACGGGGTCTGGCACTTGGATAAATTATGCAGCGACCAAGAATTGGAATTTATCCGGAGATCCAGAATCTGTTTATTATCAATTTAAAGATAAATACGGAAACGTTTCGGCCGCCGGTGTGATTTCCCATACCACAATTCCAGCGCAGCCAAGTAATATTGCTTATCAAGATGTTTCCACTGTACTGACTTCAGAGTGGCGTGAGTTTGTAGCTTGGGGCGTTATCGACGAACCGGAACTTGGTTTTAAGCAATATGATATTTATCGTTCCAACAACGGCGTCGACTATACTTTACTCGCCACGCAAACTGACCGGAAAGTTAATTATATTCTGGATGCTAATTTAGATACGACTAAAGCTTATTATTATAAAATCGCCGCCGAAGATAATAACGGCAATGTTTCAAATTATTCTTCGGTTGTGTTTGATGTCCCGAATGGGCAGGGAGGCAGCGATTTAACCTCGCCGAGTATTAGCGGTGTTAGTACGGATAGTATTTCTACGCAATCAGCCGTTATTACTTGGAATACTAACGAACCATCCGATTCAATCGTTGAATATATAACGACGCCAGGCGGTGATTTTACAAATGCGCCGAGCCAGGGTGTGGCCACAATGGCAGACAGTGCTACGGGGTTAGGCAAACATTCCGTCACGATTAATGGTTTAATTCCAAATACAACTTATTATTTTCAAGTTAAGTCGGCTGACCCATCGGGAAATTTAGCAACCAGCAAAGATGGTGCCAATGGTTATTATTTTACAACTTTAAATGGTCCGAAAATTTCTAATGTTTCGGCTTCTAGCGTCGATAATAAAAGAGCGACCATTACTTGGAATACGGATGTGGCGAGCGATTCGTATATTGTTTATTCAGCTAATCCGGATTTAAGCAGTTCAAATCAAATTGGTATTTCTAATAGCGTGACTTTTCATGCGGTTAATATTACGGGCTTAACAACCGGTCTTAAATATTATTATTATGTTAAATCCGGCGTGGCGGAAGATAAAAATGTTGTGGCCGGCAATATTAATTATTATTCATTCAACACGACTGGCGATCTTATTCCGCCGGTAATTACTTTTGCGACTTCTACTGATATTACTAATATTACCGATACGACGGCGGTTATTTCTTGGGAGACAAATGAACTCGCCACTTCTTCTTTAGTTTATGGTCTGGATACGAATTATGCCTCATCTTCAAATAATAACGGCCTTAATACGAGCCATACCTATTTTCTTTCTGGACTGAGCCGCGGCACCCAATATCATTTTCAATTGCGAAATGCGGACGCTAACGGCAATGTTGTTGCTTCGCCTGATTATACATTTTCGACAACCGATTCCAGCGACCATACGCCGCCGGTAATTACTTTTGCGACTTCAACCGATATTACTAATATTACTGATACCTCGGTGACAATTAAATGGGCGACAAATAAAGTGGCGAGTTCGAAATTAGAATATGGCCTGGACACGAGTTATGCTTCTTCAACCACAAATAATTATTTAAATTCAACTCACAGCTATACAATTAACGGTTTAACAAAAAGCACTTTGTATCATTTTCGTTTAAGTAATACGGATGCGAGCGGAAACAGTGCGACTTCAAGCGATTATACTTTTGTGACAACTGATAGCGCGGATTATACGCCGCCAGTTATTAATTTTGCGACTTCAACGGGTATAACCGATATTACGGATAATGGCGCTGTTATTTCTTGGACAACCAACGAATTGGCGACGTCATCTTTAAGTTACGGTGTTAATACTAATTACGGCTCAAGTACGTTGAATAATAATTATTTAAATAGCAGCCACACCTATACGCTTACCGGTCTAACAAAAGGCACGCAGTATCATCTTAAATTAAGTAATGCTGATGCCAGCGGAAATGCGATTTCTTCCGGTGATTTTGTTTTTACAACAACCGACACGAGTGACAAAACGCCGCCAGTGATTACCTTTGATGTTTTATCAGGGGTAACGGATATTAGTAATAATTCCGCAACGATTAAATGGACAACCGACGAAGTAGCAACATCAAAATTAGAATACGGCCTGGACACGAGTTATGCCTCTTCAACCACAAATACCAATTTAAATTCAACCCACGCCTATACGCTAACGGATTTAATTAAAGGCACAACTTATCATTTTCGCTTAACTAATACTGATGCCAGCGGAAATGCGACCAGCTCAAGCGATTATACATTTTCTACGATTGATAATACGGACTATACGCCGCCGGTAATTACGTTTGCGACTTCAACCAGCATAACTGATATTACTGATAATGGCGCAGTTATTTCTTGGACAACTAATGAGCTCGCGACTTCTTCAATTAGATACGGCCTTAATACTAGTTATGCTTCCTCAACTATTAATAATAATTTAAATACGAGCCATACCTATACCTTAACGGGCTTAGTAAAGGGAACCCTATATCACGTTAAACTAGGAAATACGGATGCGAGCGGCAATACGGCCGTCTCTAGTGATTTTACTTTTAGCACGACGGACTCAACCGATCATACGCCGCCAATTATTACTTTTGATTCCTTAACCGGTATCACTGGTATTACGAATACTTCGGCCACGATTTCTTGGACAACAAATAAAGTTGCCAGTTCGGAATTAGATTATGGCCTGGATACAAATTACACCTCGTCTACGACTGACGCCAATTTAAATTCTACTCATAGTTTTACTATTTCCGGTTTAACCAAAGCCACAGCCTATCATTTTCGTTTAAGCAATACGGACGCTAATGGAAATTATGCAACTTCAACCGATTATACTTTTTCTACCGTTGATACGAGTGATTATACGCCGCCGGTGATTACTTTTGCGACTTCAACCAGTATTACGGGTATTACTGATATTTCGGCAATCATTTCTTGGAGTACTAATGAAATGGCGACTTCGTCTTTGCGTTATGGCGTTGATACAAGTTATGCCTCCAATACTTTAACTAACGACCATTTAAATACGAGCCACACTTATACTTTAAGCGGCTTAACCAGGGGAACACAATATCATATTCAACTTGGTAATTCTGACGCGAGTGGCAATACCGCCGTATCTGGTGATTTTACCTTTGCAACAACTGATTCAGGCGATCATACTCCGCCAGTAATTACTTTTGCGACCTCAACTGATATTACCGGCATTACTAATAATTTCGCCACGATTTCTTGGACAACGAATGAAGTTGCCAGTTCAAAATTAGATTACGGTTTAGATACAAGTTATGCTTCCTCAACCAGTTCGATGAGCCTGAACTCTAGCCATAGTTATACGATTACGGATTTAACTAAAGCGACACTTTATCATTTCCGTTTAACCAATACGGATGCGAGCGGTAATACAGTGACCTCAAGCGATTATACATTTTCAACAATTGATACGACGGATTACACGCCGCCAGTAATTACTTTTGATGTGGGCGACATAACCAATATTACCGACAGCGGCGCGGTTATCTCTTGGACAACCAATAAAATGTCGACCTCGTCTTTAAGTTTTGGGACTGATACAACTTATGCTTCCAGCACTTTAACCAATGATCATTTAAATACGAGTCATATGTATGCGATATCCGGGCTAACTAAGGGAACGGAATATCACATTAAGCTTCGCAACACTGACGCGAGCGGCAATACGGCCGTTTCTAATGATTTTGTTTTTTCAACTATTAATACTACCGATACTATTCCACCGGTAATTACTTTCGCCACCTCAACCAGTATTACTGGCATCACTGACACAACGGCCGTTATTTCTTGGACGACAAATGAGGCGGCTACCTCGTCGCTCCGTTACGGAACGGATACGGGTTACGGTACAACTCTTTCTAATCCGAATTTAAATACGAGTCATTTATATTTATTAACTGGTTTAACAAAGGGAACTGAGTATCATATTCAACTTGAAAACGCCGATGCGAGCGGTAATATTGCCACCTCCGATGATTATACTTTCACAACTTTAGAAGTATCTAATAGCGATGATAAGACGCCGCCAGTAATTACTTTTGATGCCACGAGCGGCGTGACAAATATAACCAATACTTCGGCGACAATTAATTGGTCAACGGATGAAACCGCTAGTTCAAAAATAGAATATGGCCTGGATACAAATTATAACTCCAACGTGATTGATTCCAGTTTAAATTCTACTCATAGCTATACCCTTAATGGTTTGACTAAAAATACCACTTATCATTTCCGTTTAAATAATACTGATCCGTCAGGCAACATGATTTCTTCAAGCGATTATACTTTTACTACCATTGATACAACCGATTATACGCCGCCCGTTATGACTTTTGCTTCTTCAACTGATATTACTAATGTTAGCGATACGAGCGCCGTTATCTCTTGGGTGACAGACGAAGTCGCTAGTTCATCTTTAAGTTTTGGTATTGATACGACATATGCTTCTAGTACTTTGACTAATGATTATTTAAATACGAGCCATACTTATAATATTAGCGGTTTGAATAAAGGCACAACTTATCATTTTCAAATGAAGAATACTGATGCGAGCGGTAATACGGCCGTCTCGGAAGATTTTACCTTTACCACGACCGACTCAAGCGATAAGACGCCGCCGATTATTACGTTTGCGACTTCAACTGATATTACAAACATAACTAATACGTCAGTTGTGCTTAATTGGCTGACGAATGAAGTAGCTAATTCAAAGATAGAATATGGCGAAGATACGAGTTATGCTTCTTCAAGCATTGATTCTAGTTTTAATACTAATCATAGTTATGCTCTTACGGATTTGAAGAAAAATACCACTTATCATTTTCGTATAACTAGCGCCGACGCGGCCGGTAATTCTGCCAGTACGGATGATTATACTTTTACCACCATTGATACAACCGATTATACGCCACCGGTCATTACTTTTGCGACCTCAACCGATATCACAAATTTAACCGACAACTCATTTACAATTTCGTGGACAACAAACGAGCTCGCTACCTCATCAGTCGCCTATGGACTGAACACTAGTTATGCCTCATCTTCAGATATAAATAATAATTTAAATACTGATCATTCCGTAACGATTAGCGGTTTATCAAGCGGGACGCAATATCATGTTCAATTGAGAAATACAGATGCGAGCGGCAATACGGCTGTTTCTGATGATATTATTGTTTTAACGACCGATATTAGCGATAAATCACTGCCGATGATAAGCGACATGACGACTGATCCGGTTTTTGATACGGTCGCGGTGGTCAATTGGGATACAAATAATTAACTTCAGCGCGCTTAGAATATTCCGCCGCTGCCGGAACAAGCACTGTGCCGATTGTTGATAAAAATTTAAATAAAACCCATTCTATTGTGCTTGATTCTTTAACGGCGAGCACAAAATATAATTTTACTATTACGGCTACTGATTCTAATAATGTTGCGACAAGTACTCAGGGAACATTTACTACGGCGGAGCCGCTAGTGGGAGAAACCGAAGTAAAGAGGAGGGAAGATGTCGCTAAAGCCTCAGTTAAACAAACAAGCAGCAGCGGCGGCATGTTAATTATTGATAAGACTGATAAGACGCCGCCGATTATTTCCGATATATTAGTTTCTGATATTAAGAGTTCTGCGGCGACCGTGACTTGGACGACTAACGAAAATGCTGACGGCTATGTTGATTTTGGCGACACGACCGATTACGGTTCGGTGGCCGGGAAGAGAACACGGGTTCTTCTCCACCAAGCGGTTTTAACAAATTTACAGGCGGCTAAAACTTATCATTATAAAATTAGTTCCGTCGATGCGAGCGGCAATTATGCCGAAGCAGAAGATGCCAGTTTTACTACTATTTCCCTGGAACAAGAGTTATCAAGCAATCCTTCTTTAGGTGGATCTACTTCTAGTTCTTCACCGAGTACACCAAATACTCCAGTCGCAACCCAAATAGAGAGCGCGCAGAATCTTTTCAAATTAGCCAATCAGGCCGTACAGAGAGCCGTCGGGATAATTAAGAGTAGTGCTTCAAAAATATCGCTTAATTTTATGGAGTCATCGCTCGCCAATCAGCAGGGATCAATTGATGAACTCGCAAACTTATTGCCAATGCCGGTTATGAGTGGCAGTCCGCTTGTAGTTACAACGGATAAAACAGCTTCGATTACTTGGCGCACAGATAAAGATTCTAATTCTTTAGTCGCTTATGCTGCAAGTAATTCTTATAATGCTCGATCCAGCCAGCCATATACGCAAGTTGTCGGCAATGCCACGGAAAAAACAGTTGATCACACGGTTACTTTAACCGGGCTTGAGCCTAATACAACTTATCATTATCAGCTTGAAAGTAAGGCAGCGGTGGGAGCAACTGCTAAGTCCGGTGATTTTACCTTTACTACTCAGCCAGAGGCCTTTGATATCCAAAAATATGTGGTCAAAAATATTTCTAAGCAAGAAGTTTCTTTCCAATGGGTGACGAGCGCTAATTCGGATGCTTTAGTTGAATATACTCCTTATAAGAATAATAAATTAGACGAAACACAAACGAAGAAGAAATATGATAAAACCTTAACCACCATTCATGAAATTGGCGTTGATGATTTGTCGGGCGGTGTTTCTTACCGAGTTACTTTAAGCAGTAAAGATGCGAATAATAAAATTGTGGAGAAGATAATCGATAAATTTACCACCTCAGAAGTTGATAGCGCACCAGCCATCGATCAGGTACAGACGATTTCAGCCATTTCTCCTGGTAAAAATATAAAAATTCAGACAGTTATTTCTTGGCTGACGGATGAGCCTTCTACTTCTAAAGTATATTATAAGAAAGGCGTTGCGAAAGTGGGCGACAAATTGCCAGAAGAAACTAAATTAGATGAAAATTACACCAAGAAACATGTGGTTGTTATTACTAAATTTGATGCCGGTTCAGTTTATAGCTTTCAGACAGAAAGTATTGATTATAACGGAAAAATAACTTTGTCTAAAATATATACGATTTTAACACCAAAACAAGAAGAATCAGTTTTTCAGGTAATTGTTAAAAATCTTGAAGGTATGTTCGGCTGGGTTAATAAAATGAATTAAAATTATGGGACAGAATATGGAACAGAAACCAATTATAAAAATAAATAATTTAAACGTTACCTATTTCAAAGGGAAGCCGAATGAGATGCACTCTTTGAAAAGTGTTAATCTGGAAATTTATCCTGGAGAATTTATTATATTTTTTGGTCCTTCCGGCTGCGGAAAATCAACTTTGCTTTATTCTATCTCCGGCTTGGAAACAGGGATTGAGGGGGAGATTATTATTGACGGGCAAGATATCAGCAAGTTGAAACAGAAAGAATTGGAACGCTTCCATCAACAAAAAATTGGTATGGTTTTTCAGGCCTATTATTTAATTGGTTCTTTATCTGTTTTAAAGAATGTTATTTTGCCGACAGTGGTTAATCGTGGGTTGAGCAATAAAGATAGAAAGAAAAAAGCCATGGCACTGCTAGAAAAATTCGGTTTAGGTTCGGTCCCAAATCGCTACCCCAGCGAGCTCTCTGGTGGACAGCAGCAGCGTGTCGCTATTAGCCGTTCATTAATTAATGACCCGGACATTCTTTTGGCGGACGAACCGGTCGGCAATTTGGATTCTAAATCAGCCGAGGATGTTATGAAACTTTTTGCGGAATTAAACGAAACACAAAATAAAACCGTTATTTTAGTTACTCATAATCCTTCCCATTTAAATATCGCGCATCGCGTTTTTTTCATTAAAGATGGTGAGCTTGTTAGCGTGAGGAAGAATCGCGACTTGGGTGAAAAATATATTGGTAAAGAAGAAGTAATTAAAGATGAATCGCAAGTTCAAGATCAAGAACAGGATCAAGAGGCTCTGGTTTCTAAAGATTTGGAGTTGCTTGAAGAATCATATTCCGAACTCATGCCTAATAAGCCAGAGCCAACATTAAATGATTTTAAAGCCAAGGAAATTATTTTGGAAGTTTTGACCGGTATGTCATCCAATGAACTTGATTCAATGGAAAAACACGTCGAAGAATTATTTGTTTCTGAAGAAGATGATGGCGATAAAATGTTCAGATATTTAGATGATAATATTAAAAAAGGCGGATTGGGACTTGATAGCCGCACGGCTCATAATTTAACCAAAAAAATTAAGGCGATTGTTGTTAAAATTAACGAACTTAAGGCGAAAAAGAAAAAGCCGAAGAAAAATAAAAAAATTAATCCGGCCGATGATGTTACGATGCAAATCAGGCTGTATTTAGAAAAGGAATTTAAAATTAATTTCAAAAGCATGGCCGCGCGCCGCCGCTTCCATGATAATATTCAGGAAAGATTGAATGATAAAATTGATGCGCTTGAATTTCAGAGATTGATAAACTTAGCTGTCTCTAAAGGCGGGTCAGGTATAAATATTAGAAAGGCAAAAAAAATAAGCAATCGTTTAGAATTATTGATTTTAGGGCGATATAATAGTAAGATTTAAGTATGAAACCATTAGATATTTTGTCACTCTCAACGAGAATGTTCCGCACGCGTCCGATGAGAACATTTTTAACAATTTTGGGTCTGAGCGTTGGCACCGGCGCGGTTTTGTTTTTAGTTTCGCTGGGCTACGGCTTGCAAAAAGTTGTTTTGGATAAAATTACAACCGCCGATTCTTTACTGAGTTTGGACGTTACGCCCGGTGCGGAAAAAAGTATTTCTATTACGCAAGCGAATGTGGATGAAATTTCCCATATTCCTCACGTTGAATTTGTCAGCCCAATTGTTAGCCTTACTTCCCAGATGACGGTTAATGATTTTACGGGCAGTACGGTCGCCAATGTTGTTGACTATAAATATTTTAGATTGAGTGGATTGAGCGTTGATAATGGAAAAATACCGGCGAGCGGCGATTCATCGGGTATTGTAATTTCTTCGGCCGGGGCGGCTCTATATGGCTTAAGTCCGAAAGATATTATTGGCAAAGAAGCTAAAATTTCTTTGTTTGTCCCAAAAAATAGCCAAGCTGATAGCACGGTTACAACAGCCACGTCCGGTTCAGCCAGTGCGGATGATTTGCTGGTTTCTGATCGGCCGGAAAAATACACGATTGTCGGCGTTGTGAGTGATGATAGCTCTAATTATATTTTTTTCCCCGCCGATAATGTTAAAGATTTACAACTAAATAAATTTGACCAACTGAAAATTAAAGTTTCCGACTCAAAGTATGTTGACGATGTCAGAAATCAGATTATTGATAAAGGATTTTTAGTTTCGTCTTTATCGGATGTTATTGATCAAACTAATAAAATATTTAAAGTTGTGCAGTTGGTTTTAGCTATTTTTGGTTTTATTGCTTTGTTTGTTTCCTCAATCGGCATGATTAATACCATGACGATTACGCTGCTAGAGAGAATTAATGAAATTGGAATTATGCGCGCTATCGGTATTACTAAAAGGGATATTAAGATTATTTTTTTGACTGAATCTTTAATTA
>Ga0224524_1000718_pt1 | contig 11512 bp, 9 predicted proteins | sample CFST75metaG_FD_179895 | JGI IMG/M metagenome (GOLD analysis project Ga0224524, IMG submission 179895) | Peat soil microbial communities from Stordalen Mire, Sweden - C.F.S.T75 | ecosystem: Environmental > Terrestrial > Soil > Wetlands > Peat | place: Sweden: Norrbotten County, Stordalen Mire... | reverse complement strand
GAATAAGATACCATTAATATATCTCCATTTAATTTCTGTTACTTTGACTATAGTTGTTTTAATTGCTTACAGAGGACATCTTAAATTTGTATCCTTTGATGATGTATATGTACAAAGATTTGAGAATGCTGAACTAGGAATTCATCCCATAATAGGGTATTTTGTTATGTGGCTAACAACTTGCCTGTATCCATTGTATATTGCTATTGCACTCATTGATAAAAAAAAGATTTTTTTTGTTGCTGGTTGTGCAGGTTTAATTATTATATATATGGCCACTGCTGCAAAACTTGCATTATTGACACCAATTTTTATACTTGCTATATATATTATTGCAAAGAAAAACATTAACAATCTTTTTACAACCCTTATTCTATCTATTGCAACTTTATCAGTTATTTTGCTGGCACTTGACGATGAAAACAATCTTATTATTTTTGCTGTGAGTTCACTGTTTTTTATGAGAACCTTAAGCATCGGAGGGCTATCTAATCTGCTTTACTACGACTATTTTCCTACACATCAATATACTTATTTCTCCCATATAAATATTGTTAATTATATTACCCACAATTATCCATATGGCAGTTTAGGCCTTGGACAGGTTATCGGAAGTGAATATTACAATGGTCCTGAAATGAATGCAAATGCGAACTTCTGGGCAATGGATGGGATAGCCTCGTGTGGTTTGCCTGGTATAATTATAATAAGTATTGTTATTTTCCTTTTCTTTATTTTTATTAATATGGCAACAAGTAGAATAAATATGCTGTTTCTAATTATGCTTTTTACTACGTTCTCCTTGACATTAACCAACGGGTCTTTGTTTACATCACTTTTTTCAGGTGGTGGCCTTTTATTACTTATTATACTAATGTTCTTTAAAATTGAAAATAAGCTTGTTTATAACAGTTAATTTTATTTAATTAAAATGAAGATAGTTCACATTGCGCATATCTTTGTTGACAATTACTCTTATCAGGAGAATGAATTGGCAGAAATGCATGCTGCACTTGGTAATGATGTTACTGTTATTTCCACTCAAGACTTTGCTGGAGCTTTGAATTTCAATATTTCTCAAAAACCAAAAAAAACGACTTTGCCTTATTTTGTAAATGGATACAAATTAATTAGACTGCCATTAAAATTTAAAATTAATTACAGATTTGCCACTTATAAGGGACTATATCAGAAGCTGAAAGAAGAAAAGCCTGAACTCATTTTTTTTCATGAAATTCCATATTTCATTCTCTTTACTTTGGCTAAATACAAGAAAAGAAATCCGGACTGTAAATTATTTGTAGATTATCACTGTGCATATAATAATTCGGGGCAAAATTTTATATCGCGAATTTTTCTTCATAAGTTTTTATACAGATTTATTATATCCAGAACAAAATCTTATGTTGACATATTCTACCATATTACGCCTGGTACAGGTAAGTTTATAAAAGAAATGTATAAAATTCCAAGTCAAAAAATGAAATTATTACCACTTGGGGGTAATCTTGAAAAATTAAACCTCGGGCAATCTGATATAATAAAAAAGCAAATTCGCACTGAATTAAATATCCAGAATGACGATATGATAATCATTACTGGGGGTAAGATTGGAGGAACAAGTTATTCAAGGCAAACACATAATTTAATAAGTGCATTTAACCAAATTGAAAACAGTAAATTGCATTTAATTATTTTTGGCAGCATCTCACAAGATTACAAGCAGATTCTGGATTCCTATGGAAAACAAAATCCAAGGATCCATTACATCGGGTGGATAGAATCAATCAAAATGTATGATTATTTCCTGGCATCAGATATTGCATGCTTTCCAGGTGGACAATCTGTTATTTGGCAACAAGCCATCTGCTGTGGATTGCCTTTGATATGCAGATATTGGGATGGGGATGAATATTTAGATCAGGGAGGCAATATAAAATTTCTCAACCTGCCTGATGCAAATGAAATAAAAACTGCACTAATTGAAATTATTAACAATCAGAGTATACTTGAGAAAATGAAAGAAGTTGCATCAACTGTTGGAAGGGATTATTTCTCTTACAAACGTATTGCTCAAATGGTAACTAACGATTATCAAAATCTGAAACTTGGATCATAATCAAAATTGCATTATTTACAAAAAACTCAGTAATTATAATGAATCAAAGAAGCTATCAAATATGTACCCATTGCATTATGGATACTACAGATCCGAATATTACTTTTGATGAACGAGGCTGGTGTGATTACTGCAATAACTACTACCAGAATATTCTTCCCAACTGGCATCCAAACGAAATCGGAGAGAAAATGCTTGCTCCACTTATCGAAAAAATCAAGCGTGATGGCAAGGGGAAAACGCATGATTGCCTTATTGGGTTGAGCGGAGGAGTTGACAGTTCATATGTAACATATCTTGCAGTTGAAAAATTCGGACTGCGCCCTATGCTGTTTCATGTGGATGCAGGATGGAACTCACAGGAGGCAGTTAACAACATTGAAAAATTAGTTGATGCGCTAAAATTGGATCTTTATACAGAGGTAATAAACTGGGAAGAGATGAAGGATTTGCAGTTAGCATTCTTTAAAGCTCAGGTGCCGCATATCGACACACCACAGGATCATGCTTTCTTCGCATCATTATATAATTTCGCTTCAAAACATAAACAGAAATATATTTTAACAGGTGCAAATTATTCAACAGAATGTGTAAGAGAACCCCTGGAATGGCATTATCACGCATCTGACCTAAGACAATTAAAAGATATTCATAGGCATTTTGGGACAAGACCTTTGACGAGTTTTCCCACCGCAGACATTTTTAAATATAAATTATATTATAGATATATAAAGGGAGTGAGAGTTGTAAAGCCTCTTGATTACTGCCCATATATCAAAGAAGATGCGATGAAACTCCTCGTTGACAAATTCGGCTGGCAGCGCTATTCACACAAACATTACGAATCGCGTTTTACCCGCTTTTATGAAGGCTACTGGCTGCCTGAAAAATTCGGTTATCAAAAGCATCGAGCCCATTATTCAAGTTTAATATTAACAAATCAAATGACACGTGAAGATGCACTCGAGCGAATTTCTAAACCAGCGTATGATGAAAATACAATATCGCAGGACTTCGAGTACATTGCAAAAAAATTAGAAATAAGTGTAGATGAATTAAAAACATTAATGCGTGGAGAAAACAAAACCTACCGCGATTACAAATCACGGATGCCTTTAATAAATTTTGCAACTAAGATTTTACGTGCTACCGGATCACAAAAAACAATTATTCGATGATTGCCTTAATTGATTACGGACTTGGCAATATTAAAGCATTTGCAAATGTCTATAGCACATTAAACATTCCTTTTGTTATTGCAAAGAAAAGCGAAGATGTTCAATTGGCCGACAAAATTATATTGCCTGGAGTTGGAGCCTTCGACTTTGCAATGCAACAATTGAATAATTCTGGAATGCGCGATGCATTAAACGAAATGGTCCTGATAAAGAAAGTTCCGGTAATTGGAATTTGCGTTGGTATGCAAATGTTAGCTAACGGAAGTGAAGAAGGCAATTTACCCGGGTTAGGCTGGATTGATGGTGAAGTAAAAAAATTCATACTTCCTCAGGGATCAGACAAAATGCGTATTCCACATATGGGATGGAATAATATGAAACCCATTAAACAAGTAAGCCTCCTTAATGGATTAGATCAGGAATCGAAATTTTATTTTTTGCACTCATATTATTTTAAATGTCATGTTCCAGAAAACATTATTGCATTGACTGATTACCTGGGAGAGTTTGAAAGCGTTGTAAAAAATGAGAATGTTTATGGAATCCAGTTTCACCCAGAAAAAAGTCACAGCTGGGGTATTAAGCTCTTAGAAAATTTTGCAAAGCTATAATATATGTTGTACCCCAGAATAATTCCGTGTTTATTGATAAAAGGTAAAGGTCTTGTTAAAACGATCAATTTTAAAGATCCGAAATATGTTGGTGATCCAATCAATGCAGTCAGAATTTTTAATGAAAAAGAAGTTGATGAATTAATGGTTATTGACATTGACGCCACTAACGAAAACAGGAAACCTGATTTTACAATGATTGAAAATCTTGCTGCAGAATGTAGAATGCCTTTATGTTATGGAGGCGGAGTGACAACAAGTGATGAGATTCGACAAATAATACAGCTTGGAGTAGAAAAGGTTGCAATTAGCTCTGCAGCAATTTCAAACCCTGCATTAGTGACTAAAGCAGCAGAATGCGTAGGCAATCAAAGTGTAGTTGTTATACTGGATATAAGAAAACGATTCATTGGAGGCAAATATGAAGTATTTACTCATAATGGGAAAAATTCAACAGGATATAACCCTGTTGAATTAGCTGGACAAATGGAAAAATGTGGTGCTGGTGAAATTGTTATTAATTCAATTGACAATGACGGACAAATGAAAGGTTATGATTTCAATTTAATTGATAAAATCAGGGATTCAATCAATATTCCACTAACGGTTCTTGGTGGAGCGGGATCACTTAAAGATATTGGACAACTTATAAAAAAATACGGCACGATTGGAGCTGCAGCTGGGAGTTTATTTGTTTTCAAAGGAGTTTACAGAGCGGTATTAATTAATTATCCCAACAGGCAGGAAAAAGAAATATTAATGAAAGAATATTACTTCGATGAAACTCATCATAAATATTTCCAATCTTAAAATAGGTGGTGGAATTCAGGTTGCTAGTTCATTGTTGAGTGAATTCAAAAGTTTTCACGAAAATGAATATCATGTAATATTGGCATACAACCTTGCAGGTCAGGTTAATGCCAATAAATTTCCGGAAAATTTTCATTTTTATATGATCAACCATTCTCCTGTGCATATTCCAAAGAGATACGGGACACTAAAACAGTTAAAATCAATTGAAGAGGAAGTAAAGCCTGATATAGTTTTTTCGATCTTCGGACCATCCTACTGGCAGCCAAAAGCACCACATTTGATTGGATTCGGCCTGGGATATTTTCTTTATCCAGATTCTCCATTCTGGACAATCATTAACCTGAAAGACGACTTATACATTAAGTTGTTGAAGATTGTAAAAATGTGGCAAATTAAAAAAAATGCGAATTATTTTCATATCGAGACATTGGATGCAAAATTACGCCTTCATAAGTATTTTAATATTCCATTAGAGAATATATTAGTAGCCTCAAACACCTATCATTATTTATTCAACAGTAATTCCGGCAATTATATTTTCCCAATAAAGCAAAAAAACGAATTCCGTTTAGTTTCAATTTCTGCTTATTATCCACATAAGAACCTTGAAATAATTAACGAAGTTATCCAGGAACTAAATAAGCAGCAAGAATTCAATTTCAAGTTCATCCTTACATTGCCGAAAACTATTTTCAGAAAAAAATTCATCAATTCGCCAAATATTGTGAATCTGGGGCCAGTTAAAATCGAGGACTGCCCTTCAATATATACCCAATCTGACGTATTATTTCATCCCACATTATTGGAAATTTTCAGTGCAAGCTACCTTGAAGCCATGAAAATGGGCTTACCTATATTAACATCCAATCTACCCTTTGCATTAGATATTTGCGGAAATGCTGCTGAATACTTTGATCCTTTGGATCCACATAAAATTGCTGAATCAATAATAAAGGTGGCAAGAAACAAAACATATTATAATTCGTTAAAGGAAAATGGCTTTACCAGATTAAAAGATTTCGATACATCAAAACAAAGAGCTGAAAAAATTATAAACTTTTGTTCAAAAATAATAAGTAAAAATGTTCAAAAATAAAACGCTTTTAATTACGGGAGGGACAGGTTCCTTTGGCAATGCTGTTCTTCAGAGATACCTCAAGACCGATATCCGGGAAATTCGCATCTTCAGCCGCGACGAGAAGAAACAGGATGATATGCGGCAGTTATATCAAGATGATAAAATAAAATATTACATTGGCGATGTACGGGACAAATTAAGCACAGAGAATGCAATGATAGGCGTTGATTATGTATTCCACGCTGCTGCACTGAAACAAGTTCCTTCCTGTGAATTTTTTCCGATGGAAGCTGTCAGGACAAATGTGATCGGCTGTGAAAATGTACTTGATGCAGCTATCAAGAATAAGGTTAAGAAAGTAATTGTGCTGAGCACAGATAAAGCTGTGTATCCAATAAATGCCATGGGCCTTTCTAAAGCTTTAAGTGAAAAAGTAATGATTGCAAAATCAAGAAATCTTAATGGGAATGATACAATTCTTTGTGGTACAAGATATGGAAATGTTATGGCTTCCAGAGGTTCAGTTATTCCGTTATTCATCGACCAGATAAAGGCCGGAAAGCAACTAACCATAACGGATCCGGAGATGACCCGTTTTATGATGACGCTTGAAGATGCAGTGGATCTTGTACTTTTTGCATTTGAACACGGAAAGAACGGTGATATGTTTGTTCAAAAATCGCCAGCTTCAACCATCCGCGATTTAGCTGTTGCAATGATTGAATTATATAATGTGAAAAACAAAATTCAAATCATTGGTACTCGCCATGGAGAAAAGCTTTATGAAACACTTGTCAACCGGGAGGAAATGAGCAAAGCTGAAGATCTGAAACAGTATTTTCGAATACCTGCTGATAACCGTGACCTGAATTACGGGAAATTTTTCACGGAAGGTGAATCAGTTGTATCTTCTTCAAATGAATACACGTCACACAATACAGAGCGTCTTGATGTGAAGCAAACAATGAAATTACTTTTAAAATTAGACATTATCAAAAATGATATTGCAAATTAATCACGAGAGTCATGAGATACAATTTCTTAAAAATAAAAAAATAAAGATGATTAAAGTTGGAATTACTGGTCAGTCAGGGTTTATAGGAACACATCTTTTTAATACTCTTGGACTGTTTCCGGAAAAATATATTCGGGTTCCATTTAAGGATTCGTATTTTGCAGATGAGTCCAGGTTATCCGAATTCGTCAGCACCTGCGATGTAATTGTGCATCTGGCTGCATTGAACAGGCATAATGATCCGGAATATATTTATAAAACAAATATTGGTTTAGTTAATCAGCTTATTGAAGCAAGTGAAAAAACTAACTCAAAACCACATATTTTATTTTCATCATCTACACAGGAAGACCGCGATAATTTGTACGGAAAATCGAAACGTGAAGGTAGAAGGTTACTTACAGAATGGGCCGAGAAAAATAATTCTCAATTCACAGGCCTTATTATTCCCAATGTTTTCGGGCCATTCGGCAATCCCTATTACAACTCAGTTATTGCAACATTTTGTCATCAGATTACACACAATGAAATTCCCAAAATAGAAATCGACGGAAATCTGAAACTCATCTATGTTGGAGAACTTGTTAATGAGTTCCTGAAATATATTGACTTAAAATCAGATCAAAAAAACGCAGGAGATAACATTTCCAACATACAGATTCCTCATGCCTCAGAAGCCAGGGTTAGTGAGATTCTTGAAATACTCAACTATTATAAATCAATGTACCTGGAGCAAGGAATATTGCCGGAACTTAAAAATAAATTTGAATTAAATTTATTCAATACTTTCAGGACATATATGGATATTAAAAACCATTATCCGGTCAAACTGGTCAAGAATACTGATAATCGGGGAAGTTTTGTTGAAACAGTAAAATTAAATATGGGAGGGCAGATTTCCTTTTCCACTACAGTTCCGGGCATAACCAGAGGGAATCATTTTCACACACGCAAAATTGAACGCTTCGCAGTAATAAAAGGAAAAGCAATTATTCAGCTTCGCAGAATAGGAACCGACGAAATATTTAATTTCGAATTAAACGGAGATGAACCTTCCTACGTGGATATGCCAATCTGGTTCACACATAACATAAAGAATACAGGAGAAGAAGAACTATATACAATTTTCTGGATCAATGAATTTTTCAATTCAGAGGATTCTGATACTTATTTTGAAACTGTTTAACACAACTTGTATAATTAATAATTGATACATGAAAAAATTAAAAGTTGTTACGGTTGTCGGCACAAGGCCTGAAATAATTCGCCTTTCGAGAGTAATTGCCAAACTTGAGGAATCGGAAGCTATCGATCATATTCTGGTTCATACAGGACAAAACTATGACTATGAACTGAACCAGATTTTTTTTGATGATCTGAATTTACGGAAGCCTGATTATTTTCTTGAAGCAGCGGGCAAAAATGCCACAGAAACCATTGGACAGGTCATCATGAACATTGATCCAGTTCTTGAAAAAGAAAACCCGGATGCTTTTCTGGTTCTTGGCGATACCAATAGCTGTCTGTGCGCTATTCCTGCCAAGAAACGTCACATCCCAATTTTCCATATGGAAGCCGGAAACAGGTGTTTTGATCAGCGAGTTCCGGAAGAAACTAACCGAAAAATTGTTGATCATATCAGCGATATTAATCTTACATACAGTGATATTGCCAGAGAATATCTTTTAAAAGAAGGCCTTCCCTCCGACCGTATCATTAAAACAGGCAGTCCGATGTTTGAAGTATTGCATCATTATCTGCCAAAAGTGTTGAAATCAAAAATAATTGAAGAATTAAAACTCAGCAGACACAAGTATTTCGTCGTTTCAGCACATCGTGAAGAGAACATTAATTCTGAAAGGAATTTCCACAACCTGGTTTCGATTTTGAATACTGTTGCAGAACAATATAAATTTCCAATTATAGTAAGCACACATCCGAGAACCAGAAAGATGATTGAGGAAAAGAAAGTGAAATTAAATTCACTGGTGCAACTTCAGAAACCTTTCGGCCTAAGCGATTACATAAGTCTTCAGATGAATGCCAAAGCAGTTTTATCCGACAGCGGTACCATTTCAGAGGAATCATCCATTTTAAATTTCCCAGCACTCAATCTACGCGAAGCTCATGAACGGCCAGAAGCCATGGAAGAAGCGGCTGTCATAATGGTTGGAATGAACATCGAACGTATAATGCAGTGTCTGAAAATACTGGATATACAAAAAAGAAAAGAAGAAAGAACGCTGAGATTAGTTGAAGACTATTCAATGCCTAATGTTTCTGATAAAGTACTTCGAATTATTCTGAGTTATACAGATTATGTGAAACGTGTGGTATGGCAAGAGAGCGCATACTAATTTTTACGAATCATTTTTTTCCGGAAAACTTTAAAGTCAATGATATTGCTTTTGCTTTACAAAAAGCAAACTATGATGTAACGGTGCTGACTGGTATTCCGAATTATCCCAAAGGCAAGATTTATAAGGGATACGGAATATTTCGCCGATCAAGAGAATTAGTAAACGGCGTAAAAGTCATCAGGGTTCCATTGATATCAAGGGGCGATGGCAAGGGCATACGGTTAATCATTAATTATTTTTCCTATTGGTTTTTCTTAATGATATGGTCTTTTTTTATTGCCATATCAAAGAGATATGATAAAATTCTTGTTCATCACACATCCCCTATTTTTATTGGTATCCCTGCAGTACTGTTCAAAAAATTGCAAAGAATTCCGCTGTATTTCTGGAATCTAGATCTTTGGCCGGAAAGTATTATTGCGGCATCTGCTTTCAGAAATAAAACAGTTCTGAAATCTCTGAATAAATTAGTTAAGTGGATCTATCGTAATTGTACCAGAATACTGATCAGTTCTGAAGGATTTAAAGCTTCAATTGTATCTAAAGGAATCATACCTGAGAATATAATATACTTTCCAAATTGGGCAGAAGATATTTTTACAGAAAACAAAACACTACGTGAAGTTAACATTGGAGCGAATATCCCGGCTGATGCATTGAAAATTATGTTTGCCGGAAATATTGGTGAAGCGCAGGATATGGAAAATGTTTTTAAAGCAATTCAGCTTTCACAGCAGCAGCAAATTAATATTTACTGGATCTTTATTGGCGATGGAAGAAAAAGAAACTGGATTGAATCACAAGTCTCAATAGCAAATCTGAGTAACAAGGTTATTTTTATGGGGAACCATTCCATTGAAATGATGCCGTCATTCTTTGAGAAGGCTGATATAATGCTTGTTTCGCTTAAAGATGAACCTGTTTTTTCGACAACAGTACCGGCGAAACTGCAGGCCTATATGGCATCTCACAAACCGATTCTGGCAATGCTGAATGGTGAAGGAGCACGAATAGTTGAAGAAGCTGGATGCGGATTTTCGAGCAATAGCAATGATTTTGCAGGTTTGTTGTCCAATGCGGAAAAATTTATAAGAATGTCAGTGGCTGAAAGAATTGCCATGGGAGATAATGGATACAACTATTATGAAAAAATGTTTTCCTTTAATGCTGCAATTTCAAAACTAAAGTCAACTTTAAGTCCACTCTGAATTAACGATATTCATTTATTCTAAAGAAGCAATGACTCCAGTTTTTTTTATTTTATTCAATTTCACAAAATAACTTGAATAAAAAATGTGAATATGCTATATTTGCCTTTTACCATGCCTAATGTTCAATGCAGTTAATAAATAATCAAACTTTTTTTAACAATCACATCCTTTTTTTTTTAATAATTTTGCACAATTTTTCAGGAATAAAACATGTTGATTTTTAGTTTATCACCGATATTCAATTTAGCTCCCTGGTTTATTATTGCTGTTAGTTTTGCGACTGCCATTGCTATCAGCTACGTCTCTGTTCCTCCGATTGTAAGGGTATCTAAAGCGAAGGGCTTATGCGTATCACCAAACGGAAGGGCCTCGCATTCAGGAGAAGTCCCGACTCTTGGTGGTATTGCCATATTTGCAGGATTTCAAATATCATCATTATTGTTATCATCCTACTTTACTCCGTTTGATTCAATGCCTTTTATTGCTGCAGCTAGTTTGCTTATATTTTTCAGTGGTCTGAAGGATGACATTTTTATTATTTCTCCTTACAGCAAAATAGCAACACAAATTATTGCAGCAGCGATTATCATTATATTCACAAACATTAGGTTTACCAACCTTCACGGATTTTTGGGATTAACGCATATCCACTACTATGTAAGTTTTCCACTTACTATGTTTGTATTTATAGTTATTATTAACTCACTGAACCTTATTGATGGAATTAACGGACTTGCCGGAGCCATAGGAATAATAGCTGCCGGTGCTTTCGGAATTTGGTTTTTCCTTGTTGAAGATTATTGCTATGCAATTATCAGTGTAGCATTGATTGGATCAATTATCGGATTCCTGCGCTATAACCTGTCTAACGGAATGTTTAAAATTTTTATGGGCGATACAGGTTCTTTGTTAATCGGATTCATAATTACAATTCTGGCAATCAGATTTAATGAATTAGACGCAATAAAAACCGGACCTTACTACATTCAATCAGCACCAGCTGTTGCGATTGCTGTGCTGATGCTTCCGTTATATGACACTGCCAGAGTGATGCTGGTACGAATTTCAAGAAGACAGTCGCCGTTTAAGGCCGACAGGGGGCATATCCATCATAAGCTGATTGATCT
>Ga0224524_1000712_pt1 | contig 11580 bp, 12 predicted proteins | sample CFST75metaG_FD_179895 | JGI IMG/M metagenome (GOLD analysis project Ga0224524, IMG submission 179895) | Peat soil microbial communities from Stordalen Mire, Sweden - C.F.S.T75 | ecosystem: Environmental > Terrestrial > Soil > Wetlands > Peat | place: Sweden: Norrbotten County, Stordalen Mire... | reverse complement strand
GGTACAGCCACAATGATTACCGAAAGTATCCCGATGAATCCATAAATCGATGAGGCGAAATGAATTTTAGTATTCCTTATTCCTTTTTTTTCGATGGTTCCGGTGAAAAAAGCTAAGGATGAAACACCTCCGGCCGGTAAAAAAACGCTGATTAAATTTCGTTTAATGAAAAGTACAGTTGAATCGAATAAGGAAACCTTGCTTCGAGCCGTGGCAAAAGCAAAAACATACATCAATCCTTGCAATAGAATATAAATTGCAGTTAAGGTAACACCAAGTAACACCCATATCCAGTTCGCAGTAGCCAATATTTCCTTTACTTCGACTAATTCTGATCGTTCGTGCTGAATAAACCAGATTCCGATGGCAAAGAAGAACAAGGTAAAGATGAATTGAAGAATTATTTTCTTGTTTTCGCGGAGGAACGGATTCGCTCGTTCTTTAAAAAGGTTGGCAATAAAGCCGATTGAAATATTTTTGATCATGCTGAATAGGAAATAGATACCTTACGTGTTACCAAATAAAAAATAGATTCCATTTTAAAATCAATGTTCTTAAGGGTATGATTTCTTCCCTTTTTGTCCTCAAAAATACACAAGATTAGTTTATCCCTAATAAAAAATCCCCCTTCCGGAGAACCGAAAGAAGGATTTTAAAGTGTGAATATGTCTTTCTCAACTAGATATCTACTACAAATCCAAGGCTGCCACTCAGAAATGTTTTGGATGATGGAGCTACGACACCACTGTCGTTGCTTTTCCACCAGGTACGGGCATATCCCAGGCTGCCCACGATTCGGTAATAATTCAGGATTGGTGATTTACGTATCTTCCAGTCGAATTTCATTTCAGAGGAAACAGTCCAGTCGTAAATGCCATCCTTTGTAAAGTTCAGCAGAGGGTATTGATAGATATCTTTTAACGGTCCTTCAAACTGAGAACGGTAAATATCGCCGTAGATCTGATAAACGTTATTGCTTGCCAAATCGTTCGTACCATGTATGATCAGTCGGTTATCAAGCGTGAAAATAATATTCGGGATCGCAATATTGGTCAGAGACCAGTTCAATTCGCCGGAATTGGGTGGCAGATAAAAGCCCAGGTTAAATCCATCGTTCATATAGGTCATATCCAAAGGACGTGAAGTAAAGGTATTAAACTTTGCGTCAGTATAGTGGGTATAACAAAATGGAGTGACCCGCGTGTATTTTAAGGTTGAGGAAGTTCCCGGGATAATTTTGGATAGGAGAGGCGTTTTTATTCCGAATTGCCAGGCGTAACGGTTTCGGGGCATCCGAAGTAATGAACCTGACTTGGTGAAACTAAATTCATCAACAAAAAAACTTAGCCACATTTTGCCAACTTTTGGTAATCGGGTAGCAACGTCCAGACACATGGAAAGATTATCGTGATCGCCTACTTCGAGTTCCGAAAAATGCGAAAAAACCATTGGCATCAGGTAGGATACTTCCATTCGCTTTGACCAGATATTTCCTGCCGAAGCCGAAACCTGAAGCCATTTGGCCGGAGTTATTTCCAGAAGATGAAGGGTAAACAGGTTTTGAGAATCGCCCAAATCATAACCATAAATGGCTTTTTTGTAGGTTGAATCCTGATTAGCAGAATTAAACAGTGAGCCGGTCAGCATGGAATACCGAAACCATTTAGTTGGTTCAATCTTGAGTTCGATCCCCGGGAATCGCCTTGCAGTGGAGGAAAGTACCAGATTGCGGTCGTCATGCCCCCATGATCGGCGTTGATTGTTCATGCTGATTTTCAAGGCTCCGTTATACCAACTTCCACTTAGCTCGGTATAATAAAACATACCAATCGATATTTTTGGAGTGATGCTCGTATTTACTGGATCTTTGGATGAAATTACCGAATGGGTAACCATGGTTTCATAATTGAACTGGTAAGGTAAATAGGCATAACCATTCGATTGGTAAGGAAAATTGACTTGTTTATTTTTTGTATACGACTGATAAAAAAGATCGGGCGCTAGTTTCTCGATGGATGGGCCCATGGAAGCATGAAACGTTAGGTGATTACCCAAATCGCCCGATAAATAAGGTTCGAACATGTTGATGGTCGACCATGTTGAATTATCTCCGGCACCCGAACGGACCGACATTTCAGTTCCCATTCCGACGACGGCAAATCCATTCTCGGATGATTGTTTATAGAGTTGAATACCATTTGATTCTCTTGAAAAGTCGATGATTTGGTTATTGATCACCGTTTTTTCCTTTTCTGATAAATGATCGGCATTCAGGAGCTGATTCAAAATTTTAAGAATGTCAATTTTAGTATAGGGTTTTGCCTGGGGCAAGAAATCGATTTCTCCGGAAGCCTCATAATAATCGAGAATCTGATACACCGGATGGCTTAACGGAACTATTTTATTTTTCAGTTTTACCTGATCGAAAACAGCTGGATTGTCTTTCTGCTCTGTCTGTGCAGTTTGCGCCGTAAGACTGGTAGTAAGACAAAAGATAGATATGAATAATATGGATGGTATTTTCATTTGGGAAAGATTTTTAATAAGTTTCATCATTATTTAACCTCTTTCATACAGCAACAAGGATATTTTGATTCCTCATTTGTACTGAAGGTATTATCTTCTGATTCTGATTTGCTCAGATACAACTACTTTGAGTTTGCTTGTATCCATTTATCCATATTTTTATGATGCTCTTCAAATGTTATAAATGAACCCTTTTCTGCATCTTTGACCAGCTTAGCCAATATTTTATCTGGTAGTTGTTCTCCAGGAGTCTGTAGATTTTTAGACTCTTTTGTTTCTTTTGTTCTCATAATAAGTTATTTCGAAATTTACTTTTATGCCAGTCAATTGCTTATAACAAATGTAGTGATATTCTTTGAACACTGATGACACGAATTAAACGGATATTCAGGAACACTAATTGAACGAATTAAGACGAATTACACGAATTTAAAAATCTCCCGATTTATTGGGACAAGTTGTGTCCATCCGTCCCATCAGTGTCATCAGTGTTCATCTTTTCCGGTCGTTCGTGAAAATCTTCCTTTTAAACTCAGGTTTCTTTCCGAAATTTAGCAGTAACCCGACCTCGATATTTGTCGCTTTTAAGTAATTGATCAATTGAAATTCATTTTCTGCACTCAGCACTTCTGCTGCTTTATTTTCAATAATAACACAGTCGTCAATCCCGAGTACTCGGGATCAGCAAAATAATCACCAACAGGAAACGCTTCATAAAATACCCGGATCGGATACTGACTTTTGCATTCAAAACCCATTCTGCGAAGTTCGATAAGCAAGGCATTTTGATAGACCTTTTCTAGAAACCCATAGCCCAACGTATTGTAAACCTTAAAAAAGACTTGAATGATCTTTTCCGTCTTTTCCTGATGAAGATATTCCAAAGCTAATTCTTTTGAACACTTAAGACACCTTTAGAACAAGATGACATGGATGCTACTGATTAGCACAGATTTTTTTAGAACACTGATGATACTGATACAACTGATGAACACTGATTTTAAAGCTATTTTTTATCAGTGGTTATCCGTTCGATCCGTGTCATCTGTGTTCCATTTCTTATCACCGCCTTGGCGGGCAGGTGTGTTCTAAGGTTTATTCCGATTCAAATACAACTCCATCCTTCTCCACATCAATAAACTCGTAATGTCCTTCGACAGGCGTTCGCGTGAACTCAGCCGAAATCTCAGGACCCAAAGTCCTTCGGATAATGTAAATGGGGCTTTAAAACCTGAATTGTGGGCAGTCCCGAGGGTTCGGGACATCAAATTGTGTGGTGGCGCCCCGATACGCTCGTTCCTTGCTATGGGGCAGGCCCTCCATGGCGGGCAGGCAGAACTTTTTAACCCGTACAGCAATTACTGAAAACTTTTTGCCGGTTAGTTTGGCAATAAATCAAAACTACTCACCGCCTGTTTTATTTGAAAAGGTCGGAATGGGTACCAGTGCGAATAAGAGTGATCAGTTTGATGGTTTTGTTTTTGGGATAAATTAGTAACCAATCGGGCGATATGTGACATTCGTTTAAGCCTAAATAGTTACCAGTCAAATCATGGTTTTTATATTGTTTTGGAATATTATCGCCAGATATCAGAATTTTAATCAATTGATTTAATTTTTCTTCATCAAGATTCCGTCTCCTCGATAACTTTAAGTCCCGAAAATATTGTTTTGTAAATTCTAATGTGTACACGATTATTCCACTTTTTTAAGGTAATCGTCGAAATCGATGCACTTAATGGTATTGCCCTCATTGGCTTCCTTGATTGCTTTTAGCGTAGTATTATTGAGGATATTTTCAGATTCCATATTGTTTTCGATTATTTTACCCACCCCAATTTCTCTTATCAAATCAAGGATGATACGTCCTTTTTTTGTTTTTTCGTTGATAATTATGGTTGTCATATTGAATGTATTTGCGGTAAAGTTATTAAAAAGAAGATCCAATAGAACACTGATGACACTGATTAAACTGATAAACACAACTTGTCCCGATAAATCGGGAGATTTTTAAACTATTTTTTTATCAGTGGTTATCCGTTCGATCCCCCGAGAATCGGGGCAAGCTGTGTCATCCCCGCTTGCGTCGGGCAGGTGTGTTCAATGGTGTTATCTGTATTCCATCGTTATCTGCGTTCTATCTCTTATTCCGTCTCAAAAACAACTTCATTCTTTTCTGCATCAATAAACTCATGATGCCTGCCACACTTAACATCAGAATTCGAGGCTGGGCAGGTGGTCAAGGTATGATGCAATCCTTTTGAAAGTGTGTAAATCGCCTGAAATCCTGACCAGTGAAGTACAGAAGGGGAATACTGATTTATCTTTTTGATTCAAGTTTATTTTTTACTGCGCGATAAACCTCCGATGCATCATTGAAAAATAGTTGTGCCTGTTTACCGGTAGGTTTTCCTTCAGGTAAAAGACCAAACTCGCCCGGATAACGTGACTCGATATACAAGCTATCGAGTGCGGTAATGAGATCTTCATTGATCTGGATGTCAATATAGGTGGAGCATAAAGCGAAAAGCTTACTTAAAGAATGTACTTTGGGAACCCGATCTCCATTTTCTTCGATGAGCGCCTTTAATGATTTTTCTATGGCCTGTTGAGCATGAAATGCAACATGTCCGGTTAATCTGGCATTCTCAAGGATCAGCGTGATGTTCTCCAAATCAAGACTGGCAGCTTCAAGCCAATTTTTCGTAATTTCTCTCATGTCCGTTTCAAATCAGAATAATTCCTTTTTGCATGATGTCTTTTGAAAAAGAGCTTCCCAATTCAATGAATTTTTTGTGAACGGGGATGGTATGAACAATAATGTCTGAAGCATATTTTTTCCTGAAATTGCCAAGGGCATGATACACTCTTTTCTTCACCTCCAGGTTTTCCTCGAAAGTTTGTGGTACACTATTTTCTTTCGTAACGACATAAAGATCGATATCGCTATCCGGATTTGGAGTGCCATAAGCATAACTCCCAAACAAGATGACCATCTCAGGGTCGATTGGACGCAAAAAATCAATGATTTCTTTTTTGACTGATTCAGACAACATATCTGTGAATAATTTCAATTTCTGATTGAAAGATAATGATTTTAAAATAAGTTATCTCACTGGAATTCAAAATTCATCAGGCGCAACGGTTTGTGGATAATCCAGAGGCTCTGGATTCGATCATCGAGGACACCATTCGAACACGGATGACATTTTTGAACACGAATGCCGCTGATAAAACGCCTTCCCAACCTGCTTCAGCGACAAACAGGCACAGGCAGGGATATTCACTGTTTTTTATGAGAACACTGATCAAACGGATTGTCATGGATAGAATAAAATCATTTTTTTATCAGTGTTCATCCCTGCCCGAAGCAGCTACCGTGTACCCACATCTTTTTAAAAACAGATATGATTGAAAACGATAAACTTTTTTAATGTAAAATATCCAATAAGGAATAAGAAATAAAAAAGTTTTTGTCCAATATTGATCTTTTTAACACTTTTTCATTCGTTATTTCTTGTTTCTTGTTTCTTGTTTTTTTGCTTTTTTCAAAACAATATTTGTGTACACACGGTAGCCGAAGCAGGCGGGTGTCCCATCCGTTCCATCCGTGTTCTAAGGTTTATTCCGATTCAAAAACAGCTTCATACTTTTCCACACCTATAACTTCATAACGCAAAGTGAATTATAACTCTACTACTGGTACTTTTCCCCAATCAATTATTTTTACAGCAGTCCCAATATCTGTAAACTCAAAATCGCTTACCCATTTATCCAGTTTATTGGTTGCACCTTTTAGTCCAATATACGATTTGAATTTACGGGGCAATGATAATTCTTTTATAACCGGTTGTTCCGCATCAAAATCACGGGGGTGCAGATAGGACATGATATATTCCGACTCCTTGGTCCAATGTTTAATTAAAGGGTATGGAAATAATCTGAAATATCCTCCACCTGTAAAGATTACTGGTTTATCCAGTATGGTATTAAAGCTTATCGGTAATTCTTTTAACTCAATTCCATTATACCTTAAAATTGAAGGAACAGGTTGTTTATAGGAAGGAAAACCACCATGAGCACGAGGTGCTGGGAAAATAGAGCAATCTACTTCAATACCTTGTTCTGCCATAATTTCAAAAGCCCATTTATTATCTTCCCGGATTGAAAATCCAGGTGCACGGAAATACTTTACTTTTTGTCCAGTTAAATCCTCCAATGTCTTTACTGAATGTTCCAAATCATTGGCAAATTCTATAGGTGTTTGTTCATAAATTAGTTGGTGCATTCTGGTATGTGTGCCAATCTCATATCCTCTGGCAACAATTTCTTTTATAACTTCAGGGTAGGTTTCTGCAATCCATCCTAAGCAAAAGAAGGTTGCTTTACTGTTTGTTTTATCCAGAATATTAAAAATCCGCTCCATGTTGGCATGTATGCGGACTTCATAATTCTTCCATTCATGAATGGTTCTGGTAGATTCATTGTCTAACAAATGAAACCATTCTTCGATATCGAAAGTGAGGATGTTCATCTTCTATCGGTTATCAAAATTTGCCAAGCTTACTTCCCAGGAATCCATTGAAAAAAAATCACTGTCCATATAATTTTCAAAAGATAAACCAATAAAAGGCTGTATGCGTGGTTCTTTTTTCTGCGGAACTTTAAAAAAGAAAAAAGGTGGATTATCAATCTTTCCAACAAATAGAATGACATCTATTTCTCCTCTTGTTTCCTCTATTATTTGCTTTAATGCAAGGGTAATATTTGCCTTAGTTACCGGATTACAATCTATTAAATAGGCAGTGCGAATATTATCTTCGTTATAAATACGATATACAAAGCTGCTTTTATCTGACATTATTCTAATAATGTAATCAGAAGTATATCGTTGACCGAAATAGTTTTGATCTCGTTTTAAATGAATTGCTTTATTATCAGCCTTTTTTGAAAATGGCATTAATGAACAGCACGATATAATAGTTTTGAATCCAAAAAATGAGAAGGAATCTAAAAAGGCATATTTACCTAATAACTTTGAAACTCGGAGAGGAAGAATAAAATAGTTCAATGTACCAATATCTTTCCAGCCGCTATAATATTTCCAATAAGGATAAGCAGTTTTATTTGGGATTGAAATGAAATGGGAAACACCTAAAGTTTGTAATTTAGTTGTTACAACATTTGCCATTTCTTTTAAAAATAATTCATCTTTCCTATGCTGCTTTAAAATGAACGCATCACAACCTAAAGCAATGGTAATTTCTTGTTCCTTGTAATTGTATTGGCGCGGAATGGCGGTAAACATTCCGACTATTTCATTTTCGTGAAAAAGTATTCCATGAACTGAATAACCAAATGATGATCCAAAATATTTTGTTTTAAAATGATCAATAGTAAATTGCTTCTTAAAAACGGTGTTAAATGAAGATATGAATTCAGTCCATTCTTTTTCACCGAGCTCGTTTGTCCGTTTCGCTACAATTTGGTATTGCGTCATCAATTAATATTTAAGAATTGTCCCTCCCCAGGAATAACCTACTCCGAAACCTGCCAGAAGCACATTTGATCCTACGTGTATTTTATTCTCTTTCATTGCTTCGTACAATGCGATCGGAATCGTTGAGGATACTGTATTCCCAACATTTTCAAGAAAATAATAAAACTTTTCTTCTTCAACACCTAGCTTTTTTCGAAGGTGATTCAACATGTATTTATTGGCCTGATGAAATACAAATAAGTCAATATCATCTTTACCCAAATTATTTTTTAATAAAACGTTATTCATTAATTTTGGAACAGCATCTAATGTGAAATTAAAAATTTCACCTCCATTCATAAAAAGGTGATCTGAAGAAATAATATTACCAAATTCATCCAACTCGCCTAGCGTACCTGTTTTTTGATTTCTTAAACCTCCGGTTCGTACGATTAGATTTTCTGCTCCTTTGCCATCTGTTCCCAAATCAAACTCTTCAATCGTTGCAAAACCATCGGTTGAGATTAGCGTAGCAGTAGCGGCATCCCCAAAAATTGTACGATTGCCTTTATCTCCTTCATGGATGAATTTTGTGTATGTCTCTGCTGTTAGCAATAAGATATTTTTAGCAATTCCTCCTTTTATAAAACCTTTAGCCATTGCTAATCCATATACAAAACCAGAACAACCAAGGTTAAAATCAAAAGCACCTGTGCTTGTATTCAAACCCAATTTTTCCTGAATGATACACGCAGAAGTAGGTAGATAATAATCCGGACTCTGGGTGCATAGTATTATGAAATCGATTGTTGAACGGTCTATTTGCTGCTCTGAGAATAATATTTCTGCTGCTTTAATTGCCATATCTGAGGATAGTTCATTTTCTGCAGATATATGACGCTTAGAAACGCCTATTTTATTAGCTACTTTTTCAACCGACCATTCCGGGAATGCTTCAACTAATTCAGAATTCGTTAAAATCTTCTCAGGAAGGTAATATGATATTGCTTTAATTTTTGCTTCCATATTTTTTTATTGAAGTGAATATCCACCATCCATAATTAGAGAACTGCCTGTTAACCATTTACTCGCATCTGAGAGTAAATAAATTACACCATTGGCAACATCTTGAGTTGACCCATATCCCAAAGGGTATTTTTTTTCATCTTCTTCTAATTGTTCTGTGGTTAGGCTTTTTAGAAAACTCTCCATCATTTCTGTTTTTACCATTCCAGGAAGGATTGAATTAACCCGAATTTTTTTTTGTGCTAATTCTAATGCCATTGTTTTTGCAATTGCTGTTAGAGCGCTTTTACTGGAACTATATGATGCATTACCTCTAGATACGATTACATTACCAGCCAAGGATGAAATAAAAACAATCGAACTATTTTTATTGAGCAATTTTTTTTTGATTATTTGTTGCGTAAGCAGAACTGGAGAGAAGAAATTGACTTCGAACATATTTTTTATTTCTTGTTCCAAAATGAATTGAAAAGGCTTAATTCCTATTACTCCAGCAGCATTAACCAATCCGTCTAATATTGGTAATGATTCAATAATTTTCTCTTGATCCAATGTTATATCAGCAATAATCATTGTGTGACTTTGCCCAGACAATAAAGAAAATGTTTCATTGAGTCTTCCTTCATTTCTTCCGGTAATAACTAATGTTGCTCCCATTTTTGAACAATCAATAGCAATTGCTTTACCGATACCTGATGAAGCTCCTGTAACTAATATTGTTTTCCCATAAAGGGAAAAGGGATTTGAAAACATAGTATTTTATTATTTAGCTTTCACTAAATCAAACAACTCATGAATAGTGTTCGCTTGTTTCATTTCAATAGGCGATAACTTGACTTGATAGTTTTCGTCAATCATAGCCATAATCGATAATGCGATCATTGAATCCCATTCTTCTAATTCGCGAAACCGTGTAGTTGCTTCAAATTCTTCGATTGGAGTTTCTTCAAATTGAGAAGCGAAATGTTCAATAAATGTTTTAATTTCCATGATTTAAATTTTTAGTAAGTTTATAAAATAAGTCAGAATATTTAGTAGCAATATTCTCCCATGTATAATATTTTTTAATTCTTTCTTTTGCTTTTTGCTTTAACTTTAGACGCGATTCCTCATTCAACTGTTCTAATTCTTCGATTATATTTTTAAAGTCAATTGGTTGCGAAAAATAAAGTTGTTGGTTATTTGTGACCTCTCTATTATAAGGATTATCGTGACAAATGGATATATTGCTGCTGCCCAATGCCTCTAATAGAGAAGGATTCGTTCCACCAACTGAATGACCATGAATATAAGCAAATGCAGCATACCTTATAACGGACAATTCACTGGGATTATATATTCCTCCCAAAAATCTGATTTTTTCAGTTTTTTCTAAGACTAATAAATTGGAATAATCATTTGAAAGTATATTTCCAATGATGATTAGTGATTTAGAAGAATTTGATAGTTTGTATCCATCAATAATCATTTTGATACTATTTTCAGGTTCAAGGCGGCTGACAACTAAATAGTAATCATATTTTATTAGTCTATATTTATCTAAAATACTTTGATCGAATGAATTATTAATATATGCGCCGTATTCTATCGAAGAGATTCTGGATTTATCAAGTTTTGGATAGGTATCTAAAAGGTATTTTGTTATTGCTTTTGAGTCTGCAATAAGGTGTGTAGAATTTTTGACTGCAAAATATTCTGTGAGCTTTATAAATATTCTTTTTAACCTTGTCCATTTGGCTCTTCTCGATTCAACTCCATCTGTGTTTGTAATAATTATTTTTCTAAAAAAGAAATTGAGAAAGTAAAATAATGCCCCACCTGTACCGGTAACAATGATAATATCTTCTCTTTTTAAGGCATACCAAACACTTGAAAAATAATAAATCAAAGGATTTTTTGTTTTTGTCATTGGCAGATAAAACAAAGAGACATTTTTAAAACTTTTGGGAGGCGATAACAATTCTGATTTATCACAATATACAGTCATTTGATATCCTTTTTTAATTAATAAGGGACTGATTTCTTCTGCAAATGTTTCGAAGCCACCATATTTTGCTGGAATTCCTCGTGTACCTATAATACCCACCTTCATATTTTTATCAACTTATTATTATTGTAAATTAAATCTCCAAAATCAGATGCAATTTTTTTCCAATCGTATTTAGAGGTGATAGAGGAGACCACTAATTCATGATTAAAGCTATTATTTATACCAAAAAGTAATGCTTCTTTAAATTCGTCATAGTTTTTTGGATTGAACTGAAAATTTTCAAAAAATGTAAATTCACTCATTGCAGACAAATTAGAGCAAAGAACTTTTGCTCCATAATGAGCTGCTTCTAACGGTGGAATCCCAAAACCTTCAGCTGATGAGGGAAATACAAAAAGTGAACAGTTTTGATAAAGCCAAATTAAATTTTGTGTTGGAACTTTTTTTAGCCAATGAAAATGTTCATGTTCACTTTCTGTCAGGTCATGTATTTGTTGTACAAAATTAGTATCTGGTAGTCCTTCTGAACCCACTAGAACCAGATCAATACATTGATCAC
>Ga0224524_1000702_pt1 | contig 11717 bp, 8 predicted proteins | sample CFST75metaG_FD_179895 | JGI IMG/M metagenome (GOLD analysis project Ga0224524, IMG submission 179895) | Peat soil microbial communities from Stordalen Mire, Sweden - C.F.S.T75 | ecosystem: Environmental > Terrestrial > Soil > Wetlands > Peat | place: Sweden: Norrbotten County, Stordalen Mire... | reverse complement strand
TTTTTCATCCGAAGATTATGTCTTAAGATAAGAATTATCAAAAGTAAGAAGTTTTTTGATTTATGGATTCCCTTGTAAAAGGTTTATTTAAAAATGGATTGTTCTACTGTTTCTCATATTCCTGGATCTCATTGTGAACAAACTCCAGGATAATCCCTGCTTGGCGGAACATTTCCTCCGATTCCGTTCCATCATGGTATTTCCATTCACACATCACTCTCACAATCCCGCAATTGATGATGAGCATGGTACAGGTGCGGCAAGGAGTCATACGGCAATACAGTGTTGCTTTTTCTAAGGAAATCCCGAGCCTGGCGGCCTGGCAGATGGCATTTTGTTCGGCATGTACAGTACGCATGCAATGTTGCGAAATGCGCCCATCTTCGTGGTGTACCGATTTCATCAGGTGACCAACCTCGTCACAGTGTGGCAAACCCCTTGGAGAGCCAACATATCCTGTGACCAGGATCTGCTTGTCGCGGGCGATCACACAGCCGCTTCGGCCACGGTCGCAGCTTGCCCTTTTAGCAACCGTATTGGCCACTTCCATGAAGTACTCATCCCATGTGGGACGCTGGTATAGTTCTCTTTCCATCCAAGGTAAATAATTAAAACAAAAATACATATTTGAAAGAAGAATCAAAGCAAATAATAGCATCTATTGAATTTTTTCAACCTAATGTTTCTATTGATATTTTATTTATCTTTGTCGTATAAATTTATTCATTTGTCAATTACTTGATTATCCGCACTTTAAAATACCCAAAAATCTAAATTTGATCGCACTATGAGAAGGGTTTTTTTCTTTTTATCATTGCTGTTATTTTGTGCCTATTTCTCCTTTGGCCAGAATAACATTTCTGGTCCGGTTGTGCAGTCTCCGGTTTACTTCGATATTTCTCCTCCATTGAGAGATATGGTGAAGAACCTTCCAAAGAAAGCGGAAACTTCATGGAAAGACGGAATCGTAAAAAACAAATTCAATATCCGGCCACGTCCAAAGGGCCAGGAGCCTGGTGGACTATCTGATCCGGGACTCCAGATAATGAATGGAACGACCCTTACCGATACCACGATTGTGAATTTCGATGGAAATTCAAACACCGAAGGATTTTATCCTCCGGATACCTATGGAGATGTGGGACCAAACCATTATTTCCAGGTAGTAAACTGCCATTATTCAATTTATAGTAAAACGGGAACGCTCCTATTGGGCCCCCTGGAAAATAGTTCAGTATGGTCAGGAATGCCAAACAATTCAAACGACGGGGATGCAGTAGTTGTCTATGATGATCAGGCCGATCGCTGGCTATTTTCCCAGTTCTCCCTTCCGAATTATCCTGCCGGGCCTTTTTACCAGATGATTGCTGTATCGACAACGCCCGATCCAACCGGTACCTGGTATCGTTGGCAATATACGTTCACCAACATGGATGATTATCCAAAGTTTTCTGTATGGCCGGATGGATACTACATGTCGGCACACCTGTTTACTGCCAACTCACTGAACTATACCGGAATTATGGCTGCAGTTTTTAACCGTACCCAGATGCTGGCAGGAAACGCTAGTCCTACCATGGTGACGTTCACAAAACCTTCAAGTGACGAAGCTTTTGGATGGTTACCTTCCGATTGTGACGGTCCTTTCCCTACAGGGACTCCGCCAAACTATTTCCTTTATATGTACGACGGAACTTCAAATGACCATCTCGGCATTTATGAATTTCATGTTGACTGGACCAATACTACCAATTCGACCTTTACGAATTTCCTGTCCCTTCCGGTGACTGCTTTTACTACAAATGTTACCGGTATTACTCAACCCGGAACAAACCAGAAACTTGATGCCATCAACGACCGTATGATGTACCGGCTTCAATACCGGCACTTTTCCGATCATGAAGCCATGGTATGCAATCACACAGTAGATATTTCCAGTACAGTGGCGGGTATCCGCTGGTATGAATTGAGAAAAACCACCGGCGCATGGTCGATTTACCAATCAGGAACTTATTCTCTTGCGGATAATAACAACCGCTGGATGGGCAGTATTGCCCAGGATTCAAGCGGGAATATGGCATTGGGTTACTCGGTTTCAGGGGCCAGCCTTTACCCTTCCATCCGTTATTGCGGGAGGAAGAAAAATGATGCCCTGGGTACAATGTCTATTGCTGAAAGAGGGATCTTTATTGGAACCGGTTCACAAACAGGTACCGCCGACCGCTGGGGTGATTACAGTTCGATGACTTGTGATCCGAGTGCAAAAGCCACTTACTGGTACACCCAGGAATATTATGCAACGACTTCAGGTACCGGTTGGAAGACCCGAATTGCATCCTTCCATTTTACCAATGCACCAATCGTTGCTACATTGGCGGCCACTATCGTTACTACTACTGGAGGCACATTAAATGCAACCGTTAATCCCTTAGGACTGGCTACCACCTATCATTTTGAATGGGGAACTACCATTTCCTATGGAAATAACACTACTATTTTGTCTGCTGGATCAGGAACCTCCGATGTTCCTGTATCTGCCATTCTTACCGGCCTAACAACAGGTATTACCTATCATTACAGGATCGATGCGACAAACAGTGATGGCACATCCAACGGGATTGACATGACCTTTACGCCGGGTGCAGCAATCATTATCACAACTGCTGCCTCTGCGATCACCATTACCACTGCAACTGCAGGAGGTAATGTTACTACGGATGGCGGATCTTCCGTGACTGCAAGGGGAACCTGCTGGGGCACTACAGCAAACCCAACCATTTCCGGAAGTCATACAACAGACGGTTCGGGTACAGGTGTGTTTATCAGTTCGCTCACCGGCTTAACGGCAAATACAACCTATCATAACCGTGCTTATGCAACCAATGGGGTAGGCACTTTTTATGGGAATGATCTTAGTTTCACGACTCAATGCGGAATATATACCTTGCCTTTTAGTGAAAGTTTTTCTACCACCACAATCCCATCCTGCTGGTCACAGGTTGATAATATGGGCGCTGGAAATATCTGGCAGTTTGGTGTTATCACAATTCCCAATCCCGTTCCCGCACTCACCGGGAATTATGCCTATCTGAACAGCAATGCCGATGGATATGGGGTAACCGAAAATGCCGACTTAGTAACGCCACTGCTGGATCTCACAGGATTTATAAATGTGACACTGCAGTTCAACCATGACTTCAGATATAGAAACCCATCCTCTGCCACTCTTTCTTATAGTATCAATGGTGGTTCTTCGTGGACGCAAATACAGCAATGGACCAGTTCTACTACAAATCCTGCTGCATTCAGCCAGGTTATTAATGCTGTTGAAAACCAATCGCAGGTTAAATTCAAATGGAATTATACCGGCACCCATGGATATTGGTGGGCCGTCGACGATGTTTCGATCACCGGAACCAGCGGTACTTCTACGCTTACAGTTACCCCTGCCAACCAATATGTACCTGCATCACCAGCCGGATCAACTTCATTCACGGTTACATCAAATTCTTCCTGGACCGTTGTAAGCGACCAGACATGGTGTACCGTTAATCTTTCGGGAAGCGGCAATGGAACCATTACTGCCAACTATACGGAAAATACTCTGATCACTGCACGTGTTGCCAATATTACCACCACCGTATCCGGAATTTCTCCGGTAGTTGTTACTGTTACGCAGGCGGGCGCAACTCCTACTCTGACCGTGACTCCGGCCAACCAAAATGTACCTGCAACACCAGCCGGATCAACTTCGTTCACGGTTACATCAAATTCATCCTGGACCGTTGTAAGCGACCAGAACTGGTGTTCTGTTAATCCTTCGGGAAGCGGCAATGGAACCATTACTGCCAACTATTCGGAAAATACCCTGACCACTTCACGTGTCGCCAATATCACTACCACCGTATCAGGAATACCTCCGGTAGTGGTTACGGTTACCCAGGCAGCTGCAACTCCTTATTTGAGCGTGACGCCGGACAACCAGAATGTAACAGCGCCAGCAGGAACAACCAACTTCGCAGTTTCCTCCAACTCTGCATGGACTGTTGCAAGCGACCAGACCTGGTGTAATCCTACCCCTTCGGGAAGCGGCGATGGAACCATTGTGGCAACCTATACGGAGAATACCTCAGTTAGCCAGCGTGTAGCAACGCTGACTGTATTGGTTTCGGGAATCCCGCCTGTTATGGTAACAGTAACCCAGTTTGGAACGGCACCGGAATTGGCGGTAACTCCTCCAAACCAAACTGTAACTTCCTCTGCAGGTTCAACGAACTTTACTGTAACCTCTAATTCCAACTGGATTGCAAACAGTGATGTTGCCTGGTGTTCTGTGACTCCTTCCGGAACGGGATCCGGGACACTCGTTGCGACATACGAGGCCAATCCTTCCACAGTCATCCGGACAGCAAATATTACCGTTACCGTTTCCGGTATTGCCCCTGTAGAAGTTTCGGTGATTCAGGATGGACTTGTCGGGATCGCCGATCATCAGACTGGAACCTTACGCATCATTCCAAACCCTACAACGGGATTGTTCCGCATTGTTCCGGGAGTCTACGGAAAGATACAACAGATCGACATTCTTGACCTGACCGGAAGGATCCTCCTTTCAAAACAGTGCACGAATAATAATGATTACCAGTTTGATCTTTCGAGCGAACCACAGGGTTGCTACTTTGTAAAAGTGAGATTCAATGATGAGATCCAGGTACGCCGCCTGGTGATCAGTAAATAAAATGTACCGGGTTAATTCCCGGGCGACTTTCAACAGACCTGGTCCAACACTTTTTCAAGTTGACGGACCAGGTCTTTTTTTGTGCCATTATTAAGAAGTATGAAATCTGCCATTTCGATACACTTTCTCAGGTTTTGTTTGTTCGGGTCGGTAGTGTTCATTTCTCTTTCCTCATTTTCCAGGAAGGTCTTCCGGGAAACCCGGTCAGTTTCAGATTGGCGAAGAAGAATCCGCTGGTAACGGAACTCCGGATCGGCATCAGCTGCGAGGAGGTAAAAATGGCCCTTTGCCCTGAGTGAGAGGATCTCTCCGGGAGTACGGATACTTTCGATGACACAATTCTTTCCTGATTCCATCGCCCGGTTGTAAAGCTGATCTGTGACATAAGAAGGGCCATAACTGGCACGCAGTTCATTAGCGAGGCGAAACATGCTGTCACGGTTCTCCTGCAAGCCTTGTTCCCTTATCTTTTCCAGCAGATAAGCCCGCACAGAATAATGAATAAACCCCTTTTCACCGACAAGATACTCGACTATGGTGCCTTTGCCTGCACCCAGGGTGCCTGTTATTCCGATGATGATCATGTCATTGTTTTTTTAGGGAAACCATCCGGGATTAAATTTTTCCTTCCTTCAGATGTTCAATCCATTTTTCTGCCGGTACAGGCTTGTATTTGTTCATCCGTTTCAATAATACAGCCTCATCTTCTTCTGCCAACAATATTCCCCGGTGTTCCGGACGGAGGAATTTTTCCTCAACGGCTTTATCCAGCATTTTCAGGAGGGGATTGAAGAATCCTTTAATATTGAGCAATCCGACCGGTTTTTCCAGGATATGCAGCTGATTCCAGGTAAGCATTTCAAAAAGTTCGTCAAACGTACCATAAGCGCCCGGCAATGTCATAAATCCATCAGAGAGTTCTGCCATCAGTGCTTTTCGCTCCTGCATATTGTTCACGACATGCATCTCCGTAAGATCCAGATGGGCCACTTCACGGTGAACAAGATTTTTAGGCATGACCCCGATTACGTTGCCCTTTCCTTTGAGCATTGTATCGGCCACAACCCGCATCAATCCTATATTGGCTCCGCCATATACCAGGTGGATATTATTTACAAGAAAAAACCGGGCCAGCCGTTCCGCCCTTTCTGCATAAACCGGGTCTTCACCGGTACTTGATCCACAAAAAACGCAAATCGTTTTAATCATCAGAATGGTTTAAGGATTGTTAAAAACTGTACTTTTACAAATTCGTCGATCAAAAGTAATCAGAATTCATCAAATCCTTTCCGCAGATTTGCCATGAATGAACTCTATCCAATGAAATTTAAACCCCGGTTCAAAGACAAGATCTGGGGGGGAGACCGGATGAAGACCATCCTGGGAATGGATTATTCTCCCTTGCCGAACTGCGGGGAAGCGTGGGTTTTATCGGGCGTTCCCGGTTCCGGGACGAAAGTAATAAACGGATTCCTGCGTGGAAATGAGTTGAATGAACTGGTTGAGATTTATATGGAAGACCTGGTCGGAGAAGCAGTATATGACCAGTACGGAAATGAATTTCCCCTGCTGGTAAAATTTATCGATTCGAATGATTCCCTCTCCATCCAGGTGCATCCTGATGATGCGCTTGCTGCCCGGCGCGGAATCAGGAACGGGAAGTCGGAAATGTGGTATATACTGGAAGCAGAACCCGGAGCAGAGATCATCAGCGGATTCAGCCGGAAAACGGATGCAAAAACATATCTTGAATTCCTGGGGAAAAACAAGCTTACAGAGATCCTGAATACAGAAAAGGCCCACAAAGGAGATGTGTTCTACATACCTGCCGGCCGTATTCATACCCTCGGCCCGGGCATCCTCCTTGCTGAGATCCAGCAAACATCCGATACCACTTACCGGATCTTTGATTGGAACCGGGTAGATGAAAAAGGAAAAGCCCGTGAACTTCACCTTGATCTCGCCCTTGACGCCATCGATTTTACAATACCGGAGTCTTACCGTACCAATTACAGGAAGGTCCTGAATCAAACTACCACCCTAGTTGACAGCCCTCATTTTACAACCCAGATCCTTAATTTTGACAAAGCCATCCGGAAGGATTATTCTGCGCTGGATTCTTTTGTGATTTATGTTTGCGTTGAAGGAACGATGAAAGTTGAATGCGGATCATCCCTTGAAAGCCTGATGAAAGGAGAAGTGCTACTGGTCCCAGCTACAGCCGAAAATGTCAGCTTTATCCCAACCAAGGAATGCAGGATTCTGGAAGTTTTTATATCCTGAAAATATGTATTTTTGTGTTTTCATTCACATTTATTTTTAATCCTTGTTTTATGAAAAAACTGGGCTGGCTCGTTGCCTTCATGATAATCACTGGTTTTGTTTTTTCTCAGGGGAATGCCCTATTAAAAAACCGACCTCTTCCTTCTGTCGACATTAAAGATGTAAAAGGAAATCCTTTCAATACTTTAAAAATTGAAAATGACGGGAAACCCATCGTCATTAGCTTTTGGGCATCCTGGTGCAAGCCATGCATCAAAGAACTTACCACCATTGCTGATGTTTATACCGACTGGCAGGAAGAAACCGGTGTTAAAATTTATGCTGTTTCCATCGATGATGCACGGTCGTCTTCCTTGGTAGCCCCGCTGGTCAATGGTAAGAACTGGGATTATATTGTTCTGCTGGATCAGAACGGTGATTTTAAGAGGGCCATGAATGTAGGACCGATCCCTCATACCTTTGTCCTCAATGGCAAACGGGAGATCGTATGGCAACATACTTCGTTTGCCGAAGGTTCTGAACGTGACCTGATCAACATCATCAAGAAGGTCAAAAACGGGGAAGAGATCAAATAATATCCCCAACATAGAAACTCAATCATAAACCCATAATTTTTCAGGCCTTGAAAAAAATATACAAGCTTTTTCCAAGTCTCATTGTTCTGTTTTGTATTGCTCCTTTCTTAACAAAGGCCCAGGATCTTATCAAGGGAAGCCAGGTGAGTGGAAGTTTCGAAGGCGATGCCCAGTATTATCTGAAGGATTCAAAGATGGGAATCACCGATTCCTCGTTGAATGGCCGCCTCTCGCGGATGAATGGTTTTACAGAGATCAATTATTCGTTTAAGAATTTTTCGGCCGGAATGCGTTTTGAAGCTTACCTTCCTCCCCTGGTTGGTTTTGATACCCATTTCGAAGGTTATGGTGTACCTTACTGGTTCCTGAATTATAAGAATGATAAGCTCGAGATCACGGCTGGAAATTTCTATGAACAATTCGGTAACGGGATGGCCTTGCGGACCTGGCAGGAATGGACGCTGGGATATGATAATTCCTTAAGGGGTTTACGGATTAAGTTTACCCCGGTTGACGGGATCACGCTGAAAGGCATATGGGGCGTTCAACGGAACTTCTGGGAGACTTACTCCAGCAATAACCGGGGAATTGTAAAAGGCGGAGATATTGATTTTTATCTGAATGATCTTTTTGGGGGACTGAAAGATGCCAGGACAAAGGTTTCATTCGGGGGAAGCTTTGTCAGCGATTACCAGAATGGAAAAACCACCGATATCCTGATCGATACCCTGATCTATACCTTAAAATTACCGGAAAACGTTGCTACCTATAGTGGCCGGCTGAACCTGAATGTCGGCGGGGTCAATTTCTATACAGAATATGCCCACAAGATCAATGACCCGTCGGCGCTGAATAAATTTATCTACAAGGATGGCAACGGTCTCTTTACCACGCTTTCCTATTCCCAGAAAGGACTCGGTATCCTTGCATCCGCCAAGATCATCGACAATATGAGCTACAAGTCAAACCGACTTGTTACCGATAACCAGCTTGACATCAATTATCTTCCGGCCATCACCAAACAGCATACCTATGCACTGGCAGCCATGTACCCTTATGCTACGCAGCCAACGGGTGAATTCGGTTACTCGGGCACACTGACCTACACGTTTAAACGGAACACCAAATTGGGTGGAAAATCCGGATTGACCTTTGCCGTTAATTTTTCGAAAGTCAATTCACTTTCAAAGGATTCCATTTTCGTAAGTTCCATCAATGGCATGGCGCTGAACAGGGCAGGTACAATCGGCTATAAGTCCAATTTCTTTACTCCCGGCAAACAAGTTTACTACCAGGACCTGAACATTGAGGCCGAAAAGAAATTCAGTAAAAGGTGGAAAGGAATCTTTACTTATTTAAGCCAGGTATATAACAAGGAAGTTGTGGAAGGTCACGCCACGGATTACGGGTTGGTTCATGCAAACATTGGCATTGCCGATATTACCTGCAATCTTACTCATATCTATTCCCTCAGGGCTGAATTCCAGGGTCTGTGGACGGTACAAGACAAAGGCAACTGGGTTGCAGGACTACTTGAATTCACGATCGCCCCGAAATGGTTCTTCTCTGTACAGGATCAATGGAATTACGGTAACCCGGATTCGCAACAACAACTGCATTATTACCTTGTTAGTCTCGGGTACACCTACAATACATCAAGAATTTCTTTGTCTTATGGTCGTCAGAGGGAAGGGATTCTCTGTGTTGGCGGAGTTTGCAGGTACGTTCCGGCTGCAAGCGGACTCACATTGACGGTAAACAGCAGCTTTTAATTAATTACGAATTATTAATTACGAATGAAGGATTTATTGTTTTAATAACATTCGATTATGAAATTTGGCAAAACACTGTTAATAATAATTCCCCTGGTTGGTCTTCTTTTCTCTTCCTGCGATAAGATCAAGGCGCCTTATGCCTTGTCGAAACATGGTAATATCGTCGACACCGTTATAGATTGGGATACGGTTACGCCGGTAAAAAGGGTGTTGCTTGAAGACTATACCGGTCACAAATGTCCGAATTGCCCGATAGCTGCTACCATTGCACATAGCCAGGAAGCATATTATCATGGAAAACTGATCGTATTGGCTGTTCACGCAGGCTACTATGCATTACCGGGAACTGGTGAATTTGCTGCAGATTTCAGGACGGCCGCCGGGGAAACATGGAATACCGATTTTCAGGTCAGCGCCTATCCTTCCGGAATGATCAACAGGATGGAATTTAACGGCCACAAGGTTTTAGGGTCAGCGGAATGGGTTACCGATATTGCCGGGATTATAAATCAGACTTCCGATTTGAATATGTTAATTATCAATACGTATGATACTTCTTCCAGGATGGTATATTCTTTGATCTATTCACAATTCCTGCGATACTTGCCCGGATCCTATAACATTACAGTTTGCGTGGTGGAAGACAACATAATCTCGGCACAGGACAGTGCCAGCACCATTATCCATAATTATGTATTTAAGGATGTGCTCAGGGGATCTGTAAATGGTACTTTTGGTGAAACACTCACCGCCGCTGTCGATCCTTCGCTTACTTATCTGGGAAAATTTTCCATTCCCATTAACGGTGCATGGGTTCCGGAAAATTGCTGGATACTTGCCTTCGTCTCCAAATCGGACACCAAAGAAATTCTTCAGGCAATAAAAAAGAAAGTAATCATGCTGTAACCAGGCCTGTTGGGTGTCATCATCTCATAATGATTTTATTTAGGGCAGTTAATCAGTCCTTCAGCAGAATAAAAACGAATTAATGCGTCAAGAGGATCTTTTTTGATACCGTATACGACTGCGTTTGGATCTTTACAATATAGACTCCATTGTTCAGGTTTTCTGCAGTCATTTCTGCCTGGTGCTTCCCGGCGCTTTGTTTCGCGTTATCCTGGATGATCCTGAGTTCTTTTCCAAATGTATCAAAAAGAGAGATTTTAACAGAACCGTTTTCCGGTATTTCGTAGGTGATGGTTATCTTTTCTCTGAAGGGGTTTGGATAAACACTCACCCATCTATCCATATTTGACAGATCGATTCCGGTCATAAGAAAATAGATGTTATTGGATGGCAGTGATGCGCAACCGCTCACCAGGTCGCTCACGATCACATAATAGAGTCCGGATACTGTCGGGGTATAGACTGGATCAGTTGCCCCGGGAATCAGGGCAGAATTCAGGTACCACTGGTTACCCGTGGATGAACTGGAAGTGAAGGAACTGCCGGTAAACGTAATGACTGGAGTAGGAGGTAACGGATGAACCGTCAGGGATACTGCACCGGAGGTCAATGTCGAAATACCGTCGTTCACGGTAACGGTATAAGAAATATTTGTCTGGGGTGTTGATACTGGTGCCCTGCTGGTTGGGTCATCGAGGTAAGTTACAGGATTCCATTGATAAGTATAATTCCCCGAGCCACCGGTAGGAATTGCGGCCAGTTGGGATGTGCTTCCAAGGCAGACGTCTGACGGAAATGCATTGGCAGCCAGGTTCAGCGGCCCACCGACGCAAGAAATATCGGCCACCCATCCCGCTAGGTTCACACTGTAATCGGAGCTGAACTGGAAAGTCAGGGGACCGGTTGTACTGACAAAGGGCCCGGGAATGGTTGTCCCGCAATAGGTTCCGAACAAGGGAGAGGCAATATCGGGTCCGTTGAATACTTTCAGCCAATCGTAGCTACAACTGGTTTCCTCCTCAACAGCAAATGCCGAAAAAACAGCCTGGATCTTTGCTCCTGTTGTGCCGGGGTTGAAAGTATAGGTGAAACTTTCGTTGTCATTGTAATTCAAGTCCGGACCGCCTGAATCATAAAATTTACCTCCGCAAGTTGTGGTAGTATTATTCCCCATAATAAATGTAGGAGATTGACCGATCATAAGGTTTATCGAATCATGTCCGGAATACTGATTTAACATACCTCCTGTTACCAGATAATTGAGATTCACCTCCGTTCCCACTGGAGTAATTCCGTTTGTAGTGACCGGGAAATTCGAGAAAACAGGGACGCCAGGGTTTAGTGTCCCGATATAATAGCTGGGATTCGACACCAGGATATATGGTGCTGAGGAAGAAGGGACGGTTAGATGTGCAATGGTATTGGAAGAAGAGGCGTGAC
>Ga0224524_1000699_pt1 | contig 11767 bp, 7 predicted proteins | sample CFST75metaG_FD_179895 | JGI IMG/M metagenome (GOLD analysis project Ga0224524, IMG submission 179895) | Peat soil microbial communities from Stordalen Mire, Sweden - C.F.S.T75 | ecosystem: Environmental > Terrestrial > Soil > Wetlands > Peat | place: Sweden: Norrbotten County, Stordalen Mire... | reverse complement strand
AACCTCTACCGCAACTGGATTGGGAGTTCCTCAGGCTATGAAGGCATCCCCGGGGCTCTGACATCGTCACCATCAGCCACAGCGAAGGCGCCTGGAGTCATCGACGTCTTTGCGCGCGGCAGCACCGGCACTTTCGCCGCCCTCTACCAGATATCCTACAACTACCCCGCGATCCCTGGTACATGGGGCGTCTGGACGGCCCTCGGCGGTGTATAGCGCAGTTCGTTAAGGGGTTTTTACCCCCCTTTTTTCTTTTTTCACTTTTCAGTACATTTTCGCTGCGATGTTATTGCCTTTAGCACGCTCGGAGTTGCGCAAGTAACCCCGGCTAGCATGAGTGCAGGCGACATTAATCAGGCTCTGCACAACCTGTTAGCTCCATACCTTCTCCGGAGCCCGCACGTTTAAGCCGTCATGAAGATCTCGCATTTGTTTGTCATTGCTGGCTGTTCGTGGTTCTACTGAAAACTCACGGGAGGGGACGTAAGCGCCCGCGGGGATTATTCTCATCTAACCAATTTCTGTTTCGACGAAGTTTGAGTCTAGATCAATGACGCAGAAATCTTGAAATTGCTATTTACTATTTTGCGATCTCATAAAGCGTGTAGCGAAGGCGAAAAAAGACGGTCCGCGAACATAAGGATAGCGAGTTCAGTACCTTTACCACATTCATCGCTGCGGCGCCAAATCGAATTATTGAACTTTGGAGCCCAAAAGCTGCAAGCGTGGGCAACAAGCCAAGCGTAATCAGAACCAGAGCAAAGGCCCCATAGTCAGGTGACCAGGCTCCTTGTTAGGATAGGAAGCAGAATGATATTGCTGAGATAGGCTAAAGGAGATACTACTGTGCTCAATCCTATTCGCCGAACAGTAAGTGTGTATTTTCCCATTTATGTGGCTCTTCTGCGATAATCTGATTGACTGTTGCTCGGCCGTTTTTAGATCTGCTGATGCCTTCTAATGCTTGCGCTAGGTTACACAAACGGCAGAGCTGACTTGATCCGCCTTACGATATTAATCTTCTTTAATCGTCTTTTCTCCACGATATTGTCGACTTTCGCGGGTAGCGCTTTCGGAAAGGAATTCATATAGCGCGACGTTCATAGCTTCGTCACGAAATTCGTCGAATGTTTGATTCTTTATTCTCATCACAATCAACTCAACAACTAGTCACTGGTTCAGTCCCAGCGCTCGGGCAGTTTGAGTGTTTGAAGGCGGTGCGCACTTGGGAGTACCCCTCATATCGCCTACTTCAATTTCATCATTCGGTTTCCGGCTTTTGACGGCCCCGTTTACGACTAGCGCACAACTTAGTTACGGCGGTCAAGTGCAAACCGTAACCTTTATTGTTTCTTCTTCTGCGTGTAAAACGCGGAATCCTCTAAGACGTTGTCAATCAAAATTGTGTTCCTTTGTTGGCGGAAAAGATGAAACGCAAACGTCTTGCGATCAGTAGTATCGCCTTAGCAGCTCTGATGTTCTTCTCGCTTTTTGCTGTGGCAAGTAGTCCGGCCGTGAGTGGCCAAGAGAGCGGAACGACTGCACCCCTTGCTACGAACCCAGTCGGCGCTACGATGGCAGGCACCGGCCCAGCCGCGAGCAGCTCGTTTGCTACTAGGGAAACCGAAATCTTTGCCGTCGACCCTAGTGGTGGCGTCTGGAACACGTCGATCGCGCCAAGCGGCAACGGTACTTGGACCCCCCTCGGTGGAGTGTCCACCGCATCACCTGCCGCCGTCTCATGGAACGCCAGCTACCCCCGTATTGACGTCTTTGTGCGCGGCACAAACGGGTCTGTCTACCAGAAGTACTGGAGTGGCAGTGCATGGTCTAAGTGGGGATCCCTCGGCGGGAAACTTGCTTCAGGCACCGGCCCCGCGGTCTCTTCATGGTCAGCGGGTCGTCTCGACGTCTTTGTACAAGGTACGGACAGCCAGTTGTGGCATAAGTGGTGGAATGGCGCGTCGTGGTCCGGCTGGGAATCCCTCGGCGGAAAACTGACCGCGTCCCCCGCTGCGACGTCACCGAGTATAGGTGTAATCGATGTCTTCGCCCGCGGAAGTGACGGCGGTGTGTGGCAGAAGTCATATAATAAAGGTTGGTCTAGCTGGAAATCCCTTGGCGGGCAGGTTGCTGTCGGTACGGGGCCCGCCGTGAGCCAAGACCTCTGGCTCTTTGTACAAGGCACGGACCATCAACTCTTGCGAACGGGTGTGGGGGTCGGCTCCGCTAAATCGACTGGCTGGAGCATCCTCGGCGGAAGACCTTCCGAGGCGCTGTCCACCTCGTCACCGGGCGCCGTCGTTCTCTCCACTGGCCAAACCTTGGTGTGTGTGAGCAGCACTAGCGGGAATGTCTGGTTTTCAGCGGATAGTCTTGCCAACTGGAAAGACTGGGGGTCTGCGGCTGACCCGCCCGTTGTAATCCACCGTCCCGAGCTGTCGCAGGGCATCGCAAACGACGGCACGTACAACTACGGCATGAGCACCACAGCGCTGTACAAGTACGACTCGAATTGGAATCTTATTACAACGAACGGCAATGCCGCTACTCGGTGCGGCGGTAATCATATAGGGTCTGGTGGAACCTATAATGGGGTTCTGTATGTACTTTGTACCGAAAATGCCCCAGCACCGGAGCTTGCACACGTGGGGCTGTTTCGCACGAGTGACTTGAGCTTTATAAAGATGGTTAATTTGGCCACAGTAGCCGGAAGTCCACCGACTGCCGATCAGATGAATATCGGTGGCGTCGGAGTTAACCCTGACGCTGGTCTCCTTTTAGGACTATCATTTGGCCCTTATGGTGGTGCTGCGTTAACAAACGCTTCCGTATTTACATTTAATTTAACAACATTCGCATACGAAGGCTCCTTTCAGGCGTCAGACAACCCAACAATAGCCAATCAAGGTATCAGTTACTATGGCGGCCACTATTATTATGCATATGACAACCCAGGCGGCGTCGCGATAATGAACACTGACGGAAGCAATGCGACACAAATAATCTCAGCGTCGAAGATGATGGCCGGTGGGGGCACCGACGAGATAGAAGGCTTATCCGTTACTAACAGCAATGTCTACGTGCTCCGTGGCGGCTACCTTTATATGTTCCCGTTTCAAGCTGCGTAGGGAACGCAATGGAAGATGCGCGATTAAGATTTAGAGTGACGGAGCGTGCAATCGCCTCTATATTAAAAAAATGAACTGAGCCCCCTGCCGCCCGTTTGGACTCGGTGTTCGCATTATAATTGTTATCTTGGTCAGGCAAGGAATCTAAGCTCATAAGTTGTGCGTTGCGACTTAAACTTTTTTTCACGCAGTGCGAAATAAGCTAATCAGTGCCTTGGTAAATGCTATACATGAGCTTAATCTCACGTATCGTGAAACCTCGGAGTGCAAGCAAGATGCTCAAATAGATCGCCGCGGCTAGTGCGATCGCTAAAACTATATTGAGGAGCCCAGCGGGATTCCATAAGAACAGAAATAGGGCGATGATGATGGAGCCGGAGGTACTCTTCGCAATGAATCCGCCGTTCACGTCGAACTTGAAGTATCTAAATGAGTAGATCGTGGTCAACACAAAAGCCAGCAGAAATGCAAGGAACGTTGTCAGCGCAGCACCTACGAGTCCTAAATAGGGAATGAGAACCAAATTTAAACCGAGATTTAGCGCGGCGCTGAGCATCCATATCGTGCCGATGACTGCTGTTTTCTTTTTAAGTGCGATTATCGTAACGAGCACCGAGTACGCGCCAATGAGCATAGTTCCTGCGGCAACAAACGGAATCACTAGATAGCCGTTTGTAGCGATCTGCTGCGTCGTTAGCAAAAGCAAAATCGGCTTTGACAAAACCGATAGAGCGAACACGCACGGCAGAGCAATTCCGATATAGTACTTTAGTGAATACGTAAGGATAGTGCGTATATCCACCAGGTTGTTCTCATCGTAGTGTTTTGATAGAACCGCAGGAAGTAGCGTCGATAAAGGTGCTGCGACCATGCCGATCGTCGTCCCTGCAGTGTATCCTGGCGAGTAATAGCCCACGGCTGCAGTACCTAAGAAGAGCGCGATGAGATAACGATCGCTTGAATTCACGATCCAACCCGATAGGCTGCCAGGGATTAAGGGCAGGCCATAATTGAGATATTGCCGCACGTGCATGAACTTGGGGGTGGCAAAGCCAATCTCCGCGACGATCAGATACATCATAATCAAGAACACAACGAGCTGCTCAACTAAGAGGGCTATCACGGCGCCCTCCAATCCGTAACCCGCGAGCACAAAATAAGCTACAAGAGCTGTCTCCAAGTACGCGTTGAAAAGGTTTAACCACGTGTATCTTTTGATCTGCTGGAATGTGACGAAATATTGCCAAGCAAAAAAGATTAGGCACGCAATTAGGATGTTCGGCACGAGGAGCAGAGCTGCGGCTAGATTGTTTTGAAACAAGCTTGTTGCTATTTGTGGCGTCAACAAAAGAAACAGCCCGGAAATTAGCAAGCTCGTAGCCAAAACGATGAATCCCATGGAGTAGAACAACTCTTGAACGTCACGTTTGCCTTTGGCTGCCGCGCCAAACCGAATCAAGGAATTATGGAGCCCTAAAGCCGCAAGCGGGGGCAAAATATTCAATGTAATTAGAATCAAAGCAAAAGCGCCATAATCAGCAATGGCAAGATTCCTCGTTAGAATAGGAAGAAGAATGATATTGCTGAGAGCGACTAGGGGGGCTATTACAGCGCTCAATCCTATTCGACGAACAGTTAGCGTATATTTTCCCATTTACGTGGCTCTTCCTCGATCCTCGACTGTTGCGACGTTTTTTTTGCTTTGTGCATGCTTACAACGTGCGTGCTTACAACGTGCGTGCTAGGTCACAAAAAGGCAGATTTAGCCTTTGACCCTCCTTAGGGTGTAGGTCTTCTCGCATGTCTATCGAGGGCGCTCTCTTGCGCAGTCATCTTTTTGCCGCAGCAAGATCCGGAGTTCCTGAGCAATTCCGGCTGGGGAGAATTGACCTCTTTTCTTCAATATGTTGTCCTGTTGGACCCGGTAACGACCCACAGGTTTCGTTTCAAGGATCGCCATAACAGCACGCTTTACGTCACCATAACTTTCGCACAGGTACCCGACATCCCCCATCTTGTTAAAGAAGTATTCAGAGAGTGGGGTTTTTAGTGCGATAACCGGCTTGAGATGTGAAAATGCATCCAATATCGCCGCGCTTCCGTGCACTTCGTACGCACTCGCCAAATGAAAAAACATAGCATAATCGATGCATTTCCCATATTTGAGAAACTCCTCTTGACTGAGAGGTGCATTCGGCGAGGGAACGTTGACGGATGTGCGCCGCATCTCTTTGAGCTGCTCGTCTCGAACGTCACCAATCAGAAAAAAAATTGAACGGTATTTTGTTCTTCCAGCGCTCACATCGTTTGCCAACTCAAAAAAAATGTCCGCTCCCTTACGCAGACTCGCGTGACCGAAGAAACCAAAACGGACGACATTATCTTTGAATGGCTCGTTGCCAGCAGAATCTGCAAAGATGTAGGGAACATCTATTGGTGAAATGCAGTTTTGCAGACGTGGCAAGTACTTCCTTAGACCTTGTTCCATAAGAGGTGGCGGTCCGGGCAGTAAGTAATGTAGTTTCGCTGTGTTGCCAGCGAGCAGCCAGTATCGATAGGAAAGAAATTGACGGGTCAGAAGCTGTTGGGGGTGCGTGCTAACTTTAGTTTGTAGGTCGTGTAGGACCACAAGACAGGAGACCTGAGGAAATCGCCTCAGCATTACTTTTATTGAGGCCAGATCGTTCCAGTGAGCCACGGTGCAAAACACTATTTGCCCCGCTCGATTTTTGTCGGCCAATCTGAACAACCGCCTGAACAGGGCGAGCCGCTCGAGAGACGCGGCTAGCGGCAAGCGCCGTCCCCGTCGCTCTTTGGGTCGAGCATCGGTTGGAAGCTCAACCTCAACAAACCTAACTCTTGCGAAGCGTGCACCCACAACCATTTTGACGTGATTCAAGTGCTCGCGTTCGGCACAAAATATGAGCCCCTCCTCAGGGAAAGCCTCAGAGATCAACTCAACTAGAGCTGCATTGAACTGCGTATGTCCAAATCCGCGAAAAAACGGTTCGCATATAACTATCATAAGCCCCTTATACCCCTAACCAGTGGATCTTATTGATTGCGTTTTCATTTTGATTTTGCTTCACAGTGACGTCAGCTCATGAGTATGAAAGTGATATCGCAGCAGAAGCTTTACAGATGCGCCGGCTTTTGATTGGGGGCTAATATAAGACGTCGTACGGAAAGCTCATCCGCGAGTAAGCGACAAGTGCTCGCGGGTAGTCGCCCTGCGGATTTTTCTGTTCAGCGAGTCTCAGCTTCTGCCCGAGGGCCCGTGATTCAGCGCCAAGTCCCAACACCGGGCCGCAATCGAGAAAGCCCGGGGCAAGCCTAGAACTGGCTCTTTTCAGTCAGTGTGCCATACGTAGGCAAGGTCACTCTCTGCCTCGCCGAACGAAACATTAGCAGGTTTATAGATGGTGCATCATTTTGCGAAACTCTCCGCAGTTGCTAATCGATGCGCCACAAGTTATTAAACTGCTGCGCTTCTGCTCGCTCTGTGCGCTGCAAAAATACCTCGGATCGCTAAAGCAGCAAATCTGCGCACACTCTGTGGTCTTTATAGGCGCTCCTCTCATTCTTTTATCACTTCACACCATATGTTTTCGTAAAAGATTTTTGAGGAGAAGATTCTAGAAAGAAAAAAGACCACTCGTTTCGCCATTTCACTATTCCACAAAGATACGCCCAGTGTCGCGGTCTTCTCGGTCAGCTCTTTGTAGCTCTGGATTTTCCCGCCACTCGAGCGCACGATAGTACTCACTTCTTCCTTTGCAAAACCACAATGCTGGTGTGTCTTGTCGAGTTGGTGGTACTCAACAACACCGAGTTCCCATAGTGCTTCATTTCTTTTCGGAACGCACAAAAGGACGTTTTCCTGGCAACTCTCAATAGATTTGCTCAGTAAAGCGCATGGATCTTTGACATGCTCCAGTACCCAGTACAAAACAACGGTATCAGTTTTTGGGAATGTAACTTTAGTCGCATCGTTCACGAGGAGTTTAATACCCGGAGGGTATGGATAATCCTCGTAACGTTGCCCATCAATGCCTGTGTATTGTCCTGTCCACTCTCTTTGGATCAAAAAGTTGTACAGTTGGCATGTGCCGCAGCCTACGTCAAGGATATCTCCTTTTTGGTGTTCCAAGGCTAATAAATTAGCTACGTGTCCAGAACGGCCTGCTTTCCACCCAAAATCAAATTCTTTCTTGACTATTTCTGAGCAGTCGTTCCTGATCATTTCTTGTGCGCCACTATTCGAGTTGTTTTTTTGTTTGTTGGGCCAGGTAATAAACCTATTTAACTTGACTTACACAAGTTTCCACCTGCTTCTAGTTTGTCCTTTCGTTTGCTAATTGCGAGCGATAGCCAGCTAAGCCGGCAAAAGAAAGTCTGTGAGTTTCATCTCAGTCTCCTCCACCAAAATAAGATGCGGTTTCCGGCCACCAAAGGGCGACCACCGCTCCGATCTCGAGTGATGGGGACCAGCGCTGACGCCGACCTCAGCGGGCTGCTTTTCGATATTAGTCGAACGGCCGAGGCAACTTCGGAATCAGCCGTGACCAACAGAGCACGTTAAGAAAGAAGAGCAGGGGACGAATAAAACGTCAATCACCACCTTTTTAACGAAAGTCATGCTGAGCGAGCATAACAATTACGATAGAAAAGCACCTATCATTGTCAGGGATTAATAATGTGGTCTCTGCGAACCGCAGCGTCGTCTGCAAGAAAATGTTGGATTGGAGAAAGGCTTGTTATCAAATCTACGGAGGACATGACGAGAGGTTTAGGTCAATGGCATGATTGTTCACAACGGACTGATCGAATGGAACCGCAACTCTTCCATGTCGATACGTTCTACAAAATCGCTGTGGAGACTTGTGCCGCAATCCAGCAGTGTCGGCGGATCACACGGGCTGCTGCCGGCAACTCATTTAGACAGGTCAAAAAAGGTAACGATTTGACGTCCCCAAGTTTTGCTTTCTCTCTTCTTTAGTCACGACAAAAACGGAGAAATCTGTTGTACTATCAGAACATGATCTGATGTTTTAATTGTAATAACCAAAAAGCAGATTAAAAGGACACAAAAAAGGGAGGCTAGGATGGGACTGCAGGTTTGCGCGGCAACAGTGGCCTACAATAATCCAAGAGATCTCACGCGGCTGCTTTCGTCACTCAAGAATCAAGGGCCGACACTAAGGGGGCTCATCATCATCGATAACTCGGACCATCGGTGCGCAGCAGAAAACAGGAAAGTCTTCGATATTTACTCTAAAGAATACGCATTTGCCCAATATCACAAGACAAAAAGCAACGAGGGCTCCGCTGGTGGCTTTCGCCTTGGAATGAAGATTGCTCACGAGAGCGGTTTTGAGTGGGTATGGGTATTAGATCAGGACGGGATCGCGTCAAATCGTTGCCTGAGCGAGTTGCTAAGGCGCGCTAATATAGGGGACATTCTCTGTCCTCAAAAAGTGGATATAGACAACCCTTCGGTAGTTTATACGCGAACGAGGTTGAGGAAAAACTTTCTAGGGCATCTCCATCCCGTTCGTTTAAGTGGGGCCAAGTGCCAAATAGACGCTTTTGGAACGCACGGTGTTCTAATCTCAAAGAAAGTCATGGACTCGATCGGGTACTACAACGCTTGCAACTTTTTTGTCGGTTACGAAGATTATGATTACGCACGTCGGGCACTCCAAGCAAAATTCGCTGTGATAGCCGTTGATGAGGCCGAAGTGCGGCATCCGGATCTTGCCCCAACCTTTCTTGATCCTAATGGTCAAAGAAAGCGTGTAGATATTCACGGGCTTCGTCCAGATCTTTTAGGTTATGTAACGAAGCTCAGTCGCGGCGAAAACGGTTGCAAGAAGGATAGATCGCTATTGCTCTTTTCTTGGTTCTATCTTCTCACGGAAAGCTTGAAAAGCTGGCAATTTGCGATCGCACTTGCCTACTCGCTCTGCATGCTGTTGGTCAAATTCGCGTGGATAAGAAGAGAAATATCCATGCAAGACACGCTGAATGCCTATGCAAAGTGCCTCAGGTCGAACGTAAAAAAGGAATGGTCTTACGGGTGCGTTGAAGAATTCTGTCAACACATTCGCAAGTAGCGTTGAGCTTTGCTCTAATGCCAGCAAGTTGGGAAGCTGATTTGGCTGAGACCCTCGAAAGCGCCTGATACCGACAAAGATGTATATAAAAAAAATCGACGGTGAGCGTGTCGCTATTGATAGAAACTCTTCTCGTTTTTCATTCTTGAATCTGTTTGCTCTCGCGAACGGATGAGAAAGACCCGTCATTGTCGACGTGCATTTTACTTGTGCTTTGGTTTATTCCTTGGCGCGCTTTGTCGCTGGGCGCTACCATAGATCCCGAACAAGACGGCGCTAACTGAGCCAACGAGAAGCAAGGGTGTCGGGATGCACTTTCCGACCGTGGCGACGGTCAGCCCTACACTCGACGACGGGCTCGCCGCTTCGCTGCCTCCTGTCACCGTCGAACGGTCGAGGCGGGTGAAGAGCACACCCTTAGTCTTGAGAAAATCAATGAAATTCATCAGCTGCTGAATTTTGTGGCTGTCAACGGCGCCCATGCTATCTGTGAATGCCCAATAGTGATATGCAAATGTGAGCGTATCAGCATGAGGGTCGACAAGGAACTGCTCGGTGACGTTTTGCGCCTCTAGGATGGTCTTGGTGAAGGCCGTGTCATTAAGGGCGCCGATAGTGAAACCCCCCTCTATTCGCATGCCGCCTAAATAGCCGTACTGAATGTCCTGCAGAGAGAAATCTGTGTTATAGTCCGTGAATCCGAGTGCAGCAGCCGCCCGCATCGTGGTGTGATCGCTGTTATCCCATGGAGGAATGAACGTTGTCGGCGTCACGCCGAACGCCTCTTTGATATCAGCCTGCCCCTGCTTGATTGCGTTGTATTGAGCGGCATACGGCCTCCCATAAAATTCACTGGGCCCTTCCGGTGACGGCGCGATATCCTGGTGCGTATAGCCGTGCTGTGCAAACTCAAATAAAGGGTTTGAGGCGATCGACCCCATGTAGGTGTGGAACGGCCCGTCTTGGAGCAGTTCGTTGCCTTCTTGGCCCTCACGGGGGGGGTGCGGAATGATGCCCAGCGTCACAGGGACGCCCTCGTCAATGTGCACCTGATTGACCGCTTCTAATGGCTCCAGCGACGTAAACGGAGCGACATCATCATCGCGAAAGGCAATGTACTTCCGTGGTTGCGTCGGTTGGGCGTTGGTACTCGCTGTAGAACACATCAAAGCTAAGAAAAGCAGAAATACGGCAATCGTAACACGTTTCACTGTTGTGCTCCGTGATATGTGCTGGTAGCGCAGAACTTTGTTCTGATGGCAGCAGCGATCGGACACTTCCGCCGCAACGATGCCGAGGAGGAAGCTAGCAGTACTTAGCAAAAGTTGCCCTCCTGCTTAACTGTTTCGTTGGGGCCTCCAAATCGCTACAGGCAGGCGAGATATGGTGATGAGTCACACAGTAATCACGACCTTTTTCAGGGAAGATCAGGTTACCTCGTGCGCAGCACACGGCGCCCACAATAAGAAAAGCAGTCATCCCTGCAGCGGAATTAAGAACGCGGTTTCTTCTGGCTCAAGGTGCAGCGAAAGAGCTGCAGCCCCCTCTGGACAAGCCATAATCTGATTTATGATAGGGGGGCTATAGCTTCTGGCATTGATGAGGTCATCATCGTCACGGGTTGGGGAAAGCGAACTATCGAGTACTATTTTGATCTCTCCCCACAAGATAACTCGTATGCTTTCTTAAACGTGTTAAACCCCCCTCATTGCGGTTGAAAACGCTCGACTTAGGAAGATTCCGAGCTGCAGTATTATTCAATGAGTAAGGACAAACGAATCTCATCGCCGTTTGAGTGACGTCGTTAAGAAGCCGGCGCTAGCTTAGGCCCACTCGTGCATGGCATCGTCGCCCCTACCTATGACTCGAGATTTTTTTGATTACATCGACGTCTGCGTATCACGAACGCGGCGAGCTGCAGCTTACTCACGCCAGTCGCTTGGTTTTATACAAGCGAAACCTATGCGTACGTTACAGAGGACGCTCAGGATGAATCTTGAATCGATGGAAATTATGAAATACGTCAGCAATGCACTTCTTGTAGCGAAGTTACGGGTGCAAACTTGATCCCGGCCTGCTGTCGGTGCGCCTGCTGCGTCCGTAACCGAGTAGTGGTTGTGGTCGATGCTTGGCGGATTTTTTCCGCGACAGTTTCGCAATAGGCTGGAGTCCAGCGCCGTTAGTCTGGGCGACGGCGCTTCTTTTGCTTGAGTCTCAAGCGAACAGTGACTTCAAAAACGCGTACAGAGTGCCTGATGCGCTTGAAAGCATAATAGCAACCTTTATGTCGCTAGCAGGGAGAGAATAAGAAACGAAAGTACACCTGCGCGAAGCAATGACATCAGAGAGACAGGAGCAGAATTTACAAAAAAGCGGGCCACGAAACGACGAATCGAGGGATTCTGGCCTGCTTACAGTCATGGTGGGCATTCCGTGCTACAACGAAGAGGTGGCGATTGGAAGTCTCGTCGTACGTGCCTCGCAGTACGCTGACAGAGTGGTCGTTCTTGACGACGGGTC
>Ga0224524_1000697_pt1 | contig 11821 bp, 8 predicted proteins | sample CFST75metaG_FD_179895 | JGI IMG/M metagenome (GOLD analysis project Ga0224524, IMG submission 179895) | Peat soil microbial communities from Stordalen Mire, Sweden - C.F.S.T75 | ecosystem: Environmental > Terrestrial > Soil > Wetlands > Peat | place: Sweden: Norrbotten County, Stordalen Mire... | reverse complement strand
GCAATACCAACCAGCAGTCCGCGGAATCGCTGATACGGGACGTGGACTTTGCGACTGAAACGTCGCAATTCACGAGAAATCAGATTCTTACGCAATCGGCGACGGCCATGCTTGCGCAGGCGAATACACTGCCTCAGAGCGTACTCTCCTTACTCAAGTAATACTATCGTAGCATTAATAAAAAGGAAGCGATTAGGTCGCTTCCTTTTTAGATTTAAAATTAAGCGTTTTATCACTAAGTTATTGAAGTAGTGAATCAATTAGCCGATAAATACTATAACCAAGGGGAAGGGAGGAAAAGCAAGACCATATCGGATACTCTTGATAATCTACGAAAATAGAGGGTAATGATCAAATTTCCCGATTGGCAAGGATGCCGAAAAACAATGAATGCCGCCGACGCATGGACGGTATTCGCAACAAGGAGGTTTTCTAATGCGTATCAATCATAACATTCCATCCATGATCACGCAGGGTTCTCTGTATCAGGTCAACAGAGACATGTCCAAGTCGTTGGAAAAACTGTCCACCGGTCTTCGGATCAACCGTGCAAGCGACGATGCTGCGGGCCTTGGCGTATCCGAGAACCTACGCACCCAGGTCAATGGAACCGCACAGGCTTCGAAGAACGCGCAGGACGGCATTGCGGCGATAACCATCGCTGAAGGCGCGGCGAACGAGGTTTCCTCGGTCCTGCAACGTATGCGCGAATTGGCGGTTCAATCCTCCAACGACACGCTGACGTCGACCGAACGGTCGTATACGGAATCCGAGTTCCAGTCGCTGTCGAATGAAATCGACCGGATCGCCTCCGCGACCAACTACAACCGCCAGGAACTCTTGTCGACCAATGCGACGCGTTTCGGCAATGGAGCGGCGGGTTCGGTGCTGTGGGTCGACGCCAACAATACGGTGGGCGTGGATAGTATTACCATAACCATCGACACGCTGACCACCACGGCATTGCAATTAAGCACTGCCGGAGCCTCAACCACACACCTTACGAGTCAATTATCGTCGGTAACGGCCATCAGCAATCTGGATGTGGCGATCAACAGCGTCAACACCATGCGTTCCGACATGGGCGCCTATATCAACCGGTTGGAGCATGCCATCAATAACCTGGCGATAAGCAATACCAACCAGCAGTCCGCGGAATCGCTGATACGGGACGTGGACTTTGCGACTGAAACGTCGCAATTCACGAGAAATCAGATTCTTACGCAATCGGCGACGGCCATGCTTGCGCAGGCGAATACGCTGCCTCAGAGCGTACTCACGCTGCTTCGGTAAGAGCGCTAGTCGAAGTAATGAAAAAAGGAAGCGGTTTGGCCGCTTCCTTTTTTTTGGTGCGCCCGGCAGGGCGCACGCCCGGTCGCATGAAGAGGATTAGCGGGCCGTTATGACCGCAGCATTGGTATTTCGTGGCGCGCAGTGGCAAAATACGAAAGCCCTCTTATTACCCGAAAAACTTATTTTGCGCTGGATTCATCCCAAGGGGCTTCACAAAAAACCTACATAAAAACACCGAATAAAACTATTTTAAACAAAACGGAAAAAGCACAGCGCGATACCATCAAAAAACCTGTCGGATTTTATTTGTTGGTGTGTGCAAATAGCTCCGGTAAAACCAGATTAGGTTCGGAAACTGGGATAAAAGGATTTGAGGCTCTTGACTTATGATTATCGAAGAATTTAATGAATCCGGAACTGAAATACTGAAGACAACCTGGAAATTTAAAAATAGCGACCAGGAATATATACTTTCCTGGAATGTCTGTGAAAACCCCTTTTGCTCCTGCGGTGAAATGTCCTTGGGAATTGGATTGGTTCCCAAAACGCCGGTCATGGCGTCATTTTCCTATGATGTAACCGACAAAACCGTTAAGAAAATTGGTTCCGATTGTTCAAGTAAATTATTATCTAATCAACTGGTTTCAGAATTGTCATCTGAGGATCATAAGATCCTTGCCGAGATTTTCCACGCTGCAAAGATTAAATCCTTGGATGAATGCGACGTTGATGCAATAGACCCGCCGGATTTTCCGATTAAAGAAATTGAAGAAGAATCGCTCATGGTTGAATTTAAGCAAATTTTTCCGTGGTCATTGGATTATTATTTTTCAATAGACAACACAACGGAAACAAATTGCTGAACAGGATAAACTCGATACCGCATTTGACAAACAGTGAAGATCATTGAGCCGAAGGTAAAAAAGAAATCTGTAATTCATCAAAAGGAATGACAAATTGTCCCCTTGTTATATACTGTAAAAATTGATTGTTAAAAGAGGGAAATACTATGACAAACTCTTTAGCGATATTTGAAGGAAACAAAATCCGCCGTCATTACGACGAAAAAACGGAAACGTGGTATTTTTCGGTTGTGGATATTGTTCAGGTTTTGATTCAACAGCCGGATTATCAGGCTGCTCGGAAGTATTGGAATAAATTAAAAGAGCGCTTAGGAAAAGAAGGAAGTCAGTCGGTGACAAATTGTCACCAACTGAAATTACCTGCTGCTGATGGCAAAAGTTATCTGACCGATGTCGCTGACCCTGAAACGCTACTGCGCCTAATTCAATCTGTACCAAGCCCAAAAGCAGAACCAATAAAACTCTGGCTTGCCAAAGTCGGGTACGAACGCATCCAAGACATGACCGATCCTGCCCGTTCTCTCGACCGAGCCCGTGAATACTGGCAACAGCACGGAAGAAGCGAAAAGTGGATTCAACAGCGGATGATGGGCCAGGAAACCCGGAATAAACTTACCGACTATTGGAAGAACCATGAGATCACCAAAGAAGAAGAATACGCTACCCTTACCAATATCATCCATAAAGAATGGACGGGCTTAACGGTAAAAGATCACAAAAATATAAAAGGCCTAAAAACGCAGAATCTGCGCGACCACATGAGTGAAGGTGAGCTCATTTTTACGGCCCTTGCGGAACTCTCAACCCGGCAATTCGCGGAAAGCATGAATGCCACGGGAATGCCGGAAAATGCCGAAGCGGGAAAAAAAGGCGGCGGCATTGCCAAGCGCGCCCGAAAAGAATTGGAAGAAAAAACCGGCAGAAAAGTCATTACCAACGAAAACTTTTTGCCTCCGGCAAAAGAATTTTTTAAATTGCGTTCAAAAGAATAACATGCCCGATGAATCCCGGCGGTTTTGAAGTATATGATTTTTATTTGGAAAAACCTTCCTCCCGAATTCAAAAATAAGGCATTTACTTTGGGATGTAGTTGCCGTAAGATCACCTCTTCCTTGCCACTATCGCGGTTTTCCCCGATTTGACCTGGTTTCTGCCGCTTTCCTTGGCTTTGTAAAGGGCCTTGTCCGCGGCGTGGATGACGTCGATGATGCTCTGCGCGGAATCCTCCCTGCAGGAAACCCCGCACGAGACCGTGACCGCGAGGGACTTTTTCCCGGTTTTTGTTTTCGTTTTTTCGACGGCCCGGCGAATGTTTTCCACGATGGGCGTTGCTTGGGCGATGGTTTTTTGCGGAAAGAAAACAACAAGCTCCTCACCGCCATAGCGGCAAACCACGCCCGCGGGAAGCGCTTCCTTGCATATCGTTTGGGCAACGGAATACAGGACCTGGTCGCCCGCCTGGTGACCGTGAGTGTCGTTGACGCTTTTAAAATGGTCGATGTCCACCATCGCCACCGCAAGGGGCGCCGTGAGGTTGAGCTTGCTCTGCTCCGAAATGATCTTGCCGCAGTAATCGCGGTTGTAAATGTGAAGCAGCGGGTCGTAGGCGATGCGGTGTTCCATGCGCGCGAACCAGTGCACCAGGATGCCCGCCTCCAAATAGAGCGGCGCGGCCGCGAACAAAAGGGTTTCCATGGGGTTTGGGGGCGTGAAAAAAAAGCGGGAAATCCAGGCGGCTGCATACAGAAACGCTACGCCGGTAAGGATGCCGCCCAGGTAAAATTCATCCTTGACGCGCCAAACGCTGAGCAGTAGGGCGATCATTAAAAAAAGCGCGCCCGACAAACACGCCGGCCACGGCCGATGTGAAAATGTCAACGCGTTTGTCCATATATACGAAGCGGGTGAAAATCTGAGAACGAGCAATATTACGCATTCAACGGGAAGCAGCGCCAAGGCCACGTGCTTCGCGGTCCTGTATTTCACGTATGAGGGAACCAGCAGAACAACGAACAAATTTGCCGCGATAAGCATGTACAGCGCCGGAACATATCCGTAAGGGGCGGAAGGCAGGGGAATATAAAAAGGCGGCCTGAATAGAACAAAATATCCCAAGCTCGATACGCCCATCAGATATCCGATTACATACACCTTAAGATTATGAACGCGCGGATAGGAGAAATGGCCGATAAAAAAGGAAATAATGGAAAATGCCACGCCTAAGCCGGGTATCATGACGAAATATGCGCGCGCATTCGTTGAATAAGGATATTTAAGGGAAATGAATACCAAGAAACCCGTAATTATCGGCGAACAAAGAAAAAGGAAGAGTCCCCATCGGGGTTTTAAATGAGTCATAGTGTGGTTATTGCGTAAGCGATGAAGTGAGCGAAAAACCCATTTTTTTCCAACTTCGCTCAGGAAATTTCCCGGAGAGCGTGGTACGTTTTGTATTGCATTTACGATTGAATGCTGTCTATAATTGTAGGATACAGGTACTATCAAAGTAAAGGATCTTCCATGAACAACGAACAAATAACACCATGTTCCGCTCATTTAACATTTTTTCCATTAAAACTCATTCATTCCATGACGTTCGCGTTTGTTTTTTTAGGTTGTGCGGTTTTTTCATTGCCGCTTCACGCGGCCGACAGCATTGCCATTCAAAAATGCATGGTCGTTAAAACCACCGGCGCGGTCCAGGCGTTGCTGAAAGATCAGTCCCGTTGGACGGCCATGCAACAGGGCGCCCAGTGCCGGCACAGCCATACCGTGCAAACCATGGCGAAATCCTCCGCGTCCTTTACCTTTGAACCGGCAATGATCGCGACCATGGATGAAAATTCCCTCATGACCTTCGACAATATGCTCATCAATTACTCGAAAAAAAGCATCCGCATGCTGCTTAAACAGCAGTCGGGGGTCTTTAAAATAACCATGGAACCTTTGTTCGGATATACGGCGTTATTGACAATTACAACACCTTCGGCAGTGATCGATTTAAACGGGGCCGAGGCCGCGCTTCGCGTCAGCGGCGACACCACGACCTTTGAACTCGCCTCCGGGGCCGCTAAAGTCCGGCAAATAAACGGCAAGCAAAAATCAGCAATTGAGCCGGGCACGCGCGTGGTGATTTACCCAAACAAACAGGAACTCTCGCTTTCACCGCTTCCCTTCGAGGTTCAGGAAAAAAGGCAACCGCAATCCCGCAAGCAGCCCAAGATCGCCATCCTTTCGGTGCAGTCGAGTTCCATAACCAGGGAAAACCTCGATCGCGTTTCGGATTTCATAGCGGAGGAATTCGAGAAAAAAGCGAGCGGAAAAGTGCTTTTTCTTGAAGATATCCGGACCATGCTTCAAAGTGAAGGCATGGGAAAGCTTCTCTCCTGTTTTTCAGATACGTGTATTTCACAGATCTGCAACGCCATCGGCGCCGATATCGTCATCATCGGCGGCATCGGTCAACTGGGCACGAATTACCTCTTCAGCCTTAAAATGGTCGACGTATTGCGCGACAAGGTTATCAGCCGCACCAGCGCAAGGGTCAGCGGCGACGCGGGAAAAATACTCGATGAAATCCCCACCGCGGTAAGCAATCTGGTGGATAAAAGCTCTTCGCGCATCGATTCGGTCGTTACCGCTCCGCAAACCGGTTCCGCGGATGCAAAAACGAGCGACGGTTACCGGGAAACGGTTGCATGGATCAAGGGCGGGGATTTCACCATGGGGTCCAAGGCGCTTGAAGGAGAGCTTGACGAAACGCCTCCGCATCAAGTGACTCTGCGCGGTTTTTACATGGATAAATACGAAGTGACCAAGGAGGATTTCGAGCGGGTGATGGGAAACAATCCTTCGGCGAATAAAGGATGTAAAATATGCCCCGTTGAAAACGTTACGTGGTATGAGGCCCAGGAATACTGTAAAAAAACGGGAAAGCGCCTTCCCACGGAAGCCGAATGGGAATACGCTTGCAGGGCCGGGACGACGGGACCCTTTTCCTATGGGCCGACCCTTTCAAGCGAACAGGCCAATTTCAACGGCCGGAAGCCCGTCGGCGGGGTTCCGGAAGGACCCTACAAGGAAAAAACAATCCCCGGCGGCGCCTATGCGCCAAACGCGTGGGGGCTTTACGACATGCACGGCAACGTGGCGGAATGGTGCTCCGACTGGTACGACGCCGCGTATTACGGCAATTCCGTCAAGGAAAACCCCCAGGGTCCCGGCGAGGGCAAACTCAAGGTCGTGCGCGGCGGGGCGTGGAACTCCAGCGGCGCGGGCCTTAGAAGCGCGCGGCGCATGGGCTACAATCCCGCCATAAGGCTCGGCGCCATAGGGTTTCGCTGCGTCAAGGACGACGCGGATTCGACGAAGACGCCGCAAAAAAACAAATAACGGCGCGAATTCGCATTTAAAATAATGCCGTCAAGGCGTAGCGCTTTACGCCTTGACAAGAACGAACATTAAAGGCACTTACTTCTCCACCGTGTCTTCAACCGCGAGTTCCCCCGATTTTTTTGACGATTTGGAATGTTTTTTATCGTCGATTTTTTGAGATTCCCTCGAAACCGTTTCGGGCTGCGGTTTTTCGGCGCTCATTTTTTCAAGGGCGCTTTTCTTTGGACTTCTCGATGTTTTACCGAGGGAAATCCGGGAAAGCTTTTCAAGCAGAGCGTCATTGCCTTCGGCGAACACTTTCGCATACGCTAACGCCCGAACGGCCTTGGACGTCAATTCGTTCTGGGCCGCCTCTAAAGAATCCCGCGCGGCCTGGACGGCCGTTAGGGCTTCCTGAAGATTCTTGGCGCTTGAGGCGACCTTTTGCACCAGAGCGTCCAATACCTCCTGATTCACGTCGGGAAAGTTGATTGCGGAAAGGTCGTTTTTAAAAATGGTCAGTAAGTCCTGAATGGAAGGGGAAATTGGTTCTTCAATAAATTCATTACTCATGGAAAACCTCCAAAGTATCGTTGGATGTGTAGTAAAAAATCGTGGTCTAAAATAGGTGAGGGATTCGGCGGAAACAAATCAATCCCCCTTTTTTTTTAAAAAGGCGCGGACATTCCTAACGTTGCCAAGAAATTCCCGATTAATTGCGGCAACGGGGCCTCCACGGTTTTTATCTCCCCGGAAGGCAGGGCGAAAGCAATTGAAGCCGCATGCAGCATGAGCCGGGGAAATGGTTGTTGCGCCGCCTTGCTGCCGTAGCGCACATCACCCACGATAGAGTGGCCGATGCTGTAAAAATGAACTCGTATCTGGTGCCTGCGGCCTGAAAGCGGCATTGCGCGGACAAGCGAAAATTTATCCGTTCGTTGAATGATGGAAAATCGCGTAGCCGATTGCTTGCCTTTAACTTCATCGACGCCCATCCTTCCCGATCCGAATTGCCGGACGGGCTTGTCGATTACGCCGCTATCCTCGGCGATAACGCCGTGCGCGATGAGCAGGTAGGTCTTTTTAACACTGCGGTTGAAAAACTGCGCGTTAAGGCGTTTGTGGGCTTCGGCGTTCTTTGCGAAAAGCATGACACCGCTCACCTCTTTGTCAAGCCTATGCACCACGAAAAGCTTGCCTGGAAAGCGCGGGGTGAGGAGCGATAAAACCGTTTCTTCGCCCGCGACGCGGGTAGGTATGGAGGCGAGGTTTTCGGGCTTATCGATCGCGACAATGTCGTTATCTTCAAAAATGACCGGTATCATTTCAAACTCCTTCGAATTGCAGTTTATACAAATCGTAATACATTCCCTTCGCGGCGAGCAGCGAACGGTGGTCGCCCCGTTCCACGATTCTTCCGTTTTCCAGGACGATGATGGCGTCGGCGCTACGGATGGTGGACAACCGGTGCGCGATGATCAGCGACGTTCTGCCCTTGATGAGGCGGGCGATGGCGTCCTGGATGAGACTCTCGGTTTCGGTATCGATGTTGGAAGTGGCCTCGTCCAGCACCAGTATCGACGGATCGAAATACAATGCGCGCGCGATGGCCAGCAACTGGCGCTGCCCCGTGGAAAACGTCGCGCCGCGCTCCATGACCATTTCCTCCCGGCCCGAGGGAAGGGCCTTTATGAAGGTGTCGCAATGGCTCATGCGGCAGGCGCGCTCGAAGGCGGCTTCATCGAAGGCGCTGTTGAGCGTGACATTTTCAGCGATGGTCCTCGAAAACAAAAAAACGTCCTGCATGACCGCGCCGATGCTCCCGCGTAACTCATGATAAGGGATGTCGTTGATGTCGATTCCATCCGCGTAAATACCTCCTTTTTGTAAATGATAGAACCGCGAAAGCAGGTTGGCGATCGTGGTTTTTCCCGACCCGGTTTCGCCGACAATGGCAAGGGTCGTATTGCGCGGTACAATAAAGGACACGCCTTTCAGCACCCACTGTCCGGGAGTATATGAAAACCAAACGTCGTCGAACCGTATGTCGCCCCGCAATCGCTCCAAAGGCGCGGCGTTGGTTTCGCCGCCTTTGTGCGCGGCTACAACAATCGCCGGGGCGGCCCGCGTTTCCTTGGCCGCCGGCGCCTTGAATAAAAGCAATATTTTTTCTCCCGCCGCGGTAGCGCTTTGAAGGGTGTCGAATTTCTCCGCCAGGTCGCCGATGGGTTCGAAAAAAGTCCCGATGTACGAGAGGAACATGACCACTAAACCGTAAGAAACGCGGTCGCCGGCGATCAGGCCGGCTCCGATGAAAATCACCCCGGCAATGGCGAACCACCGGAAGAAATCGATGAGCGGCCGGAAGACGCCGTACACGTATATTTGCTTCATGTTTGCGTCGTAAACGCCTTTATTGATTGACGCGAATTTGCCCGACTGTTTGAGCTCCTGGAGGAAAATCTGGACAATCCGTATGCCCGAAATATGCTCGTTGAGAAAAGAGTTCATGACCGCGATTTTCGTGCGGATGAGGCGGTAGGCGTCCCGCGCCCGGACGCGGAACGCTATGGTAATTATAATGAGCAAGGGGAACGTGATTGCGACCGTGCACCCGAGCGCCGGATTGGCGAGAAACATGATGACGACGATGCCGAGCAGGATGAGCGCATCCTGAATGAAGGTGATGAGCACCGAGGAAAACAGTTCATTGAGCACTTCGATATCGTTGGTTATCCGGTTGACTAGCTTGCCGATGGGGTTTTTATCGAAAAACGACAGTTCCAGCGATACGATATGCGCGAAGAGGTCCCTGCGCAGGTCGCGCATGGCCTTCTGCGAAAGTCGCATGAGGGCCATGATTTGCAGATACGAAGCCGCGAACTGCACGGCGAAAAGACCGAGAATCAGCAGGACATAGAAGCCGACGCGGCGCAGGTCCGTCGCACGCAGCGCAAGGAGTTCATTGACACTGAATCGTTTGAGGGAGGCGCTTTGAATGCAATAAAGCGACGAGGATACCCGGATCGCGCGGTGCTCTTCAACGGCTCGCCGCAAGCGCTCGGCAAGATCGGCGGTAAGCTTCGGCCGATCGATGAGCGTATATTTTTCCTTTGAAAAAACCCCTTGTCCGGCAAGCAAACGCGTTTCCGTGTTCGAAAAACAGGAGAGCCTTGACTGCGCAATGAAATAGGCGCTGTCGGACAGCCGTATCCCGCGGATGATTTCCTTATACGCGAAGGAATCCCGATGCCGCTGGGTCCAATCCGCGCCGACGCTCGCAATGGTTCCTTGCTTTACAATCAACCGGTCGATGACGAACCGCGCGATCGCGGGCACGGAGAGCGTTGATGCCGTAATGACGACGACGAACCCCACCGAAACGATTAAATACTTCTTGTAAACCAGGATGTACTTGAGCAGCATGGCCAATACTTCCCGGTTGAAAAGCTTTCCGTCGGGCGCGTCGTCTTCATGGTAAAAATCCATTTACCGCGCCTCTTTTTCCTTTAATTTCTGCAAGGCATACAGCCGCGCGTAAAAACCGTTGCGTTCAAGAAGCCGCTTATGCGTTCCCCGCTCGGTGATTTCGCCGTTTTCCAATACGATAATCGTGTCGCAGTCCATGACGGTGGAAATCCTATGCGCGATGATGAACGTCGTCCTGCCTCGCGCTTCGCGCCTGATTGCGGTAAGGATTTCACGTTCGGTTCCCGCGTCCACCGACGACAGCGCGTCATCGAGAATGAGGACCGGCGCCTTCAGCATCAGCGCCCGCGCGATGGCGATTCGCTGCTTCTGCCCGCCCGACAGGGTGATGCCGCGCTCGCCTACCATGGTTGCGTAGGTCTTCGGAAACCCCGTAACATCCTTGTCTATAGCGGCGCTACGCGCGGCGCTCGAAATCGCCTCCGATAAACCACTGCGCCCGTCCGGCATTCCAAAGGCGATATTGTTTTCAATGGTATCGGAAAACAGAAAGGAGTCTTGCGGAACGTAAGCTATTGACTTTCTAAGAATATCAAGCGGCAAATCGTTGATGTCGTTGCCGTCGATAAAAAGGTTTCCGCGCGGAATTGGAAACAAATGAAAAAGAAGGTTGACCAGAGTGGTTTTTCCCGCGCCCGGTTTGCCGATAATGCCCAGGGCGCTTCCCGCGGGCACGGTACAACTAATGCGGCATAGTGTCTCCTTACCCCCCGCAGTGTAACTGAAAGAAAGGTCTTTCATGACGATTTCTCCCCGGATTGGCGGGTAAGCTTCGATACGGTCAACGCTCACGTGTACGTCGGAGCGGGCATCCAGTAGTTCCAACAGTCTTTTTACGGAGGCGATTCCCCGCTGGAAAATGTTGAAAACCCAACCGGTGGCCATGATGGGCCATACGAACATTTGGATGTAAAATGAAAATGACACGAAATCGCCGAGCGAAATCCGGTTGGTTATAACCTGTCCGCCGCCGTACAAAAAGAGAAGGGCAATCGAAATTGACGCGAAAAAACCGATAAGCGGGAAAAACACCCCCCACGAGCGGACGAGTTGTAAATTTTTATCAACGTACTCATCGCAGCGCGCCGTAAACTTCTCCAATTCGCTTTCTTCCTGCGTAAAGCCTTTTACCACGCGGATTCCCGAAAACGCCTCCTGGGTATGGGACGACAGCGCGCCGAAGGATTCCTGGACATTCTTGAATTTCGATTGGATCATCGCGCCGAATTTTATCATGACCACCAGAATGAGCGGCAAAGGCGTGACGGTGACGAGGGTAAGTTTGACGTTGATGGAGAGCATGAAGGCCAGCGACAGGCCTCCCATGAAGATCGCGTCGGTAAGGCCGATAAGCGCGGGCCCCGTGGCCATGCGCACCGCGTTAAGGTCGTTAATGAGCAGGGCCATGAGGTCGCCGGTTTTCACGGAGTTAAAAAACGAAAACGACAAGCCGGTAAGGTGATTGAAAAGATCATCGCGCATGTTCGTTTCGATTTTTCGCGAGGGCAGAAAAATGCACAACCGCCAAAAGAAGCGAAGAACCACCATAGCCGCCGCGAGGGCAACGATGATAAGCGCGTTTTTAAGAACCGTGTCCCGCGAAAAACCTTGTTCCCCCAGGGTATCGAGGATTTTTTTTATGATACGCGGGATAATGAGCTGAATCGTATCCACCACCATTAACAGCGCGATGCCCGTCCCGATGGTGAGGCGGTATTTTTTAATATACGTAAGCAGGAAACGTAGAGCCCTTGCGGTAGCGATGGGAGAAGGCATGGAAGTAAAATACATGGTAGGGAGAC
>Ga0224524_1000692_pt1 | contig 11889 bp, 7 predicted proteins | sample CFST75metaG_FD_179895 | JGI IMG/M metagenome (GOLD analysis project Ga0224524, IMG submission 179895) | Peat soil microbial communities from Stordalen Mire, Sweden - C.F.S.T75 | ecosystem: Environmental > Terrestrial > Soil > Wetlands > Peat | place: Sweden: Norrbotten County, Stordalen Mire... | reverse complement strand
GATATGAACCGTTAAAAACTTGCTTGAACACTCTCCCCTTTTGCTTATTAGCAAAGGCTTGATCAATCGGCAAATTAGCGCCGGCCTTCAAAGGATCAAAACCACCGATGACTTCTGCCTTATCATTATAGCCGTCGCCATCAGTATCAATTTTATTTGGATCAGTGCCAAGCGCCGCTTCCATATCATCAGGCAAGCCATCAAGATCGGTATCGGTTCCACCATAAGAAACATCAGCGACTTTAATTTTTCCTAAATCTTCATTAGAAATACCAACCGCTGAAGCCGATAAATTATTAAAATAAGCAACTAATGTTTCATATTGGCTAGTCAACAACGCTTTATCACTAACAGTTTTATTAAGCTGTTCAACTTGAGCCGCTAGTTGTTGATCTTTAGTCGCTAAATCATTAGTATTACTTTTTTTAATATCATCCATTGTTTTCTGAATATCAAGCAATTGCTGAGCACTCTTACTTAAACTATCTTTAGCCGTAGTTAGTTCGGTCGCCTTACTATTTAAATCGGCCTGAGTATTAGTAACTTCTAAAAGTAATCTAGCATTAGTGTTGTAAATTTTAACAACAATTACTACCATGCCGACAAAAAGAATAATTATTATTCCATAAAAAATCCAGCGTTGATAACGACGGAAAGAAATTTCTTTAGCTAATTGCTGTTTATGGAAAACTTCTGTACCGCAATTAGGACAACGGTCAGCATCGTCAGGGATTTGATTTTTACAATTTAAACAAAACATATTTTTTTATTTTGTTATTTAATATATAAATATTATACCACAAAAATTAACCCTTGCCCCCCTGTCATTCCGAATCCTGCTTTAGCGGGATGAGGAATCTAAAAAGCAAGGAGTATTTAAAATATTTTAACATTTAAAGTGCGCGAAGATTTTATAAACTTTTTACGGTTTAGATCCCTCTCTACGTTCGGGATGACAGAGAGAATTCATTATTTTAATGTTTTAATAAATTCATCCGTATCATTTTTTAAAGATGGGTCGAGTTTAGTCGCTTGGTTAGCCGCCAAAATTGCTTTTTGTTTATTGCCAACTTTAGCATAAAGACTAGCTAAGGTTGTCCAAACCTTTGGATTCTGTCCTTGAAAACGAGTTAAATTTTCATAAAGACCAACTAACTTCGGATAATCATTATTAACCGCATAATGATTTATGGCCGAAGAAACAACCGCCTCTATTACTAAATTATTAGCGCCATTATGATTAAGACAAATATCTAAATGCTGATAAGCTTTATTTTCGTCTAAAGAAAAATTCTCATTGTTAGTAGTTTTTTCTTGAAGACTTTTTATCAAATACATCTGGCCAAGTTCGCAATCGGCTTCATAAAATTTATTATTTAACTTCGCTGAATATTCCAAAGTTGAAATTGCCCCATCAATATTTCCCAAACTAGCAAGAAAATGAGCCTGAGTAAAATAAAGTGGAATGCGGCCAGGACTAGCTAAAATAGCCTTATCGATAGAAGCATAAGCTTCGCTCATATATTTTACTTTTTCATTTTTATCGGTCGAAAGCATGGCAATAGAATTATAAAGATTAGCGCTTTCTGACCAGGCCATGCAATCGCCTTCATTATAAGCATTGTTTTCCTCTGCCAATGAAATAGCAAAAGAAATAGCTGGCGTTAATTCTTCGGTTTTTAAACTTTTCAAAGAGGAAGTGTTAGTTACGAAGGAGCGAAGAAACATCGAACGCCCATCGCGATCAACTGGCGTATCATATTTAAACGCTTGCTGATAATCTTTTATTGCTTCAGTCGGCTGGCCATCAGAAAAAGCGCGCTCCCCATCAATAACTCCAGTCATCATTTTCCATGGTAAGACACTAAATTTATAAATTGAAGTTCCAATTATTAAAACCAAAATAATTAAGCTGATTATTTCTTTTTTGTTAAAGCTAAAATTTTTCTCTTTTATTTTATTATCGGGAAAAAAGAAAAATATTATTATCCAGCCAAATATGGCCAAATAAAGCAAAGATGCCATGCCGAGCGACGGCAAATTTGGAATAAAGAAAAGCGGAATTAAAATTAAAGGCAAAAAATCGATAGCTCGACCACTCCCCGTCTCTTTTTCGCTAGTCGCTAACCAATTAAGATACCCGAGTAAAACCATTAATCCTAAATAAGAAGCCAGGGAATCAAAAATGGCTAAATTCTGAACAAAATAAGCGACAAACAAAGATAAAATTAAAGCAAATTCTAGAGAGTTAATTCGACCAGAACGAAAAACTTTAAATGAATAAAAAATTCCAGCAAATAGCATGAATAGATAGCCGGCTAATCCAACTATGCCAGTCGTTGAGGCAAAATCAATAACAATATTATGGGCATGATCAAAATAAGTTTCAGTTCGAGAATAATTATAAAAATTTGGATCAAAATTTTTATCAAAAGTAATGGCATAATTCTGATAACCGGTTCCCAATAACCAATGATTAGGGAAATCTTTTATTGCTCCGCGCCAAGAAATTAAACGGGTTTGAAAAGTATTTTTGTTCGCTGAAAAACCTTTCAAAACAGCATTCTGAGAAATTATCGGATTCTGGCGATTAGCAAAAATTAAAATAACTGTGCCAATTAAAACAAGTAAAATTGATCCGGCAATTATTTTTATTTTTTTATTTTTATTAAGCAAAGCTAAAGCAAAAAAGAAAACAAATAAGCTAGTAGCTAAGCCGATATAATCGCCGGTAATATTAGAGCTTCTTAAGGCCCAAATAAAAATTGGAATGAATAATAAATAAAGCCATTTATATAAATTCTGCTTCTTAAGAACTTCGTTGATTTTATTGAAAAATAAAATAAAAGCAAAATAAAAACCAAAAATAGCAAAGATGGCCACATAAGCAGCGTTACCTAAAGTGCTATTGCGAGTAAAGAAAACACTAAGAAAAGAAGTGCCTAAAGCCGAAACAACAACGGTTGCTAAAAGAATGTTCCAATCGCGCCAACTTTTGAAAACCGTAATAATGATTAAATAAAAAATTATAAAATGCGCGACTTGAAAAATGCCGAGCATTCTTTCAATATCTCCCCAAAAACTTAAATTAAAATCAACCGTCGTGATTAAAGATGCTAGTAGACCTAAAAGGAAGATAAATAAACTTATAGTGACAAGATTATTCTTCGTAAAACTCCAAGCCTGTGTTAACACACCCTGGCGCTCCGCGCCACCCCTCTCAAGAGGGGAATTTTTTTTGAAGGGGTTGTAACTAGGATACTTGATAATAAATGCTAGCCAAAAAACAAATAAAACTTCCATTAAAATATCAAACGGGAGTTGCTTTGAAGAAATATAGGGAAATAACAAATCTCTGAAAATAAAAAAGATAATAAAAAAAGACGCTAAAATTCCAGATTTAAGAATCGCTAAATAAATTTTTTCAGACATATTTTTTACATAATTAATAACAAGTCAATTTTAACAAAAAAAAGGCCCCCTGTCATTCAACAGGGGGCCTTTATGAGTTTTAAAGTTGCTCACACAACTCTTCACTTAATACGCTGACTAGTTAGTGCTTAAGCTCTGAGTATCAGTCGGTAGACCAAAAACTTCAAAGCTATTCAACAAATTAGTAGCATAGTTTGTGACGTCTGAGTTATCAGACCAAACGAAAGTGGAAGTACCAAGAACTGCACTAACAGCAAAGTTAGCATCCTCACCGAGGCTAGAAGTAATACTAGCTGTAGCGCCATTAGTAGTAGTAATGGAGGAAACAGGGAGAACGACTTCAAAAGTTCTGGAAGTACCAGCAGCCACAACAACAGGAGATGAAGACAAATCAACAGTTACCTTAGTAACGTTAGTATTGTCAGCAGCCACAGCAGCTGTGGTGTAGTTGGAACCGTCAACTTTCAAGCTTCCAGTTGTGCTAGTTAAAGTAACGCCAGTATTAGAAACGTTCGCGAAGAACGATTTAATAGTGACATCAGCATTAGCATCAGCAGCAACAGTGAATTTCAAGACAGTCTTGCTACCAGTTGTAAGCACAGTGCTTGGCAACGCCTGAAGGGCAATAGTAGGGATAGTCTTGTAAACTCTGAAGCTGTTTCCAGCAATAGAAGACATCTTAGTGATAGTAGTTCCAGTTGCATGAGTAGCAGCAGAAGTACTATTGATGCCTCTAGTTACAGTAATAGTGTTAGAAGAAACGCCGGTAACCAGCATTTGTTCATCACCAACCAAGATAACTTGGCCAGCAACTAAAGCATTTCCACTATTAGCAACAAAAGATGTAGCAGTAGTGTCAGATGCTAAAGCAGCATTATTGATGGTGGTAGCAGAAGCGAAAGAAGCGGAATCGTCATAAGCCAAAGGATTGGAAGTGGAGTCTAATTCCGAACCGGAAGAAGAATCAGCTTCAATACCAGTAATGGCTAATTGGATGTCCTTACCAGTTTGGCTGGCATCAGTAATATCATTCAAGTCAACCTTAGCGGTTAAAACAACGCTTTGGCTAGCCTTGACAGTGACAGGGGTGGAGGAAATGTCAAAGAAGACTTCTCCGTTAGTTGGAACTCCAGTGCCTAAAAGAGTTGAGCCGTTATAAATATTTATAGCGGAAATTCTTGGGTCAGCTGCAGTGCCAGCCATGTTGGAAATGTAGATCTTGTTGATCTTCAAATCATCATTGGAGGCAGTCAATTTGAATCTGGCAACTTCATTGTTGCCCTTATTGGCAGACAATAAAGAAGCAATTTTTGTATCGCCATTCTTAGAAACGGTCAAAGAACCGGATCCAGTAACAACGAATTCAACTGTGCTAACAGTAGGATTTGTAGTCAAATCTTTACCATTAGAATCAATTCCAAAAATTGTAGCAGTGGTAGCCACGAAATCACCAATATCAGATGAAGAATCGATAGTACCTAAGAGAGTGAAGGTCTTGGTTGTATCCTTGTTAACTGTGAGGCTATCAGCACCCAAGTTAAAGGAAACGCCAGAAGCGCTCATATTCTTAGTACCGCCGATTTGAGAACCGGCCACAATCAATTTCAAGTTGGTGATGTGAGAAGCAGTTAATTTAGTAGCTCGAGCTGTATTAGCAGCTAAAGTAATAGAGTTAACTGTGATGTTATCATTCAAAGCCTTCACAGCGAAGGTGCCTAAAACAACATCAGTTGTACCTCTGACAATTTTCTTATCACTGTTAGCATTATTACCAGCGACAAAACCATCATTTCTGGTGGCAGTCAAACTAGCAGTACCAACAGTAGCTTTTCCAGCGATAGCGGAACCTCCGATATCAGTGCTCAAAACGTTATCACCACTAGTAACATAAGTTGCACCAGTGAAAGCGTCGGCGCTGTTCAAAGCAAGAATAATATTCTCACCATCAGCAGCATCGTTAGTTACATCCATAACAACTTTAATCTCGTTGTCGCCTTGATTTAAGGAAACAGAAGAATCGTAGTTGATCTTACTGGAAGAGATATTAGCCTCGTCCTTAGAATCAACTAAGTTTCCATTGACATACAATCTGATGTTATCAAAACTATCAGGATTTGTAGCACTGGAAGCGTGAGCAGTTGAAATAGAGTTAACATCCAACATCATGCCGTCAGCATTGAAAGCCTGGTTGGCTTTAACATTAGCTAACAGAATAGTGACATCCTTAGTGTTTCTTACATAACTCTTACCAGTTGGGCTGGTAGATTCCTTGGAAATAGTGATATTTCCAGCAGTCAAAGTTGTAAGACCCATTTCAGAATTAGCGTTGGTGAAAGTAGCTGTAGAAGCGTTGCGGTTAACGTCAGTAGCGACGGTGGCTGCAAAGCCAGTAGAAGCTTCTTCAATATCCATATCAGAAGACTTATTCAATTCGAATTGAATAGTGCTATTGCTAGCGTCTTGAGATGTGATATCACCAGTAATCTTTAAAGTGATGTTATCACCCTTAGTAATGGCCAAACCGTCATTAGCTAAAGTGAAAGTAACATACTTACCATCAATAGTAGCTGTATCGCTAACTTTAACTCCAGATTTCTCCAAAGCAAGGTTAGCAGCAACAGTAGACAAATCAGCGTTACCCATGTTCTTGAAAGTAACAGACTTGAGAATAGTATCTCTTGTTACAGAAGAACCAAGACCAGCTTCATTATCAAGAGCGAAACTACCCAAAACTACATCTTCATCGCCTACATTGTAGGATTCAGGAGAAGTGTTAGGAGTAATTTCAGCAATGTTCACTGCATAGCTGGTTGTGAAAGACATCAAATTACCAGCAACTGGGAAGCTGCCAGAAACAGTAGCTCCAGAAGCAGTGATATCAGAGGCGGAAGCGATACTTAACATATCGTTAGCACCAAGATTTGAAGCTGCAACGGAACCATAGACGCTCAAAGTAACAGTCTTTCCAGCAGAGATAGTCAAAGCTGGGGAGAAAGTCAAAACAGCTTGATCGTTAGAGCTGAGAGTCTTGTTAGAAGTTAATCTAGCACCAGCTTGTTCAATCCAAAGAGCAGTGAAGTCAGCTTTGCTGCCCAAACCGCCTCTAGTGATTGTAACGCTGCTGACAACGACGTCGCCGTCGTTAGAAGCAGTCAAGTTGAAATTCATTAATCCAACTTTAGACACACCAGCAGGAATAGTTGTGGAAGCTGGAGTATCAGAACCCAAAACAGCAGTCAAACCAGAACCAGTAGAAACTGGACCAGTTGAAACACCGCCTTGGGAAACATCAGTCAAAGAAGTTTCTGCACCAGCAATAGCCGATCCAGTGGATGGCATTGTGTATGAAGAAGCAACAGTGACGACATTGCTCATGTTGTAGCCGTTAGCTAAGAAAGCAGCTTCAGAGCCGAACTTTCTAGCTTGGCTAGCAGAAACTAAATAGACATCGGCCGAACCGGAAGTCTTGATCAATTGACCTTGAGGATATTGTCCTAAAGTCAAAGGAGTTCCTACAGTGTAATTTACGAAGAAAGAATCGATAACATCGACAACATTCTTGGCCCAATTAGCGCCGTAGAGGTTGATAGCGTTAGCTTCGCTCACGATAGAGCGCAACTTTCCGCCAGGTTCAACCGCATAAACAGCGGAATTGGATGGGGACTTAATCAATTTTGTACCTGGTCTCACAGTGACGTTAGCCGCCAACGAATAGGTTTCCATTTCCGATTGGGAAATAGTCACAACGTTGGAGAAATCCTTATACCAGGAAAAATAAGTAGCTTCATTAGGGAAAACATATCTCTTACCATTGGTGCCTAAATAATAGACTGAAGATGTACTGCTGATCTTAATAAGATCGCCAGCTGAAGCGGCCGCTTTCGCAGTCGGAGCTAAAACGATGCTCATAGACATAACAGTAGTCGTCATTACACCAGTGATAAAAATTCTCTTTAACATACTCATAAAAAGTAGTTTCAGTTTCTGAACAAAGATGTCTACGCCTTAAAAAAGCGGAAACAATCTTGAACAGAATAGCATTTCAGAGAGATCTTGAAAGTTAGATGCCAGGCAAATCAATTGGAATCCCATGCACTACCACAAGACAAAAAGACAAAAAGTTTGCCTTTTAAAGAGAGCAGATTTTAGCGCTAAGCCCTCTTCTCGGGCAGAACAAAATTTAGTTGATTTGCTCTTGCCCTTTCTTTCTTGACTCTAAGAAACGCGTTAATTTTAATAAGAACGAAGTCCATGCCGATTTAGCAGTCGACACTCGACCTTGAAGGGTCCTCGTTATCCCGCTTTTGGCGGGATTGGATAATAACGATTATTTCGTTGCTATCCAATCAAGCCAAATATTTTTGAGAGAACACTTTCTACTCCTGTCATTCCGACAGAGCGGAGCGACGAGGAATCTATTTTAGTAATACGTTTGCAGAATCTTCTTACGTTTTTAATGATAGATGATTTTAAATGTTTCTACTGTTTAGATCCCTCTCTGCGTTCGGGATGACAGAGAAAATAATTTAATCTATAGAACAACCATTTGGGATGACAGAAAATTATTTTTTATTTCTTCAAAAACTTTTTAACCAAAGGATAAATCTTATCTGATAATTTCATGACTGGATTATTTCTTAATCTTTCCAAAGCCTTAACATTTATACTACCAACGCCCTCGCCTTTAAAATCATTTTCAGAAATTTCTCGCTTTGAGCAAACTGCTAAAAAATATAATGGTTCAGAAACATTGGTGATAAAAACCTCTTTTAATTTTTCCTCGCCGGCAACTTTCAAAAAAGAAACTATTCCATTCCCCTGCTCTAATATAATTACACAAGGAAAATATTTTTTTAAAATTTCTTCAAATTCACTTCTGGTTAATTCTTTAATATGAAAAGGATTCTTATTGCCAAAAATTTCTTTATTTGGCGTGGAAATAAAAACCAATCCATCATCCGTAACAACTCGCTTTAATTCGCTTAAATATTTTTCTTGATTATGTAAATGTTCAATTGTCTCAAAAGAAGTAATAACCTCAAAGCTTTTATCAGCTTCAGTTATTTCTTCCGCGCTCCCAACTTTATATTTTAAATTTTCTAACTCATAAATTTTATTAGCCTCTTCAACCGCCTTTTCATCAATATCCATGCCGATTACTTCGCTTGCTGTCGCTTCCGCTAAAATCTTTGTTCCGTAACCGTTTCCAGAAGCAATATCTAAAACTTTCTTATTGGCGACAAATTTCTTAGCAAACTCGTATCTAGTTAAATGTTCATTATAGATAATGTTCCCAATTTTTTCTTGTGCTGGTGAAAATCTTTCTTCAAATAACATAGAATTACTTTTTCACTTCAGTTGTCGGAACAATAGGCGTTACTGCTGGAGCAGTGGTAGTTGCGGTAGTAGAATTACTATTAATATTATCAATAATAACATTAACTTGATCTAAAATATCTTTAGCACCAGAAAAATTCTTTTCATCAAATGATTGCTGAGCTTTGTCTAAAGTTTGATTTATTTTTGTGGCCGTAGTCTGAGTTTCTGGAATATAAATTTGCACACCATTATTATCTTTGCCACTTTCTACAGAATAAACTTTACCAATACCAACCTTTCCATCAACAACTGGAGCGGTAGCGACAACTGGAGCGACTGGTTTAATAGTCGTTTTAATTTGCGGAATATTTTGCTTAACCGTATTTATTTCTTGATTAAAAGTTTGGGATAATTCTTTTACCTTATCTTGATTATTAACGTTATTAGAGAAAGATGGATCTGATAGAACATTAGAAATTTGAGCCGCTCGCTGACTAGCTAATTTAATTTCTAATTTAGCTTTGTCTTCTTTGTTAAAAATAGTGGCTACTTGCGCTTTATCTTTCATAATTTTAGCCGCATAAAAAGAATCACCTGGTTTAGAGTTGCGCGCCACATCATAACCAGAAGCCACGCCGACTAAAGCGAAGATAATAGCAAACGCCGCTATAACTGGACGAGACATTAAAGAAACAAAAGTTCTCGCTTGAAAAGCGATTTCATCAAAGAAAGTTATTTTTACAACTTTAGAAGAATTAGAAATTTGATTCAATAAAATATTCCGGGCGGATTCTTTCCACTCGGTATTTAATTTCATACCTTTTAAATTATTCAATTTTTCGATTAGCTCCTGATCCTTCATGTTAAACTAATTTTTAATTTATAACTTAAAATTATTTTATATCTTTTTCTTCAATTAATTCTCTGAGGGCTTGGAGAGCACGGAAGGTAAGCACCCGAATATTTCCGATTGTCTTACCAGTGATGTCAGCAATTTCTGAAAAAGATAATTCATCAACAAACCTCATTAAGATAACTTCTCGATATTCATCCTTGAGCTTAGTTAAATTTTCTTTTATCAAAGCGATGTCATCGGCGATCGCCATATCTTCTTCAAGATTCTGTTTTTCATCTGGAAAAGAATTTTCATTTTCCTCGCCAATATCGACTCGCCCTTCTTTTAATTTTCGATAGTAATCAATGACTGAGTTGCGCGCTGTTTTATAGATGAAAGCTCTTAAAGATTTACTGCCATCCAAACCTTTGCTTTGCGCATAGTTCCAGACTTTCAAAAAAACTTCTGAAGTTAAATCTCTGGCATCGTCTTCGTTGCCAGTTTTAAAATAAACGAAGCGGTAGATATCATCTACATATAAATCGTAAGCTTCAAGAAAAGCATCACGGTCTTTCTTCTTTATTCTGAAAAGTAATTTTTTATCCTGCCGGGTTTTGTTCATTTTAACTTTGCACGCTCGCCGAGAAACGACGAGTTTACAATTAATAATACGTAAAAGTTAGCAATTCGTTACACTAGACGAAAATCTATTTTTATGGCATTAGTCAGAAGCGTTTTAAAAATCCAAAAACTAAAAAATAAAGGGTTTCAAAGCCCTAATAATATCTACGATAATAGCATTAAAATGAGTTCAAAAGCAAGGGGAAGATTTAATTACCTGCCTACCGGTCAGGCAGGAAAATTAATAATTATAAATACTAACCCTCCCCTGTCATCCCGAACGCAGAGAGGGATCTAAACAGTAAAAAGCATTTAAAATCATTTATCATTAAAGACGTAAGAAGATTTTATAAACGTATTCCTAAAATAGATTCCTCTTCCCGCTTTAGCGGGACTCGGAATGACAGGGATGGGTGAAAAAACTCAGTTCGTTATCCGGAATAGCAGAGAGCGTTGAATTGGGTCATTCTGGACGACAAAGGTCTGTTGACAATCTATAATTAACTAGAGTAATATCTTAGAGATAAGTCCACGATAGAGTGGACAGAAGTAATTATTTTAAAGTATAATATAGAAAAAATAGTGACTTAAGTCCACGCTAGCGTGGACAGAAGTGGCAATTAAAAATATATGTCTGATTTCTATCAGATATTACAACGAGAAATTAAACCGAAGGAAGAAAAGCCTGAGGTTGAAAAAATAAAAGATTCCGACATGAAATCGGATAATTTAATTTTTTCAAAACCAAAAAAATCTTTAGGACGAAAAAAGAAAGCTGGAACTATTAAGAAGAAAAAAACAATCAAAAAAACTGCCAAGAAAAAAACTCAAGAGGAAGAAAAAGAAGAAGCATTTAAACCAAAAACTATTTTATCAAAAGACGTCACCAATGAAATTTGGCTGACTCTCGCTGAGGCGGCTAAGCTCGGCGGAGTACAAAAGAAAACTATTAAACGCGCTATATTATCTAATAACTTGAAATATAAAATTGTTGACAACCGCTATCAGGTTGATTTGCGTTCACTTATCTTATACGTTTACAGTAAGATAAAACTTTTAAACAAACTTAATAACTCTGGTCTTGGACAATATATAAAAACTTGGAAAGAATAAAAAAATTCCCCCCGCCCAAAGCGGAGGGAATTTTTTTTGAGTACTATTTTAACAACTAGAGAACAGCTTCTTTAGCCGCTTTGGAAAGACGGAATTTAACAACAGTTTTAGCTGGGATCTTGATAGATTCGCCAGTCGCTGGGTTTCTGCCCATTCTTTCAGCTCTTTTAACTTTCACCATTTTACCAAAACCTGGTAAAACAAATTCTCCACTCTTTTTAACTTCGCTGTAAGCCATCACAGTTAACGCATCCATGAAAGCAACGACTTCGCTCTTCTTCATGCCGGTCTTGTCGGCTAACGCAGACATGATCTGCGCTTTAGTCATTTTCGCCATAGTTGTTTTGTTTATTTTTCAAACTGCCCTTAGCCTGAAAAATAATTTTATGTTTAAAATTTATAAATAATAATTATGAGATTTTTTCGTCTCCATTCTAACTTATAAAAAACTATTGAACATCGGGATTCCGCAGGATGTTTTAATATGTTTCTATACTGTTAAATAGAAACGAATGAAACCTCATAATTATCAACATTTAAAGGGCTTTACTCTATTATTATACATCCCC
>Ga0224524_1000690_pt1 | contig 11926 bp, 8 predicted proteins | sample CFST75metaG_FD_179895 | JGI IMG/M metagenome (GOLD analysis project Ga0224524, IMG submission 179895) | Peat soil microbial communities from Stordalen Mire, Sweden - C.F.S.T75 | ecosystem: Environmental > Terrestrial > Soil > Wetlands > Peat | place: Sweden: Norrbotten County, Stordalen Mire... | reverse complement strand
AACCAGTTCCATCCAAAGTTGTTGACCTGAAAGATGTGAAACGCCCCTCAGAAAGGAATGCGACAAATAAATCACAAACCGTAACTCAACCACAAACAGTAAATAGACCACAGACTGTTAACAAGCCGCAGACTGTAACTCAACCACAAAAAGTGAATAGATCACAGACTGTTAACAAGCCGCAGACTGTAAATCAACCACAAAAAGTGAATAGGCCACAGACTGTTAACAAGCCGCAGACTGTAACACAACCACAAAAAGTGAATAGACCACAGACTGTTAACAAGCCGCAGACTGTAACTCAACCACAAAAAGTGAATAGACCACAGACAGTTAACAAGCCGCAGACTGTAACTCAACCACAAAAAGTGAATAGACCACAGACTGTTAACAAGCCGCAGACTGTAACTCAACCACAAACTGTGAATAGACCACAGGCTGTTAACAAGCCGCAGACTGTAAATCAACCACAAACTGTCAACAGATCACAAACGAATACCAAAAATCTGCAGAAAAGTAATAATGATTCAAAAGTTGTGGAACAACGGAATGCAAATCCATCCCAGAACAGAAAAAGTGAAAAGCAACCGGTTACTGTTAAACCCCCGGTCAGAAACAATAACGAGCAACAACAGGAATCCCATACTGAACAGGATAAAAAGAAGCCTGATTAGCATCATTTTTATCCTAGCTGATCAGGGTGCAACTTATTTCGGACTCACCTGAATGATGAAGTTGGATGTTCTTTAAAATGATATTTACAATTTAATACCAAAAAAATGAAAATTAAAAGGCTATTTGCAGCCATTACAGTAGTATTGGTTGTATTAATTGCGGGGTGCAAAAAAGATGATTTCGTTGAAACCGTCGGAGTTTGCCCGGCTGTAGTATCAACAAGTCCGGCAAATTTGGCCGTTGGAGTTTCCCTCGACAAAATAATTACGGCAACCTTCAATGAAGCCATGAACCCCTTAACTATTACACAAGAATCTTTTACTTTAGAATTGGCAGCAAAAGGTGTTACGTTAGTCACAGGAACAGTTTCGTATTCCGGAATAACAGCCTCTTTCACACCATCCAGCGCCCTTTCGCCCAGTACTGATTATACCGGTACAATTACAACGTCGGTTAAAGATTTAATGGGTAATGCCATACAGACTGATTATAAGTGGACCTTTACTTCCGGTCCATTGCCCATTGTGATTTCTAGCGACCCGGTAAACCTTGCTACAAGTGTAGTTCTTAATAAAACAGTTGCTGCAACCTTTAGTGTGCCGATGGATCCGTTAACCCTTACTTCAACAACATTTATATTAAAGCAAGGGGTAACTCCAGTCTATGGAACAGTTTCGTACATAGGTACAACTGCCTACTTTACACCTTTCAGCAGTCTTTTATCAGCTACCACCTATACAGCTACCATTACAACCGGAGCAAAGAGTGCACAGGGTATCCCACTGGCAAATGACTATGTATGGAAATTTAGTACCGGTGCAACGGTAAGCCCACTAGGTGTTGATCTTAAATCAGCAGGACTATTTGGTATTCTTGCGGGTGTAGGAATTAGCAACAACGCTGGTCTAAGTGAGATTCATAATATGGATGTCGGGATAAGCCCGGGCGTTCGTTCTTCAGTTACCGGATTCCCTCCTGCCATCATGGTGGGTGGAGTGATCTATTGCTCTGACGATATCGCACCTCCTGGTGTAGCTGCCATGCTGATACAGGCCAAACAAGACCTGACAGACGCGTATCTTTTTGCTGAAGGAGCTACTTCACCGGCACCAGCTACAGTAGCAGGCGATCAGGGCGGCAAAACACTTGCTCCTGGCATTTATAAATCAACATCCACACTGTTAATACAGTCAGGCGATCTAACTCTTGATGCTCAAGGTGATGCGAATGCCATTTGGATTTTCCAGATAGCATCTGACTTTACTACTGTAGGCGGAGCTGGCGGCAATGTTATCCTCAGAGGAGGTGCTCAGGCTAAAAACGTCTATTGGCAGACTGGCAGTTCAGCGACTATTGGAGATTATACCTCATTTCAAGGAAACATATTGGCCTTGACCTCCATAACGATGAATTCACATGCAACTGCAGTGGGCAGAATGCTTGCCAGAAATGGAGCAGTTGTACTAACCAGTACAAACATTATTAATAAGCCGTAAATAATAAACGATATGAAAGTTAAAACTAATTTTAAAAAGGGATCATGCATGGCGTGGTCCCATAATAACCTGCTCATTAAGAGTTTTATATTAAGTGCTTTGATTCTGACGGGCATTCAGACGACCCTTCAGGCGCAGACAGATCAGTTCACGAAACCCACATGGTGGTTTGGCGGAGCTGTAGGTGCAAACTTAAATTTCTATCGCGGCTCCACTCAGGAATTGAATTCAGGTTTAACAGTGCCCACTGTTTTTCATAATGGCGATGGTATGGGCATTTACCTTGCACCTCTTTTAGAGTATCAGCCTTCTGATTCAAAATTTGGTATTATGCTGCAGGCAGGATATGACAGCCGCAAAGGCAAGTTCAAAGAAGTAATTACTCCTTGTAACTGCCCGGCAGATTTATCCACTGACCTTAGCTATTTTACTATTGAGCCGAGCTTGCGCTTTGCCCCATTCAAATCTAATTTTTATTTGTATGCCGGCCCGCGCATGGCTTTAATTTTGGCAAAATCATTCACTTATAAGCAGGGGATCAATCCAGCTTATCCTGATCAGGTGCCTGAACCGGATAGGACCGGGGATTTTAGCAATATAAACAAAACACAAATCTCATTGCAAATCGGAGCAGGATACGATATTCCACTCTCATCACGGAACAACCAAAAACAAGCTGTGCTCTCTCCATTTATATCTTTTCAACCTTATCTTGGCCAGACTCCACGTTCAATAGAAACATGGAATATAACCACTTTAAGAATAGGCGCTGCCATTAAATTTGGCCGTGGCAATAAAATTTCTGAAACGGCAAAAGCTGTTGTTGAAGTGCCTGCAAACGTTGCTGTATCAGAACCTGAAGTGGAGTTTTCTATAAATTCTCCTTTAAATATTCCGGTCGAACGCAGGGTAAGGGAAACATTCCCGCTTCGTAACTATGTATTCTTCGATTTAGGATCGACTGAGATACCGGATCGTTATGTATTGCTCACGAAAGATCAGGTAAAAGACTTCAAAGAAGACCAGCTGGAAGTGTTTAAGCCTAAAAAACTTTCAGGACGTTCAGACCGGCAAATGACTGTATATTATAATGTCCTGAACATCCTTGGTGACCGTATGGCGAAAAATCCATCGGCAATTGTCAGGTTGACCGGAGCATCAATGCAAGGTATAGAAGACGGATTGGCAATGGCTGAATCAGTTAAAAGATACCTTACAACTGTATTCGGAATTGATGCTTCGAGGATTAATACAGAAGGCAGGATTAAACCCAGGATCGCGTCTGAACAGCCGGGTGGCACAAAAGAACTTGACCTCCTTCGTGAGGGAGACCGCAGAGTGTCTATCTGGAGCGAATCGCCAGCCTTATTGATGGAGTTCCATAGTGGTACTGATGTCCCGCTTAAACCGGTTGAACTTTTAGCCGTGCAGGAAGCACCTCTTGACAGCTATGTAACTTTCAATGTCAAGAATGCTACTGAAGCATTCTCATCATGGAAGCTGGAAATTATGGATGAAAAAGGTACAGTCCAGAATTTCGGACCTTATACACAGGACAAGGTAAGTATACCCGGAAAATCTATTCTGAATGTCCGTCCAGAAGGGAATTTCAAGGTGACGATGATAGGTCAGACAAAGAGTGGCAAGACAGTAAATAAGGAAGCTTATATGCATATGGTCCTCTGGACCCCTTCACAGAGAGAAGAAGGGATGCGGTATAGCGTAATTTTTGAATTCAATGATTCGAAGGCTATTTCTTTGTACGAAAAATACCTTACTGAAATCGTAACACCAAAGATTCCCGTTGGCGGAACAGTTATAATTCATGGACATACCGATATTATCGGAGATGAAGCCCATAATCTGGAATTGTCATTGGACAGGGCTAACGAGGTCAGAGGTATTCTTGAAAATGCCTTAACGAAAGCCGGAAGGACCGATGTTAAATTTGAAGTATACGGATTCGGCGAGGATCTGGATTTAGCACCATTTGGAAACAAATTTCCGGAGGAACGCTTTTATAACAGGACCGTTATAATTGATATTATTCCTGCTAAGTAAATTTTCTAAACAATACTTGCCTTTTAAAAAACAGAGGTCTCTTTAAGGGCCTCTGTTTTTATTTTACCACAGTTCATTGAACTAATTCTTTTTAAAACACCTAAAAGAATATATGATGCTTGAAAATGTGTGAATTATATAAATATTTATAAGAATTTTGTAACTTTTTTTTTGGGGATTACTAATAGTTTTATACTAGCAAAAACCCCACTTATTGTAAAATCAGGCATTATGAATAACAATTCAACAGGATACTGGAATAAGACAAAAGAAAAACTCAAACAGAAATATCCAATTATTACTGAAAAAGATCTGGCCTTTAGCGAAGGCAAGGAAAATGAGATGATAGAGATTCTTGGATATAAACTTGGGAAGACAAAAATTGAGTTGATGTACATTATCGCAGCTATGTAACGCAAGTATATATGACAGGAAAAGCTCGGGGAATACTGAAATTTTAATCCTGCATCTTATCAATCTATTTCTCTTTTGAAAAAATCCTAAGAGATCTGCCATTAATTATAACATAAAACATGTGAATGATGTAACTTATTCACAAAGTCATGTAATGGTTTCCGGAATAAATAGGTTCACATTTGTGCTGTGAAGATTTTTTCACAACTAATAATATAAAAATGAGGGTGAACAGAAGCTTACAAAAAGTCGTTCAGGAGGCAATCAAATGTGAACCGGCAATGAACGCAACTGAAACCAGTATTGATACAAGTTTCGGAAAGTACCTGAAAAAGTTCATTATTTTAGTCAGCCTGGCAGGAATAGGATTATTCCTCAATTCCTGTATGAGCGGTTATGTTGCTACAGAACCTGCATATACGGTATATGCAAGACCACCACAGCCAAGCAGTACCCATATCTGGATAGATGGCGATTGGGGCTGGAATAGCCAAAGTCACATGTATGTTCAAAGGGCTGGTTATTGGGATCAGCCAAGGCAAGGGAAGACGTATGTATCAGGTTACTGGCAGACAACTCCACGTGGAAAAACATGGTCTAAAGGTCATTGGCAGTCGACAGGCCGCCAGACGAAAAATCATAGTCGGTAATTGTACTGATTATTCATTATTCAGACATCAGGTGAGTTATTCTTTAATGATGCACTTTTTAAACTGAGGTTGGTATCAATAGAATAAACCTGATGTATGAATAATGTAACTTTTTGCCAGAGTTGAATGACATCTCCGGTAGTCAGAATCTAATCTTTGTTTTATCAAATTAACTCAATATTACAATGAGAAAATCGATTTTAGGCAGTCCTTCAACAGAATTACAGGCTGGTACGATTTTGAAAAAAATTATCTTCATTTTAATCCTGGGAATCTTTAGCCTGGGGTCAATGGCAAATCCAAAACTGGCATCAAAACAACAAATAGGGATGTTTATTAATTCAAAAACATGTGTTGTGCTTGAGAATGCTAACATATCTTATAATATATTAATTAAGGATGCCGTTCAGAATTTTTGGAAATCCACAGAATTTGAGTTTATCGACCAGCAGGAATTTGAAAAGCGACGGTTTGATTCAAGGTATTCTTTCTTGGTTCTTTTGACTGGAGTTTATGATAAAGATCCGGGTGGAGTAAGCTATAATTACTTAAGCCTTGTTCTGGGAAATGCAGCAAATGATATTGCCAAAATGCCCGAATTATGCAGCATACCGCTGTCATATTCCGGCGACTTTAATAATGATTACGACTATGTTGTACCCGCAATTGTTAAATTCATGCAGAAACATGTGAAAAATCTTGAAAACTATCGTTTTTTAATTTCACTGAAAGGATTGAAATACTACAATGGCTCAACGGGTTTTAAAGATAAGGTTTTGCTGTTTAATAAAGACATGATGGCCCCAGATGCTGACTCACCTGAGAAAATTAAAGCGGTATATCCATTCTATGTTAAACTGCTTAATTCATCGGAGATTAAGGAAGAGTTGGCATCACAGCCGACAAATGCCCTGTTTCATTTTCATGTTGGTCCAACAAAGAATTCAGGTGCGGGAAAATGCTTTGAGATGATTTTTGATATTGATGGTAACATGTATTACTATAATTCCCGCAAAATCACTAATGACAACGAGAATGGTTTTAATCTGAAAGATTTTTATTCTATCAGGTAAAGGAATTTATTTATAACATAATAATCATAACCAATGAAAATTCTGATAATTGGATTTCTTGCTTTTTTTGGCTGGTCCGCATTATCTACTCATCTGTATGTCTGTAAGATAAAAGGTTTATGCGACGAACCGATGACCATGCAAACACAAGTGACTGACAATAAAGATATCATTGCCGGTAACACCTCAGGTAAACCTTTAGCTCCTGAACCGGCAGTGTCCCCCGGAGAACTTTCAATATACTTTGCATTTGACAAATCCGGGTTTGACTCTGATTCAATAACAGAAAAGTATTTTGATGTATCAAATAAATATTTGGATCAGAACTCTCAGGCCAGGATCAATATCACAGGCTATACCGATGCAGTTGGATCCGATGAATATAACCAGGCACTGGGTTATCGCCGGGCTCAAAGCTTGCAGAATTATTTTAAAAGTAAGGGCATGCAGGCAGATAAAGTTATAATAGAATCAAGGGGCGAGAAGGAGCCTGTAGGGGATAATAATTCATCAGCAGGCAGAGCAAGCAACAGGAGGGCAGTAATAACAATTAAAAATTAAAATCATGAATACTATATTAATCCTATTGGTACAAACAAAAAGCGGAGCAGCCATTGAAATACTTTCTTTTTTACTGGTCGCTGCCATCATCGGGTATATAACTGCGTGGCTTTATTATAAGTCAATTTATCATGAAAATCTTACCGCTGCTGAATCGGATAAACACGAATTGAATAATCGAATTGTGAATCTTGATGCTGAGATATTTAATCTGAAAGAGAGCCTTGACATTAAAGATGCAGAGATAAAACATCTTACTCTGGAGGTAAAAGCTCTTAAGGCGCTTCAGGCAGAGGCTGTTAAGGAAACAGACGATATAACATTAAAAAACAAAAGAACAGAACAACTGCTATACGAGAAAGATGAAGCATTGATCCATATTGCACAAAACAAGCATCTGCTTGATTATAAAAGCTTTGGCACTGCAACGGAAGCAGAAAAAGATGACTTGAAAATGATCAGCGGGATAGGTCCCTTTATCGAGGAGAGACTTCATGCCCTTGATATTTTTACTTTCAGTCAGATTAGTAAATTCACTACTCAGGATATTAATACTATTAATGATGCGATTATTTACTTCTCAGGAAGAATTGAAAGGGACGAATGGGTCGCGCAAGCCAGGGAACTTGTCCATGATAAAGATATTAGGGATGAGTTGTTTAAACGAATCAGCGAAAGGAAGGCCAGCATTTACTACAACAGAATAGGGACAGCTAAAAAAGAAGAAGCTGACGACCTGACTATCATCAGTGGTATTGGTGGCTGGATAAAGGAAAAGCTCAACATGCTGGATATTTATACATTCAGGCAGATCAGTAATTTTACCAGAGAAGATGTTATTGCTGTCACTGAGGCAATTGAATATTTCCCCGGAAGGATTGAAAGGGATGAATGGATACTTCAGGCCAAGGAACTTGTCCGGATCGCTGGCAATAAGTCGGACCTGCTTAAACGCATAAGGGACAGACAAGGAAGAATCTACTTTGACGGGTTGGGGTATGCGCACAAACATGAGGCAAATAATCTAACCTTGATTGATGGCCTCGGACTATGGGTTGAGGAACGTCTGAACCTGCTTGGCATATATACTTTTGATCAGATAAGTAAGCTGACTCCCAAAGATATTGAAACCATTACTGAAGTCCTGGAAATTATTCCCGGTCGTATCGAGCACGACAACTGGGTAGGTCAGGCCCGCGAGCTTGCAGAAAAGAAAGTGCAAGTATTATAAAACACATTTTTAATAATGTGCGAATGATGTAAATCTCATCAATCATTGTGTAACGCTTTACCTTTAACCTATCCTTATCTTTCGGAGGTTTTTATTCCTGAAATACTGTATGAAACATTTCATACTCATAGTAAATGAAAAGAATAACTTTTACGGCATTCATACTGTTCGCAACATTTGCATCAGGCACTGGAGGACCTTCCGGATCCATAAAGCAATTTATTGATAATAAGTCGTTTCGCTCATGTTACGAGATTGACAATGAATATCTTCTTTCGGGCAATATACTGCCTTTATTTTATATAAACAGGTTCTATGCTCCTGCCTGGTTCGACCAAAATGTTTTAAGCAATAATGGGTATGCTCTGCTGAATTATATCCGTCACATAGACCAGCAGGGTTTGCAGCCAAATGATTATCATTTGGGCTTAATTGAAAAGTACCTTGGGAAAATGCAACCGGATTCACTGCCAGATAAGGAAGATAAGATAAAGCTGGATGTCCTTCTTACTGATGCTTTTATGTTGCTGGGCTCGCATCTTTATTATGGCAAAGTCGATCCTGAAAAGGAGGGAGCCAGCTGGAAAATGCAGCGCAAGGAACCTGATCTGAGACTCGATCTTAAACTTGAGAAAGCTTTGGCAGAGAATAACGTGGCAAACGAGCTTAACATGCTTGCTCCCCGGTATTGTTCTTACTGGATGATGAAAAATGAGCTTGCATTTTTTCTTGGGCTGGATGAACATTCATGGCCGGCAATACAATGTGATCTGGCAATTAAGCCGGGAGAATCAAATCCTTTGATTCCGATAATCAGGCAAAGGCTTATTATGCTCAGATATAAGTTATCAGACAGTATTTCTATGATATCTGATGTGGAATTTGGTAAACAGCTCAAAATGTTTCAGAATGACTGGGGTTTAAATCCCGATGGTGTATTTGGAAAAACAACTCTGGAAGTTTTGAACAGCGTGCCTGGCATGCTTATTAACAAATTGAAAGTCAATATGGAAAGGTTCAGGTGGCTTCCATTACAGTTGACTGAGAAATATATTATTGTAAATATTGCCAATTTTGAGCTGGATCTGATAAGGGGAACAGATACGCTTATTTCGATGAGAGCAATAGTTGGCAGGGAATGCCGGAAGACTCCTGTTTTTAATGACCGGATGACCTATATTGTTTTTAACCCCAGCTGGACAGTGCCTCCTACAATTCTTCGGGAAGATGTTATTCCTGAATTACTCAAAGGCCCAGAATACCTTGCGAAGAATAATATGAAGCTGTTCAGGAATGACGGTTCAGAGTTAGCTTACAACGAAATAGACTGGTCAAAGATTTCGATAGATTATTTTCCTTATATAGTTCGGCAGAATCCGGGACCTGCCAATGCCCTGGGCAGGGTGAAATTCATGTTTCCGAATTCCGACAATGTCTATATACATGATACTCCGTCAAGAGGATATTTTGCACGTGAAGACAGGGCTATCAGTTCGGGTTGTATAAGGGTGGAAAAGCCTTTTGATCTCGCAGTTTTGTTGCTTTCTGATACGCACGAATGGTTGCCGGAACGCATCCGCGATACAATGCAACAGGATAAGGAAGAAACGGTACGTTTAAAAATTCCTGTCGATGTAGTTTTGATTTACCTGACAGCCTGGACTGATGGGAAGGACAGAATACAATTCCGAAAGGATGTTTATCAGATAGATGAAATGGTGCTGGAAGCTTTAAATCAAAAACCAGTAGCAGTTAATGTCCAGGCTGGTCTTTTCTTATAAGACCGGTTTCTTTATTGAGTTTTAAGAAAGTGGGAATAATATAATTTTTCTATAGGATTATGTAACAAATAATATAACGCCTGAATCTATTTTTATGCACTTAAAATTCATCCACAGGAGAAATAATTTAAGAATTCAGGTTTAATAGTGATAGATAAGAAAAACACCTTCGTTATGTTTCTTTTAGCTTCTCTTCCGGCAGGAAGTGTGTTATGGCTTCAACCATGAGCATCTGATAAAAAGGAGCCGATAATCGACTAACTAATAAAACTGCCGGTTGATTGCTTTTATTTTATTATTTTTATATGGTTTGTTTTATATTAAGTGGGAAATAAGTAATTAATATATATAAACAATAGGGATGCCCCGCTCATTAAACACCCATGGTACCACAATCATAATAGGATATACTATCGAAGTTTTACGAGTCGGGTAATATTATTTAATATATATGCGAGTAAAACCCAAGAAACTGAAATCAACAGTATTATCAAAAGAAAGAACTTCTGATTCAGATACCGGGCAGTTTCCTATAGTAGGTATCGGTGCTTCGGCCGGCGGGCTGGAAGCGTTGGAACAATTTCTGGGTAATGTGCCTGAAAAAAGCGGGATGGCATATGTAGTTGTACAGCATCTTGATCCTACTCAGAAAGGTATGTTGCCGGAATTACTTCAGCGGGTTTCCCTGATGCCGGTTTTTCAGGTGAAAGACCGTATGGCAGTAAAACCAAACTGCGTATATGTAATTCCTCCAAATAAAAGCATGTCTATATTAAATGGTGTGCTTCACCTGTTTGAACCAATGGAAGTAAGGGGACTGCGTCTCCCGATTGATTTTTTCCTGCGCTCGCTTGCCGACGACCGCCATGAACGAAGTATCGGACTCATCCTGTCAGGAATGGGCTCCGATGGCAGTTCAGGATTAAAATCAATAAAAGAAAGGAATGGAATAGTGATGGTGCAGGAGCCTTCCAATGCAAAATTCGACAGTATGCCACGCAATGCGATCGATTCGGTTTTGGCCGATATTGTTGCTCCTGCAAATTTATTGCCTGAAAGGCTTATAGAATTTCTTAAACATATTCCTATTGTCAGATCAGATCTGGACATAGAAATCAAAGATAAAAGCTCACTCGAAAAAATAATAATTCTGCTCAGGACTTATACTGGTAATGATTTTTCATTTTATAAAAAGAATACCATATATCGCCGCATTGAAAGGCGCATGGGTGTACACAATATTGATAAGATATCTTTGTATGTAAATTTCTTGCAGGACAATCCGATTGAAGTGAATATACTATTTAAAGAATTGATGATTGGTGTTACTAATTTTTTTCGCGATCCTGAAGTATGGGAGAATCTGAAAGAGAAGGTAATTCCAAACATTATTTCCAACCTTCAGCCCGGTTCAATATTGCGGGCGTGGGTACCAGGGTGTTCAACCGGAGAAGAGGCATATTCATTAGCCATCGTGTTTAAAGAAGTGGTTGAAAAAATTAATCCCCATGGAGGCTTCTCATTACAGATATTTGCTACTGATCTTGACAGTGAAGCTATTGAAATAGCCAGGAAAGGCATATTTTCTGCAAATATAATTGCCGATGTATCACCAGCTCGTTTAAATCGTTTTTTTCTTGCTATGGATGATGGCTATTTTATTAATACTGAAATCAGGGAAACCATTGTGTTTGCACAACACAACATCATAATGCATCCCCCTTTTACAAAGATCGATATACTATCCTGTCGCAATCTGCTTATTTATCTGGAGCCCGAATTGCAAAAGAAATTACTAAGTCTGTTTTTCTATAGTCTTAACAGTAAGGGAATCATGGTGCTGGGCAGTTCCGAAACTTTGGGAGCACAGAGTCATCTGTTTTCATCGCTTGATGCAAAATTGAAAATCTTTAAACGCGCCATTTCCGCCCAGATACCTGAATTATTTGATTTTCCTACTACTTATTCCCGGAACAGACCAGCC
>Ga0224524_1000688_pt1 | contig 11949 bp, 9 predicted proteins | sample CFST75metaG_FD_179895 | JGI IMG/M metagenome (GOLD analysis project Ga0224524, IMG submission 179895) | Peat soil microbial communities from Stordalen Mire, Sweden - C.F.S.T75 | ecosystem: Environmental > Terrestrial > Soil > Wetlands > Peat | place: Sweden: Norrbotten County, Stordalen Mire... | reverse complement strand
AATGATCTGTTGAAAATCTTTTGCAAAGGTAAGAGTTCTTTTGTTAATCAACTAACAACTGGATTTTATTTTTTTTACAAACTGAAAATTTATAAACAATCTAAACAAATTCTTTATAGGGATGAGCGGTAGTATTTTGGAAAAAAAAGTTCTCTTTTTGTTACTTTTGCAGAAAATGTACTGATCCTTGAATTACCGGTATTTTTTACGTTTATCCTTTAACGGGGAATCTTTCCATGGTTGGCAGAGCCAGCATAATGCACCGAGTATCCAGTCAGCATTGAGAGATGCACTGACCGTCATTCTCAGGGAGCCGGTCAAAGTCACAGGTGCCGGGCGGACTGATGCCGGAGTACATGCGAGTGAGTTCTATGCTCACTTTGATCATCCTGCTGAACTATCCGTTTCCGGAAGAAGGGAATTAGTTTACCATCTGAACGGTTATCTTCCCGATGCTATCTCCATCCGGGAAATTTTACCTGTGAAGGAAGATGCGCATGCCAGGTTCAGCGCACGTTCACGTACCTATCAATATTTTATCACACGGAAGAAAGATCCATTCCAACAGTCATTCTCCTGGTATTATCCCGGGAAACTCGATACAGGCCTCATGAACATTGGCGCAGAGATCCTGAAGAACAACCTGGATTTTACTTCCTTTGCCAAACTGCCGAAGGAGACAAAAACCAATATCTGCCACGTGGAATATGCCAAATGGGAAGAAAAGGAGGATCTTCTTGTATTTACCATAACGGCCGACCGTTTCCTGAGGAATATGGTCAGGGCTGTTGTAGGAACATTGATAGAACTGGGGAGAGGAAAGATCAGCCTGGAAGATATTGACCGGATCATTCTTTCCAAAGACCGGAGGAAAGCCGGGTATTCGGTGCCGGCCAATGGGTTGTTCCTGGTATCGATCAATTACCCGGAAGAGATCTTTTTAAAAACTTCGGATGAAACTGAAGATTTAATGGTTGAACTTCCTTCAACACGTCCTTGAATCGATTCAGTTCTGGTCTAAAGTCCTTTATCCTAACTTTTCAGTCACCCCCAATTGAAAACAAAAGATTATAAGATTTCAGTCCCAAAAATAGGTTTCCTGAAAGACTCAGATTTGAGTCTCCAAATGAAGTTTGTGAATTCAGAAAAAAAAGGATTCAATTTTATTTAAAATATTTCGTTTTCAAATTTTTTTAGTACTTTTACCCGCTCCTGTTAATTATTTCACAGATAAACGATTGTTAATATGAAAAACATCCGCTATGATCTTCTGCTAAAGTGGATTCTCTGGTTGGTTGCAATACATTCAATCTGTTTTGGGATATCCCTTGTCATTCTTCCGATCCCTGTTATCGAGTTTTTCGGGTTTCATCTTACAGAAAAGTTTTTTGCCGACCAGGGAGGGGTTTTCCACCTGGTAGTGGCCGTTGCTTATATTTGGGCGGCGCTGGACCTGGAAAATTCATATAAGTTGATCGTCCTCTCTTGCACGGCTAAATTCGTTGCTACCATCTTCCTGTTATCTTATTTCTTCTTCGTCGATCATAAATGGATGGTGATTTTTTCTGGCCTTGCAGATTTCCTGATGGGATTTACCATTCTGGTGCTTTATATTCTCTATAGAAAACAATTTACCAACGTACTATCTTCCTCATCTTCCAAAGAATAAAAGGATTTTGCTTATGAAAAATGATCCGCCAACCATCATCATTACCGGGGCATCCGGATTTATTGGCCGCTATTTCATGGATATGATCAAGGAACATTACCAGATCATTGCCATTGCCAGGCGGTCATCAAGGGAAGCAGGCATCGCATTTCACCCGAATATCCACTGGATTCAGTGGGACATTGCCAGCAAGGTACAGCTCAGAGAGGTGCTTGAAACCATTCAGAACAAAGGCGGGGCCGATTACCTCCTCCACCTGGCTGCTTTCTATGATTTCGATTATTCCGATAATACCGCCTACCAGCGTACCAACGTGGAAGGTATGTTAAACGTCGTGGAACTCGCACGACAACTCAATATCAAACGATTCATCTTTGCAAGCTCGCTGGCTGCCTGTGTTTTTCCTCCTACCGGCCAGGTAGTGAATGAGAAATCACCTCCCGATGCTGATTTTGCTTATGCAAAAACAAAAAAATTCGGAGAGGAACTGTTACGGAAGTCATCCAGGGATTTCCCCTGCACGGTGGTTCGGTTTGCAGCAGTGTTCAGTGATCTGTGTGAATACCCTCCATTATACAAATTCCTCGAAACCTGGCTTGCCCGGAATTATGATTCCCGCATCCTGGGTGGTAGAGGAGAATCGGCTGTTTCCTATATTCATATCCATGAACTTGCCAAACTGCTGCTGAGCATCATCCAGCAAAGCCACAAACTGCCTTCTTTCGACATCTATGCTGCCAGTCCGGATGGGTGTACCTCACACAAAGTATTGTTTGATATCGCAACCAAGGATTATTTTGGTGAACCGGTCAAGCCGATCCATATCCCAAAATGGATAGCTTACCCCGGCATTTTACTGAGGACCATTATGGGCAGGATAGGGATCACGCCACCTCCCTTTGAAAAGCTCTGGATGCTTAAATACGTTGACCTTAAACTTTACGTGGATTCCAGTTATACCCGCAAGGCACTTAGCTGGGAACCTTCACCGCGACATCACATCGAACGCAGATTATTATTTCTCCTGGCACGCATGAAAAGCAACCCGGTGGAATGGAACACGAAGAATGAAGCAGCCCTGAAACACATCTCCATCCGGGTCAACCTGTTGATTTACGAAATGATGATCACTGATAAGGAGAAGATCCTGTCGAAGATCAATGCCCGTATCCTTTCCCTTGACAATTCCGAGAAGTTTAAAGACTACCAGAACAAGCCAGTAGATGATTTCAGACTTCTGACCAGTACAACCTACAATCTGCTGGCTTCCACGGTCTACAATTCCGACCGCGGCCTCATGATCAACTACATGGAGGATGTCGCCATTGCCCGGTTCAACGAGGGTTTCCATTCGAAAGAGATTGCTGACCTGCTGGATGTGTTCAACGAGATCATCACATCGTACCTATTGGAAGCGAAAGACTACAAATTTTCACGCCAAGACCTTTATGATTATATCGGGATTACCCTTCAGCTTGCAAAAGATGAAATCGAAGAAAAATTCGAAGTCTTTGAATTGGATACTTCACCGGAAGCTAATACTCCCAAGGTCAGGCTGAAATTAGACGGGATCGATGTCAAGGTGGATGCCGGTATCTCGATTCTCGATGCCGCTCAACAATTCAATATTAATATTCCAACACTTTGCTATCATAAGGATCTGTGTATCGCCGGTAACTGCCGGGTCTGCCTGGTGGAGGAAAAACATTCGAAGCAGCTGATCGCCTCCTGCGCCACCCCTGTGGAAGAAGGAATGGAAATCCTTACCAACAGCATAAAAGTCAGGAGTGCGAGAAGAACCATGATCGACCTGCTCCTTTCGGAACACAATGCAGATTGTACAAAATGTTATAAGAACGGGAAATGTGAATTGCAGGCGCTTGCTTCAGAATTCAAGATCATCAAGCCCTTGTTCATCGATCTTGTACCAGGTAAAAAATATACCATCGACGACCTTTCGCCTTCAATCATTAAGGATGACAGCAAATGCATCCGTTGCCAGCGGTGCATCCGGACCTGCTCCCAGATCCAGGGTGTCAGCGCGGTTAATGCTGTTTACAAAGGCCCACACATGAAGATAAGCACTTATTTTGGAAGACCTTTGTTCGAAGTGATCTGCACAAATTGCGGGCAATGCATTGACCGTTGTCCCACCGGTGCACTTGTGGAAAAGAACTACATAGAAGAAGTGTGGACAGCCATCTTCGATCCCACAAAGCATGTAATTGTGCAAACGGCCCCCGCGGTGAGAATAGCCATAGGGGAGGACCTGAACATTGAACCGGGCAAGCGGGTGACGGGGAAACTGGTTTCTGCACTGCGGAAGTTGGGGTTTGATTCGGTCCTGGATACGGCATTTTCTGCCGACCTGACCATCATCGAAGAGGGAAATGAATTCCTGGATCGCCTGAGAAGAAAAACTCTGTTTGAGGATCCGGAGGCGGTGCTTCCCATGACTACCTCCTGTTCGCCGGGTTGGATCAAATACCTGGAACAAACTTTTCCTGAATTCATTCCCAACGTATCGACCTGCAAATCGCCACAGCAGATGTTCGGCGTTCTTGCGAAGACCTATTATGCCGAAAAGATGGGATTAAAACCCGAAAATATTGTGACAGTTTCGATCATGCCCTGTACTGCGAAAAAATTTGAAGCCGACCGCCCCGAAATGAGGGCCAGCGGGTACAAGGATGTAGATTATGTTCTTACCACGCGGGAGTTGGCTATCATGATCAACCAGGCAGGAATGGATTTCAAGTCGTTGCCCAATGACCATTATGATTCTATCATGGGAAAAGCAACCGGTGCGGGAGTGATCTTCGGGGCAACCGGGGGTGTGATGGAAGCGACATTGAGAACCGTTTATGAAAAAATAACCGGCCGTGAAATTCCTTTTGAAAACCTTGTCGTGACCCCTGTAAGAGGCTTGCAGGGAATACGGGAAGCTTCCATACTGATCGAAAATCCTTTACCGGAATGGAGTTTCCTGCATGGCATCGAATTAAAAGTTGCGGTTGCACATGGGCTGGCAAATGCCAAGATCATTATGCAGTCGGTCAAGAGCAGAACAGCCAATTACCACTTTATCGAGATCATGTCATGCCCCGGAGGTTGCCTGGGAGGCGGCGGACAACCCATCCCCACCAATCCTGAGATCCGTGAGAAACGTTTGCAGGCGCTGTATGCCGAAGAGATGGGACTGGAAATCCGAAAATCCCATGAAAATCCGGAAGTGATTACGCTTTATGAAGATTTTCTGGAAGAACCGCTCAGCGAAAAGGCACATGATCTTTTACATACACATTATCTGAAAAGAGAGGTTTATTAGAAACAGTTCTAAAAGTTTTTTACCTTCGTTGACAAATAGAGTGTTATGTACATCGCTGATTTGTCAACCTGTCCCGAATTTATTGCAGGAGACCATACCATTCTCCGTGAATTGCTTCACCCGGACAAAGCTTCGCTCCAAATACGCTATAGCCTGGCCCATGCCACGGTGAAATCCGGGGATATTTCGTACAGGCATTACCTGCGTACTTCTGAAGTTTACTTTATCCTCGAAGGAAAAGGGATCATGCATATCGGGGAAGAAACACAGGAGGTTATTCCCGGACAAGTAGTTTACATTCCGCCTATGGAATGGCAGTGCATCCATAACCCCGGCCCCGACAACCTGAAATTCATCTGCATCGTCGATCCTGCCTGGAGAAAGGAAGATGAAGTGGTTGAGTAATCCTCCATCCGGGATTTCGTTATTTTGTACTTATAATATATCAATTATGAAACGGTTCTTCATTCTTTTTTTACTGATCTTCTTATCAATACAGATCTTCGCACAGAATCCCTTAACCCCGGAAAAGTTCTTTGGGTTCGTTCCGGGAAGCGACCATATGTTAATGACATATGAGCAACTGATTGATTATCTGAAAATCCTGGATGGGCAGTCTGACAGACTCTCTATGATCGAGATTGGGAAATCTCCCATGGGTAAGCCGATGTATGCTGCCTGCTTTTCGTCGCCTGCCAACCTGGCAAACCTGGATGCATTGAAAGAGATCAACCGGAAGCTGGCTCTGGATGCCACTCTTGACGAGGAAGCAACCGGAAAGCTGGTGGAAGAAGGAAAAGTATTTGTACTGGCAACACTATCCATGCATTCAACGGAAGTCGCACCCAGCCAATCGCTCCCTCTGGTTGCATACAACTGGGTCACCACCCGTGATCCCGACATCCTGAAAGCCTTGGAAAACGTGGTCTTTATGGTGGTACCCTGCCATAACCCGGATGGGATGGACATGGTTGTGAATTATTACAACCAGAACAAAGAAACGAAATACGAAGGATCTTCCCTGCCCGGAGTTTATCATAAATATATAGGGCATGACAATAACCGCGACTTCATTTTTCTGACCCAAAGCGATACAAAAGCTATATCTGCGTTGACCAGCACTGACTGGTTCCCCCAGGTAATGGTGGAGAAACACCAGATGGGATCCGGCGGCGCGCGGTATTTTGTTCCACCCAACTCCGACCCGATCGCTGAGAACGTGGATGCATCGCTCTTCATCTGGACTGGCATCTTTGGGCAGGAGATGATCAGTGACATGACAAAAGCCGGGCTAAAAGGAGTTACTCAGCATTCGATTTTCGATAACTATTGGCCAGGCTCCACCGAGACCTGCATCTGGAAGAATGTGATCGCAATGCTGACGGAAGCAGCCGGCTGCCAGGTAGCAAAGCCGATCTATATTGAACCGACAGAGCTTACGGGCGGTGAGAAAGGCCTTGCCGAATACAAGAAAAGCATCAACATGCCGGAACCCTGGCCCGGTGGATGGTGGCGTCTCGGGGATATTGTGAAATATGAAGTCGTATCGATGAATACCATGCTGCTGACTGCCTCCGAAAATAAAAAGAAGATCCTTACCCTTCGCAATGAATTGTGCAAAAAGGAGGTCGCGAAAGGCAGGAATGAAGCTCCATTCTATTACATCCTTCCCAAAGATCAGCCTGACCAAAGCGAACTGGTCCATCTCGTCAGGTTGATGCAGGAACATGGAATTGATGTATTCCAGTTAAAAACCGATATTTCATTGGGACAAACCATCTACAAAACAGGCGATATCGTCATTCCGCTGGCACAGCCATTCCGGGCTTTTATCAAGGAAGTGATGGAGAAACAGAAATACCCGGAGAGGCATTTTACACAGGGAGGCGTGCTGATGGAGCCTTACGATATCACAACCTGGTCAATGCCGTTGCATATGGGATTGACCTCTGTGGAAGTGGACGCCCGCAATACAGACCTGGAGAACAACCTTGCAAAAGCCGGAAAGGATTTCACGCTTGCAACCCAATTCACCGAAAGTCCATACACAATCCTCCTCTCCACAAATAACCAATCGTTCAAATTAGCTTTTTCCGCGTTGCAGAACGGAATAACGGTTAAAAGGAATCCGGAAAGTTTTACGCTGAACGGGAAAACCATACCTGCTGGGAGTTTCATCATCGGAGCCGCCGGTGAGATCCTGAAAGAGGCAGTTTTTCCACTGATCTTCACCAGTGAAATTCCCAATACAAACTGGCAGATGATATCCTTTCCAAGGATTGCCCTCGTGGAAACCTGGCTCGACGATCTGGATGCCGGCTGGACCCGGTATATCTTCGATAGCTATGGGATCGGTTATACGATGATCCGGCCGGTTGAATTTGCAAAAGGGAACTTTGCCAAAAAATTCGATCTGTTCATTTTCCCGGACCAGAATTCATCCATATTGAAGGATGGAAAATATAAAGTTCAGGATGAATACCGGATCAATAATTACCGTCCAGAATACTCGAAAGGGATTGGAATTAAGGGTCTCGATAGCCTTTTGTCTTTTTTTAATAAAGGAGGAAAGATCATTACCTGGGGTGAGTCGACCGATTTGTTCGATTCAAACCTAACGATAAAATCCAAATCCGATACCGACGAATTCCACTTGCCATTCCATAATCTTTCTGCGGATCCCGTGATGAAGGGAATTATCTGCCCGGGATCACTTATCAGAATGAACATAGTAAAAGGAAGCTCACTGACATGGGGCATGGGAGAAATGACCGGAATCTTTTACCGCGGCAAACCGGTGTTCAGGACTTCAATACCCAGGTTTGACATGGACCGGAGGGTGATCGGCTATTTCGGGGAGGAAGAACTGCTTATGAGTGGCTTTCTTGAAGGAAAGAAGTTGCTGGAGAATAAACCGGTCATGGTGTGGATGAAGAAGGGGAAAGGACAGATGGTGGTGATGGGCTTCAGTCCGATCTTCCGTGCATCGATGCCTGCAACCTACAAACTGCTTTTCAATTCGATTTTATTGCCGGCTGTAAATGAATGAATGGGGAATTGAATCATCCTGCCACGGGGAATAGCTTGGAATACAAATGCTCGTGAACCCGTGCCAGGATTTCAGGATATTTTTCTTCAAGTTCAGGACTTAACGATCGGCCGAATTCGAGATCTTCCACGATCTCTACAGCAATGATGTGTATGGTTTCCGGGATCGAAAGTTTGATCTTCCTGGCCAGTTCGAGGGCTGTGATAAAATTGACATCATGCAGGTTGGAAAGATGCATGGTCTCATGGAAATCAGCCGGGTTGAAATAATATACATCACCCGGCATTCCGTCTTTCGTTCTGATGGCATCAAGAATGAGGACAGTATGATATTCACGGATCAATTCAAGGATCTCCAGTCCCCCCATGGAACTTGTTTTAAAGCAAATTCCTTCAGGAAAGGTCTCTTTTTGAAGATCCTTTACCAGCCTTGGGCCGATCCCGTCGTCTTTCAGGATATCATTGCCGATCCCGAGGATCAAAATTTTCTCACATTCCATCTCCTTGATTTTTACCTTCCGATGGTCCGGGTGAGTTCTCCTTTTGAATTATAAAAATTGACAACCATCCGCATTTGTCCGGGTAGTGAATGCGTAGCACATGAAAAACAGGGGTCGTAAGCGCGGAAAGCCATTTCGATCATGTTAAGTGTACCTTCTGTTGCCGGGATCCCTTTTTTGATCAGTCCCTGTGCCGCTTTTTTCAGCGACATGCAAATGGCGGCATGGTTGTTCGTGGTTCCCACAATCAGGTTCACTTTCCTTACCATTCCCCGGTCATCGGTCCAGTAATGATGGGTCAGGGTTCCCCGCTGTGCTTCCACAATTCCAACCCCTTCTCCCACGATTTTATCAATGGGAGCCCGCAACTCTTTCCCGGTGATCTCGGGATCTATGGCTAGTTCATAGCAATGTTCCGATGCATAGATCAGTTCCACCAGCCTTGCCCAGTGCATCGCAAGGGTCGCATGAACAGGTTTCCCGCCCAGGGTCTTAAACATATACTCATATTCCTGTTGTGCAACCGGAGTCGTCATTCCATCTGCCGCATTCAGCCTGGACAGGGGAGTGGCTTGATACACGCCTGAATCCTGACCGTCGACAAAGCCTTTCCAACCGATCTTCTTCAGGTAAGGAAATTTCAGATACGTCCAGGGTTCCACCCTTTCTTCAACATAATCCATATAATCCTTTGGGGAATATTTATAGAGTTCTACTCCTTTCGTATCGACAACCCGCACATTTCCGTCATAAAAATTCACTTTATTGTTCTGATCCACCAACCCCATTGAATGAAGTTTCAGTGAATAGGGACCATTGAGGATGAGGTCAACATAATCTTTATTCCCCAGCACTACATCCTTGAAGAGTTTCATCGAGAATTTTGAAAATTCAATGAACCCTTCTGCTTTTTTGACGATATCATCTCGCTCTTCTTCCGTAAGTCCTTTTTTCACTCCCCCGGGAATGTTCATGACCACATGGGTTTGATGGCCACCGAGTAAGGCCTGGATCTCCTGTGCGATGCGTCGTTGTTTGATCACTTCTGTCCCGATCTCAATCCCGACTTTATTGATGACGCCGAGGATGTTGCGTTCGGCAGGGCTGGCATTGGGGCCCACAACAAAGTCAGGCGCTGCCAGGGCATAGAAATGGGCAATGTGGCTGTGAACAAAATGGGCCATATAAAACAGTTCCCGCAGTTTCTTTGCAGTAGGGGGGGGCTCAACTCCGAACACCGCATCCACGGCCTTTCCGGAAGCCATGTGGTGACATCCGGGACAAACACCGCAGATCTTGGTCACGATGGAGGGAAGTTCTTCCACGGGCCTTCCTTCGCAGAATTTTTCAAAGCCCCGCAATTCCGGAACCTGGAAGTAAACATTGTCAACTTCTCCTTCATCTGTAAGAAAGATCTCAATTTTTCCATGGCCTTCCAGGCGGGTAATAGGGTCGATGGTGAGGGTTTTCATCTATCTGTTTTTATTTTTTTAGATAATTTTTCTTCCAAGGATTGAAGAGGGGAGGCTGAACCGGTAGAACAGTCCTGCCGGGTCGACAATGGTGTCGATGATCTTGTCGATCTCTTCAGATGAATCTGCATCGATCATGGTTCCGATGGCTGACATCATCTTGGCGCCGGGATCCGAAGCGGCTGCCGGCGGCCCATAACATCCGCGGCAGGGTGAATTGCCGGTAACACAACGTACCCCACACCCTCCACGTGTGGCAGGACCCATGCAGATCACGCCCTGTTCAAGGAAACAGGTTTCTTTATCATCCTGGATCTCCCAAGGGCGGTAAAATTTCTTGATGACCTTGTTATCCGATTTTTTACGTTTACATTCATCACAGTTCGTTTTCTCATTTGCCCCTACAACCGAACCTTTCGGGGGTAGTTGGGCGCCTGTAGCAATAGCCGTGAAAACTTCGAGAAGGCGTTCACTCTGGGGCGGACAACCAGGGATAAAATAATCCACTTCCACCACCTGATTGAGAGTATAAACATCGTTGAACATTTCCGGGATATCCAAGGTTCCTTCTTTGACTGCAGTTTCCGTCTGAGGCCTTATCTTTTCCGGGTTAAAGGTCGATTCTGTTTCGTCGTAAACTCGTTTAAAAATCTCATTCTTTGTGGTGAAATTAGCCAGTCCCGGGATCCCTCCCATGTATGCACAGGCGCCGTATGCCACGAGGATCTTCGATTTGTTCCTCAGTACCTGGGCCATGTGTTTGTTTTCACTGTTCCTGACCGCCCCGTTAAAAAGGGTAACATCGATGGATTTGTCGGGCATGGCTTCCACATCCTTATACTTGATATCCATGGCGATGGGCCAGAACACAAGATCGGCTGCGGCAACTATATCCAGCAGCTTCTCATGAGTATCGAGCACTGAAACACAGCAACCGCCACAAGCGGCTCCCCAGTAAATGGCGAGTTTCAATTTGGGCTTTGGATTTGTCGAGTCGGAAGGCATCTTTTAGGATTTTAAATGTTTAACTTCCAATGTACTTTTTATTTTGCTAGGGCCTACATTCAGGAGGGCTTTGGTCATTTCGTTTACCAGTTCTGCAAATTGTTTCCCTTCGCTGGCACTGATCCATTCAAGCTTCAGCCGTTCCGGTTCAATCCCCATCTGGGCAATGTATTTCTCCATCAGCTTGAACCTTCGCAGACATTTGTAATTTCCGGTCTGGTAATGGCAGTCGCCGGGATGACAACCGCATACCAGAACGCCGTCGGCGCCTTGCTGGAAGGCAGTCAGGATGAAGGTAGGGTCGATCCTTCCCGAACACATGACGCGGATGATGCGGATGTTCGGGGCATAGCGCATCCGCGAGGTACCCGCAAGGTCGGCGCCGGTGTATGCGCACCAGTTGCAAAGAAACGCAACGATAGTTGGACTGAAGTTCATGATCAGATTTCTTTGTATGACATTGACATTATTCCTTCAATTTCTGAAAGGATCTGGCGATCCGTAAAATGCTTGCTGGTGATGGCCCCCGACGGGCATGCCGAACCACAGGTCCCGCAGCCTTTGCATAGTACCTCGTTCACTTCCGATGATTTTTTATCCTCATTATAAGAGATGGCAGTATAAGGGCAAACCCGGATGCAGGTCTGACACCCGCAACAGAAGGCTTCATTAACGAAAGCCGTCGTTACTTCTACCGCAACCGATCCCTGTGCAATGGTAGCCAGGATCCTTGCTGCAGCAGCACGGGCCTGTGCCACCGAATCCGGGATGTCTTTCGGCCCCTGGCATGTACCCACAATGTAGACACCGCCGGTCGTTGTTGCCACCGGGTCGAGTTTCGGATGTTTTTCAATGAAAAACTGGTTTCCGCAAAGGCTTACTCCGATCTCATGCACCACATCTTTCACATCATCATGAGCTTCCATA
>Ga0224524_1000683_pt1 | contig 11998 bp, 10 predicted proteins | sample CFST75metaG_FD_179895 | JGI IMG/M metagenome (GOLD analysis project Ga0224524, IMG submission 179895) | Peat soil microbial communities from Stordalen Mire, Sweden - C.F.S.T75 | ecosystem: Environmental > Terrestrial > Soil > Wetlands > Peat | place: Sweden: Norrbotten County, Stordalen Mire... | reverse complement strand
AATTAGAAAGCGGCAATGATTATCCGCGCGCTTTAATTTTTGATTCCAAATATGATACTTATCGCGGCGTCGTGGCTTATGTCCGCGTTTTCAACGGTACAATTAAAAAAGGCGATAAGATTCGTCTAATATCCATGCGCGTTGAGAGTGAAGTTTTGGATATTGGTATTTTTAAGCCAGATTATTTATCAACCGGTGAGCTTAATCCGGGTGAAATTGGTTATATTATTACTGGTTTTAAAACGGTTAGCGATTGTCGTGTCGGCGATACCTTAACCGCTAATACCGGTGTTAATAATTTTGCTAAGATAGAGGCGCTGCCTGGTTATAAGGAAGTTAAACCCATGGTTTTTGCCGGCATATTTCCACGTGAAGGTAATGATTTTAAGGAATTGCGCGAAGCCATGGATAAATTGAAACTAAATGACGCCGCGTTAGTTTATGAACCGGAAAGATCGGACGCTCTTGGTTTTGGTTTTCGTTGCGGTTTTCTTGGCCTGCTTCATCTTGAAGTTTTTCAAGAGAGATTGCGTCGCGAATATAATTTAGATTTAATTGTGACGGTTCCCAGTGTTGCCTATAAGGTTTTAAAAAATAGCGGCGAAGAGACGATTATCCGTACGCCGCAAAGATTGCCTGATCCGACACATATTGATATCATTGAAGAGCCTTGGGTCAGATTGGATATTATTACTCCGAAGAATTACATGGGTAATATTATTAAATTATCGCAAGATAAAAGAGGTATTTATAAGAATACCGAATATATTTCGGCAGAAAGCGATGATGCTCGCGTAATTTTACATTATGAAATTCCGATGTCCGCGATTTTAACTGATTTTTATGATAAAATAAAGAGTGTCTCGGCTGGCTATGCCTCAATTAACTATGAGTACTTAGATTACCGTCCGGCTGATGTGGTTAAAATGGATATTTTGGTTGCGGAGGAAATTATTGAGGCGCTCGCGACGATTGTGTATCGCGACGAAGCTCCGCGCGAAGGCCGAGAAGTGGTGGAAATTTTAAAAAATAATTTACCCCGCCAGATGTTTGCGGTTAAAATTCAAGCGGCGCTCCATGGCAAGATTATTGCTTCCGAAAAATTATCAGCGATGCGCAAAGATGTTACGGCTAAACTTTATGGCGGCGATGTGACGCGTAAACGTAAATTACTGGAGAAGCAAAAGAAGGGAAAGAAAAAAATGATGGCGGCCGGCAAGGGAAGCGTTGATATCCCGCCTGATACATTTGTTAAAATTTTAAAACGATAATATGAAAAGAAAAAAAGTCATTAAAATTGTTTGGACCTTTATTTCCTTGATTGTGGTAGTCTCTATGTTGGCCTGGACTTTTAGTAGCATGTTTTACTAATAAATTTATTACATATCGCCATGAAACAGTGGCAAATTTCTACGAAAGCAGAACCAGAATTTCTGCTTAAATATCCGGAAATAAATCCGGTCCTTTTGCAATTACTTTATAATCGCGGTTTGAAAAATCAAGTTGATATCAAAGCTTTTTTAGACAGTGAATTGGAAGCGGATAAAATTTTAGTAGTCGGTGAAAATACGGACCATGCTTTTTATAATCCATTTCTCTTTAGACATATGGAAGCGATCGTTGAGTCCATAATCAACCATATAAAAAAAGGCGACCCAATTGTCGTCTATGGCGATTATGATGCTGATGGTGTTACTTCATCGGTTATTTTGCTTGAAACTTTAAAGATTCTACATGCGCAAGCTGAAGTTTATTTGCCAGATCGTGTCAGTGAAGGTTATGGTCTAAATAAAGCGGCGATTAATCAAATTGTGGCTCAAGGATTTAAATTGTTGATTACGGTTGATACTGGTATTCGCAATAAAGAAGAGGTTGCTTACGCCAAGAGCAAAGGTTTGGAAATTATAGTCACCGACCATCACGTTCTACCGGAAGAAGCAAAAGACCAGCCGGATTGTCTGTATATTGATCCGGCGGACCGCAGTGAAAATTATCCATGGCCATATCTGGCCGGAGTTGGTGTTGCTTTTAAACTGATTAGTGCCTTGCTTTATAAAGCGAATTTACCGGAAAAGCAAAAACAATTAATTCTTGATAAGAGCTTGGATTTAGTCGCGGTTGGCACGGTTGCCGATATGGTTAGCCTTTTAGGTGAAAATAGATTGCTGGTTAAAAGCGGTTTAAAGATTTTAAATACGAGTAAGCGTTTAGGTTTAAATGAACTGATAAAAGTTTCTAAAATTAATAGTGGTAAACCGCTGGAAGCCTGGAATATTGGTTGGCAAATTGGTCCGCGTTTGAATGCGGCGAGCCGTTTAAGCCATGCTAATAGTGCTTTTGCGCTTTTAACTACTACGGAACAAAGTGAAGCCGAAGAACTGGCAACCGAACTTAATCAGCGCAATATTAGCCGCCAGCAGATTACGGAAGAAATAATTTCTCAAGTTGAATTGCAAATTAATAAAGATAATCTGCCGAATTTAATTGTGGGTATTGCTGGCGAAGATCAAGTTTGGAATGAGGGCGTCATCGGTTTAGTGGCAGGAAAAATTACGGAGAAATATTATCGTCCAACTTTAATTATTACTCGTTTAATTGAGGAAGCGGAATTTGATGCGACCTTAAAAAAATTAGTGCCGAAAAAAGTGGCGTTTAAGGGTTCTGGACGTTCAGTTGAAGAATTTAATTTAATTCATGCCATTGAAAATTCATCAGAGCATCTTGATAAATACGGTGGCCATCCGATGGCGTGCGGCTTTTCGGTAAAGTCGGAAGAAAATTTAAATAAATTTGTTGCCCAAATTCAGAAATTAGCCGAGGAGGGAATTGATAAAAAAGCGCTGGTTCCAAAATTAAAAATTGAGGCAGAATTAGATTTTTCGGCCATCAGTTTAGAATTAGCTGATAGTATCAGCAAATTAGCCCCTTATGGACAAAATAATCAGCAGCCGCGTTTTGTTAGTTATGATTTGAGAATTGATGATGTTACAACCATGGGCTTTGATAACCAGCATATTAAAATTCGTTTCTCGCAGTTTAATCCGTCACAAAAAAATGCGCACGCATTTTGGGCGCTTGCTTTTGGCGGAGCGGCTAACTATAAGGAATATCAAGTCGGCGATCGGGTTGATTTGGTTTATTACTTGGAAGTTAACGACTTTAACGGCCGCCGTGAACCGCAATTAAAAATGATTGATATTAAAAAATATGACTAAATTAATTACTTTTACTGACGGGGGCGCCCGCGGTAATCCAGGACCGGCCGGCATCGGCGCAGCTATTTATAATGAAAATAAAGTAATTGTCGCTGAGTTATCAGAGTATTTAGGCGTGGCGACAAATAACCAAGCGGAGTATAAAGCCTTAATTGCCGCTTTGGAAAAATGTAAATCATTAGGCGCGACCGAGATTGATTGTTATCTTGATAGTGAATTGGTAGTTAAGCAGCTTAAGCATGAATACAAAGTAAAAAACAAAGACTTGGCGCCTTTGTTTTTGACTATTCACAATCTTAGTTTAAATTTTAAAAAGATTACTTATACTCATGTGCCGCGAGAGCGGAACAAGGAAGCAGACAGATTAGCTAACGAAGCGATGGATCGGGGGCGTTAATAATAACGTTCCTTTATTTTAGGGTGAACAAGATTGAGAAGGCGCTAAACCATATTGAAAATGCCACCATTCACCGCAATATCTTTTCCATCCGGCCGCTTGCATAATTGATTGGAGTTTGACGACATCAGCATCACTGTAAGTTGCATTCGCTTTACCGCCCATATGCGAGCAAGAGACTGTTCCTAAAATACAAATATCAATGGCCACGCCAGCGCAATGACCATAGCAGGTACCCTGGCACTGGCTTGGTGGCGCGACATATTTTTTAGTTAGGGCGACGTCGTTATTATATTGAGCTAATTTATCATCCCATAATTGTTTTTGTTTGGCATAAGAGCGATTTGCGGAAGTTACTAATAATCTTACATTTCTTTGAGCGGCAACCCCAGTTGCTTTAGTTAAACCGTCAGCCGCATTTTTAACCAAGCGGGCGTCAATGCTACCATTAACACTGACGATTTTTTTTATATCCGTTAAATCACTATCGGTCGGACAAGTTCCGGAATTTAAATTACTGGCGCTATCGCTACCGTTTTCAATCAAACTTACCGGCTGAACGCTAACCACACTAACCGATTTTAAATCAACTAGACCGGAATTTACTTGTAGTAAAATTATATATGAAGCCGCTAAAATTATTAGGCCAGTAATACTGCCGGTAATTAGTTCTTTAGCTTGGGTGATTTTTGAAGCATCGCCGGCGGAGATTAGCCAAAGGACACCGGCCGCCATTAACATTATCGCCGCCAGAATACCGGCAATAGCGAGCCCGTAATTGTAGAGTGCAGAAATATAAGTACCAATCCAAGGAATTTTGCATTCACCTTCTTTAGGACAAGTGATAGTCGCTAATTTATCCATCCCAGGAATTTGAATACTTAAATCGGGTGCTGTAAAAATCGTAGTTTTTTGGTCCACGGTTGTGACTGCGGTAATTTGATTTGTCGGACAGCAGCAATCCATACTGGTCCAATTTTTACTTACACAATCAGTCTTTTTTTGATCTTCCCATTCCCAGTGAGAACCAGCTATACTACTGGAATTAACAAGAGGAAGTGTTTTATTTTGACACTTAGTTTTAAATTGATAGGTATAGCTATTATCTGAATCAATCAGTTTACCTGTTTCCATTTCGTCGTGTTCGCGACAGCATGGCTCCCAAGCGCACTTTGCAGCCACGCCAGTGAACCAACCCTTAGATTCACAACCACCCGCACCGCTCCAATAACATTTAGTTTCATTGGCTTGATTAGAATAATTAATTCCTTCCGGTAAATTATAAAAATTAGTATCCGCATTAGCCACTAAAAAAGGAAAGAATATAATTAAAAGAAAACTTAGATTAAGAGCGAGCTCAATTTTTTTCATAAATTACAGTCTATATTTTTGGATATTTTCCTCGGCTAATTTCTGGATAGCGATAATATCCTCCGGTTTAAGATGCTTAAATCTGCCTTGTTTTTTTAAATATTCTTCAACCGGTTTGGCAGTAAAATTTGCATTTATACTTGATGAAGTTAATTTGCCATCGGTGTATTCTAATAGCGGGAAAAGGGCGGTTTGAACGGCTAATTTAGCCATCATTACTGCTTCGTCATTATTTATTTTCCAACCAGGAATACAAGGCGATAAAATTTGAATATAGGCCGGACCTTGAACTTCAATCGCTTTCTTAACTTTACTCGTAATATCGTCCGGAAAACCAGCACTCGCTTGCGCGACGTATTTGACGCCGTGGGCCAGAGCCAAAGCTAACATATCTTTTTTACGCTGCGTGGAACCGATTGAATTTGTTCCTTGAGGGGAAGTGGTTGTATCGGCTCCATAAGGAGTGGCTCCGGATGCTTGTATGCCGGTATTAGAATAAGCCTCAGTATCATAACAAATATATAAAATATTTTCTCCTCTTTCCCACATGCCGCTGATTAAACCGAGACCGATATCATAAGTGCCGCCATCGCCCGCCTGGACAACAACTTTTGTAGTTGAGTCATTTTTTTTATTTAAAGCCGCTCTAATACCAGAGGCAACTGCGGAAGCATTTTCAAATAAAGAATGAATCCAGGGCAAGCCCCAAGCACTTTGCGGGTAGGCCGTGGTGGTTACTTCTAAACAGCCAGTGGCATTAGCAATTATGACATTATTATTTAAACCGCGCATTACTGCTTGCGCAGCCACGAGCTGGCCGCAACCGGCGCAGGCATTATGTCCAGGAGAGAGAAATTTATTTTGTGTATTCATATTATTTTCAAATTGGGTTTTATGATTTTGTATTACAACATCTTAGGTTATCGCCGCATTCGCGGCCGGAACCGGTTACAATTGCATCGTGATATAGTTCTTTACCACTTGCATCTTTGCCACAGCTGCTGCCGGCATAGCATTTGCTTCCACCTCTATTTCCGCAAGGCTCACCAGCTTTGGCACCCATACCGAACCAGCAAATATCGTTATAACAATGGCCAAGAGAACTTGAACCGTCGCATTGCTCTCCTTCTTCTTTACCAACGCAGTTTCCAGTTGCGCTTGTGCAACTTGCACCAGCGATTATAGAATGGATGCAATATGCCCCCGACGTTGATCTTTTGTAAACGAAAGTTGGTTGAAATATTCCTTTGGCCGGACACTGAGCCCCGCCCTTATTAGGCATTAGTTGAGGTATACATTCTTTTCGATCCGGATTAGCTGACCATTCGTATTCGCAGCATATATAGGAATTAGTATCTATGCAGGCAAATTTATTTGTTTGCGCCCCATCGCCTTGATTCATGCAGACTTCACCGTCAAGACATTTTTTTCCGGTTGTACAATTACCACCACTACCAAGAGGAGCATTGCCGCTAACTGGGTCGCAGCAAAAGGTTGCTCTTCTGACAACTTCCGTTTTTACAGCTTTTAAATTAATTAAATCGGGGTTGATAGTATTAAGAATTATCCAGGCGGCTAATAATATTACTAAACCACTGATACTTCCGGTAATTAACTCTTTGGCCTGAGTAACTTTGCCGGAGTCGCCGCCAGAGGTAAGCCAGATTAAGCCGCCGCCCATTAAAACGATAGCCGCTAATATGCCGGCAATCATTAGTCCGTAGTCATAAAGAGTTCTAATATAACGAGGCAAGAGGTTGCTATACATATAGCCGGTAATCGTGCCGGCCACATTAGTTTCCTTATAAGAGCCAACAGTTGTTGAAGCTTTATTAAGGTCGGAGCCGGGGACAGGAATTTGTACCTCAGGATAATAGTCTAGTGATTTTTTTTGGGCATCAGTTGCTACAGCTGCTGGAGACGCTATTACTACGGGTGATAAAATAACAAAAGCGCAAAAAATCTGAGCCAGAAAAAAAACACAGGTGGCAAATTTCAGATTAAATTTTAATTTAATCATATTTTTCCGATAAATTTTGTTTGTTTATTATTACTTTTAGCCTTCTTCAAAATTTCTTTAATCATTTTGTGAGTAACATCGCGACCGCCAAGACCGACAATAAAATTGCTGAGATTTAACTTATTTTTTGGCAGAGCGGTTTTAATATCGGAATATAATGGACCGGCTTGCCCTAGGCTGATGGCTTTTTCAATCACGGCAACATTCTTTGCTCTTAATAAAAATTTATTTATTTCATCGCCAGGGAAGGGACGATAGGTTTTTATTTTTAAAATACCGATTTTCTTATCATCTTTGAGTGCTTCGCGAATAGTACCAATAACCGAACCCATGGCGACTAAAATCGTTTCCGGTTTTTTTGCACCATAATATTCAAGCAGGCCGTTATCTTTATTCTTTCGACCCAAGGCGCTAATTAATTTTTTGTATTCAGTTTTTATTACCGGCAAACTGGCTAGTAAATCGTTATGAAGAGCTTCTCTGGTTTCAAAATAATGAGCAGGTGTAAAAAAAGCGCCCATCGTTACTGGTTTTTCCGTATTTAAATAAGTGCCGGCAGCCGGTTTATAATCAGGTAAATATTTTTTAATTGTTTTGCTATCAGGAATAGAAACAGGTTCAAAAGCATGAGTTAAAACAAAACCGTCCACATTAACCATAACCGGAATATTTAATTGCTCGGCAATTTTATAAGCTAAAATATGCAAATCAACCGCTTCTTGGTTATCGGCGGCAAAAAAATGAATCCAGCCCGCATCGCGGATAGCCATGACGTCGCTCTGGTCGTTCCAAATATTGATTGGCGCGGAAATCGCGCGGTTGGCACAGGTCATAACAATCGGCAAGCGCATACCGGCAATATTAAAAATAACCTCAGACATTAAAAGCAGCCCCTGCGAACTAGTGGCGCTATAAACACGAACACCAGTGGCACTTGAGCCGAGAATAATTGAAGCGGCCGCGAATTCGCTTTCTGCCCGGACATATTCATAATCAGCCTCACCGTTCGCTTTTAATTTTGCCAGCTTCTCTACAATATGGGTTTGAGGAGTAATCGGATAAGCGGAAACAACCGCCGGCTTTAAATTTTTTATCAGTTCAGCAATCGCTTGCGAACCTTCTAAGATTTGTTTTTTATTTTCCATATTAATAATTTGCAGACTAATAATATTAGTAATCATCTTCCATTTTAATCGCACGCACTGGACATTCATGAACGCATAAGGCACAGCCTTTACAGTAATCGTAATCGGTTACGGGTTTTGGTTTAGGAAAATTAGCCTGCGCTTTCATTTCAATGCAAGCTTCAGGACAAATTTTTGCGCAGGTCGCACAACTGATGCAGATATTGTAATCAGTTACGGGTTTGCGCGTACGCCAAGGACCAGTTTTATTATTTAAAGTTGTCCCGGGCTGCGTAATTAAATTAATTTTTGGCGTTTTCATAATCTTTGGTAACAGCTAAAATATTTTTATCAATAATTGTTTGACCCTTGTCTTTGAATTTTTCATTAATTGCTTTTTTTAAAGATTCAAGACCAACTAATTTTGTGTGTTTGGCAAAAGCACCAAGAATAACGGTATTGACGATATTTTTTCCGAATATTTCTAAGGCAATTTCAGTGGCGGCAGTAAAATAAAGATGCTTAAAGCGTTTAGTTAATTCCGGCCATTTATTTTCGGCGGAATTAATAATAACAATGGTGTTTTTAGTCGTGCCGACAAAAACATCAATCGTTTCTAGAAGAGTCGCGTCTTGAACAATTAAGATTGAAGGATCGTAAATTTGTTCGCGGGTGATAATCGGTTCGCGGCTAATGCGCGCGAAAGATTGAATCGGTGCGCCAGTTCTTTCTACGCCGAAACTAGGAAAGGCCTGTGTTTCAAAACCCTCATAAAAAGCGGCGAGCGCAATTAATTCAGCGGCAGTAACAACACCTTGTCCGCCGCGACCATGAATTCTAATTTGTTCCATATTTTTGGATTATACCGTCAAATAATTCTTTTAGTTTTTCTTCAGAATAAGATCCGGTTATCATATGATAATTAACAAACCAAGTTGGGGTCCCCTGTATTTTTAACTGATTGCCGTTTTCGTAGTCTTGTTTAACTAAATCAAGATAGCGGCGTTCCGACATGCAGGCGGAAAATTTGGTTGAATCAAGTTTCATGCTCCCGCCCCAGCTTAAAATATCTTCCTGAATAGTAGTAGTACTTTTTAGGTTGTCCTGGTTAGCAAACAATGAATCATAAGCATCCCAGAATTTTCCTTGTTCGCCGGCGCAACGGGCGGCAATAGCTAAATCAATGGAAGTATCATGAATCGGATAATCGCGCACAACTAAACGAACCGAATCTTTATATTGAGGGTCATTCATTAATTTTCTAATTATCGGCGCTGACTCTTTACAGAAAGGGCAGGCAAAATCGGTAAACTCAACTAAGGTTATCTTTGGGTTAGTCGCTCCAATCATGTAGCCGCCCGGACCGTTAATTAAATCTTCATAAGCCTTGCGCTGCTCTTTCAGCGCATTAGTGGCCTTTTCCGTCTGTAATCTTTTAACTTCACGATAAACATATATACCAGAACTGATGATGGCCACTAAAATTATACCCGAAACGATAACAACAAGAACACCCCACCATTTTTTATACCAGGGGAGAAAAATTTTATGATGACGCGCCTTCATTTCGGCGTATTTTACTCTCTCTTCCAAACTCATACAAATTGAAAAATATGCTTAATTAAAGTATAATTTTATTATAACATAATTTATGAAAATAATCTCTTGGAATGTTAACGGAATTAGAGCAGTGGCTAAAAAGGGTTTAGCCGTTTTTTTACTGGCCGAAAAGCCGGATTTTTTATGCATGCAAGAGATAAAAATATCTGATTCTGCGGTCACAGAAACAGAATTTGATTTTTCTGGCTATAAAGAATATTGGAACTCGGCGAAACGGCCCGGTTATAGCGGCACGGCCGTGCTAATTCGCGATGGTTTTAGTGATTTTGTTGGTGTTAAAAATGGATTTGGTTTGGCTAAATTTGATGATGAGGGTCGGGTGCAGGTTATTGAACTCAAAAAATCATATTTAATCAATATTTATTTCCCCAATTCCAACCACGAATTATCCCGTCTGGGCTATAAAATGGAGTTTAATGAAGCGCTATTAAAATATCTGAAAAAATTAGAGAAAAAGAAGCCGCTTATTATTACCGGCGATTATAACGTCGCTCATACCGAAATTGATTTAGCGCGACCCAAAGATAATGTTGGTAATGCTGGTTTTACGGACGAAGAAAGATCCTGGATGACAAAATTCATCAAAGCAGGCTTTGTTGATACATTTCGGTACTTAAATGGTGACAAAATACAGTATTCCTGGTGGAGTTTTCGGGCTGGTGCCCGTGCGCGGAATATCGGTTGGCGGATTGACTATTTCTGTGTATCCGATAAACTTAAAAAACAAGTAAAAAAAGCTTATATTTTAGATAAAACTACCGGTTCTGACCATGCGCCGATAGGACTGGAAATCAACTAATTAACCATATGTATAATCATCAGGAAATAGAACAAAAATGGCGGGAAAATTGGGTTCGTGACGGAATCTATAAAACAAAAACCGACCAAACAAAACCAAAATATTATATCTTGGACATGTTTCCGTATCCATCCGGAGTCGGTCTTCATGTGGGCCATCCTAAAGGTTATATCGCTACCGATATTTTAGCGCGCTTGAAGATGATGCGGGGATTTAATGTTCTTCATCCCATGGGATTTGATGCTTTTGGCTTGCCGGCGGAAAATTATGCGATAAAAAATAAACTTCATCCCAAGAAAGCGACTGATGAAAATATTGCGACTTTTAAAAGGCAGTTATCCGTGCTTGGTTTCTGCTATGATTGGGAAAGAGAAATTAGCACAACTGACCCGGAATATTATAAATGGACGCAGTGGATATTTTTGCAAATGTTTAAACGCGGTTTAGCTTTTGAATCAAATGAACCGATTAATTGGTGTCCATCTTGTAAAACTGGTTTGGCTAATGAAGATTTGGAGGACGGTCATTGTGAGCGCTGCGGTACCTTGGTTATCCAAAAACCATTGCGCCAATGGGTTTTGCGCATTACCGATTACGCCGACCGCATGTTGGATGATTTAGATAAATTGCCTGATTGGGAGAAATCAATTAAGGAAATGCAGAGAAACTGGATCGGTCGCAGCGAAGGGGCGGAAGTAGATTTTATTATCAAAGGCACGGACAAAAAAATTAAAGTATTTACTACTCGTGTCGATACAATTTTCGGCTGTACTTATGTTTTGTTGGCGCCGGAAAATGATTTAGTTAATGAATTAAAACCACAAATAAAAAATTTAGCGGAAGCCGAGGCTTATATTGAAGAGTGTAAAAATAAAACTGATTTGCAGCGTACAGATTTAAACAAAGAAAAAACTGGAGTTCAGCTTAAGGGCATTAAGGCAATTAATCCTTTTAATAATGAAGAGGTTGATGTTTTTATTGCTGATTATGTTTTGAATTCGTATGGTACGGGCGCCGTGATGGCCGTTCCGGCCCATGACGAACGTGATTTTGAATTTGCTCTTAAATTTGGTTTGCGAATTAAAGCCGTAATTTTTTCGGATGAAGAGAGTGAATTTGAGGGAAAATTTGCGACCATTGAAGATGGGCTTTTACGTAATTCAGGCGAGTTTACCGGTTTAGATTCAGAAAAGGCGCGCAAAGAAATGATTAAATGGCTAGTAAAAAATAATATTGGCGCGAAGAAAGTTAATTTTAAAATTAAAGATTGGGTTTTTTCCCGACAACGTTATTGGGGAGAACCAATTCCGCTAGTTCATTGCGAGAAGTGCGGCGTGGTCGCAGTTCCAGAAGAAGAATTACCATTAGTTTTGCCAGATGTTAAAAGTTATGAGCCGACTGATAACGGCGAATCACCATTAGCCACGATTAGCGAGTGGGTCAATACAAAAT
>Ga0224524_1000679_pt1 | contig 12021 bp, 13 predicted proteins | sample CFST75metaG_FD_179895 | JGI IMG/M metagenome (GOLD analysis project Ga0224524, IMG submission 179895) | Peat soil microbial communities from Stordalen Mire, Sweden - C.F.S.T75 | ecosystem: Environmental > Terrestrial > Soil > Wetlands > Peat | place: Sweden: Norrbotten County, Stordalen Mire... | reverse complement strand
AAAAGCTCCGGTCATTGCCTCGCACTCCTGTGCCCGTGCCCTTTGCGATAATCCGCGGAACATGGATGATGCTATGCTGCGGGCCCTGGCAAAGAACGGGGGCGTGATCCAGATGTGCATTCTGAGCGCCTATGTAAAGAAACAGAAACCCAACCCGGCGAGGGATACCGCCTTTGCCAGGCTTCGGAAAAAATACCAGAATTATGAAAATCTGTCCAAAGCTGAAACAGAAAAGGCAAATAAAGAATGGGATGCACTGGATGATCAATATCTGCAGCCATTGGCAACCGTTTCCGATGTCGTTGACCACATCGACCATATTGTAAAGATTGCCGGAATTGATCATGTAGGCATAGGAACCGATTTCGATGGAGGTGGCGGAGTAACCGGCTGCTTTGATGTCAGTCAGATGAAGAACATCACGCGCGAGTTACTGAAACGGGATTATACAACCCGCGATATCCGGAAGATCTGGGGGGGAAACCTCATGCGGGTGATGAGAAAAGTGAATAAAATCGCCAGGAAACTCAATCCGGCCTGTAATTGTTAAGAGATTTAAAGCTATTACTTAAAGGAGTGACCAACCCATAGAATACCGTGAAAAACAACTTTACTGAAGCCCTTGAAAGCCGTGATCTGCGGTCTCTCCGGAAAATCCCCAAAAGCGATCTCCACAATCATTCCCTGATGGGTGGCCGGTTGCGGAGCATGGAAAAATTTTCCGGCAGGCAACTGGAAAAATTCAGGAACGGAACCAAAGGCGTACATGGGATTAATGAATGGCTGGAAAAGGTTTACCGTCCGCTCTTTGACCTGCCGGGCGCCTTCAAAGTCGCCGTGGATGCGGCTTTTATCCAGGCAAAATCAGATGGAGTAACCATACTCGAAATGAGTTTGGATGCATTAATGGGAAGGTTGTTCAATATCCGTCCTGAGGAAGTCGTTTCCACATTTATCGCATCGCACCGGACCATTGCTCCCGGGATCGATTTTCGTCCTGAACTGGGTTTCTCAAAGTCACTACCAGTCAGGACCCTTCTTTCCTGCTTTGAACCTTATGTCGGGATGGGTTATTTTCGCTCCATCGATCTTTATAATGTTGAAGATGCCCAGCCACTTGAGAATTTTCGTGAACTTTACCGGTTTGCCAGACAAATGGGAATGAAATGCAAAGCGCATGCCGGTGAGTTTGGGAATGCGGATTCGGTAAGAAAAGCAGTCGAGTTGCTTGAACTGGACGAGGTTCAGCATGGAATTGGTGCTGCTGAATCCCCGGACATCATGAAGTGGCTTTCACAAAAAGGAATATCCCTTAATGTTTGCCCTGAAAGCAACATCTCATTAAAAAGGGTAAAATCATACAAGACGCATCCCATCCGGATCCTTTTTGACCATGGTGTGAAGGTGACCGTGAATACCGATGATGTGATGCTGTTTGATGTCGGGAATTCCGAACAATACCTGAAGCTATACAAATCGGGGCTCTTCAGTGCAGAAGAACTGGATGTGATCCGGATGAACGGACTGGGAAATGTAAAGGGATCCTAAAATCTTTTTACATAAATAACTTTCCCGTCACCCGGTTTATAGTAATCGGCGATAAAGGCATCTTTGCTATACCCGTTCTTTTCATAGAACAAGCGTGTCGGAAGGTATTTTTCCAGCGATGAAGTTTCAGCTATAATATACCGGGCACCCATTTCTTTTGCTTTTTTTTGGGTTTCTTCCAACAAGATCTTCCCGATGCCTGATCCGCGTAAATCATTATGGGTAGCGATCCAGAAAAGATCAAAACCGGCATCTGTCCCGGCGATGTGCCCATAACAGCTATAGGCAACGGTTCTTCCTTCCACTTCCGCAAAGATGAAATGATAACCGCTGTCTTCGCCTTCAAATACGCCTATTTCAATAAGTTCGACCGCTACAGGGACTTCAAAATCATAAAAGAATCCTGTAGAAACAATAATGTCCCTGACATTCTCAATATCTTCGGGCGTTACATTTGTTCTGAACTGTATCCTGGGTAATTCCATTTTCTTTTGTTGCTTGGTTTACAAAAGTACTAAGGTTTAATGGTTTCTTCAACGATCTGTTTGATCACATCAACAAATTTATAACCAGCTTTCTTTGTGGCTGCAATAAAACCACCCGACTGTGAGATACAGGGATTCAGATTCAGGTCGATGACCAGGGGAACCCGGTCGGCGCCCATACGGAAATCAATCCTCACATATCCCTTAAAACCAAATCTGTTCCAGCAGTTCTTGCAGATCTTTTCGATTTCAGCCTTGATATCATTGTCCTTTGCCGGTAATTTGAAGGTCCGGAGCGTATGGGAATACTCGAATGAATCTTCTTTCCATTTTGCGGTATATCCCATGATCCTGGGTTTCCCTTCCGGGTATTTCAGAAAGGTCATCTCTGCGATGGGAAGCACCATGGGTCCTTCTTTGCCCCCCATGATCGAAACATTAAATTCCCTTCCTTCGATAAATTCCTCGACAAAAAAATAATTTTTGTTTTTCGTAGCAATCTTCTTAATGAAATTTTTATCCGACCCGTCGAACACACTGTCTTCATCCAGGCCAAGCGATCCTTCTTCCCAGGTAGGTTTTAGGATGTATTTCCGGTCTTTCTTGAGTTTTTCAAGTTGATCGAGAGTGGCCCAGGCCGGTGTTTTAATACCAATGTTCTTTAACTGTTCTTTTGCCAGGACTTTGTTTGCGGCAAAAAATAAGGGTATCAAGGGATTTCCGGAGAAAGGAATATTCAGGTGTGTCAGGATTGCGGCAGGTATATATGCAAATTCTCCTTTGTTATCAAGGGTTTCGGCAAGGTTGAAAATGAATGCCGGCTGGATCTTCTTAAGCTCTTTGATCGCCTTGCTGAGGTTCAGGCCAATCTGGTATTCCACGACCTTATATTTCAGTTTCACCAAAGCCTCCGACACAATCTTCACCTGGTCGAGAACATCCAGTTCATCGTCTTTGGGGGTGGCCGATATCCTGTTAAACAGGATTAACGCAGTCTTGGTCATTTTTGAAAATTTTTGTTTCACTTCCCTCCTTTTCGGGAGTAACTTGGATTTCTAATTTCACTGCTAAGGTCGTAAAATAAATCGCAAAATAGCGAAATGGCGAGATAGCGAAATAATTTTTAAAAATTCTTTGTGACTCTGTGACTCTGTGACTTTGTCACTATTTATGAGTCTTAGCGGTGATCTTTACTTTTTGAAGGTATTCTCTTTTTTGCCGAATCGATAATGGTCTTTATTATAAAAGAATAATCGTAGCCATTCATCCGTGCCAGGATTGGCAGGTCGGAAGTAATATCGTTCAATCCTGCAAGCGGGTTGACCTCGATGAAATTAGGAATTCCGGCAGCATCCATCCTGACGTCGATACGTCCTGCGTCGCGGCATCCCAGCGCTTTCCATGCGTTCAGTGCCATTTCACAGCAGGGACTCATCACCTCCGGTTCAGGAAGCGCATAATCGATGAATTGTTCGTAATTTGTTTTCAGGTCGTATGAATAGACACTTTCCTTTGCAGTACTTCTGAATAGGACTTCCATAGCGCCAACCGAAAAACTTTCTTCGCCGGTACCCAGGATTCCAACCGTAAATTCCCTTCCGGGGAGATAGGTTTCAACAAGCAGGGGAATGTTGCCGTTTTTCCACTTTTCGGTACAGGTTACTTTGAGTTCTTCAGGGTTTCTCACCTTTGAATTAAAGCTGATCCCTTTCCCGGATCCTTCGGCATTCGGCTTAACAAACAGGGGATAAAGGAGGTTGATCTTTTCGAGATCCTTTGCTGATTCTATAATAGCAAAATCGGGAGTGGGAATCCCGCAGTCGCGGATAACATGCTTGGTCATTCCCTTGTGGAGGGTAAGGGCCAGAACCAGCGGATCGGAAAAGGTATAAGGAATGGAATAAGCGTCAAGTATTGCAGGAACCTGCGCTTCACGGCCGATTCCAAACATGCCTTCGCTGATATTGAATACAAGGTCCCAACGTTTGCCTTCAACAAGTTTTTGGGTAAGGTTCCGGATGTGCCCAATTTTTTCGGTAGAATGGCCAAGGAAATGTAATTCCCGTTCGATAGCTTCGACAGTGCTTTCCTTATCAAATTCGGCGGTTTCTTCTTCCGAAAACCCTTCTTTCAGATAATCGGAGCGAAGATCATAGGTGAGGCCGACTCGCATAGATTACTCCTTGAAATCAGGATACCTGAAAATCTTGTTTTCGTAATTTTTCAGCAAAAGATATTCCCCGTCCCTTCCCTGGTTATAATCGGGCAACAAGGGGATCTTACCTCCTCCGCCGGGTGCATCGATCACATATTGAGGAACTGCATATCCGGTGGTATGGCCTCTCAACCCGCGGATGATCTCAAGCCCTTTTTCAACAGGAGTTCGAAAATGAGTGGATCCGAGAATGGGGTCACACTGGTAAATGTAATATGGCCGTACCCTGAATTTCAGTAAGCCTTGCATCAATTTCTTCATCACGGCAACATCGTCATTGATCCCTTTCAGCAGGACTGTCTGGCTGCCCAAAGGAATTCCGGCATTGGCAAGCCTTTCACATGCCTCCTTGACCTCGGCAGTGAGCTCGTCGGGATGGGTGAAATGGATGCTGATAAATAAGGGATGATATTTGCGGAGGATATTTACCAGCGAACGGGTGATCCGTTGTGGCAATACAGCTGGTACTTTTGTGCCGATACGGATGATCTCAACATGTTCAATGGCTCTTAACCGTGAAAGCAGATAATCGATATGCAGGTCGGGCATTGTCAGGGGATCACCACCAGATACCAGCACATCCCGGATCTCCGGGTGATGCTGAATATATTGCAGTGCGGGTTCCCACGCCTTGGTCCCTATGTGGCATTTGTCTTTTGCTACCATATGCGAACGCGTACAATAGCGGCAGTATGCAGAACAGAAGCCTGTGGCAAGGAACAATACCCTGTCGGGATACCGGTGCACAATGTTTGGAACCGGGCTGTCGTGCTCTTCCGAGAGCGGGTCGGAAGCTTCACCCGGACTGGTAATAAACTCGTCGATTACCGGGACTACACTTTTTCGAAGGCCCTGTTCGGGGTCGTCCTTTTCCAGCAAACTCAGGTAATATGGTGTAATCCGGATCGGAAGGGTGTTGTTGATCTCCATGGCCGGCCGGATCTCATTATCGGTAAGATGGATGAAACGGGACAGCTGGTCAATCGTTTGTACACTATTCTTCAATTGCCAACGCCAGTTGGTCCAGTCTTTTTCAGTGGCTTCCGGGAAATATTGCTTAACAAATTCGAGGGAATGCGGGCTCAGGGTTGTTTTATCCCGATCGAGCCGGTCTTGGATGTATTCTCTTAATATCTGTTCTTCACTTGTGAAACACTTTGTACTTGGAGGCTCTTCTTCTTCATTGAGCTCCGTATGGGTTACGCCCGATTTTTCGTTGTGAAGTTTTTCCATTTCTTTTTGGTGGTTACTAAAAACCGGTATTCAGTGCCCTGTGTACCTATCCGATGTTCTTTGGTGTAAAACATTGACAATCCGATTTTTAAATTAAAAAATTAACATTGAACCTGCTGGGAAAAGACCCGCTGATTTCGTTTTGCAAATAGGTACATTTTTTACGTACATTTGACAAAAGTACAACTTTTTTTTCAACAAAATATTGTTAATAACATAAATCGTTTTTAACATTTATGAAATTATTTTTTCGTCATATAGGACAAGGGAATCCGGTAGTCATCCTACATGGATTGCTGGGACTTTCTGATAATTGGGTCACATTCGGGCGGCAACTGGCTTTGGATTTCGAAGTGTTCATTCCGGATCTCCGCAATCATGGCCAATCTCCGCATGACCCCGTTTTTAATTTTCCTGTCCTTGTCGAGGATCTGCACGAACTGATCGCAGAACAAGGATTGAAAAAGGTGAACCTTATCGGCCATTCCCTGGGTGGAAAAACTGCAATGCTCTTTGCCCTCAGATATCCGGATTTGCTGGATAAACTGGTAGTTGTGGATATAGCGCTCCGGAAGTATTCCCCGAACCTGGAACATCAAATGCTGATAGATGCAATGTTGAAGGTAGATTTTTCATCAGCCCGTTCGCGTTCGGATGTGGATAAGCAACTTGAGCAGAACATATACAGCTTAAAGCTGCGGCAATTTTTAATGAAGAATATTTATTGGAAAGATAAAGAAACGCTGGGTTGGCGCGTTAACCTTCCTATATTGAAGGAAACCCTGCCCTTGATGCTGGAAGGAATTCTTCCCGATAAAAAATTTATGAAACCAGTATTACTGGTGCGGGGTGGATTGTCCGATTATGTTACGGATGCTGATCTTCCTGAAATGATAAAGCAATTCCCCCGTACTTCGGTGAAAACCCTTGCAAATGCTTCACACTGGGTTCATGCCGATGCACCGGGGGAATTTTACAGCCTGGTACACGGATTTCTCCTGGCCTGATCAGTATCTTGCCACTTCTATGGAAGAAACCGCTGTTTTGATGGTGATATAAATCTTCGTTTTATTTTCTTTGAAATTTGGGGTTTGGTATACATGGTTCCCTTTATTCTCAAATCCTTCCAGTGTCTTGCTGACCAGAAAGGATTCGGAAGTAACCTGGCACCCGGCTGTTTTCGGAACATCTACATGAATCGAGGATGCACCGGCATTGAATGCCACCACCGTTTTGGGATTCTTATCTCCCAACCTCACATTCATCGAAGAAGCGCCTGCCTCAAAGTCAGCTGTATCGATCCTGTAATCACTCAGATCGAAATCGGCAGCAGCGGCGCCGATGTTCATGTCGAGGTTCCATGCCGGTTTGGGATTCAACCTGATATTTACTTCGTTTTTCCGGATGTTATGTCTCGAAGTACCTTCCTGCAATTTCAAGGAGATCTTCTTATCACCATTGATATCCTTTGTTGTCAATTCATAATTTCCGATATCACCGCTTTTGGAAAAGGAGAGAAATTCGGAAGTGCTCCCTTTTATTTTAAAATTACCAGCTGCGGCATCCAAATTCAGTATCCCTTTTTTTGCCAGCGAATCAAATGGAACGGAAAGGTTCTGATCACTGAAAGTTTTAGTGTTGTTGTTATTATCCTCATCATCCCATTCCCAGCGGAACGAATGGTCGGGATGTCGGAAATGCCAATACCAGGGCCGCCCTTCAGGAAGCTGGTTGATAATTAGAAACATAGAAACCAGTACTACTCCCAAAAGAATGTATTTCACCATGTCTTTTACGGGTAATATGGTAATTCCCCAGAAAAGGAGGATTACCGGCCAAAGCCTCCAGAATGAGAACCAGCTAAAGTGAATGATGCCGAAATTGTTCAGGATGAACAGCATTCCGATGGCGATCAGGATCAAACCCCAGAAAAGATGCTTATATTTCATGATTATTTTTTTTTACGATTTCACTGTATACTTCCTGTCTCGCGATATGAGTGCAGGTTACTAAAAAAAGAAGGAATTACGGATTGGTTTTTTTTCCTGAAAAATTGTTGATTAAAAGTCCGATACCAATCACCACCAGGATGATGGGCCACAAGTCGGAAAAACTTACATGTGGAATGAATTCATCGGCCAGGAACAATGCACCCAGCGTGATCAATACCAGGCCACCGATCAGGTTTCCGCGATCCCTATGACGGTGTGGTGGATACCGGAAGGGATCATTTTTTGACTTTTCCTGTGAACCCTGGGGTTCTTCATAAGAGGATTGCTTATTTTCCATCGTTGAGGAATTTTGAGATTGAGAATAATCAAAGGGCTTTTCCGGTGTGATGATCCAGAGAATAATATACGCAAACAAGCCACCTCCGGCAACAATAATAAGCACCAGAAATAGCAAACGCACGAGAATGGGGTCGATGTTAAAGTATTCGGCAAGTCCGCCGCAGACTCCGGCAAACACTTTATCCGTGCGGCTCCGGTAAAATCGTTTTGGTTCCATGTAGTGTGAATTATGTTTTTAGTCGAACATTAGACGAAGAGAATTATCCAAGGTTACAACGGTCTGCTTTTTTTATGTGGCAGATTCTTCCCGTTGCCGGTAGATCTTTTTAGAAAGTTGCACACTGATTTCGTAAAGAGCGTAAAGCGGAATTGCGACTACGAGTTGAGTGAAAATATCCGGGCTTGGGGTGATCAATCCTGCAATGATGAGTATAAAGACGATGGTGTGTTTACGGTATTTCGACATGAAGGCAGGGGTCAGGATACCGATCTTTGTTAAAAACAGCACAATCACCGGGAACTCAAAAATGAGCCCCATCAGGAGTATCATGGTCGTCACGGCGTTGGTATAAGAATCGAGGGCGATCGTGTTGATGACGGATTCGCTGACCTGGTAATTCCCCAGGAAATTGACCATCAGGGGAACCGCCAGGAAATAGCTGAACAAAACCCCTGTAAGGAATAATGAAGAAATCACCAATACTGCGCCACGGGTGTTTTTCCGTTCGACCGCTGTCAGTCCCGGCGTTATAAACCTCCATAATTCCCAGATGATATAAGGTGAGGCAACAACAAACCCGGCTATGAAAGAGGTAGTCATGTGCGCCATGAACTGGCCTGCCAGGCTTATATTAATCAGGTGAAGAGAGGATGTGTCGAGGCAGAAAGAATCCATCGACAGGGCTTTCCCGAGTTTACACAATAGCCGGTAGGTAATGAAATCGGAGTTTTTCGGAGCAAGGATGACGTAATCGAAAAGGATGTGTTTGAAGCTGAAAGCGACGATGGTCAGCAGGACAATCGCAATGATACCACGAATAAGAACACTCCTGAGTTCATCCAGGTGTTCCCAGAATGTCATTTCCCTGTCGCCTTCCGGATTTTTCTTTCCCATCTCTTTTTTAGTTGAACAAATATAAAGATAAAATAGGTGTCATGATTTCAAAATAATTGCTATCTTGCATCCTGTAAATCAACCATCCTAAACAGCTTCATTATGAAAAAATTTTTCCTCTTTGTTTTGTTTTGTACAGCTTCAATGCTATCATTCGGACAAACTTTTATCTGGGAATCTTTTGATTCCGGACAGATGCCACCCACAGGCTGGACGATCGACGGTCTTCCTGCACAATGGACGGCCAGTAATACAAACAATGCCGGCGGAACCGCTCCCGAGGCAAAGTTTACCTATACCACCGGAACTTATACGACCCGCCTCATTTCCCCCATGATCGACCTTACCGGATTAACCTCCGTGACCTTTTCATTCACGCATTACTACGACTGGTATGCAAACCCGGCACCGAAAGTTGGGATTGCTACGCGTTCCCATAGTGGCGCCTGGACCAGCGTTTATGAGATCACTCCAACCGCTTCTTTTGGCCCTACTTCGGTCAATGTTACCATTAATAACAGCGATGTTGGCCAGTCGGATTTCCAGGTTTGTGTGTACCTCAACGGGAATATGTATAACCTGAATTATTATTATTGCGATAATATCTTACTTTTCAATCCATTGAACCTTGATGCCGGACTTCTGACCATCAGTACTACTCCGACATATTTTGCTGACCCTGTCGAGGTAAAAGGGATGATCATGAATCTTGGAACCACAACTATCAACAGTGCTGTAATCAACTGGCAACTGGATGCCGGCGTTGTTCACACGAGTACCTTCTCCGGCCTTGCCCTGACCACTCAAAATGTGTATGATTTTACCTGCCCTGACCTGATGGGCGCATCGATCGGGTCCCATAACCTGAGAGTTTGGATCAGCACGGTTAACGGAGACATTGACGACAACCAGGCAAATGATACCCTTGGAAAAGTCGTGAACAGGGTCTGTTATGTTGTTCCGCGCGTTCCGTTTTATGAAGAATTTACCAGTTCTACCTGCGGCCCTTGCGCTCAATTCAATGCTTCCTTCGTACCCTGGTGTGACAGCCACGACAGCCTGATCACCCTCATCAAATACCAGATGAACTGGCCCGGATCCGGCGACCCTTATTATACGCCAGAAGGTGGCGTGAGGAGAGATTATTATGGCGTCGGCTTTGTGCCGGATCTTTACACCAACGGAGAAGAAGTTGCAACCGATATTACAGCAGTGCAGGCCGCCTATGATATGGCAACACAACAGATCGGGATGATGAAGATCGCAACTTCACATTCCTTAGCGGGGCATGTCATTACGGTAGATGCCACAGTATTACCATTTACCAACTTCACAAACTGCCATGTCTACATTGTGGTCATGGAAATGGTTACATACAACAATGCAAGAACAAACGGAGAAACCAGTTTTGAACATGTAATGATGAAGATGCTTCCGGATGCAAATGGAACAGCCGTCAATTTTACCGACCGTGTTCCTTTTTCCATCCACCAGGTTGCTGACCTTTCCGGTACCAATATAGAAAGATGGGACGACCTTATCGTTGGAGTTTTCGTGCAGGATGATGCCACAAAAGAAGTCTACCAGTCGGCTTATACGATTGAAAACGGCGTTTTCAATACGGAAGCAAGGTTAAATAACATCCTGGTGAACCTTACCCCAGTACCGGGTTTTGACCCCAATACCATGACCTACACCATGATATTACCGGGTGGAACTTCCACTGTTCCGGATATCACAGGTATTCCTATGGATCCCAAAGAAACAGTGATTGTAATACCTTGTCTTACATTACCAGGAACTTCAACCATCGATGTGTTCGCGGAAAACCTCATTACACATAACCTGTACACAGTGAATTTTACGTTTGCCACTGGCCTTAACGAAAACAAGGCCAATGATGTGAGCATGTATCCGAACCCATCTTCCGGGATAATCCGTATTTATGGCGCTACCCATTCAACAATCACTATCTATTCGGGTAATGGCTTGTTGTGCCGGACCATCAACGATTTTACAGGACCGTCACTCAATCTTTCCGATCTGCCGAAAGGAGTTTATCTCCTGAATATTCAGAAAGAAAACAACACGGTGATCCGAAAGGAGGTGGTTCTTCTGTAATTCATATCTGGAAGACATCAGCTTCCTTCCGGAGATGAAATAGGAAATCAGAAAAACTGAGATGCAGAAACGTTCATGTATTTATCTTTGCATCTCAGTTTTTTATTACATCTGAAAACAATCTAAAACAACAACTAATAACAACATTTTATGGATATGGAAATTACGTTTGCAGGTGGGAAAAAAGTCAATGCCAGTTTTAAGGGGCACATTCACAAAACCGATCAGCCCATCACTTCGGGCGGGGAAAATTCAGCACCTTCGCCCTATGAATTATTCCTGGCTTCTATTGGCACCTGTGCAGGGGTTTATGTAAAATCATTCTGCGACCAACGCAATCTTCCAACCGAAAACATTAAACTCATCGAGTCACTTGAATATAGCGCCGAAACGAAATTACCTTCAAAGATCAGTATTGAAATACAGTTACCTATGGATTTTCCGGAAAAATACCGGGAAGCGCTGGTCAACGTTGCGGAATTGTGTGCTGTGAAACGAACAATTGCAAATCCCCCGGTTTTTGAGATCCGGACTGTATCGGTTTAGATTATCAGATTCCCGGGAACAGGGCTTTGCGGATTATCCTTTTTGGCTGATTTGTTCCAGTAATTCCATTTTTTTTATTTCCACGGAACGGCCGTTGATATCAATGATGCCTTCTTCCTTGAACTTGATCAGTGCCCGGGTGCCGCTTTCTCTCGAAACCCCGATAAGATCGGCGAATTCTTTTCGTGTAAAAGGCAAATCAAATTCATTGGTCTCATAAATGATTTTTGCAAAATATAAAATAGCGTCAGCTACCCGGCCATAGATCCGCTTTTGCGATTGATTGACAAAACGGTGGAAATTGTTCAGGCTGTCTCGGCTCACGGAAACCAGGATCTCATATGCAAATCCCCCGTTTTCCTTGATGAGTTTATTGAAGATATTGATGTCAATATAACAGACCTTAATATCTTCCAATGCAGAGTAGGAATAATGGTTGATCCGGTCGCCAAATAAAGAGGATAACCC
>Ga0224524_1000677_pt1 | contig 12058 bp, 8 predicted proteins | sample CFST75metaG_FD_179895 | JGI IMG/M metagenome (GOLD analysis project Ga0224524, IMG submission 179895) | Peat soil microbial communities from Stordalen Mire, Sweden - C.F.S.T75 | ecosystem: Environmental > Terrestrial > Soil > Wetlands > Peat | place: Sweden: Norrbotten County, Stordalen Mire... | reverse complement strand
CACATTACCTGGTTTTGCACAAACCAAAAGTATGGGCTTATTCAGTGAAAGTAGTGATATCGGAAATCCTCTTCTTAAAGGCAATACAGTTTATAATGAAAAAGACCAAACCTACCTGTTGTCCGGAGGGGGTAATAACATTTGGTTAAAAGAAGACCAATTCCAGTTTCTCTATAAAAAAATAAAAGGCGATTTTATTATCAGTGCTACAGCAGAGTTCATTGGAAAAGGGGTTGCGGGGCATCGTAAAATAGGGATAATGGCCAGGGAAGATTTAACCAAAGGGTCAAAATACGCCGATGGAGCATTACATGGTGGCCTGCCACTTAATACATCCCTGCAGTACAGGCTGACCGATGGAGATACTACAGGCCAGGTAGTGATTTCGACGGTTCATCCAACGGAAATTGAATTTGAGCGTTCCGGTAATACCTTTACCTTTTCCGCGGCAACCTATGGTGAAATTTACAAATCGGTGACAAAAGAAGTGACGATGAACGAAGAAGTATATGCTGGCCTCTTTATTTGTTCGCATATTGATTCGGTACGTGAACAGGCTCTGTTCAGTAACGTCAGGGTAATAATTCCGCCCGCTAAGAACTTTGTACCTTACCAGGATTATCTCGGAAGTTACCTGGAGACAATGGATGTCAGTACAGGGCATCGAATGATTCTAAAAAGCGAGAAGGGTTCTATCCAGTGTCCGAACTGGTCAAAAGATGGCAAATCACTTATTTACAATAGTTCTGAAGGATTATTGTATAATTATAACATCGAGAGAGGAGTTGCAAAACAGATCAATTCGGGTTTTGCAATACAGAACAATAATGACCATGTAATTTCACCTGACGGGAAAATGATTGCAATCAGTAACTATGTTGGCCCAAAGCGAAAATCGACAATTTTTATCATGCCGATCGAAGGTACAGATAACCCAATAAAAATTTCTTCTGAAGATTCAGGACACTCTTTTCTTCACAGTTGGTCTCCTGATGGTAAGAATATCATCTTTACAGGACAACGAAATGACGAATGGGATATCTGGTCGATAAATATTGATACGAAAAAGGAAAAAAATCTGACTAATTTTCCCGGTCTTGATGATGGTTCAGAATATAGCCCTGATGGAAAGTGGATCTATTTCAATGCAGTCCGGACGGGAACAATGCAGATTTGGAGGATGAGACCAGATGGAACAGAACAGGAACAAATTACATTTGATGAATATAACAACTGGTTTCCTCATTTTTCACCTGACGGGAAATGGATCGTATATGAATCGTATCCAAAAGAAATTGATCCGCTGACGCACCCATTCTACAAGAGAATATATTTGCGCATTATGCCTGCCAGCGGAGGTATCGCACGAACCTTAGCCTATATATACGGAGGACAGGGATCAATTAATGTTCCATCCTGGTCGCCTGACAGTAAGAAGATTGCATTTATCAGCAATACAAAGATTAATTAGCTAGATTTTACTACACAACCGTTTAACTCCATTTCACAATCAAAACTAACTCTCATGATAGGAACAATTATTGCAAGAAAAGCCGTACGTAAAGCGTTTCAAGCTTTAAGTAATCATGACTTAGCGGGCTTCATGTCTGCTTGGCATGACGATGGTGTACTGAATTACCCAGGAGAAATGTGGGCGAGTGGAACTTTTAATAGTAAACCTGCCGTTGAAGAGTGGTGTCGTAAATTCTTTGAGCAATATCCAAAGATCTTTTTCGATGTCCAGCAAATCGCTGCAAAAAAAATCTTTGCCTTTACCGGGACTAATGTATTTATGGTCCATTGGAATATTTACCTTACTAACAAGACTGGACGAGAGGGTCAAAACAGCGGTGTAAGTGTCATTAGTCTTAAAGGAGGTAAAGTAATCCAGGTTAAGGATTTTGTTTTCGACTTAGGTGAAAATTTCCGTCTTAATTGGGGAGCTTAAAAAAATATTTCAATATACCACTACCCCAGGATAATACCCAGATTTCGGAGCAACTCCGAAGAAAGCGGCATATAAAACGGACGGTTTGGTTAATTGACTGCGGCGAGCTCGTCCGAGGCTTCGCGTCGTCCTCGGTTGGCTTCGCCGGGCTGTCCCGCTCAGAAGCGATCGGTTGCCTTCCTGCTTCGCCTTCCAACTCTATATAAATACGTTATTGCGTGATAAAGTCGACTTACTTAATTACGAAAAGACGCCTTCTAACTCTCTTAGAAAATTTATTTAAAATCAATAATATCTGAACTGTTCGCTGTTAATTATAACGCTATGAAAACAAAACTTGGTTTACTATTCCTGATCTTACTTTTTGGTTGTAGTTTGAATAAGCACACAGCTGAAAAAAAATCTGATTGTATGGGAATTAGCTTTAAAACAAAATTCACAGATAAAGATTCTTTGGGAATTCCATTCTATCAATCTGATGAATTTGCAGAAATCGCAATAAAAGAATATACTATCAAATCAGTTAAAGAAAGCTTTTCAACTAAACTAAAACTGACTTTGATTCCTATAGTTAATGTTCATGATTCAAAAGTCATAGATACAATTTATAATTTTTCAGGTAAAAAAAACCTGATTGAGTTTTATCGAGCAAAACATGCGGATTTTGTTATAAAAGTTGACGTTACTGACAATATCTTTAAACTAAATAAATGTATTTGTGTTGGATCGGATAAAAATGCAATAATCAAGTACTTTAGCATAAAGGAAAATATTGGTGATACAATAATGATTGGTAACCAGGAGAAAACAACAACTTTTACTTTTTATTTCAAAAACAACAAGATTGTAAGGATTTTGAGTTATAATTTTATTGATTGATATGGGAAAAAAACGCCACCAGTCCTGACCCTTCGCTAGACTCAGGGCAGGCTCAGAGAGCAACTAACTAAACCGCATGGTCGTTAGTTACAACCCCCGTAGAACCTCAATAATATTAATCAGTAATAATATATAACAACAGGAATTATGAAATCACTTTTGACATGGCTCATTTGCATAATAAATGTTTGTGCAAGTGGACAAAACACCAATCAGAATCAGCTTGCAGCATTTTTGAACAAAGACAGTATTAATTCTACCCTGGATGGAAATCTTCAAGTCTTTTATTATTATAAATCAAACAACAAAAAACCCGAACCTTTGATTGTACAACTTCATTCTTGGAGTTATCCTGCCGATTCTTTAAAAACAATTGGGTTAGATAGTATTTCAAAAAATAAAAATTACAATTATATATTTCCCAATTTTCGTGGCGTTAACAATCATTCCAAAGCTTGCTGCAGTGATTTTGTAATTACCGATATAGACGAAGCAATTGACTGGGCTTTAAAAAATATGAATGTGGACAAGAATCGAATTCATGTAATTGGATATAGTGGAGGAGGATATGCTACATTGGCCATGTATATGAAGTCCCGACATAATATTAGTGGTTTTTCTGCCTGGGCATCCATATCAGATTTGGTGGCGTGGTATGGAGAATCTATTGAAAGAAAAAATAAATACGCCACTGAGATAGTTAGTTGTATAGGAGCTAATAACATTTTTGATACGTTAAAAGCCAAAGAACGTTCGCCATTATTTTGGACAACTCCCGTTGAAAAACGAAAAAAATGTGTTTTGCAGATTTTCGCTGGTATTCATGATGGCTATAATGGGCCTGTACCAATTTCGCAATCAATCAACTTTTATAACAAGCTTTTGTCTGACTTCAGAGAAACAGATACTTCTAAATATGTAAATAAAGAAGATTTGAAATTCATGGTTAATAGTCAGTCTTTTCCTTATTCAAATAGTAGTAATAAAATAGGCAATAGAACTATTCTTTATCAAAAAGCATCAAAAAAGATCATGCTTACCATTTTTGAAGGTGGACATGAAATGTTAAGTAAACAAGCATTAGAGTATATTTTATACCCACGTAACCACCAAAGGTTTTGATCAGAAATAAAGTCCGCAGGAAACCTTAGATCTTTGACAATAATATTTTAGTATTGGAATTTTTGTATATTTACTAAAGGAATAAAAGGATGAAAACACCGCTACACACAAATCAGAGATAAGCGTCACTTTGGAGTTTACTCAAAAGTAGTACAACATTTAAAAAAAACAGATAAGCAAATTTAATCTTAACATTTTAACCTTAACGACAATGAGACGAACAAATTTCTTACTGCTATTAATCCTTCAGGTCATAATTTTGATGTATGGCTGTAATACGAAAAAACAAAATAATATGAAATTATCTGACAAGAACTGGCTTAGGGTTTCTGGTGATCAGATAGTCAACCAGAAAGGCGATACTGTTTATTTACGTGGTTTTGGACTGGGTGGAATGCTTCACATGGAGAATTTTATTGATGGTTATCCAGCCAATGAAGAAGCTATGCGTGAAGGGCTACTGAAAGTATTAGGAGAAAAAAAATACAATCTTTTCTTCGATACTTTTCTCAAAAGTTATTTCACTGAACCTGACGCAGAATACATTCACAGTCTGGGACTGAATCTGGTTCGGATCCCAATAAATTACCATCTCTTTGAAGATGATATGAATCCACGGGTTATTAAGGAAGGTGCCTTTGAATACCTCGACAAGGTAATAGAACTGTGTGCTAAGAATAAAATCTATACCATAATCGACCTGCATGCCTTACCGGGTTCTCAAAACCAACACTGGCACAGCGACAATCCTACCCATAAGGCATTGTTCTGGCAACACAAGGATTTTCAGGACAGGGTATTAATTCTATGGGAAGCTATAGCACAACGATATAAAGACCAGCCATGGGTTGCAGGCTATGATGTGATTAACGAACCTGCTGAACCTACCGGCGAAAAACTCTTCCCCTATTACAAGCGTCTTCGCGATGCAATTCTAAAAATCGATCCGAATCATATCCTGTTCCTTGAAGGTGATCGATATGCAGTTGATTTTGATAAGTTTACAGAAGTTTGGGACAATGTGGTCTATACAAATCACGATTATGCTGTCCCTGGATTTATTTTTGGTGGAGATTATCCGGGTAATACCGATGACAGGTATTTTGACAAGGATACACTTGAAAAAGATTTCCTTAAGAAAAGTGAATTTATGTTTTCGCACCATGTTCCTCTCTGGGTGGGTGAATTCGGCCCTGTTTATACAGGTAACCCTGAAAAAGATGAAATGCGATATCAGATATTAAAAGATCAACTGGCATATTACAACAAATACAAGGTAAGCTGGTGCATCTGGCTTTATAAGGATATGGGATTGCAGGCAATTATGCATCAAAATGACAATACTCCATACATGAAACTGGTTTCAGCTTTCCTTTTAAAAAAAGATTCATTGGGAGCCGATAGATGGGGATCGACCGACAAAAATATCAGGCAGGTGATATCGCCAATACAAGAATTGTTTAAAAAGGAATTCAGAGATTATAATCCCTATCCAGAAGGTCAGCAAGTTCAGATTGACCTGTTGGTCAGGCATATACTTATAGCCGAAGCGCTGGTACCTGAATATTGCAACTTATTCAAAGATCTGTCTGAAGAAAGACTGACAGAACTCGCTCAGTCATTTCGTTTTGATAACTATGTACAGAGAAAGAGGCTGGAGGACATATTAACAGGTCGGGAAAAGTAAATAAACAACATCACCCATTTGCAAGTTTTATTTCGGATGACAGGAATACAACCGTGCAATTTCTTGCCGTATGTAGCAGCAAACGTTATGTAGGATTTAAGAAACATAAAATATTCGAATAAGAATATATAAAAGAAAAAATTGATGACCATAAATAGTGTTATGGTGTAAAAGTCGGACAACCTGACAAATAATAATATGGACGACAGACATCTTAACAGAGAAAAGTACTTTCAGGAACAGAGTTATACTACAGAAAAGTATGTAATCCCTTTTATTAATAAATTACTTCCAATTACTTCAAATTTAACTATTGCGGAAGTAGGATGTGGGGAGGGAGGGAATCTAAAACCATTTTTAGATATTGGTTGTAAGGTTGTAGGAATTGACCTTGCAGAAAATAAAATATCTAATGCAAAAAAGTTTTTTGGCAACCACCCCCAAAAAAACAATCTCACATTAATTGCAGAAAACATTTACAATATTAAGCCTGATGGACTATTCACGTTTGACTTAATGTTTATGCGTGATACTTTAGAACATATATATGATCAAGATGCTTTTTTAGAACACTTAAAAAAATTCATTAAACCATCTGGTAAAATTTTTCTTGCCTTTCCTCCGTGGAGAATGCCATTTGGTGGCCATCAACAAATGTGTGAAAGTCCCTTTCTAAGCAAACTACCTTATTTCCACCTTCTCCCCAATACTTTATATGTGGGAATACTAAAATTATTCGGCGAGAATGAAGCCAAAATTAAGGGATTATTAGAAGTAAAAGAAACCAGGATTTCTATTATAAGATTTAAGAAGATCTTGACTAAAAGAAATTTTAAAATTGACAGCGAGATCTTTTATATGATCAACCCGAATTATGAGATTAAATTCAAATTCAAAACGATGAAACTACCAGGGATTTTAAATATCCCGTTCATCAAAGATTTTTTTATTACAACATATTACTGCATTATTTCCCTTGAAAAATATTAAAGCTGTTCCTAACTCGGGGAGCTGGAGTAATTTACTTTTCATGGTCATCGACTGCGATTTTAAAAAAACTAAGAATCTGTTTGAAAATTCAATAGGTAATTATAGAAATGATTTCTTTCATATCTTAGTTGGCACAAAGATTTCCATAGCCAAACATATTTTAATATAGATTAATATGAGAATCAAAAACATTTTATTTATAATGCTGTTTTTATGCAGTTTTTCACTGTGTGCACAAGTAAAAACTGAGAAATGGGGGATCTTCGAGTTAACCCTTAACGGACCAACCGATGGAAATCCATTTACAGACGTTAAAGTAACTGGCAAGTTTATTAATGCTAATGATACTATCTCGGTTCAAGGTTTTTATGATGGTGATGGTATCTATAAAATTCGATTTATGCCTCAAAAGGAGGGAGATTGGCTTTACCTGACAACCAGCAACGTGAAAAAATTGGATAAGAAAAAAGGAAGTTTTGTTTGCACTCCTGCTCGGAAGGATAATCATGGGCCTGTTGTCGTTAAGGATACATTTTATTTTGCTTATGCCGATGGGACCCCATACAGTTCATTTGGAACAACCTGTTATGGTTGGGTACATCAGGGCGACAGTCTGGCCAATGCAACCATCAAGACGTTATCAAAAGGTTATTTTAATAAAATACGTATGTGCATTTTCCCGAAAAGTTATGACTGGAATCATAACGAACCAGAATTTTATCCTTTTGACGGGACACCGCCAAAAAACTGGAATTTTAACCGTTTAAATCCTGCGTTTTTCAGAAACATCGAAAAAAGAATAAAAGAGCTTGATTCATTAGGGATTCAAGCGGATCTGATTGTATTTCATCCTTATGACAGATGGGGTTTCAGTACATTAGACAGGACTACCGAGGATATGTATATTAACTACATCATTGCACGATTTGCTGCCCTTAAAAATGTCTGGTGGAGTATGGCCAATGAATATGATTTTATGAAAGGAAAAACACTCAGTGACTGGGATTATTATATTGAACAATTTGCCAAAAAAGATAAATATCATCACCTGATTAGCATTCATAATGGATCCAAATTTTATGATCACACAAATCCATTAATAACTCATGCGAGTATTCAAAGTGAAGATACGTACAGAGCAAAAGAGTACAGAAAAAGATATAATAAACCTATTGTTTTTGATGAATGCAGATATGAAGGAAACATCCCCTGGTCGTGGGGCAATTTAACTGCAGAAACAATGGTTGAGAAATTCTGGAGAGGATTTATAAACGGTGGATTTGTTGGCCATGGGGAGACTTATGTAACTGAAAAACCTGTTAAAGATCCGAAAGTATCATCTGATATCCTTTGGTGGTCAAAAGGCGGTGATTTGAAAGGGGAAAGTCCGGAAAGAATTAAATTTCTTCGAAAAATTATTGAAACAGCTCCTCCCTGTTTAAAGCCTATCAATTTGTTTAGTTGGATGCCTTTTGCAGCAATAGGTAAAGAGAAGGAATACTATTTGGCCTATTTCAACGATTCTCAACCCGGAAGCACCATAATCAATCTTCCTGAAGATTCATTTTATTCGGTTGAAATAATTGATACGTGGAACATGACGATAACACCTGTAGAAAAGAAATTTTCCGGATATAGTTTAATCGAATTACCATCAAAACCATACATAGCATTAAGAATTGTGAAACAGAAATAAAATGATTTCCTCCCTATATTGCCGGGCAGTTATACTTAAACCTCAAAACGTTATGAGACTCAGACTTCCTTGATAACAAAGGACTAAGTCCAACATTATAAAAGTAAATTACGAGCAATTAACCAGACAACATTAAATGATAGACTCATGGTTTTTGAGGGGTGCTTACACAATTTTGTTTTTACGAGAAAACACCCGTACGTCTACCAGGGCTTTCAAAAACAACACTGCGCTAGACACTTCCAGATATTAGCTGACCTGAAATGAAGTTTATTTCATATAATATTGATAGTTAAAAGGAATAGTTGTTGGATTCTGAGTGCCCGGAGTTAAATAAAGTAACTGAAGACTACTGCTTTCATCTTTTTGGAAGTATTCAAGACGAATAGGATAAAAACCCTTTTTTAAAGGAAGAACAAATGATTTTACACTTTCAGTAGAATGAACACCATCATTATCAATAATCAGTTTATCCCCCAGGAACAATTTTGAACCATCATTTGAAACAGTCGCAAAAATATAATAACCATCCTTGATTATTTCTACGAAACCTTCAAACAGACAAGCAAAATTGGTTTTGCCCGGGAGTTTGTTAATATTAAAAAGACTATCAGCAAGACCAGTCTGGATCGGTTTAAGTTTTTTGAAATCAGGTAGTTTCTCCCAACTCCCCTCATAATATGAATACTTCAGGCCACCTTGTTTAATCTTATTTGGCCGAGAAACTGAAGGCAATGCTTCGCCTAATTCAAAATTACCTCTTACAATTTTATCGTATTTCCCATTGATGGACATAGCTTTTAGCACTAGTTGAGCTGGTCCTGTTATTGTAAACATTGAATTTACTACCTTTTTGGATGTCATATCCGGTTCAGTACCATCAGTTGTATACCTGAGTTCGACGCTGCTGTTTGACACCCCTATCAGAGTTGGTTTGTCTTTCAATAAAATACCATTCATAGGATGAAAACTGACAGATGCATTTGAATAACCTGAATTAGAAAATTTTATTCCGTCGTACATCGCTTTTAACCTTACGCTATTGTGGGTTTCATTTGGGTAGGTAACCATTTTCCAATGCAGACTTGCTGGCGCATTAAATCTCAGAACCGAATCCAAACGATCGATTCCCTGGCCTTTGTAGGTTAAATCATTACCGGCAAGCCATAAAATTTTATCGGGCGGGAGATTTACCAGTTTTTTGGCTGCCATCCTGATCAGATAATCATCATTAAAACCGAAAGGAGGATCAGTTGCATAATATGATCCGAATAATTGAGGTTCAGAAAGCAAAGCATACAACACAAACAAACCGCCATATGAATGTCCATAAAGTGAATTAGCCCTATTAGACGGGTATGTCTTGTCAATATACGGGATCAGTTCATCTTTAAAAAAGGATAGAAAATTGGCTGCTCCGCCTGATATAGCAGGTTGAGGAACATGTACTGGTAAAAAATCCCTGTCACGTTGGTTTGCTTTATTAATATATGTATTCGGAACGGCTACTATTATAGCTGGAGGAACAAAATTTTCGCCTTTTGCAAATTTGTATACAAAGGAAAATGGGTCCATAGCCCACTCTCCATCTGTTAAATATATAACTTCATATTTCTCTGCTGATCCGGGCTTATATGTATCAGGTAAGAGTACTTTAATTGATCTTTCTTCTTTCAAAATACTGGAATAAATAGAATCACTTATTACAGAGCGATCCTGGGCAGAACATACACTGAAAGTCTGTAAAATGAGAACCAGACTAAAGGTCAGAAGCAAGGAAGAAACATTTTTTTTCATAATTTCAGGTCCATTTATTACATTATAACAAAAGACATATTAAAATTTTAAATGCTGCTTGATAAATAAATTTGGACATCCATAAATACTGGAAACTATTGATTAACTAATAGATAGACTTAAAAATTCCAGGAAATAACCTTAAGGCTGCCCTCAGGGCAGGCTACGTCGGCAATTCACCAACCCGCCGGGTCGTCAGCACAAATTGGAGGAAGAGATTTGGAAATGGCCACCAGTCGTAACTTATTAAAGCTCAATATAAATTGTATCATCACTCACATTATGCAGACTTTGTCATCACTTACTTATTTTCAAAATATTGAAATCATGATCATTTCCTCGACCCAATTTGTAAACTGTTTAAAGAAGTATCTCGATTGAAAAATCATTAGAAATAAAATTATATTTGCCTAACCAGGGATAAAAAATGGGAGTATTTTAAAAGTAACTTTATGAGCAATTTAATGATAAATAATCTTTTGTCCATAATAAAGAAATTGACCAAAACCCAAAGATCGATTTACCTTTTAGGGTTTTTCTTCGTTTTTCTTATTACACTAAAAGAGGTGATTGCGATGTCCTATAGCAATTTTCAAATTTTCTCTTACGGGTCTCTTGATTTTTGGACAGGTAATAATCCCTATACTCACTGGAACCATTTGTCAATTCTTGGAAAACCTTTAGATATCTTTCTTTACGGACCCCTTTTCTCGATCTTATTTACTCCATTTGCACTTTTGCCTGGATGGCCAGGTGTATTCTGTTGGAATATATTTACATATACTCTTTTCTACTTTTCTATTTTTACCCTTCCCGATCAATTTAGTTTCATAAAGAAAAAATTTATATTTTTTTTCACAGTTTTATTACTTTTTTGCACCCTTTTATCGGTTCAATTTAATCCGGTGTTTGCTTCCTTATTTCTTTTTTCATTTACATTGCTTGAGAAGAAACTAGGGTTTTGGGCTGTTTTACTTATTCTCCTATCTGGATTTATTAAAGTGTATGGTATTTTTCAACTAGCGATGTTATTGTTTTATCCGAGATTTTGGAAAAATGCATTGTATTGTATTTTAATAGGAATTGTGTTAATACTCTTACCACTAATTCATATCCCGATAAATGAATTGGTTGCATATTATCAATCATGGGTTGTGACAGTTATGAATCATTCAGATGCCTTGCGCTTTTATAGTATCTACCGTCCGATTTGTTTGTACTACAAATCAATAGAACCCGTTATGGGCTTGATTTCAATAGGAGTGCTCCTGGTGATTTTCTTTTTCACCTTGTTAAAGCTGAAATTGTTTAAGGAATCTTTTTCATATAGGGTTCAGTTTCTTGGGATTATTATGAGTTGGGCAATTTTATTTGGTTTAAGTTCTGAAAGACATACATATGTTATTGCAATGGTTGGCTATGCCCTATGGTATTTGTGTATTATCCCAAGCAGATTAGATAAGGTGCTATTATGGTCTAATTTTGTTTTGCTTGGGATTTTACCTATTGACATTATTTGTCCTTGGGTACTATCAAATTTTATACTTGCAAAACTTAATCTGGGAATACTGGTATTCGCCTATACCTGGGGAATAATGGTTTACAAAACTTATGCTTCACCCCTGACCCTTACTTTGCTCGGGACTGGCTCCGAAGACCAACCCGAAGGAACGAAATCTAATTCAAAATTGCGAGATTAGTTGTGTTGCCTGGACAACTATAACGATTAGGTAAATAAGACCTTAAATTTGTCAATTAATTAAAATTCCATTAATGATTACTACAAAAGGTCAAATAATTGATATCAACGGAAAGACAGAATGGTTGCTTTTTCACCGGCTTTCGAAAAGAATTAATCCTGTTGATTTTTTGTCACTTACGGACAGTATTATACAATTTCCTAATTTCCTGTTTACAATATCCTTTTTGATATTGATTT
>Ga0224524_1000673_pt1 | contig 12096 bp, 10 predicted proteins | sample CFST75metaG_FD_179895 | JGI IMG/M metagenome (GOLD analysis project Ga0224524, IMG submission 179895) | Peat soil microbial communities from Stordalen Mire, Sweden - C.F.S.T75 | ecosystem: Environmental > Terrestrial > Soil > Wetlands > Peat | place: Sweden: Norrbotten County, Stordalen Mire... | reverse complement strand
GGATGTGGTTGACACTTCCATCTGGAATTTTGCTGGAGGGCCTGCTGCTCCCGCCTTTGAACTTATCCAGATCTTTGCCGACCGCATGGGAATTGACACCGGGGTTGACCGGGAAGCTGTCGTCAGAATCAACAAAGAGCTCAAAGTCATCCGGGAAGAGTTGGCCGATTTTGATACATCCCGTCAGATCCCGTTGGACTTCGATATCACAAAAGACAAACTCCCCAGGGAAATTAACCGTCAGTTTACCAAGGCGATATACATGGCAAAACACGAAAAGGAAGATGAGTTGCTGGAAGCCTGCCGTGAGATCGAAAATTATTTTCATTTTCCCGAACCGGATGAAACCGTCCGGAAAGCAGAGATCCCCGGTGGCATGTATACAAACATGATGGCCCAGTTAAAACAACTGAAACTGGATCAACTTTTTCCACGGACACTTGAACTGGTTCCTCTCGTAAGGGTGAAATCCGGATGCCCGCCCCTTGTCACTCCGACCAGTCAGATTGTCGGAGTTCAGGCCGTGAATTGTGTGATCGATGAAAACAAAGGCCAGCCTTTCTTTACCACAAAATCTATCCAGTATGTCAACCTTGTGAAAGGTATATATGGCAAGACGCCCATCCCGATTGATCCTGATTTCCGTGAACATCTCACCGGCGTTCGTGGAGAAACTCCTTACGACACGAAGAATTACAAAAAACAGGAGAACACGACCTTTGAAGATTACGGGGACATGAGACTGGCACAGAATGAGAAGGAAGAGCTTCTGCTGGAATTGTTTCCGACCGTTGCCCGCGATTTCCTGACGAAATGCGTGGAAGAACGATATACGGAAAACATCTATAAAATCGAGGAAGAAAAACGACGGAAGCAACAGGAAGCACACGATGCCTATGAGCGGCTTACCCCTGATGAGAAATTCAAGATCATCGAAAAAGGATTGTATAACTATCCCTGGCTATCATATCCCGATGAGGATCTTGGAAGGTCATGAATTAATTGACAATTGACAAGTGATCATTCATAATTGATTTTTCGCCATCTCGATATTTCGTTATTTCGCTATTTCATTTAACATTGCATTATGCGATATGCACTAATAAACATATCGAACATTTTGAATTACTTACAGTTACATTGATTTTTTTTGTAATTTTACAGTCAAAATCATCCCTGATAAAATCCGATTCCCATGAAATTCGCAGAATTCAAAGAAAAACACAAACTGCTCGCAACCTACAAATACACCTGGGCCCCGATCAACAAAGGATACAATAACCGTACGCTTTGTGTAAATGTGGGCGATCGCACCATCAAAGAAAAGCCGGTTACCCAGCAAATGAAAGAGAAATTTATAGGAGGAAAAGGGTTTGACCTCCGCCTGTTATGGGATGCTACGGAACCCAGTACAAAATGGAATGATCCGCAGAATGAAATCGTCATTTCCGGGGGACCATGTTGCGGTATAACTCAATACTCAGGTGCCGGTAAAGCTATCTGTTGCGCTATCAGTCCGCAAACCGATATCATCGTCGATTCGAATGTCGGTGGATACTTTGGCCCCTTTCTGAAATTCTGCGGGTTTGATGCCTTGGAATTGCAGGGAAAGTCTGACCAGGAAATCATGGTTGTGCTGGATGAAGAACATGAAGTTGTGGAGATCTATGAGGCAGGAGATCTTCCATCTGACAGCCATGTTCTCGGGGAGATCTTGCATGAAATGTTTGCAAAGGAAGATAATGAGAAGGACAAGATGAATGTAGCCGTTGTTTCAGCGGGTACTGCAGCCGAGCACTCCCTCATCGGAATGCTGAACTTCACTTTTTATGATCCGAAACGTAAGCTGGTACGCCTGAAACAGGCCGGACGTGGAGGGATCGGCACGGTGTTGCGCGATAAAAAAATTAAGGCGCTGGTTGCCAAGGTGAAATCTATCGGTGGTAACCGTAACAATGTGGTAAACCTTGAAGCTATCCAGGAACGCGGACGCCGTTTCAACAAAGAGATGCGCGAACTTGACGATAAACAATGTGAAATGCGTTCGAAAGGAACGGCCCATCTCACCCTCATCATGAACGACTATGACCTTCTGCCGGTCAATAATTTCCGGTTCGGTAGCCATCCTGATGCGATAAAGATCCGCGGGGATGTTTGGAAATCGTACTTTACACAAAATGTTCCCGACGGATGCTGGATCGGTTGCAACATGTCATGCGCCAAAGGTGTTGACAATTACGAACTCCGGACCGGTCCTTACAAAGGAAATAAGGTGATTGTTGACGGACCCGAATATGAAACAACCTCATCTCTGGGATCTATTGCCGGGATCTTTAACCCCGATTACACTATAGAAGCTAACTTTTATTGTGATACTTACGGCATCTGTACAATCAGCTGGGGAACCATCCTCGGTTTTATTATGGAATGCTATGAAACGGGTATCCTGAATGAAGAACGTACAGGCGGACTGAAGTTGAATTTCGGGAATGCCGATGCAGCCATGGACCTCCTGCACCTGGTTTCGCGGGGTAAAGGTTTCGGCCTTATCGCCGGACAAGGAGTCAGGAAGATGAAAGAAATTTTTGCAAAGAATGGCTGGGGAGATCCGAAGTTCATGCAGGACATTGGAATGGAAAACAAAGGGCTGGAATATTCCCAGTATGTTTCCAAAGAATCGCTTGCACAACAGGGCGGGTATGCCATGACCAACAAAGGCCCGCAGCATGACGAAGCATGGCTGATCTTCATGGATATGGTGAACAACCAGATCCCCACATTTGAAAAGAAAGCCGAAGCGCTTCATTATTTCCCGATGTTCCGTACCTGGTTTGGTTTAGCAGGATTCTGCAAACTTCCCTGGAATGATGTGGAACCCGAAGACAATCCCAAATCTTCCGAACCCGCAAAAGTACCGGAGCACGTTGACAACTACGTGACCATATTTAATGCCGTAACCGGATTGAACATCGATATGGCTGAATTGGTAAGACAATCAGAACGGGTTTATAATTTCCAGCGGATTTTTAACCTTCGAAGGGGTTATGGCACGCGCAAGTATGACGCGCAACCTTACCGTGCCTGCGGACCAGTGACGAAAGAAGAGTATGAATCACGCGCTGAACGTTATGACAAACAGCTTATAGAAAAAGTGGAGTTTGATCCAACCGGGAAGACAACCGAAGAGAAGATGGCAGTACTCCGAAAATTCCGGGAAAACCAGTACGAGAAATTACTGGATGCCGTTTATGAGCGTCGCGGATGGACGAAAAACGGTGTTCCGAAGATCGAACACCTGAAAAATATCGGTATGGATCTTCCGGAATTGATTGAAACCGTTGCTCCTTTCCAGGAGTAAAATTATTCAATACCATGAAAGAAATTGTCAAAAACAGCAATCTTATTGCTTATTGCGGCCTGTATTGCGGTTCGTGCAAATCCTATCTGAAGGATAATTGCCAGGGATGTCATGAAAACTCAAAGGCTTCCTGGTGCAAAGTTCGTTCCTGCAACCTGGAACATGGATATAAAAGCTGTGCTGATTGTACTGAATTTACCGACCCCAGGGAATGCAAGAAATTCAATAATTTCTTCTCGAAGATCTTTGCATTGATCTTCGGATCAGATCGCCCGGCATGCATCGCCAAAATCAAAGAATCGGGTTACGATGAATTCGCGAAGTTCATGGCCGATCACCGTCTGCAAACCATCAAGCGTAACTAAAAGTTTGTCTACTTGTGATCGCGTTACGCGTCAGTGGCAGCGGTCTTCCTTCATGAACGGATAGGTAAATTCTGTAGGCGGGATCAGGGTTTCTTTGATCGTCCTCGGGCTTATCCAGCGTAACAGATTCAGGAAACTCCCGGATTTGTCATTGGTACCCGACCCTCTTGCACCACCGAAAGGTTGTTGCCCTACAACCGCACCGGATGGCTTATCGTTAAAGTAGATGTTTCCGGCGGCATAACGCAGGATACGGCAGGCATGGTTCAGGGCTTCCCTGTCTTTTGCAAAGACTGATCCGGTCAAGGCATAAGGTGAAGTCTGGTCACAAATCTTCAGGGTATCTTCAAAATCCTTATCCTTATAAACATAGATGGTCATCACCGGTCCAAAGATCTCTTCTTCCATCGTTTTGAAATGCGGATCTTTTGCCAGGATTACAGTGGGTTCAACAAAATAACCTTTCAATTTGTCGCCACTTCCGCCAAAGATCACTTCCGCATCGTTCGATTTCTTTGCATACCTGATATAGTCCATGATGTTATCAAACGACTTCTCATCAATGACTGCATTCATAAAATGGCTGAACTCGCTGATATCTCCAACGGTGATGCGGGAGATCATTTCTCCCATCCGGCTTTTTATATCATTCCACAATGATTCCGGAATATAAGCCCGGGAAGCAGCCGAACATTTTTGTCCCTGATACTCAAAAGCGCCTCTTACTATGGCAACAGCAACTTCCTGGGGATCGGCAGAAGGATGCACAAAGATGAAGTCTTTCCCTCCGGTTTCCCCGACAATCCTTGGATATGATTTATAAGTCCGGATATTCTCTGTGATGCTTTTCCATATCCCGTTAAAGGTCTCAGTTGATCCGGTAAAATGAATCCCGGAAAAATCCCGTTGCCCTAATACTGTTTTCCCAATCAGGCTTCCGGATCCCGGTAAGAAATTGATCACCCCGTCGGGAACACCTGCTTCCTTATATATCTTCATGAGATAATAATTGGATAAAAGACTTGTGGAGGAGGGCTTCCAGACCACCGTATTACCCATCACCACGGGTGCCATGTTCAGGTTGGAACCGATGGCCGTAAAATTAAACGGGGAAACCGTAAAGATGAATCCCTCCAATGGCCGGTATTCCGTGCGGTTGATAACTCCCGATTGCGAATTGGGTTGAAGCTTATAAATTTCAGAAGTAAAGAAGGCATTGTATCGGAGGAAATCGATGGTTTCACAGGCCGCGTCAATCTCAGCCTGGTATGCGTTCTTTCCCTGTCCCAGCATGGTGGCGGCATTCATCACGAACCGGTATTTTTTTGACACAAGCTCTGCGATCTTCAGACTGATTGAGACCCGTTCGACCCACGATAAGGCAGCCCACTCCCTGTGTGCTTTCAGGGCTGCATCGATGGCCATCTTCACTTCTTTCTCTCCTGCCATATGATAATTGGCAAGAATATGCTGATGATCATGTGGCATTACAACTTTTCCGATATTCCCCGTCCTGACTTCCTTCCCATCTATGATAAGCGGAATGTCGATCACTTCAGCGCTCATGCGGATGAGTTCAGCATTCAATGCTTTTCTTTCTTTACATCCCGGGGCATAGTCCATCGTGTGCTCATTGACCGGGCGTTCCATGTTAAAAATTGCATTGTTCATAAATTCAAATTTTCAGAGTGCAAATGTACTAATTATTTAGAACAGTTCCATTTTATAAATATTTTTTCGATATGTTAATAACAGCATATCGAAAAAAACTAATTTTGCGTAAACCTGGTAACTTATGGAAAAGACTTTCAATAACCGTTTATCGAATATCCATCTTCATTATAAGATATGGATGTCGGATAAAGATGAAAGGGGAATCCTTGGCGATGGAAAATGGATGATTCTGAAACTGATCGAAGAAAAAGGATCCATGAAAGCTGCCTGCGATGAACTTGGGTATACCTATCGCAGGACCTGGGGCAACCTGAAAAAGATCGAGCAATTTTTTGGGTTTCCGCTTCTGGAAAAACAACGCGGCGGAATTGACGGAGGCCGAACCCTTCTCACGCCGGAAGGGAAAAAGCTGGTGAAGGCTTTCGACCATTTTCATGCATCTGTTGATTCAGTTATCCAGCAAGGATTTGAGAAATTTATCGAGGACCTGAAATCCTGAAATTATAAATTAAACAGTCAAGAACCTTACTAAACTTGTATTATTATGAAAAAAAATCTCCTCGTTTTTACCTTAGGAATTATATCTTTTTATATGTTCGGCCAACAGAAAAACAATTCAATCTCCGGTGATCTGATCATCTATCATGCCGGAAGTCTTTCGGTTCCTTTTAAGGAAATTGCAGCTGAATTCAATAAATTGTACCCGAATGTAAAGATCCTGATGGAATCGGCAGGCAGTGTGGCTTCCGCACGAAAGATCACCGACCTAAACCGTCCGTGCGATATCCTGGCTTCTTCCGATTACGGTGTGATCGATAACATGCTGATCCCGAAATATGCAGACTGGAACATCAAGTTTGTAAGTAATGAACTCTCGATCGTTTACCAGGAGAAATCGCGTCTTGCCAGCCAGATCAATTCAAAAAACTGGGTTGAACTCCTGATGAAAAAAGAAGTTGCCTTCGGCCGTGCCGATCCCAATGCCGATCCCTGCGGCTATCGTACCGTCATGTCGCTTCAGTTAGCTGAAAAATATTATAAAAAGCCGGGACTGGCAAAAATGATTTGCGATAAGGATCAGAATTACATTCGCCCGAAAGAAGTGGACTTGCTTGCAATACTTGAATCAGGCAGCATCGATTACATTTTCCTTTACCGTTCAGTTGCCATTCAACATCATCTTAAATACATTACCCTGCCCGATGAGATTAATCTGAAAAGCATGGACCTTGCTGCACAATATGCTACGGCCACCGTAGAGATCAACGGGAAAAAACCGGGAGAGAAAGAAACCGTGAAAGGGGAACCTATGGTCTATGGCATTACAATGCTTCGCGATGCACCGAACAAACCGGCAGCCATTGCTTTTTTGCAGTTCCTTCTTTCCAAGGAAAAGGGAATGAAGATCATGGAGAAGAACGGGCAACCTTCGGTTCTTCCAATGGCCATCCAGAATTACAACAAGCTTCCGAAAGAACTGAAACTGTTCGCAAAACCGGGGAAATAGCTAATAAACGGATGGGCGTACAGGCGTATTGTAAATGCGAAATAATTATCCATTATCAATTGTCAATTATTCCGATACCTACAACCCGAAATGAAACAATTCCTGATTTCTTCACTTTTGCTGTTAATATTTACATGGCAAATAAACAATGGACTTATGGGACAAAACCTCCGGAAAGAAGATTCCCTTAAAAATGTGATCCCGGTGGCAGATGCCGGTGATCGAAATAATAATTTTTACGATAATGCAGAAACGTACAGTCTGTCGGGTGATGAGATCGAAGTGACGGGTGAGATTGAAAACCCCGGAAAAGTTGACTTCTCAAGGCTTTCGAAACATAGTGTTATCGTTAAAGAGACCTTGCTGAAAGAAGATGGAACTGACACTTTTGTCGGTGCCTACCGTTATGATGGTTATTCCCTGTTCGATATCCTGACCGACAGGATAATCAAGAAAAAGAACACTTCTGAATTTAAACCTATCATTGATCTTTATGTTGAAATTGAAAATCTGAAGGGGGAAAAGGTCATCCTTAGCTGGGGTGAAATTTATTATCCCAATTCCCTGCATAGCTGCATCATCGCAACGGATGTGGCACGCATTGTTCCAGGCAAAACGAAGGATCTGTGGCCATTACCAAGCGAAAGGAAGCTGGTTGTTGGAAATGACCTCGTTACAGAAAGAAACATTTCCAACCCTGTCAGGATTACAGTCAGGTCATGGCCAAAGTCAATTCCGGTTAACCGCGATCTCGATCCTTTATATTCTGCAGAATTCAACATATTTGATGGAGAGAACCTCCTTAAGACGATCAAAGAAAGTCCAAAACTCCAGCTTGAAACGGTCCATACAATATTTTACGGACGTGGCAAAGGGATTCACAGCACCCAACCTTTTACAGGGTTTTATCTTAAGGAAATTTTACAGAAATATTTTGATATGAATAAGAAGAACCTGCAACAGGGACTGGTGACAATCGTAGGAAAAGATGGTTACCGCTCGGTATATTCTTATAGCGAGATCATGAACCGGAATGACCAGGCGGAAGTGTTGCTCGTGCCATGTAAAGAAGAGAAGGACGGTGGACAATTCCGAGTTTTCCCATCCTGTGATTTCTTCTCCGACCGGGCTGTTAAGGCTGTATCAGAGATACGGTTCAGTTGGTGAGCTGATGAGCTGGCGAGTTGATGACTTTATAACTTTACAAACTTTACAAACTTGAAACGCTATCAGCCAATACAATTAGTTTTCATCCTTCTCGGGTCGCTGATCCTGTTGTTCATCCTTGCACCTTTGCTGGGGATGTTCTTAAAAACCAGTCCGCAGAGTTTGTTTGAGACAGCAAAAGACAAGGAAGTCACCAGCAGTATCTGGCTGACCATCTGGACCTCGATGGTCGCAACTTCGTTATTCGCAGTTGCTGCTATTCCACTTGCTTATCTCCTGGCAAGAAAAAAATTTCCCCTTAAAAAGCTGGTTACGGGCATTATCGACCTCCCCGTTGTGATTCCACATTCTGCAGCCGGGATCGCAATTCTTGGGTTTGTTTCACGAGACACTGTTTTGGGTAAAATGGGATCCGCTATCGGACTGAATTTCATTGGGAATCCTGCCGGGATCGCAATTGCAATGGCGTTTGTGAGCATTCCATACCTTATCAATGCTGCCCGTGACGGTTTTGCCGGCGTTCCGGTACGCACCGAAAAGGCAGCGCTTACCCTGGGCGCAACTCCGGCAAGGGTTTTCTTTACCATCTCCCTGCCCCTGGCATGGAGGAATGTTGTATCCGGACTGATCCTCATGTTTGCACGAGGAATGAGTGAGTTCGGGGCAGTCCTTGTTGTTGCCTATCATCCGATGATTACGCCGGTATTGATCTATGAACGTTTTGGGTCTTTCGGATTGAAATATGCCCGGCCTGTTTCCGTGTTATTCATATTAATTTCTCTATCATTATTTATTATTTTGAGGATGCTTTCTATAGAAAAAAACAATGTTCCTTTCCCGCGTAAAAAGAAGACAGGAAAGTGACAGGGGATGGTTACAGAATTTGATTGAATTATGCTTGAAGTTAAAAATATTACTTATAATGCAGGAGAATTCTCACTGAAGTCCGTTAGTTTTACGGTTTACCAGGGCGATTATTTCATTCTGCTTGGCGAGTCGGGGGCAGGTAAATCCATGTTACTGGAAACCATTGCCGGCCTGGTTCACCCTGAAAGCGGATCCCTTATCATGGAAGGTATTAACATCACCCATCAGAAGATCCAGAACCGGAAAATCGGGCTGGTTTTCCAGGATCATGCCGTATTCCCTCACATGACCGTTTACGAAAATATCGCTTATTCCTTACACGGACGAAAATTAAGTCATAAAGAAAAGAAGGAGAGGGTCAGCAGGGTTGCAGAACAATTGAGTATTTCGGATCTTCTTGACAGGTGGCCTTCCACTCTTTCGGGCGGGGAGCTTCAAAGGGTTGCCCTGGCCCGGACACTAATCCAGCAACCCCGTGTACTATTGCTCGATGAGCCTCTTGCTTCGCTCGACAGCCGTATTAAATCTGACCTTCGCAGCCAGCTGAGGAAGATCCACCGCCAGGGACAGACGATCCTTCATGTGACCCATGATTATGAAGAAGCTTTATCGCTCGGTAACCGGATTGCCGTGATTCATAAAGGATCCGTTATCCAGGAAGGCACACCGGAAGAGGTATTCCGAAACCCAAAATCGGAGTTTGTCGCGCATTTTGTCGGGGCCAGGAATTTCTTCAAGGCACGGTTAACCGGAGAGAACGATAACGGCATGGCCCTCGTAGAGAACACACTTCCCGTCAGGCTCATAACGCCCACTATTGGTCCTAACGGTTATATCCTGATCAGGGGTGAAGATATTATTCTTTCCAATGATCCTATTGATTCAAGTGCAACCAATAATTTCGAAGGAACGATCAACGAGATCATTCCCGGCATAAGGGGTATTGATGTAGTTGTTGATGTAGGGATCATTCTTCACGCATTGATCACCGCTGAGTCGCTGAACCGTCTTGAACTCAGGGAAGGAAAACAGATATGGCTCCATTTCAAAGCCACTGCGGTGAAGTTCATCCCTTCTTAATCGTATCTTTGCAATTATAATTCATAATTCATAAATTGACATGATTTCCTTCGAGGAAGCTTACCGGATTGTAATGAACCATGTCACCGTTTTTCCATCAGAACGGGTAAACATGCTGGATAGCCTTGGCCGTATTCTGGCGGAAGATGTCCTTTCTGATATTGATATGCCTCCTTTCAACAAATCCGCCGTAGATGGGTTTGCCTGCAGGATTGCTGATATTGGCCATGACCTTGAGGTGATTGAAACTATTCCGGCAGGAAAAACCCCGGAATTCACGGTCAGCGAAGGAAATTGTTCACGGATTATGACCGGTGCCATGCTCCCGGAAGGATCAGATTGTGTGATCATGATTGAAGATACTGAAATCCTTAATAATGGAATGATGCGAATGACCGGAACTCAGGAATCCCGGAACATCTGTTATCAGGGTGAAGATATTAAAGCAGGCGACAGGATCCTTTCAAAAGGAACGTTGATCAAACCACAGCACATTGCAATACTTGCTGCAACAGGAGCTGTTAACCCGAAGGTATCAAAACAGATTCATGTCGGAATCCTGTCGACCGGGGATGAACTGGTAGAACCGGAACATTTCCCCTCTCCTTCCAAAATAAGGAATACTAATGCATACCAGCTGATCGCACAGGTTTCCATCGCAGGAGCAATTCCAGAGTACGGCGGCATCGCTGCCGATACTGAGATTTCCTTGTCGGCTATGTTGTCGGATTCGCTCGATCAGAATGATATAGTGCTTCTTACCGGAGGTGTTTCCGTGGGTGATTTTGATTATGTTCCGAAGGCAATGGAAAGCCTGGATATTGAGATCCTTTTTAAAAGTATTGCAATCCAGCCCGGCAGGCCTATGGTTTTCGGGAAACGGGGAAATCAATTTATTTTTGGATTACCGGGAAATCCGGTTTCGTCTTTTGTACTTTTCGAAGTCCTGGTAAAACCTTTCCTGATAAAGACAATGGGATGCCATGAAGAACCGAAAATACTTCATTTACCTTTAGGGACTACCTTTAGAAGAAAAAAATCCACCCGGAAATCGCTGATCCCTGTCAGAATTGAGAACGGATTTGTTTTCCCTATTGAATACCATGGTTCGGCGCACATTAATGCCTATGCGCAGGCTCACGGGGTCATCACGATCGAAATCGGGAAAACAGAGTTGGTAAAAGGAGAAAGTGCAGATGTTCGATTCCTATAACCGTTCCATCAATTATCTCCGGATCTCCATTACCGACCGGTGCAACCTGAGGTGCGTATATTGCATGCCCAAAGAAGGCATCCGGCTGATAAATCATGCAGAGATCATTTCCTATGAAGAAATTCTTGAGGTGGTCCGTGAAGGTATTTGCCTTGGGATCACTAAGGTGAGGATCACGGGAGGCGAACCACTCGTCAGAAAAGGCGTGGTCAACCTTGTGGAAATGATCGCTCAACTGGAAGGGATCACCGATTTTGGCATGACAAGCAATGGGATCCTTCTTGAACAGTTTGCAGCGGATCTGTCAAAAGCCGGGCTTCACAGGGTGAATATCAGTCTCGACACGATCAATCCTGAAAAATACCGCCAGATCACACGCGGCGGAGAAATTGAAAAAGTGTTTTCCGGAATTCATGCCGCGAAGGAAGCTGGTATTTCACCCATCAAGATCAATTGTGTTGTTAAAAATTCTTCCCAGGAGCCTGATGCTGTGGAAGTCAGAAATTTTTGCCGGCAGAATGGCCTTGAAGTAAGATTCATTCATGAAATGGATCTTGATACCGGCTGTTTTACGCTGGTGGAAGGCGGCGACGGAGGGAATTGCGAAAACTGTAATCGCTTGAGGTTGACGGCAAACGGAATGATCAAACCCTGCCTGTTCACGAATCTTGAATACAGCATCCATGTATTAGGAATACGGCAAGCTTTGCTGAGTGCAATCCATACGAAACCTGAAAAAGGAAAAGTTAATAATCACAATCTTTTTCATAATATTGGAGGATGATAGTAAATAGATCGTATGTTTGAAAAAGCATAGATCTTCTAATTTTGACTAAGTAAAAAACAACCTGATTGTTTAACTTAA
>Ga0224524_1000672_pt1 | contig 12105 bp, 10 predicted proteins | sample CFST75metaG_FD_179895 | JGI IMG/M metagenome (GOLD analysis project Ga0224524, IMG submission 179895) | Peat soil microbial communities from Stordalen Mire, Sweden - C.F.S.T75 | ecosystem: Environmental > Terrestrial > Soil > Wetlands > Peat | place: Sweden: Norrbotten County, Stordalen Mire... | reverse complement strand
CGGAAGCAACTTCTTTAAAAATGAGTTTGCTCCATATTATGTACTCGGCGCCAGTATAAAATGGAATATATTCGACTGGAACAAAGCTAAGAATGAGAAACAAATAATCTCATTCCAACAGGGAATTCTCGATAATAGGAAAAATGATCTGACAGACAACCTTAAAAGATTGCTTGAAGCAAAAAATTCTGAAATAGAAAGTCTTAAAGCTTTGATTGATCGGGATTCCGAACTTATTACTCTGAGGAAAAAGATTACTGCCTCTGCTGAATCTCAATATCAAAACGGTATTATAACTGCAACTGAATATCTGAATGAACTTAATACAGAAAGACAGGCAGTGATAAATTATGAGATCCATAAAATAAACCTATCAATGGCAAGGATTGAATACCTTAATATCAGTGGAAAAGAGATAGAATGATATTTACCCCCCAACCCCCCATATGGGGGGCTTTAGAAACAAATTCGCCGTTTACTCCCCATTTGGGGGGCAAGGGGGGTAAAGAAAAAAGTTAAGAAAAAATATAAAATTGAATAGTAACATACATAATAACAACATGAAAACCAGATCATTGATAATAATTGCTGCCGTTCTTTTAGCCGGCTGCAAAAACAAGACCGACAAGGCTGATGCTTTTGGAAATTTCGAAGCCACTGAAGTAATTGTTTCAGCTGAAACAAACGGACGTATTCTGCAGTTTGAACCTGTAGAGGGGACACAAGTCACTGAAGGAACAAAAATTGCGCTTATTGATACAACTCTTTTCCATCTCCAGAAAGCAGAGATAGATGCAGGAATGAAAAGTATCAGGACACGTATCAATTCAATAAATGCTCAAAATGACATCCTTAATCAACAGATACTGAATCTGAATGTCAATATTGAAAGAACAGGCAAAATGCTTAAGGACAATGCTGCGACACAAAAACAACTCGATGATCTTACAGGACAGGTTGCTGTTTTTCAGAAACAGATAGCAGCAAATTATACTCAGAAGGAATCCGTTGCTGCAGAACTTACAGTTTCAGAATCAAAAAAAAGTACTCTCAATGAACAAATCAGAAGAAGTTCTGTCTTAAGCCCTCTGAATGGAACTATAATTGAAAAATATAGTGAAGCCGGAGAGATGACTGCAGCCGGTAAACCTCTTGTCAAAATAGCTGATCTTTCGATCATTAAACTTAAAGTTTTTGTAAGTGGTGCGGAACTGGAAAAAATAAAAATCGGCCATTCATGCACAGCAAGAATTGATAAAGGAGAGAAAGGATTCATCTCCTTCCCGGGAACCATCAGTTTCATCTCGGATAAAGCGGAGTTTACACCTAAAATCATTCAGACAAAAGAGGACAGGGTCATACTTGTTTATGCAGTCAAAATCGATGTAATAAATGATGGCACTCTTAAATCAGGGATGCCGGGAGAGGCGCTTTTTACAGCTGAAAAAAAATAATCAGATGAAAAAAGTGATTGAATCATCTGGCTTAACTAAATTATTTGGATCTACTCAGGCACTTAATGACATAACCTTTTCGGTTAATGAAGCTGAAATATTTGGCTTTATTGGTCCCGACGGAGCTGGAAAAACTACCCTGTTCAGGATTATAACCACTCTTCTGGTCCCCGATAAAGGTAATATGAAAGTCCTTGGAATGGATAGCGTATCTGATTATAAAGAACTCAGGAAAAACATAGGATATATGCCAGGAAGATTCAGCCTTTACCAGGATCTTTCAGTCGAAGAAAATCTTAATTTCTATGCCACAGTGTTCGGTACCACAGTCGAAGAAAACTACGATCTTATTTCTGATATCTATTCTCACATAGAACCCTTTAAAAAGCGGCTTGCAGGAAAGCTTTCAGGGGGAATGAAACAAAAACTTGCTCTGTCATGTGCCCTGATTCATAAACCCAGGCTTCTTATTCTCGATGAACCTACCACAGGGGTTGATGCTGTTTCCAGATCTGAATTCTGGGACATGCTTGGCAAATTGCACAGGTATAATATAACAATAGTTGTTTCAACACCATATATGGATGAAGCCATCAGATGCGACAGAGTGGCCTTGATACAGGACGGAAAATTACTTTCTGTTGATACACCCCAAAATATAAGGGCGGGTTTCAGCAGAAAACTATATACTGTAAAATCAGCTGAAAAATACAAGCTTTTAAAAATGCTAAGAAAAAATCAGGAGGTATTGACTGTATATCCATTTGGTGACTCGATGCATGTGACGTTAAAGAATGATTCATCTGAAAAGTCGGTATTAGATTACCTTTTCAGAGAAGGAATAAAAGATGCTGTTATACGGGAAGCCGAGGCGGGAATAGAAGACAGGTTTCTTGAACTTATGGAAAAAGGCGCAAAGGTATAAAAGCGCAAGGGCTCTAAGTCGTAATGGGAAAAGTGGTATTGGATATGGGAAATATTAAATAAGAAGATGAATAATTCGGTAATCACTGTTCGTAATCTGGTAAAAAAATTTGGCAGCTTTGTAGCCAACAATAATCTTAGTTTTGAAGTATATTCAGGAGAAATTTTCGGGTTTCTTGGAGCAAATGGTGCTGGAAAGACAACAGCTATCCGTATTCTGTCAGGACTCTCAAAACCTACTTCAGGTGAGGTTAATGTTGCCGGATTTGACGCATACTCACAGACGGAACAGATTAAAAAGAATATTGGATACATGTGTCAGAAATTCTCGCTGTACGAAGATCTCACTGTAAAAGAAAATATTATTCTATATGGTGGTATTTATGGAATGAGCAAACTTCTGATAAGAGAAAGGCTGGCCGGACTGCTGGAAAAACTTCACTTTCAGAAAGATGAGAACAGGATGATATCTGATCTTCCTCTCGGACTCAGACAAAAACTGGCTTTCTCTGTGGCATTGCTGCATGAACCAAAAATCGTATTTCTTGATGAACCAACGGGAGGTGTGGATCCAATTACCAGGAGGCAATTCTGGGAGACAATATATGAAACAGCTTCAAGGGGGATAACTGTTTTTGTGACAACACATTATATGGATGAGGCAGAATATTGCGACAGGATATCAATAATGAATGAAGGGAAAATTGTTGCCCTTGACACGCCCGAAAACCTGAAGAAACTCTATAATGTGGCTACGGTTGAGGACGTATTTATTAAGATAGCACGGCCAAATTGACCCCCCTGTCCCCCATTTGGGGGGTTTGGGGGGTAAAAAAGGAGAGACAGAAAATAAATTTTTTGTTTGTAAATTGATTATCAGAACAATAGATGAAACGATTCCTCGGTTTTGTAAAGAAAGAGTTCCTTCATATTTTCAGGGATTACCGGACGCTCTTCATCCTCTTTGGCATTCCGGCTGCCCAGATACTTATTTTTGGCTACGCAGTAAGTACCGATATTAAAAATGCAGGTGTTGCCGTATTGGATTTATCGCATGATGAAATAACAGAGAAACTGACAGACAAAATTTTCTCCTCGGGTTTCTTTAAAAGGACAGAGACCCTTCTGAATTATAGTGACATTGACAAGCTCTTTAAAAAAGGCAAAACCAAAGCTGTAATTGTTTACGAAAATGATTTCGGCAAAAAGCTGATCAGCAACGGTAAAGCATCGCTCAGCATCATTTCTGACGGTTCCGAACCCAATACGGCCACTCTCATTACAAACTATACCACATCGATTGTAAATGACTTTTCTATGGAGATGTCGGGACCTGGAGTCAAAAACCTTATAAAGATCAGCCCCGAGGTAAAAATGCTTTATAACCCCTCTCTGAAAAGTCATTTCATGTTTGTCCCGGGAGTTATAACCTTGATCCTCATACTTATATGTGCACTTATGACCTCTGTAACAATAACACGGGAAAAAGAGTTTGGGACAATGGAGGTTTTATTGGTCTCTCCGCTTCGACCCATCCAGATAATTCTCGGAAAAGTTATGCCCTATTTCTTCCTGTCATTTATTAATGTGCTTCTGATCCTTCTGTTATCATGGCTGGTATTCGGACTACCAGTGAAAGGAAGCATAATTCTGCTTCTTGCCGAATGTATGCTTTATATATTGATGAGTTTAACTCTTGGAATCCTCATTTCAACGGTATCCAAGACGATGCAGCAGGCTATTTTCATTTCGCTGATAGGATTGATGCTGCCAACCGTATTACTCTCAGGTTTTATTTACCCGATAGAGAACATGCCAAAAATATATGATTATGTAAGTTCAGTTCTGCCCCCGAGATATTTTATTGTAATTATTAAAAACATAATGATAAAGGGGACAGGATTCATGTATATCTGGAAAGAGACACTTATTCTGATAGTTATGACATTGGTTTTTATAGGCCTCAGTGTCAGAAACTTTAAGATAAGACTCGAATAAAACCCGGGGTAACGACGCACGACGCACGGCAAAAGGAAGTATAAAACTTGTTTTCCGTGAGTCGTGAGTCGTGAGCCAGTAAGATTAACAGTATTGTATATCAGATTTTTAAGTGAATAGAATAAAAGAAACAGGATGAGGACAATATTATACCTGATACGAAAAGAATTTCTCCAGATTTTAAGGAATAAATTTATTTCAAAAGCAATTTTTGCCGTTCCGATTGTACAGATGCTTATACTTGTCCCGGCAGTTACATTCGAATTAAAGAATGTAAAGCTCGCTGTTATTGATAAAGACATGACTCCTGAATCGAGAGGTCTGATAAGCAAGATTAGTGGTTCCACCTTTTTCAAGATCTCTTTTTTGACATTTTCAGATAAAGAGGCATATGACCTTCTAAATCGTAATAAATGCAGTGTTATATTTCAGATACCATCAGGGTTCGGGAAAGACATTGTAACCGGGAAGAGAGGGAAACTATTAGCCGTTATAGATGCGGTGAATGCCTCATCTGCCGAGATTTCCTGGGCTTACCTAAATGGGGCCATTGCAGATTATAACACAGAGCTTATCAGGCAAGATATAACGACTAATCAGCTTATTCCTGCCACAGGAATAGAGATCACAAACAGGTATTGGTATAATGAATTATTAAATTACAAATTTTATATGCTCCCGGGGATACTTGTGATTTTGGTTACTGCAATCGGATTTCTTCTTGCCGGCTTAAATATGGTACGGGAAAAAGAGATCGGGACCATTGAGCAGATCAATGTTACACCTGTAAGAAAATATCAATTCATAATTGCAAAAATGGTTCCTTTCCTGCTTATTGGTCTTATAGATCTTGCAATCGGTCTTGTAATAGGGAAACTGGCATTTAACATCCCTTTTGAAGGAAGTATTCTTTTAATGTTTCTCGGAAGTACAATATTCCTGATTGCAGTGCTAGGCATGGCTCTATTTGTTTCGACCTTTTCAGGAACACAACAACAGTATATGTTTGTTGCATTTTTTTGCATGATCATTTTCATCCTGATGAGCGGGATCTTTACCCCCTATGAAAGCATGCCAATGTGGGCCCAGGACTTCGATCTTATTAACCCTGTAGCTTACCTTATGAGAATAAACAGGATGGTTATGCTCAAAGGATCATCAATAAATGATATCAGCAGGGAGTTATATTCGCTGGTCATAATTGCAATTGCTTTCACAACACTGGCAGTAACAAGGTATAGGAAAACAGTGTAAAGGCGAGAAAATATAATAGATTAATTGATTGAGACAACTGCCTCGACAGGCCAATGATCTGAGATATAGATTCCGTGTTCTTCTTTGATTACCGTCTTGTAATTCAATACTCTCATGCCGTTCCGCACGAAAATGTAGTCTACACGTGCGGTTTTTTTCGTTTTGTCAAAAACCCCGTTGAATGTATAAACCGGACCCAGGGGATTTTTTTCAGTTATAATGTAAGAATCTTTTAACAGGGGTACACTTTCATAGGGTCCGGTTAAGATTGAATAACCATTACTGGTCGGAGGCATATTAAAATCACCGGAAATTATGAAGGGGTAACCTTCAGCTATTTTGCTGACTTCTTTAAGAAGTATTTTTGAACTCACAATACTGGCAGAATCAGAATCATTTGCAAAATGAGTATTGAAAAAGAAGAAATGTTTATGGTTTTTCTTTTCAACAAGTTCCATCCATGTCACAATCCTGGGCAGAGAAGAGCCCCGTCCTTTTGAACCTGCAATGTCGGGTGAATCGGATAGCCAGAAAGTGATGTTCCTGATTAAATCAAATTTTTCTTTCCTGAAAAAGACCGGGTTCATCTCCCCTTCCCTTGCTCCATCAGATTGCCCTACGCCAACTGAAGAATAATCCATAAGAATTGTTTCGAGAACCTGATACTGATTCCACAACACTTCCTGCATGCCAAAAACATCAGGTTTTTCCATTAAAATAAAATCACAAACCTGTGAGGCCCTTTTTGGCCAGGAGTAGATACTATCTTCCGGATTATTATATCTTACGTTCAGTGTCATTACTTTTATATCATTCTCTACAGATTTATGAGAACAACCGGAACTAACAACTGAAAAAATAACAGCTAAACAGACAGGCAGGTTTTTCATTTTCCCCGAATTTTTATCAAAGATAATAATCTGAAACTTAATTATCATAATTGTTGTCACCTTGCTTCACGCGGGGTATTCTTAAATGTTATGCCCAATAATTTATATATTTGCAGGATTGATGAATAAGGGATGTACAACTCATTCTGTGAACTTGTACTTCACTCAAATGTTAGCTTTATCGATAATAATATTATAATTAATGCCTGATGTAATAAAGCTTTTACCCGACTCGGTAGCCAACCAGATAGCTGCAGGAGAAGTGATTCAAAGGCCTGCTTCTGTAGTAAAGGAGCTGGTCGAAAATTCGGTTGACGCAGGTGGAAAAAACATCAGGGTAATAATAAAAGACTCAGGGAAGACACTTATTCAGGTAATTGACGACGGATCGGGAATGTCTGAGACCGATGCCAGGCTTTCATTCGAAAGACATGCCACGTCAAAAATTACTACTGCCCAGGATCTCTTTGCAATCACAACGAAAGGGTTCAGGGGAGAAGCTCTTGCATCCATTGCCGCTGTCGCGATGGTTGAGCTCAAGACTCGGCGTGAAGAAAGTGATACCGGGATAATTGTAGTGATTAGCGGTTCAAAGGTTGAAATGCAGGAACCCTGCAGTTGTCCTGTCGGATCAAGTTTTTCAGTCAAAAATCTTTTTTTCAATATACCGGCACGACGGAAATTTCTTAAATCAGACAACACTGAAATCAGACATATTGTCAATGAATTCCAGAAGATCGTATTAGCTCACCCCGATATAAAATTCTCTCTTCATCACAACGACACTGAGATATACAATCTTGCTGCTGCTAATTTCAGACAACGTATAATTGGTGTTTTTGGGAAACAGATAAACCAGGACCTGATAACTCTTGAGACAGGAACAAACCTGATAAATATAAAAGGATTTATAGGGAAACCGGAAAATGCAAGACGGACTTACGGTGAGCAGTTCTTTTTTGTGAATAACCGCTTCATGAAACATCCTTACTTTCATAAAGCAGTCGTTGAAGCTTATCAGAATATCCTTCCGGTTGAAACGATCCCTTCATATTTTATTTTCCTGGAAGCTGATCCGGCTTCTATCGATATAAATATTCATCCTACAAAAACCGAGATAAAATTTGAGGACGAAAGATCAATATGGCAGATACTTATGGCATCGGTAAGGGAGGCTCTTGGCAGATTCAATATAGTTCCTTCACTCGATTTTGAAAATGAAGCTCTCATAGATATCCCCGTGATGAGGTCATCGAACGTCATACCTGAACAACCTAAGATAGAGATCAATACACAGTTTAATCCGTTTGACGGAGAAATAAGAACAAATGAAAGGTCGGGATTTGTCGAACGGTTCGAGAGGGAAAACACCGCAAACTGGGAAAAGCTCTACACAACACTTGAAAAAGAAAATGATAATCCGGAACAATTCGGCAAGATAAGGGAATCACAACGAAAGTTCTTCCAGGTAAAAAATAAATACTTTGTCTGTCCAGTCAAATCGGGGCTAATGCTCATTGACCAGAAGAGGGCTCATGAAAGAGTCCTTTATGAAAGGTTTCTTGAATGTCTAAGTAATAACCGTGCTATAAGCCAGATAGATATGTTCCCGGTTACAGCAGAGTTAAACCCTGCAGACTATTTTATTTTGAAAGAAATAGAAGGAGATCTGGAATTACTAGGCTTCAGTATCGGGCATTCAGGTAAAAATAAAATCACAATCAATGGCAGGCCTTCAGACAGTGATTCTTCCGATCCTCTCGAGATGCTGGAGATCTTACTGGAGGATTATAAAAATACACAGGCAGACCCTTCTACAAGTGCAAAAGAAAAGGTAGCTGCGGGTATGGCTTGTGCATCTGCCATACAATATGGTAAAGTGTTGAATCAGGGCGAGATGGAAGATCTTTTTGATACACTTTTTGCATGCCAGGCGCCAAATTATTCACCAAAAGGCAAACCTGTTATAAGTATCATCACTCTCGAAGAAATTGATAAGAGATTCAAATAAAATATGGCTTTATGTATTTCTCTCAGGAAGAAATTGTTCAGATGATTTTGAAAATCCTTTGTGAACCGTCGTGAAACCTTAGTGTACCTTTGTGGTAAAAAATAATTCATTAACCACTAAGGAACACAAAGTAATACACAAAGTAACACAAAGGAATAAAATGATTATCACCTAATGACAATTTGACTGATTGAAACAAAAAAGAAATTTTGGTCCAACAATTGAAGATCTGAAAATATTATAAAAACTGATAAATGAACGGATACGGCAGAGGCATTCTGGGATTACCACCGGTAGTGAAGAATATAATAATGATCAATGTATTAATGCTCCTGGCATATTATGCAGCAGGTAGCGTTTTTGGTGTTGATCTCAACAGTTTACTCGGGCTATATTTCCCAAAATCAGAGCAGTTCAAGCCTTTGCAGATTGTAACTCATATGTTTATGCACGGTGGTTTTATGCATATTTTCTTCAACATGTATGCCCTGTTCATATTCGGACCGATTCTTGAAAATGTGTGGGGACCAAAACGGTTTTTCATATTCTATATGGTTTGCGGACTGGGAGCAGCTTTTACTCATGAATTTGTGATCTTTTTCCAATACCATCATCTGCTCCAGAGTCTCACACCTGAAAACATCCAGGTTGTGCTAAATGAAGGAACGGCATATTTTCGACAGGGAAAGGTATTTACCGATCCTGATATGCAAAGCCTTCAGATTTTGCTAAATACTCCCACAGTAGGTGCTTCCGGTGCAATTTTTGGGGTTTTGCTCGCATTCGGAGTACTATTCCCGAATACACAATTAATTCTTCTTATTCCTCCGATGCCAATAAAAGCCAAATACCTGGTTATTGGGTATGGTGCTCTCGAATTAATACTTGCAGTAACCCAGCCGGGAAGCAATATTGCACACGCTGCACACCTTGGCGGTATGCTATTCGGCTATATCCTCATCAGGTACTGGAGAAAAACAACAAACACTTTATATTAATGGGAATCTGGGATGAAATAAAACTGACTTTCAGAAATGGAAGTAACCTTACCAGGCTGATCTATATCAATATAGTAGTTTTTATCCTGTTATCAATTGTTGCCGGTATTGGATTTCTGCTAAATAACCAGGAAATATCCGGAAAAGCTCTCGATCTCTTTTCCGTCCCTGCCTCTTTTAATGCTTTATTGCTAAGGCCATGGACATTAATTACATACATGTTCACCCATAAAGATATCTGGCATATCCTGTTCAATATGCTATGGCTTTACTGGTTTGGAAGGATCTTCCTGGAATATCTCGATGAGCGAAAACTTGTGGCGGTGTACTTGCTTGGCGGGATCAGCGGAGCCCTGGTCTATATTCTCTCCTTTAATATTTTCCCGGCGTTTACAGGTGTTGTAGCCGATTCAGTCGCAATAGGAGCCTCAGCCTCCGTTATGGCTATTGTAATTGCGATTGCCGCTTACGTACCCGATTATACCATTCAGCTTTTTTTATTTGGAAGGATTAAGATAAAATACATGGCGTTGGCAATATTTATCCTTACATCAATAATGGACTTTTCTGTAAACTCCGGAGGTAAACTTGCCCATATCGGAGGAGCTTTTTTCGGTTATTTTTATATTATCAACCTGCGACATGGACATGATATTGGAAAAGGGTTCAACAGGATAATAGATTTTTTTGCCACAATTTTTAAACCAAGGAAAAAACTTAAAGTCACGTATAAAAAAGTTGCCACTGAATATGACTATAACAAAATCAGAGTTGAGCACCAGAAGCGGATCAACAATATATTGGACAAGATATCCAAGGGAGGATATGAAAGCCTGACAAAAGAGGAAAAGGAAGCTCTATTTAAAGAGAGTCAGAAAAAAAATTAATCTCAAAAATTTGCCTGTCTGTATTACCTTTTACCCCCCCTGTCAAAAAACAGATATCTTCAACAGTATTTCCATTGAATACAGGTAAATTTGTAACACAAAATATTGTAATTGAGAAAGATTCTTTATAAAATTCTTTTAGTTGTAAACATAATCTTCGCTTTTACACTTCTGATATCATACCTCGCAGTAGTTATCAGTCCGGAAGATTTTGCTCTCCCCGCCTTTTTTGGCCTTGCTTACCCCTATCTATTGCTAATTAATATTATACTGGTAATTATATGGGCAATGCTGTTAAGATTAGAGGCTTTTATATCGGTAGTTGTAATTGCACTCGGAATTACTCATTTCTCGAATTATATAAAACTTACAAAACCGTCGGGAGATAAAACCAACACCTTTAAGGTATTAAGTTACAATGTGCGTTTGTTTAATTTTTTTGAAAATAATCATGGGATCACTTCCGAAAGAAAAGTAATAGAGTTCATCAAAGCTCAGAAACCTGATATTATTTGTCTTCAGGAGTTCCTTGTATCAGGTTATCCTGCAGTGGAAGAGGCATTAATGATAGATGCCCTGGGTGGTAAATACTATTCTCACATGAAACTTATTGGAAGCGGCAAAAACAGGTACTATGGAATTGTGACTTTCAGCAAATTTCCTATTATCAGGAAAGGTGAAATAGTTCATCCCGGTTCTTCGAGTCTTTCAATATATACCGATGTTCTTATAAAGAATGATACCTTCAGAATTTATAATAACCATCTGCAGTCCTTCAGGTTAAGGAGAATGGAACGCTCATTTATTGAGGAGTTGACAGCCTACAATGATAAAGAGACTATGAATGAGGTAAAAAGCTTATCGGTCAGCCTGAAAAAGGGATTCGTAAAGAGAGCACTCCAGGCACAAGTGGTAAAAGATAATATCAACAAGTCACCATATCCGGTAATTGTCCTCGGGGACTTTAATGACACGCCGGTATCTTATTCCTACAGAAAAATACGTAAAGGGCTAAATGATTCCTTCCTCAATTCAGGATATGGCGCTGGATTCACATATAAAGGGAATTACCCCCGAAACAGAATAGATTACATATTGTATGACGACAATCTTATCAATAGTTATTTCGAGATAATTAAAGTGAAGTATTCCGATCATTATCCAATTGTAGCATATTTCAGAAAGAAAACCTAAAATGGGAGCTTCCTGAAATCCACATTCCCACCTGAGATAATCAAGCCAATCTTTTTACTTTTAAATAAACCCGGGTTTTCCTTTACGACAGCAAGAACTGTTGCGGATGACGGCTCGATGATAATTTTCATTCTCTCCCAGACAAGAAGCATACATTCAATTATTGAATCTTCTTTTACAGTCAGAATCTTATCTACGTTCTTCCTTATAACTGAATAGGTAAGCTCACTAAGAGATGTCAGAAGCCCGTCAGCACAAGTTACCGGGTTAACTGATGGGGTCAAAACCCCCGTCGTGAAAGAGATAAATGCATCATTTGCTTTCTCTGGTTCTGCACCAATAACCTGAATATTTTTATTAATCCCTTTCACATATACTGAAGTGCCGCTCATCAGTCCACCACCACCTACCGGTGCAATAACTATTTCAAGATCACCTTTTTCCTGAAGAAATTCCAGTGCGGCTGTACCCTGTCCGCATATAACATTAAAATTG